>JAAUXU010036592.1_pt1 | contig 12591 bp, 8 predicted proteins | sample 7278151 | NCBI WGS metagenome assembly JAAUXU01 (sample SAMN14350113, study PRJNA611818) | marine sediment metagenome | isolation source: surface marine sediment (1.8m) | place: French Polynesia: Moorea | collected 2018-08 | reverse complement strand
GTTTCACGCTACGTTATCAACCGGGCCGAAAACATGGCCCTCTGGCTGGTCACCTGAGCCAGGGGCGGAATGCCACGCCGTGGGGAGACGGGCCGGCTGCGCGGCCGGATAAATTCGGGCGGCATTCCGCCCCTGGCTCAGGTGACCAGCCAGAGGGCCATGTTTTCGGCCCGGTTGATAACGTAGCGTGAAACGCTGCCCGTGAAAAATGATCGATTGATGCCGCGGCGTCCAATCACCAGGGTGCCGAAATCGCCTTCCTTGGCCGTCCGGATGATGGCCTTGCCGGGGTTGAGTTCTTTCTCGAGAATTTGGATTTCGATCTGGTGCGTGCCGATGCCGGCCGCTTTGAACCGCGCCAGGGATTTGGAGTAGAAATGATCGATGCAGTGATGGGCCCCGCGCTTTCCAACCATTTCCAGGCGGTTGCGGCCGTCGCCGAAATCGATGCCGCAGGATTCCACCAGGCGGGGGATGACATGCAGGAGATGGAATTTGACCTTGTGGTTGCCTCCAAAAACATGGGTGAGGTGCTCGATGACCCGCATCGCGCTCTCGGAGCCGTCCACGGCCACCATCAGCCGCGAAGAGCGGACCGCGCCGTCGATGATCCAGATGGGCAGGAACGTCGAATTTTCGACCAGATTGGCGGTGACGCTTCCCATGAAAGGTTTTTTCAGGGCCGAAAGATCGCGCCGGCCGGTAATGATGGCGTCGACGCGGTTGGCTTGGCCGTAGTCCAGAAGCGTTTTGGCCAGACCTTCCTCATCGGCTAGGCTCACGGTTTCGATGCGCTCTTCCGGAAAGCCATTCTCGCACAGGGCCTGGTGCTGTTTGTTCAATACGAGCGCAGCGGCCTCCGCGTGGGCGGCACGCAAATGCTCCAGCGCTTGTTGCGATTGCTTGTCCTTGGGTGCCTCGGCGGCGAGGAAAGGGGAGACCGCCGGTTGGACATGGACCAGCCGACATTGCAGGTCGTCCACGGATTCGGCCAGTCCGGCCACATAGCGCACGGCCTGACGCGAGGGCGGGGAGTCATCGACCGCGACCATGATTTCCTTTGGCATGTCGGCCTCCTGCCGATCGGCACTGTGCGGTTTCAAATGGCGGCCTATTATTAAAAAGTAAGGCTGATTTCAGGGGCGACAACCGGCATCGCCGTCGGGCGAGATCAAAAAGCGCGTTGCGTGGCCTTGTCGGACTGACGACGTCGGGCTTCCTCGGCAGCCTGCTCCTGGGCGACCAGATCACCGATATTGGCCATGAAATAAAATCGCAGCTGGCGTTCGATCCTTCCCCCCCGGCGTCGAATCGAGACGCCGCAGAGGATTTCATCGGGTTTGCGCCAGACCCGTACCTGGTCTCCCTCCCGGTCGCCGTCGAAGCGCTCCGGTTGGCCCCATTTGGTCTGCAGAGCGGAAAACAATTCCTGGTCTTCGTCGGCAGGTTCGACGACAAGGTAAAGGGGTTTGCCCGTCTGCTCGAGAAACACGAAGCGGATCAAGCGGAAAGGGAGCCCCTTCAAATGGGCGCGCCGATAGGTCAGCGTCGTCACCGCGTGTTCCCGGCGGCCGCCGGGAACGGGATTGAGGGCCCGGTGGTACCGGTGGATTTGCGGGAAATGGGCCCGGGTAAATGCGGCATTGATGAGGACGAGATCGATCGGGCCGCGTCGTGAAATGGCGTCGGGTCCCAATTGATCGGCCAGCCTCCTGCGCAGCCCGCGGCTGAGAATCGTTTCGTCATGGATGTCGAAAAAGCTGAAACCCTCGGATCCGGCTCCGGATACGGCGGCTTCGGGACGGGTGATATCCCGCTTGGAGCGGGTAAGGGCCAGGATTGAGGTCAGCAACAGAACGAGCAGGCCGGCCAGCAGACCGGCCATGAGCATTTTGCTTTGGCGCGACAGAGGCATCGTGTTCTCCCCAATAGAGCGGACCGAGCAGGCCGATGGGAACCCGGGGCGGCGTTCGCCAAGTGCGGCCGCATCGGCAAGGTTCGCGGATCTTTTAAAATAACAAAGCGTGAGGGGTTTGTCAGCGTCGGAGACGCTTTTTGACCGCCTGACGGTGGAAGCGGCCGACATGATCTTTTTTGGGCCGCTGCGTCTCACAGAGCCGTTGCAGCTCGCTGACGGGCCTGGTGGGCCTCAAAAAGCGCAATGGGGCGAAGCGCCGTGTTTCCGCGCTCCGCCCCGATAGGGGGTATCGCAAGCTTCGGGATGGTCACCGGCAGGGGGCGGCCATGGCGGCGGTCCTACCCCGTGACGCCTGTTGATTATTCCGATCCCGAAGTGGCGGAACTCAACCGTCCCTCGCTCACGGGCACGCCTTCGTGGGGTGTCCAGCGCTTTTCGCCCAGGGCGCGGTGGTCCTGCCTGGATTTCAGGATCTCAATGCTGCTCTTCAACCCTTTGTAGAGCCGTGCCGTCTCGATGGCCATGCCTGTGATTTGGGCCACGGCCTGGACCAGATTGACGTCGTCGATGGTGAATTCCCACTGTTCGGCCGTGTAGATGCGCACCGCACCGATAGGGTTGCCGCGGGCCATGATCGGGACCGCCAGAATGGAGGCGATGCCCTCGCGCCGCGCCTCTTCGGGATACTGGATGCGGGGGTCGTCGAGGACGTCGTAGATGGCCACGGGGCCGTCTTTCAACGAATCGGCAATCGAGCGCCTCGCGCTGATTGGGCCTTTATTGAGGTATTCCTCGCTCAGGCCTGCGGAGGCGGCAACTTCCAACTCATGGGTTTTGGGGTTGATCAGGAAGAGGGCGCAGCCTTTGGTCTTGAGCGAATCTCGGATACCGGTCACCGCCAGCAGGGTGACTTCGTCAAATTCGCGCGACATGGCAATGCGTTCAGTGATTTTCAACAGGGTTTCGTAGTTGAGCAGATTTTTTTCCATGAAAACCTCCTTTCGTCCGTCTCCGGAAATGGGTTGCGGCGGTCTGGGTTCCCGCCGCGCGGGGCCGATGGTGTTCAGGCGACCCAGACCCGTTGGTCGGTGCTGCTGGTCATAAACGGTACCCAAACCGTGTTCGGCGATATGCCGCATTCTCGGGTTCGATACCGGCAGAATAGGGGGAGGACGAACGATCGGTTTCGTTACCAGAAGGTGTCGCGTACAGAGTTCGTGTCGGCAGGAATGGAGAGGGTGCGCTGTGTGACGCCAGGGCCGATGGCAGGCGATCAGTTCGAGGGAGAATGCCGCTTCGTCGGAGGCGCGTGGTCAGCGTTCGAATTAATTATCTACTTAAAAAAATAATTAGGACGGGATGGACTGTCAAGCAACCCACGCCAAGGCGACACCTGCCCGCGCCGTCCGCTCGGCAGTCTAGGCGCGGGTTTCAAAAGGCTCGTTGGTGGGAGGTTCGCGGTACACGAATCTTCTACGGATAGGACGCGCGCTTTCAGTAACCGCTGATCAGAAGGTCGGCATCATCCTTGTCGATGGTGGTGCGATCGATGCCGCCGGGAACCTCCGGAAGGATGACCAGGTGGTCTGCCGGCCCCATTTTTTGGATCTGGGCGGGAATGCCGCCTTTACGGGCGTGCCCCGATCCGGTCAGCAGGACGATGGTATGCTCCGGGTTGGCTTCGAGGAACCGCAGCGAACGCGCGGCCATGGCCTTGTCCCAAACGAGCTGGGCTTCGCAGAAATGGGTGAAATCCATCTGGCCGTGGCCATGGGCGCCGTAAGCCTGCCGGATAAAGGCCATGTAGTCCGCATCCACGTCGCAGGTCACAAAGGGCAGGTCCTGGCGATCCTTCTCGGAAAGGGAGTCAAATCCCTGGTAGGCGACCTGGCGCGTGACGTTGCGGGGTACGTTCAGCCCCACCACCGGCAGGCGTTGCTCACGGGCATAGGCGAGAATCGGCTGGTAGAGCGGCCAGGGGTAGTTCCAATTATCCAGATAGACAGCTTCAAATGCATCCGGTTCCAGCTGCCCCGCAACCCAGGCGTCCAGCGACGACTGGCTGTCGCTGCGGAACATTTCCATGCCCACGGCCACTTTGCGGCCGGCCGCCACCAGACTCTGGATGACGGCCAGTTGGGCCCGGTGATGGCCGGCGTTGGTGTGGTGCTCGCCCACCAGGATGATGCGATGGTCCGGATAGCTCGCGGACAGATCGCTCAGCAGGATGGTGTCGCCGGTGTGCATATCATGGAGCACCATCTCCGCGCGGGCGGCGTCGCCCGCCCAGAGCGGCATTAAAAGGCCGACCAGCAGGATATAGATGGCGGTAGGTTTCATGTCAGAGCTCTCCCTTATCGTCCATTTTTGAAGGGTTTTCCGGCGACCAGGCGTGGATCAGGGGGGATCGCACGGCCGGCCAGGTGCCTTTGGCCACATTGCGCGCGGTTTCGAACACCAGATAGCTGTAGCGGCCGTAATGCGGCACCTTGGTGGCAATCCTGTGCCGGTCCTCTTCCCGGCCGAAGAGATAGAAGGCCATAAAGCCTTCGGGGCGGGCGGGATGCGGATGGATGCCGAAATAGGTATGGCCGCGACGCTCGTAGGAAGCCGCATTCAAGCTGAATGCCTCCGTGGTGACAGTAAGCCCGTTGGACTCCAAGTCTATCGGTGAGGTGATGCCTTCCGTCTGCATGAAGACAATATGCGGCCGCCGGGCGGTTTGCGGTGACCATTGCGCGGCGGTGATCATTTCCAGGCGTTCCGTTCCGAGGGCCCGGCCGAGGCGGGATGCGGTCGCGCGGGCGCGATCGGCTGCCGGTCCGTCCGGCAGGACCACGAGAATGTCCCGGGCCGATTTGAGCCGGTTGATTGTCGGCGGCATCTCCTCCGGGGCGAGTCGTCTGAAGAAGTCGAACGCCGGGTCGACCTCGAGGCGCTGCGGGACAAAGGGGATCCGGATGTCGAAAGGGGTTTGTTCGGCGTCCACGGAAATTTTCTCCGTGTGGACACTGGCGGCACTGCTCAATCGGAGCGGCAGATCAAGAGTGAAGACGGGCGCTTGCTGCCGAATGATGCCGCGAACGCGGGTGCCGCTCGGGATCTTTTCGCGCACGATGGCGTCCAGTGAGAGCTGCGGGGCTCCGGTGCGCTGTACCCACTGGCGGAAAAAGACATCGAGCGAACAGCCACAGGCGGCCTCGAACGCCGTTTGGATGTCTCTCCAGGAAGTGGTTTTAAACATGCGCTCACGTGCTATCTGCTTCAGGGTGGTCCAGAAAATCGCGTCGCCGACACCCTGGCGCAGCATGTGAAACACCATGGTCGCCTTGTCGTAGCCGACGGCCTTGGTCAGCGGGTCGCTGCGGCTGGTGAAGCGGGTCAGGGGGAAGTCTTTGTCCGGCGGAACGAGTTCGGTGAAGTTGCGCAGCATTTGGCGGCGGCTGTCCCGGGCGGCTTCCGTTCCGCTCAATTCCCGGAAGCGGTAGTCGGACACATAGGTGGTCAGCCCCTCGCTCCAGTTGCCGCCCGCGTAGTCGACCAGCACCCCGTTGCCCCACCAGCAGTGCGCGATTTCATGCCTCAGGCTGGTGGGAATGATAAACGGCAGACGCAGCACGCGGCCGCCGATCAAAGTGTATGACGGAAATCCGTAGCCGGTCGGGAAGAAGTTCTCCACCACGGCGAATTTCGTGAAGGGGTAGCGGCCGAACAGCGCTTCGTAGTCGCCCAGATATTGGAGGGAAGCGTTGAGGTACTGATCGGACAGAGCGCTGTCGTCATCAATAAAATAGGTGGCGGCCTGCAGGTGTCCGGCCGCTTGCGTGCGCACCGTGAAACGGTTTGCCACCAGGGCGAGCCTTTCGACCGGGTTGTCGATCTGCCAGGCGGTCACCGAAAATCCCGGCCGCGAAGGCGCCGGGACCGCGCGGCCGGCCGTGAGCGCCACCATTCCCGGCGGCCCGGTGACCTGAATGCGGAAACGCTCCCTAGCTCCCGCAACCGAGGGATACCAGCCGGCACCGGCGAGCAGGAGCGTGCCGCGCGGCGAAATGGTCCCCGTAACCCCGAAACCGGGGTTGTCGGTATTCAACGGATCATCCGGGGCCGGGTCGTCGAAGCGGCCATGGTACTGGATGGTCAGCTGAAAATCGTCTGTCGGGGGGGAAGCGGGGCGATCGAGAGTGATCCAGTGACCGCGACGGTCGTAGTCGGCCTCAACCCCGTTGACGGTCAGGCGCTCGATGACGATCCTCGCCCCCAAACTTAACATTAGGGGGCCGCTGTGACCGGAGATCGCAATACGATCGACGCCGGAGAGACGAGCGCGTTTCGGGTTCAACTGGATGTCGAGTGCGTGCGTGGCCTCGAGGGCGCGGGCGTCGACGGCCAGAATAAAAAAGAGGCCGATAATGACCAAATTTTTACTGATCAAACGTAATGGTTTTCGCTTCGGTGAAAATGGTGGCATCGGTGTTTCCTGTCCTGCGGGCCGGCGTATTTTATATGATTATTGATCTTGGCGGCACTTGATTTATTCTATCCTAACGACGATCCGTTGGATGTCAAAAACGGGTCTTGCCATTCGCCGAGGGCGGGTTTTTATCGGTTTGACCTGCGGCCCTAATTGGGATAGATAAAATTATCAACGGGTTCGATGGCCGACCCCGACATTAAAAACCACGGGCTGGCGCTGAGATCCCCCGGCGGCGCAGGAATCCGCGATGGGCGCGATTGCCAAAATCAAGGTGGACCACCTGATCGGCACCGAGGTCGGCACCTCCACCATATTAAAGGAACTGGCGCGCGGCGGTATGGCGATTGTCTTCATTGCCTACCAGCGAACGCTCAAGCGCCAGATCGCCCTGAAAGTGCTTCCCAAAAAGCTTCTGACGCCCAAGACCGCCGAGCGCTTTCAGTCCGAAGCCGAATCGGCCGCTATTTTGTCGCACCCCAACATCATTCCGGTCTACGAAGTGGGTGAAACGGATGAGTTTCTCTTTTTTACGATGCAGCTGGTGGAAGGCAAATCACTGGCGCGCATAATCAACCTGGCCAAGAAGAACCTGCTGCCCTCGCGGCGCACGCTGCCGGTCGGCGAGGCGGTCCGTATTTGCAGCCTGGTGCTGGAGGCCATGGAATACGCGCATCAGATGGAGATTATTCACCGGGATATCAAACCGGACAATGTTCTGGTCGAAAAGCACACCCAGCGCCCGATCATCACCGACTTCGGCGTGGCCAAAGTCCTGCGCGCCGACGACGAGAACATGCCCATGGTCCAGGGGACGCCGGTTTATATGCCGCCGGAACAGATCCTGGGCCGCGGCGTGGACGGCCGGAGCGATATCTATGCCACCGGCACCATGCTGTTCAAAATGCTCGCGCCCGACCTGCCGCTGCCCCCTTTTGATTCCAAGGTCATGCTGCTCAAACAGAAGGTCAAGCGTAAAGAGGGTTGTTTCCTGAAACTGCCTTCCGAGCTCAACCTGGATGTAAACGAAGAAATGGATCGCATTATTCTCAAGGCCACCGCCTACGACCAGGCGGACCGCTACCAGTCCTGCCGCGAATTTCTGCAGGACCTGCAGGCCTACGAGAAGAACTACCTGAACTGACGATCCTTTTGACCGCCGGGCCCGGGGATACGGGCGGAGGGTGGATCACTGAACCGGGGCCCGGATGGTACCCGGCGCAACACAAAAAAGGCGGCCCCGTTCTGCCAAGACCGGAGAGATGGTATCCATGTCCAATGTGCAGATAAAAAAAGAATGCGATCGGGTCGGCCGCTCGTTTTCCCTTCTTTTCAACCGGTCGACCATGTATCAACTCGACCATCCCTACACCAGCCAGTCCATCAAGGATTTCTTCCACACGATCCAGAAGGCTCTCGATTTCCAGTCGCCTCTGGTTCTGATCATGAATCGCGACCAGTTTTTCATCGAAGACGAACCCCTGGACCCCCGCCTGAACGTCACGCGCATGGTTGCGCATTTCAAAAAGGCCGGCATCCAGTCGGTGTCTTTCCACGAGGGCATTCTGTCCAACGACATTTCCGAGTTCGTGCGTGTCTTCATCGACCTGGCGGCCTTTCCGAACGTGGACGGCATGCGCAATGAGCTGGGCCGCGTCGGCGTCGAGTCCATCAAGCTCAACCACGTGGTCTACAAGAAGGTCACCGAAGACGATGCCGTGGTGTCCAAGGACGTGCTGTCCCAAAGCGAGGGAGCGGGCAAGGGCGGGTTGGCGGAAGAAAAAAAGAAGAGCGTGTTGAGCGTCGTGGCCGGCGGGTTGGTCATGGAGGAGCTCGAGCAGGCCCTCTCCCTGAGGTACGTGATCGACAACCCGGGGGCCGCCTCGCGCACGCTCATCGATTCGGACCTGGCATCCGCCCAGCAGGGGACCGGTGGCGGTGAGGGCGACGCCGGTTCCGGAGCCGTGATCGTCAGGCAGCTCAATCGCCTGCGCAGCGAAGTCGAAAAGGTAACCCCGGAAATGGAGGGGGCCAATCTGGCGGAACTGGCCGAAGCGGTCTTCGACATGAAACGCAAGCTGCTCAGCGGGATCGAGGCCCAGAAATCCGCCGGTGTGGTCTACATCGACGAGGCCGGCATCCACCAGGAAGCCCATGAGCTCACCGACCGGGTCTTCATCCAGCTGGTCAGGGACGAATACCGCAAGGGGGCGATAACGGTCAAACGGCTGGCCCAGATCATCCGCCGCCTGATACCTGACCCCCAGGAGCTCCAGCGTTTGATGCCGGCGCTTAAGGAAGCCCTGGTCGGCGAAGGCATGCCCCTGACCGATTACATGGAACTGATCGGGGCGCTTGGCAAGGAGCTTCAGAGCCAGGGGCTGGCCCAGGTGCTGGCCCAGGGGGCCGAGGAGATCGGGGTGGAGGGTGAGGACCTGATTCAGGAAGTCCTTTCCAACCCCCAGATCGCAGCCGAGCTGATTTATCTTTCGGCCGAGATTCGCAAAGGGGCCGGCGACGAAAAGTTGCTCTCCGATCTTCTGGTGGATTACATCGAGCGTATCGGCGGACAGTTGAGTCTGGAAGCGGCCACCAACGCACCCGAAGGCGAGGAGGAAAAACTGGACCGGGTGCTGCGACGGGTCCAGTCCCAGATCGTCGATCAACTCCAGGCCAAGGGGCTGCAGAGCGATGTGCTCAAGGAGGTCGAGGAGCGTCTGGGTGCCCGCATGGAGGCCATGCTCAAACGGCTTCAGATCGACCTGGATAAATGGGGCGGGGGGCTTCCGTCCGGTGCCGGTGATCTCAAGCAATTCAGTATTCTGGGGGCCCTTGAAGAAGGCGCGTCCGAGGGGGAGGACCTCGCGCACATACTGGAACAGGTGCGGTCCGGACTGCGCGAGCGCGGCGTCGACGAGAACAATTTCCAGGAGATCTACGCCGAGATCGTCAAGGGCAAACTTGCCTGGAAGAAGCAGCAGGAGAAAAAAGAACTGCCCAGCGGGGTTTTAAACCGCTCCAGTATTCTTTTTTTCGTCGAGAAGGAGATGCAGCGGGCCATTCGCTACGGCACCCCGTTTTCGATTATCCTGTTTGCGATCGTGCGGGCCATCCCGCGCGAAAAAGCGGCGCCGGGGACGGTTCAGCAGAAAGACGTCTACCAGGCCGTCGTGGAGCGCATGGCCCGGGTGGTGCGCGATCCGGACATGGTGGGGTCCCTCGACAAGAGCCGCATGCTCTGGATGCTGCCCATGACGGTGCCCGAGGACGTCAAGATCGCCCGCGACCGCATCGTCAACGATCTTCATCGCCACGTTTTCAATATCAACGGTATTCCCCTGAAGGCCCGCATGGCCGCGGCCATTATGGATTTTTCCCACGAGGAGATGCCGCCGCTGCGCACGTTCCTCAAACGGGCCGAAAGGGGGCTGCATGAAATCGTGGTGCGGCTGCGGAATATCCGCAATTTGATGTAGCGCCCACGGGGCGCGTCACATGCGTACGGCGGTTTCCCGGGGCCGGCGCGATTTCAGGCTGAGCAAAAAGGCGGTGATGGCCATGCAAGATCCTCTCGACCTGCACTATCGACTGATGATTGAACCGGACCTCGAAACCTTCACATTCAACGGGCGCACCGAGCTGTCCTTCCGGCCGGCCCAAACCGTCACCCACCTGAACCTCCACTGCCTGGGGCTCACCATCGAACGCTGTGAAGTGCTGTGGGATGGCCGGGAGGCTTCGGCCGCGTTCAGACTGAATGCGGCCGAGGAGCAGCTATTGATCGATCTGCCGCAACCGCTGGAAGGTCCGCTTGCGGTGAACATCGACTACCGGGGTCCGATCAGTGACGGCATGGCCGGATTCTACCGCAGCAGCTATCCGGTGGACGGCCGGCGCCAGCCCCTGGCAGTGACCCAGTTCCAGGAAAGTGATGCCCGGCGTGCCTTTCCCTGCCTGGATCACCCCCGCCACAAGGCCACGTTCGACGTCACCCTGGTGGTCGCGGCCGGCCAGACGGCCATTTCCAACGGCGGCATTCAGACCGTCACCCCGCGAGCGGACGGACGCCAGGAAGTCGTTTTCGAGCGTACGCCGCGCATGTCCACCTACCTGTTGTTCTTCGGTGTGGGCGGTTTCGAATCGGCGAGGGACGACGAAGACCCGCGGGTGCGGCTGGCGGCCGGGCCGGGGGCGGTGCCTTACGGCCAGCTGGGGCTCGCATTTGGTCGCCAGTCGCTGCAATTCTGCGAGCGCTATTTCGGCATACCCTACCCGCTCAGCAAGATGGACCTCATCGCCATCCCGGACTTCGCCTTTGGCGCCATGGAGAACTGGGGGGCCATCACCTTTCGCGAGAATCTTCTGCTCGACGATCCGGAAACGACGTCCAAGGAGGGCCGCGAGCGAATCTGCGAGGTCATCGCCCACGAGGTCACCCACCAGTGGTTCGGCAACCTGGTCACGCCGGCCGACTGGCGTTATCTGTGGCTGAATGAAAGCTTCGCCACCTATTTCGGCTACGGCATCGTCGACCACTACTATCCCGACTGGGGAATCTGGGAAAAATTCGTGTTGGGGCAAACCGACGGCGCCCTGCAACGGGACGCGCTGCGGGAGACGTTCCCCATCGAGATTCCCGGCGGAGAGCATTTGGTGATCAACACGGCCACGGCGCCCATCATCTACAGTAAGGGGGGCAGCATTCTGCGGCAGATCCGCGACTACATCGGTGAAGACCATTTCCGCAGCGGTCTGCAGCACTACCTTCAGACCCACGCTTACGACTGTGCCGGCAGCGAAGAATTCTGGGCCGCGTTCGAGGCGGTTTCCGAGGCCCCCGTCAGTGCGATCATGCGCGCCTGGGTGGAGCAGCCGGGCTATCCTGTGGTGACGGCCGAACACCACGGCGATGAGCTGCGGCTGTCTCAGCAGCGCTTCACCTTCCAGCCCCAGGCGGATGAAACCCTGTGGCCGATTCCGGTCACCTTGCGCCTGTTCGAATCGGACGGTACCCAGCGGCAGGAGCGGGTACTGCTCGAGGCGGCCGAGCAGCACGTTCCCATTGGGGATGCCGTGGCGGTCAAAGTCAACGACGGGCAGACGGGATTCTACCGGGTGGCCTACGCCGACCCCGCCCAGCGCGCGGCCCTGGGAGTGCTGGTGCGCGGGCGCTGTCTGGCGACCATCGACCGCTGGGGACTGCAAAATGATCTCTTCGCCCTGGTGCGGGCCGGCAGGGAGCCGCTGGGCGTCTATCTCAATTTTTTGAACTGGTATGTCGACGAAACCGACTCCATGCCGCTGGTCAGCATCGACCAGCACCTGCGCCATGCCCACCTGCTGACGGGCGCCGGGCATGAAACCCGCATCGCCGCCGCCGGTCGCGAAATGACCGCACGCGTCCTGGCCCGGATCGGATTTGAACCGCCGGCGGACGAACCCCATGCGATCGCCGCCCTGCGCGACCAATTTCTCTTCAGCGCCGCCGTTTACGGGGACAATGAGGCCGTCGCCTTTGCCCGTGCGGCCGCGGAGCGCACCAAGCTTCACCCGGACATCCTCAAGGGTGTCTGTCAGGCCGACGCCTACCTGAATGACGGCGCGGCCTTCGGGCGCCTGGTCGCGCGTTACCAGAAAGCCGGCAGCGAACACGAACGCCTCGTGGTGCTGGCGGCGATGGGCTGCTTCCGGGATCCGGACGTGCTGGCCCAGGCGCGCGCCTTCGTCCTGGCCAAAGTGCCCGACCGCAACCGCTTCATCCCGCGGGTGGCGATGGGCAGCAATCCCCATGCCGTCGGGGATCTGTGGCATTGGTTCACGGGGGCCCAGGACCAACTGGCCGATTTTCATCCCCTGCTGCTCGAGCGTGTCGTGGCCGCCGTCATTCCGGTGGCCGGCATGCGCGACCCCGCCGCCGTTGAGACCTTTTTCAGCCGCTACATCGAAGACCACCCCCAGGCAGCCGACGTGGTCAAGCTGTCGCTGGAAAAACTCGCCATCAATCTGCGGTTTGCCGATGCGGCGGCCGATTTCATCTGACAGGTACCGGCCACCGGCCACACCCGGCCCCGTTGCCGCCCGAACACACGGGATGCGCCCTATCCGCGTTGACGGATGCGGGTGACGGTTTCGCCGCCGATGCCCCAGTTGTCGGTGCTCAGCTCGTCGATGACCACCACCGTGGTCGCCGGATTCTTTC
>JAAUXU010046253.1_pt1 | contig 12592 bp, 6 predicted proteins | sample 7278151 | NCBI WGS metagenome assembly JAAUXU01 (sample SAMN14350113, study PRJNA611818) | marine sediment metagenome | isolation source: surface marine sediment (1.8m) | place: French Polynesia: Moorea | collected 2018-08 | reverse complement strand
TCTGACTTTCGAGCAGGAACAAGTCTGACTTTCGAGCAGGAACAAGTCTGACTTTCGAGCAGGAACAAGTCTGACTTTCGAGCAGGAACAAGTCTGACTTTCGAGCGGGGACAAATCCGACTTTCGAGCGGGGACAAATCCGACTTTTCAAGAGGAACAAGTCCGACTTTTCTGGCAAGACGAGTGTGACTTTCCAGCAGGCACAAGTCAGACCTCGCGGAAGAAGAAAACGAGTGAAATCAAGTGTGGTGACTAAATAAAGAGCCGAGGCCATGCTAATGAGACGTTTTCTTAAGCACCTCCGGCAAGACCTGCTGGTGCCGCTGGCTTCAGTCCTGCCGCATTAGGGTGGGGGAAAAGCGCTAGAGCAGCCACTTCTCCTTCTCCCTCTCCCTCGCCGGCGAGCAGGAGCACGACGGAAAGGAGAGAGAGAAAGAAATGGTACTTGATGGCGGCCACATCTGCTCAGCTGGAGTGAATGAAGAGAACTTCAAGAGAAAAATAGGAGACGTCTGGAGGGAGATAAGGACACACACATAAAAAAAACGCTGATGTGTGCTGCTATGTAGAGATAAAAGTCGCAAAAGACTCTCTTCACGTCAGGATTTTTATCCCCCATCATCATATTCCCCCATTCCGAGCGCGCGGGGGGGGGGACGAGGGAGGGGGAAGAGGAAAAAAAGGCCAACGACCGGTGGGGATAGAAGAGAGGTAAAAGAGAAAGGCCCATGTAGGCCTATAGGCCTACCGAGCAAATGTGCACAAAAATAGTGAAAAACACTGTGTAGCGCCCAAAGCAGTCGTATGTATGACCGCCGCCCATTATCTTTGGAGGGCCGTTCCCGCTTCGACGATGATTTCGCTAACGCTAATGGAGGGAGAAGAAATGGGCAGGCGAAGCCCAAGGTCGGCCCATAAATAGAAGGAAAAAATGGGCAGGACGAGGTGGAGGACGAGGTCCTTAACATAGCTATGCTCTCTGGAAAGACGATTCTATCGGAGACGTCATGCTGAGTAGCCTTATTGTGTCTGCCGCGGCTCTCTTTGCTGCCGGCGAACCGTGTCCCTCGGGGTGCAACTGCGCCAAGTCCACGATCGACTGCGTCGGCCTCAACTTGACGGCGCCGCCGTTGCCGTCGGCGGAGTCGTCGACGTTGCGGCTGCACCTGGACGGCAACGCCATCGCCGCCGTCGACCTCTCGTCGCTGCTGCGACACTATCCCAGCCTGCGCTCGCTGTCACTGTCCGCCAACGGGCTGAGCGCGCTGCTGCCGCCCGACGGCGCCAACTTGGGAGCCGGCATCTCCTTCAGTCTGACCAGACTGGACTTGAGCAGGAATCATCTGCACGTGCTGCATGCGCGAGCGCTGTCGGCTACGGCGCTTCCCGCACTCACTTGGCTCAATCTGTCCGGCAACGCCTTGCACACGTTGGCGCCGGCAGCGCTGGCGTCCTTGCCGGCGCTGACAACGCTCGACTTGTCCAACAACCGGTTAGAGGAGGCTCACGCGCACTTCTTCGAGTCCTCGCCGCGCCTGTCCGAGATCGACTTGTCCAGGAATAGGCTGTCGAGGCTGAACGATGGCACTCTCGGCCACCTCACTCAGCTGTCACTGGTCGATCTGAGCCACAACCAGATCATGAGAGTGGAAGACAATGTCTTCACCGGGATCAACGTCAGTCACTTGGACCTAGGCTTCAACGCTCTCCGCCGGCCGCCGGCGGCAGCCCTCCGGCGGCTGGCGGCCGCGCGCACGCTCGTGCTCGACGGCAATCCGTTCGAGCGGCTCGAGAGAGACGCACTACAGGGAGTTCCGGCAGAATTTGTGTCGATCTCTCACTGTCCTCGCTTGGCGCTGGTGGCGGAGGCGGCAGTGGAAGAGGCGCCGACGCTGGAGACACTCACCATCAACTACAACCCGATGCTGTCCTACTTCCACCCGCAGGCGGTCACGGGCGCGCCCAGGTTAGCGGCGCTCGACCTCTCCAACAACGCGTTGTTCGCGCTGGAGGAGTCGCTTCCGCGGGCGCTGCCTGGACTGAAGGCGCTCTATCTGGAGGGCAACCGGCTCGCCTGCCACTGCAGCCTGGCTTGGGTAGCCTCTCTGGGTCAGGATGAAGAGGACCAACTCCAACGTAAGCATTGGTTCCGACGTAGCGCGGCAGGCTCGCGCGTACAGTACTGTAAAGCTTCTACTTCCAGTGGCCGACCGCTCGTCCACGGTGTGCCTAGACTCTGCGTCCAACTCGGTGCCGATCTCGCAGGTGGCGTCGTTCCCCCGCCGCTGCGAGCCGTACATCCTGCCGCTGTTTGCGCCTGCTTTGGCTGCGCCACTAGGCGACGACGCCACCTGGCTGTGTAAGGCACTCGGCTCGCCGAGGATGGCCGTCACCTGGCGGCTGCCGCACCACGCCTCCATCGTGGGCGACGGCGAGTGCCTCAGCCGGGCGTGCGTCGCGGGCGGCGGCGTCCTCACCGTCAAGTACCTGCACCCTGAGGACGCCGGCAGGTACACCTGCATGGCCGAGAACGCGTATGGAAAGGACCAGAGGGACGTCACGTTGGAGGTCACGGTAAGGGAGAAAGTTGCGCGAAGACCTTTTCAGAACAATTTTTATCCGCTGGATGAGGAAAAGAAAAAGTGATTGATGGTGATTGGTGAAGTAAACGATGATGGAAGCACGACCGTTATGTTTCTTGCCGCTCCAAAAGTAAAGTCTGTTCCACCCGAGGCTTTTACATCCATTAAGCGTACTTGGAATCTTGGTCCCGAATAGTTATTAGTTCATTTGCAAACTTACTAACAGAGCGATAAGTGAGTGATGTTTATTCGGGACCTATCAGATGCGGAAGAAATTCTCATGGGTCCGACAGGGTGCTGGGGAATGGTTGTCAAGCCTGGAGGATCCTCCCCCTCCCCCCCTTCATTCTGAACCAGGGTTGCCAAATTGTGCGTGGATGAGACGCGCGGCCTTGTCTGACCGACTCTCTTAACCGAGTCTGTGCTCGATTCCGGCTGCTGGCGACGTCGAGCTTGACTGTTTCGGTCTCGGACCATCTGGCAACCCTGGTTTGAATCCCCTCAATTCCTGTGTTTGTCTTGCTTATTGGGTAGTCAGAGTGCTCCTTATGCATAAATCCGGACAAAGGGATTAGCTTTGGCTTGTTTATGGTGCCGCCTCGGACTTATCTGAGACTTACTTTAAGGGGGGGGGGGGAGAGAGTGACTGGCAAATATTAAGTCCTGAAATAAGTTTCCTTAAAGCAACAACAACAACAGGACAAAGAGAACTGAGAAATAAGTGAAAGGTGTAACAGAACGGAAGTCTTGATAACCTAGTCAAGTCTCCAACTTCTGAGAGAGGCTGGACAGGAAATAGACTCGAAATTTTCGCTAGGGCATCGAAATCTTTTATTTTATATGCTTTTCATTTCTGGCGCCGCCGCATTTGTAAATAGAATCCCCATTTCAAGCCAATCTGAGCTGGTCCTGAGACTCGCTTGTCCTTGTCCGCCTGCCACCGTTGCCATATTTTTTGCAATGTTTGACGAGTCCTAGAGTTCCCTCTTGCTTGGCACCTCCGGGCATGAAAATGACTCCGAATGGCACGTTCAGCTGCACTGCAATCTCCCTCTGTCAGTCGAAGCGTGCAGAGATTGCATCTGCTGTTGATTGAAGAGTAGTTTCATTGCCTGTCCTATAATGGCAGCTACATCCCGAGTGCCACATGGATGGCGACAAAGCTCATCCCTCGATGCATCTGTGGAGGCCTCTTCAACAGTTACAAAGGCGTCGGTGTTTGCACGAGATCGGTGGAAAGAGTGCAAAAAAACACCAAAGTTACGTGCTTCCAGCAACTTTCCAAAAAAACAAAAAGAAGGAAAGCAAGCTGGAGACTGCGTGGAAAGTTACACACACGCACACGTGTGTACGTGCCTTGATCTTCGCAGGCGCTTCATATGGTCAACATGCCTGCCATTAGACAGGCTTCATCATAGTCATAATGACATCCTTTGAGACTGCGCTGGCTCATTTTCAACTTGAGCTCAGTGAGAACTACAGGGGGTACCTTTGCCTGCGGGACCCGGAGTCGAGTGTGGATGGGCCACGGTGGAACCTCTGTTCGTGGACGTTACTTCTTTATGGCGGGGTGATGAGAAATCCTGATGCTCGTAAGAATTCCTGACTGAGGCTTGGCCGTGTGATGATGGGTGAAGAATCTGCCTGGGTGGAGATTCAGATACAGGAGAGAAAGGACAAGTCGTCACTTTCCATCCAAAGAAAACAGTGCACAAGAGGCTGCTGCTGCATATCTTCAGCTGTGTGGAAACAGCAACAAAGCTTGGGGATGGCTGCTGGAATGAGAGTTCCACCAAACTCTGTGTCTGGCTGAAGAGGGGAATAATGATAAGAAAGTCCTATTTCCGTCAAAAATGATACATTTCCCTGGGCTCTCTAAACTCTGGCTGTGGGTGACAACTAATTCATTCGAGCACAAACTGGGCAAGTCACTGAATGCTGTACTGGAACAGTAGATATCTGGTCGGCCACAGGCTCACTACAGCCAGAGAGACATGCCCGAGGGCCCAGGGAGTGAAATGGGGGGGGGGTCACAAATCGACTTGGGGCAATTGCGAAACTCAGTCGAGTTTGTCAAGTTACTTTAGATTTTACGATGAAAAAAAAAAGAACCCTGTGTCATAACTTGATCCGCGTAAACAACAAGTGACTTCTGTTACACTTTCGACTGCACCGGGTGTTCCATGTGTCTGTGGCAGGGGGGAGGTCAACTTTTTTTTCTTCCTTGGGGTGCGAGGCTGTTCCTTGAGAGCTTCGACTTTGTCAAGAGAATTGAGAACATTTTTTGGAAAATTGTTTCTTCTTCTTTGAGTGAGTTTCTGTGTGCCCAAGGCTGTCAAGGATCGGCAAAGACTCACTGTGTGGAGAATAGCACAGTAGAACCTCCTTCTAGTGCCCCCCTGGGAAAAGAGCTACAAAATGACGCCAATAAGCGGGTTCTACTGTATAAATGCTGTTTTGAATCAAGAATAGGAGAAACTGGCCATACAAGCGTGATGGCAAATTATGACACCAGAGACGGCTTCCACTGCACTACTCTCATGTCAAGAGTGACTTTTGCTGTAAGAGAACGGTTTACACCGAAATGTTTACTATGTTGAGAGGTTCACTATATATATTGGTGAAAACAATATATCAAGGTCTGCTGTTCTGTTGCTGTCGGTCAATGCCTGAATTGACGCTGCCAGCGAAGTCGGCGAGTTAGTAAGGTGTAAGGAGGAGGTGAGTTTTCATCCAGACAAACAAGTTTCCTTGACTTGTTTCTTCTCCTCGTACAACACAAACACACTTATATACAGGGTGCCTCAGGGGGTGGCGTCACTTGACCAGGATTGCCTCAGAGATGGCAGCGCCACGAACCAGTGCCAGGACTGTGGCACTGCTCAGTGCCCGGCCTCTCTGACGGAGAAACGGCCGACCGCGCACACGAAACGGTCCTCATTGGGCGTCCCCACCCCAGACACTCCATGCGCCAGACACTAGGCCAGCAACGTCATGCCCGACTCTTGCTGTGACACCCTGTGCAGCCGCAGCTGATCCTCCCAGCCTAAACTGCGATGGTGAAGACGAGGTCCTTGTCCGATTGCGTTACCGCAATTCCCCTTAACATTGACAGCAACGTCGATGTGGTTGGGCTTTTTTTCGCTCATCCCTTTGGGGGAGGAAATGCAGGCAGAAGTTGCAGAATACCGGGAATAACGTTCTAATAATAACGTTAATCCCTGAAAGCCCATTTATAGCAGTCAATGGATCATGTTGTGGATGAGAGGATTATGCTCTGTAGTCTTTGGGATGCAGAACAAAAGAGAAAGAGAGACCAAAAACTCTCTGCAATGCGTCAAAAAGAATAAAATTTCCAAATAAGAAGGGCGGCAGACGAGAAATTATATGCCAAAGACTTTCCGCTCGAAGGGTGGAAAGTTATCTGTTTGTTTTGCAGCTTTCTCGGTTTACCTGCTGTAGTTGCCTCCTCCCCTTTTGCTGCTTAACTAACTCAGGTCCTAATCCTGAACCAGCAGGATGGGGGTGCTCGGCCAGACGAGTGCGTCTGGGCCGGGTGCGGCAACAGCCACGTCCGCACGCCGGCGCCGAGCGCACCTTCGCCCAGTGTCTGGTGGAGCAGGTGGGTGTTGTGGTTCTCTCTCATGGAGTCACAATGAGCGCGGGAGTTATCTGAAACCTCTATCATCCAGCTTAGGTTTCTTGGGCCGCGCCAGAACAAAAGTAGAGCGGAAATAAACCGAGAATAATAGTCTTTCCCTAATACCAGCCAGAAGAAGCTTTCGGAGATTTAGTGCTGCTGCAGGCAAGAGTAGCCTTTGGTCCAGAGATTAGAAGTATTTTTCTCCTCAGTTATTATACTGCACTCGGAGAAAGTATTCACCAGCCTACGAAATCTGCCTGTGCAAGCAAGTCTTTAGCGGGCAAGATCTGAAGATGAGACTTTCCGAAAGTTTTGCGTGTGTGAGGAATGAGCCTGCGCCCTTAATGCTTGCCAAGTAGCATTGTCAAAATGGCCATTAAGAGGACCTTTGTGGGCTTCAACTTTCTCTCCATTGGCACGATTTTTTGTCATTAGCGCGTAATGACGCCCATTATGTCATTTGAGTGCCGTTAAAAGACGGCTTTATCACAATATTTTTGCGCATATTAGCACACGCTAGCGCACAAATCAGTTTGGGAGGGGGCGCTTATTACGTCATAAGCGAGACGGGTTCGTGCCAGGCACAGACGTTTTTGCATCAATTCTGTTTCCCTCTCCACCCCTCAAAAAAAAACAGCAAAAAAAAAATCAGGAGTTTCTTTTCTCCCCTGTCAAGAGCAGTTTTCCCTGCCACTTGAACTCCAGAAGTGGACCAAACTTTTCGACCTCAGACCGAGAACCATTTAATGGACGCAGCCAAGAAAGAGCACGAGTGCAGGAGACCCCCAACTTCTCTTAGACTTCCCCCTTTTAAAAGAGGTTTTTATACCTTTCCTCTTATCTGTTTGGTGAGACACAGAAGCCAAGTTTAGACATTGAACAGCTGGCTATAAACTAGTTTATCATATTTTACCAGGCTGTCGCTAGTTGGGCAGATTCGGCAGTTACACACAGCACCAGCTGTTCAGCAGCTGCTAAACAAGTTGATTTCAGGTAGCTGTTCAGAGTCCGGCCAACCAACTCTTGAAATGATTCTGGAGGCCTTGAGTGTACGCGCAAAGTGTCATAACATTGTAAATTATAAGAAATTTCGACTTGACTTCCTCGCCAGATGAAGTCAGGACTCGCACTCTCCTCCACCCCTTTGAAGTGCGGCAGCAACAACAGGAACTGTTTCACTCTATTAATTTTAAATCAACCGGTGAAATACTGGCCCAAGTTCAAGTCCCGCCAAAGGAGCAACTGCTTCAACCTCTCTTTATATCCTGGGGCCTCCCATGGATCCTCATCCCCCCCCCCCTGGCAGGCCCTTCTGCCTGGGCCTGTTCGGGCCTGCCTACTGGCTCGCTGCTCAACGTATTTATTCCTGAGGTGTGTGTGAGTGTGGTGAAACGTATCCTCGAGGAGAGCGCCCTTAAAGCCCCCCCCCCTTGAAAAACTTTGTGGGAAAAGCTCTCTACGACCTTCCAGCTGCTGTAAACAACTCTTCTTCATCGATTCTTCTACCTTAGAGCAAACATGCACAGAAAAGAGAGCAAAGTTATTCACAAGTGATGCAACGGATCAGAGATCCTGGACCATTGCTTACTGTCCAGAGATCCGCTTCAGCACCGTCCTTGGCACAGTCTTAAGAGTTAAGTGCAGTCATTATCTTGTGTGACGTCACTTCCCCTTTTTTTGGAAGAAAACACCCACATTTCTGGAGATCCCATCCGAAATCCCCAAGTTGGGGATCTGCTGCAACACCTCTATTCACAATGCGAGGACGGAGGAGAAAGCGTGGAGAAGTCAAGAAGTGGAGTCCAACGCATCCATTGCCTGCTATCTTATGGACGCTTGAGCCTTGTAGATTATCCGAATGTGCGATTCCATTGCCACTTTTTTTCTTTCGCCCGCATCCACAGGGGGGGGGGGGCGAAAAACAAGAGAAACATCAAGGTCAATATTTTTTTTTGGCCGAGCTTCATTAATTGTTAATGCTGAAGCAGCTCGAAAAATGCTGCATGAGGACGAGGATGGAGGGGCGAGGTCGAGGTCGGGACGTCGAAGGGCGGCCTCGGAGGAGCCTCCAGTTCAATTCCCACCTTTCTCTTTAGTATTTTTTCCCCATTCCCTCCCGTGAGGGTTCGCGAAACCGCCTGCCTGAATAAGTTATGACCCGCTTGGTTCGCGATAGATCTCATCACTCTCATCTCAGCCCGCGTGCGTGCGTGCGTGCGTGGCCTCCATGCATATGTGGCAGCTCCGCCAGAGCCTTGGAGAAAGCTGGAAAAATGGAATTAGCTTGACAAGGCAGGCAATTATCCTCAACAAGGAGGAAAAAGGCACTCTCACTGAGGTCTTCATGTCCTCTCTGCTTCTTGAGTGCCTCCTCAAGAGTGCGTTTACACTGGCGGACTTTAATATGGATGATGTGTGCCCGAGGAGGAGGAAGGAAGGGAAAGAAGGGTGCAGCCAGTGCCAGAGTGCCGCACTGATGACTGGCAGCGCTGGTGCGACGGTTCCTGGCAATCCTGGGCAGGGTGTGTCCATGGACTCCTGCCTCAAGGGTGTGTCTGGGCCCCAACTCTGAGCAGCAGAGCTTTGGCCACGGTGAGATATCCAATGTCTGGCCAAGCCTGGACACACATGAGAGAGGAGGAGAGAGAGCATTTTTCAGCACGAGTGAGTCCCTGTCTGCGCGCGCGCGCGCGTGCGCGCGCGTGTCCCAGGTCCAGCCTGCTTTAAGGACAAACGCTGGCCAGGTCCAGGGTGACACACACAAAGAAATGCCTGTCAGTGCCTACATCTCCACTGGAGCTTTTCTTTCCTTCATTACCATGTTAGTTTGCATAGTACACCGGTGTCGTCCTCCATGTCCATGCGCCAAAGGGTCCAAGTTAGAGGAGGAAAGTCAAATATCGTCGACTCAGAAGACATGATAATAAGCTTTCTCTCCAGCAAAGTCTCCGCAGGAGACAAAGCTTTTCGGAGCAGGAAGTGGATTAAGTTTCTCTCACATTCAATTATGACGGCCTAGTGCTGGAGACTGCAGTGGCAACCCTGTTATTGGGCGTCCACTGCCAGGTCATGGCAGAGGCAAAGAGAGAAACAGCTCACATCTCCTTGTTCTTGGCTTGCCTCAAAGCTCTCTCGTCCTCTTGCAGTCATGACCATAATGTACACACACACACACACACACACAATTTTATGAGCAGACCTTTGGTCTCCAGGGTCAGTCACGTAGAACACTAAATGTCACACAAGTCTCCGCCAGCCTTGTATTAAAGGACAAAAAAGAGGGGAGGCTGAGGAAAAAACACCCCAAAGATCGTCGTTTTCTCTGCAGCACCACTTTCTTTTCCTACTTCTGCCAGATGTAAACAATGCGTCTGCTTTTCTTTACAGTCTGAGAACATCCAGATCTTCCCCATCACGGTGGCGTCCACGTTCGTCACCCTGAGCTGGAACACCTCGAGCACTCTCTCGACTGGAAGAGGATACATTCTGCAGGCAAGTCATGCCTAAAATTGCCACTGTCAGCGCACAAAAAAACTTTTCAAACAGTTGCAACCTAACTAAGTAAGTAACTATGGAAAAAAGTTGACGAGGGCGCGCAATGTACAAAGCATTACTGCCATGGGAGAGAGGGGTTGGGAGTAAAAACAGAATGTCCCATATGTCCGTATAAGAACAATAGTTATTATACAATGGGTTTGGCTGAGCTTTTCAGCCGTCTGAGTGAGAATCCTGGGACTGGGGGGACTTTTTGGGCCGTGTACAATATGTGCCATCGAATTAGAGCCAACGATAAGACTGTCTCATCGTCAATATTGACAAGACGAGGTTGTCTCGATCTTGTCTCATCTCACAGGTTTGTGAGAATGGAATGTTTTTTTTCCCCAAAAAGAAATATTTTCCTTGGAGTTTCTTTTTTTGCGTGCCAATCTGGAGCAACTCCTGAGAAAGTTTCAAAAGTTCCAACCAGAGCTCTGTAAAGGCAGGATGGATGCCTTCCAGATTCCTTGGTCTGGTTCCTCCCTATTCCTCTGTCACCTGCATCGCCTCCAGACGCCTCCAGACGAATTTTTGCTGTCTCATCTGACGATCTGCAGTCTCGTGACCGGTCCTGCATCGGCACAACGAGCGTGCAGAATGACTTACAGTGTGTGCCAAAAACACTGACCCTTGACTGGCGTTTGCTTCTCCACAGCCAGAAGAGCTGCAGACGCATGCTTGAGAGTCGCCAGAGTTGGTGTATCAAAGAAAAGAATTGAAAATGTGATGCCAAATGCACGGCTGGTGCCATGTTGGTGCCAAATATGTTGCAGACGCGGGCGCCCAAAGTGGTGCGAAGGGCGACGCGGAAGAAAGCAAGTGCAAACAGGACCCACCCAGGTCACCTTCCCATTTATCTCTTAACATACCTTCTTTATCACTGGAAGAAGGGCTGAGTCACATATGACATAAAAAGCTTATAGCATTGTTAAAACTGGTCTCAATTCCAAGGCGAACAAAGACTCCAATAAGACTGTGCGATACTCGAGTGCCGGATCGACCATTGACACTTTTTCAAGTGCCGAGCATTGTCAAGGTATCGGCGATGCTGACTGGACGAGAGTGGCCAAAGCAACGCTTGCGCCACTGAGTTTCGGACTAAGATTAATAAATCAAAACGAGGCATAGGAAGGGACAGCATAGAGAACGTTTGAGAGGACTTCTCTGACTGTGATCAAATTCGTTCACTGATATGAATAATAACAGCTGGCAACAATTTTGCAACGATTCTTTTCCGCCCCTCTCATTACACTCTTTTCTGGCGGTGCTTTTTTTTTACCTCTTTTGACAGTGCGATACTCGATACTTGTGGGTGCCGATGCTGTGGAGTGCCGTATGGGACCGAATATCGGATGATACTCGAGCCAAATATCGGTGATGCGATACTGCTTCAACTTCGCACAGTCTTAGACTCTTTTGGTGCCCAGAACGGCTCCGCGCCTCTCCCGGTAGCTCACGTTGGTGAAGGGTGCCCGTCATTTCAGCTCAAGCTGTACATGTTATATGATTCTGCAATGTGATGCTAAATGCACACTATCGTTGCAGGTCCGTCCCCAGGCGGCGCCGTCGGACCTGCGCCAGTACGAGGACATCGACGTGGGCCTGAAGATGAACTCGTACACGGTGTCCGGGCTGTCGCCCGGGCAGGCCTACCTCTTCACGCTGTGTCTGCGCAAGGCCAACTACGTCCTTGCCATCAGTTCGGCGGAGCTCACGACCAGGAACTCCGAGTTCCAGCGAGCCCTCGGCATCCAGACCGACTATGTCACCGTCGCAGCCGTCGCCGGCGTCCTCTCCCTGCTGGCCGCCGCCTGCGTTGGCGCGGCCGTGGCCAGGATCTGGCGCTACGCGGCCTATAGGAGGAGCGGCGCTGCGGCCAAGCGCCGCCACTGCGGCCGCGGGAAGCGACGCTGCGACGAGGAGATGATCATCACTTCCCCGTCCGACCACTCGTCCTCGGCCGTGGCGGCCTCCGTGTCGGCGTCGACGTCCTCGCAGCAGGTGGTGGTGACGTGCGACGCGGCCAGGCTGATGGAGCACGAGGTCACGAGTCCAATCGAGGAGGAAACTCGTGCAATGAACGAGACTGCGCTCGCATAACCAACGTTATACATTATTGAACATGTACACGTGCTGGGGGGATGAAGAAGGTGCGGTAAGAGCTGCCAAAAAAGATGCAAATGCAGGTGTTTTCGTGCATACTCTGACTTATTTTGTTTTTTCGCGTGAAATTGCAAATTCTGCGTACTCCAAAGCTTTTTTTTTTTCTTTATGCGTGAGTGTTGAGTTGTTCAATGCTTCTTTCAGCCCCAAAACAAGACTTTACGCCGTTCAACACTCTTTTATTCTTCGCAACCTTTGCTATGCAGTCCACGTTTGATCGTGGAAACTTCTCCCCGGGGAAGCCTTATTCAAAATTTTTGGAGAAGCTTAAGGCGCATTTGACGTCTTCAACTCTTCCGCACATTGCAGACGCACTCGAGGCCTGACTTGACGCAAAAGAGGCCCAGATTGCGCATGACTTCCGTCTCCGCCGTGTGCACAGTCACATCCAGCCACGACTGCTCCAAGGCCAGCGCAAAAGGCCAAAACGCCATGTCGAATTTGTGTTGTCTCAGCAGCACACGTGTCCATAAGGACGAGCGCGCCAGGGTCTGGCGCTCATTCCAACGTCTTTATTGCATATTTCCCCCCATTATGCATATTATTTGAGCAAAATTTTCTGTACTTTTCTTTTTGGCAGCCCCCACTAATGGCACTTGTCTCGCCGCTGGCAGGGGAGGTCCCAGTGAGCTGGGGGGGGGGGGGGGGGGGGGGGGGGGGGGGGGGG
>JAAUXU010004589.1_pt1 | contig 12597 bp, 9 predicted proteins | sample 7278151 | NCBI WGS metagenome assembly JAAUXU01 (sample SAMN14350113, study PRJNA611818) | marine sediment metagenome | isolation source: surface marine sediment (1.8m) | place: French Polynesia: Moorea | collected 2018-08 | reverse complement strand
TGTCACCCCGTCGCTCTATTTTTGTTGCTTCACCGAACCTAGCAACGTCTCCAGGTGGCTTCCTTTTGATTATTCTAGTGCCAAAATGGGCGGCCTTGACATTGACTCTGTGTACTCAACATTGTCCCAGTATGTGTCCCGGTATCACATCTACACATTCCGCATCAAAATTCCACTTCAACACATTTCAGTTCATGGCCACTGGCCATGAACTGGAGTCAATGCTGTTCAAGGACATTGTACATTTGGCCAAGTACAAGTGGCAGCTTACTTGGCCCACCACGTCTCACTCTTAGTAGGCCCAATTGTGACAGGACTACATTTACATCAAGGATAGCGCTTCTTGCTACAAGTTTAGCCATATGCAGTGCTTCAACATAGAAGACACTACCGTCACACAATGATATCGAAACCTTCAGTGCCAAGCATGTCCAAGTGGAAGAAATTTGGGAAAGCAATTGCTGCTTCAACCCCTGAACAATTCGGTTCCCTCGTGCACACGGCAGAATCACTGGAGCACACTAGCGTATGAAGTGCAGTAATCCTTTAAAAGAATTTTCCCTACTGCAAGATCTTTGCAAATAAAACTGTATATGTGTATGATGCTGAATTGCAGACCATTCAGGTGTACTAGTACAGTTGAAGGTCCTCTTACGGCTGCACCTACAAATCTCAAAAAGTTGAAAGAAATTAGTGTACCTTGTTAACAACAACAGCCAAAAGGACTTTTGACGGCTCAGCAGTGCTAGTACGGACTTACTTGCCTTCGAAGTTACTGAGACAACGAATTTTAAATTTGTCAGAATGTTTATTCCATTCTTGGCAATCTACCAGGGGCATGTCAGCGTATTTAAGAAATGTCTACTTGGTCTTGTCAATCTGCACTCATCAGCTTGGAAAGTAACACTGAGGACTATCAATGCAGACGTACTTTTGCATCTTCTGGTATTGCCCCAAGACTTACATGGTGGCCATGCAATGCTGGGTACGCTTAGTGGTAATGTGGACGTACATTAGCAGTGTGAAGAAGCCAACCATCATCTGTCTATTTCTTTGTTTCTCCCTCCCTGGCCTTGAGAAATCGGTTAAGGCTAAGCACAAATACCATGCTGGCCGTGAGTAACCGCCACGGGTATGACTTCCGGGAGTGTCACAAAACCTAGCAACCTCTCGCCCCGAACACAGGGTTTTTGCATGCTTGCTCATAGTGCCGGAGGGCCCAGGAAGTGAATCCCCCTGGAAATGGGGGGCCTGGGGGGAGGGCAGGTTTGCCCCGGGAAAATTTCAGGCAATTTCATCCACTTAACCCCCTCAAAAAGCCAAATTTCAGGCCTCCCCCCTCTTAAGTTGACTTCCATTCCGGCACCATAGCACCAAAATGGGCGGCTCCAGCATTGAACGTCTGTACTCAACCTGGTGCCCAATTATCACATCTACATCTTCCACATTAAAATTCCACACCAGTCACAGAAAGTTGAATTATGACTTTCTCGGCCAATCTTGAACTAGACAGATGGTGGTGCTGATCCTTTTTGAAACCTTGGCCTTGCTTGGTTGTTCTGATGCGCAAAAGTTTACATAGTTGTCATCTGATGTTACTAAAGTCTTCAAAAATGCCTCTGGCTCCCCACTATACTCAGCAGCAGTGACAGTAGCCAGTAGGAAATCTGCAGCAGTCTCTTGGACTTTTTTTTGTTTGTCTGCATATTGGGCACCCTGCAAGCTGCAGTTTCGCAGCCCAAGATTAATATGGATGATGTTGACACTTGTGAGGTCAGTCTCCCCTCAAATGCTGTCAGTGGTCTTGCAGTGGTCATTATCAGTACCTGCAATATGACTGAAGCAATGGCAACAGGCATCCTTGGTGCTTTTGACTTGTCAAGCAAGTCCAGATTGCCGGTGGTTCATTCTGGTTTCAGAAATGTCACCACCCTTTTTGATCGCATCTTAAAAGCTATGCACAGTTGCCAGAGAGATGAACATGTCAGGGAAGCACTTCTAATGTCTGTTGGCTTATCATCAGCCTCTTAGGACCCCGATGACAAAGTCTATGTCACTTTGACATTTTGAAGGAGCCATCTTCACCATCTACTTCTTGCTATTTTCGTCATTTCTCTCCAGTTGGGAGCAGTTGACCGACTTCACTGACCCTTGGCCGGCCTGACTCAGTATTTCACTGACAGAGTTGAATGTTCATTTGTGGCCCAGATTTGAATTTGAATCATTCAGTATTTCTCAATTACGTTCCTAAGCTTCACCATGTAGTGCCAATCAATCATTATTTGCCATTGGCAACTGGAATGAGCAGATCTCAAGAGAGTTGTAGGACAATTGGAAAAAAGTTTTTGCTTTGTTATTTTATCTTGTGGTTGCAAAGTAATTCTTTGTGGGATCATTTATAGATGCTGGTAAAAAATGTACCACCGGCCACCATCTGTTTCCCACCGTTGGGACTGTTGTTTATGCTAAAAGTACTACTGATCTCCACCAGACAGCTTAGATCTCAGTGTCCTGGGGTAACGTCAGCTTCTACGAGGAACACCAACAGTGGCATTCCTCTGTCTGGCGGAGTGGTCGAACAAAAAAGCATTCATTCAGAGAAACTGAGATATGGAGGCTACGAGAGATGTTTGTGTGTATAGAAGGGATGTCGAGAAAGCTAAGAGCAGCCATCCCAAGTGCTGGAGGGCAAGAGGCTTCTGTGCAGTTTGACGAAAGAAAAAAAAGTTGGCTGCTCTAAATGACAAAAAATGGGTGTTGATGCCAAGCAACCCCTCTGGAGCGGTGGCACGCACATGCGCATGCACGAGCCACACGTGGCCCTCCGTTGACACGTAGCACACGGTGCCTCTAGGTTCCATCGTTGCTGATTGACAGGGAAATGAGGAAATGCTGTACCTCTGCAAACAGTGATGGATGAAGGCTGAGCATATCAATTAGGATTCAAGGCCCAAGTACGCCAGAACGAAGCCCCTCTTTCTCCTCTTGATGCAACATTGATCCCATCTTGTGTCGCCAAGGCAGAAAGAAAGCTCTCCCTGGACAGGGAGGAAGAGCGTCATATGTAGTACATATTATATGAGGGTATATAAGATTGTTCCGGAAAAGAATGAATGGAAGAGGAGAAGAGCGACGGTCGTCTGTCAAAACGGAGAAGCCAGCCCGGCCAGCGCTGTAACATTAATGGAGGTGCGGAATTGTCTGACTGGAAAAATTTTACTTCAACGCACTGCACGGGATGCGGAGACTCCTGCAGTTTTCACTCTGGCAGGTTCGTGGCACCTGCGCAGAAGTTGGGCAGAGGACACTTCTCTCTTGAAGGTCGTTTAAAGTTTCCTCTTGCCCAGACCAGTCCAGGTCGGTATTAGGGACCGGACGGAAAAAATGGTTTAATCATTCTTCGGCCCATCCACCCACCCACAGTACTAAAAATAGAACGCCTGAAAGAGAGAAAAGAGAGAAAGGAGGAAAGCTTATCTGTAAGTTGAATGGAGCGTGACGCCAGCTTTGTTGTGAGGCAGAACTTGATACACGTACATATTTGCAACGCCTTGTAAGCAGTCAGCGGCAAATAAAGCTGTTGAGTATATCAAATGAAAGGCCTATAGGCCTCATTTACGCATAATGCAGGTTCCGTCCCCATCCCTCGAGCTCTAACAAACGGTCTCGCTTGAAACTAGGGGGAAAGAGGAGAGAGAGAGAGTTCTGATTGGGCAGTAACCCCGGCATAAAATCCTTTTAAGGGTCTTCTCCCTCGTGATGTAATGATAAAAAGCAGCTAGACTCATGTGGTAGATAGTTGGATGGACAAAGAGCCAAGTATGTACATTTATATACCAAGGCAATGCTGTACCCCTTCGGCTATTCCTCTACTTCTCTCCCTTGATGCCTACTGGCAGCACATATTTCAGAGGGACTTCCCGACATTCCCGACATTTTTGATGTGTTCTTTTCTTTGCCAGGCAATAGCTGCGCACGACTGCACGTCCCCAGACGGGGATGGGGCCGGGGACAATGGACAACGGTAGTGGCAATGGGGAGTGAGGGAGAGAAATGTTCCAATGTTGTGCTGTTGATGACTCATCATCCATATTGGGACTTCTTCCCTCCCACGCTCCCGCGTTCCCGTCCAACGACCTAGCCAAGGTGAGCAGAGCTGCTAAATGACATATTGAGAGTTATCAGATCATGAAAGGAGACTAATGAAAGGGGAAACCTGTTCTCCAAATTGACTTTACTGGGCAAAATCTCATCGCAGTATGAACAGGCATATGGTAAGTAGTACATGTAGTAAGTAATGTACTGAATGCATAAATTGCCCCATTCATGCTCTCCAAGAAGGCACTGGTGCGCAGCCCGATCCATGAATATTTCGGGCTTCAACCGTAAGAAATGAGCCTGCATGAAGAGCAAAGATTGCGAATATTGTAACACAGAGAGGAGCGGGAGGGCAATAAATAATGCAGATAAATGGATAGCGTATAACCGAATCCAAATTGTCTTACAGCCACCGACAACTGCTTCCTCCTCCATTCTTCCGCACCATTAACCCAAATTCCACGTCCTCTGAATCATCTTTCTAAAGGTGTGCGATATAACGATGTCGATACCGAGTACCGACTTGAGATCCGACGATATTGAATATCGCCAGTCGGTATTGGCCCAGGTCAGTATTCAGTAATATCTTACCCTTCGTGTTATAGTCAAAGTCGGTATTATCGTCAACTCAGTATATCGTCAATTGTGCTAAGCAGTGGATCTACAGTCTACCAGTTTGTTTCTGCTTGTCGTTGCCGTGATCATTTTCGTCAATGCACCCCGAATAAAATAGCTTGAAAAGTAAGATTTTACCAAGTACCGACTGACGATAATTATCGTGATACCGACTGTCAGCGAGGTCTTCTGATATACCAACTACTGATACCGACTGCCAACTTTTAGCCTTAATATCGTATCGCATCGTACCGACCTCGGATTTTTAATACCGCGCACCTTTACATCTTGCATACTCCAGGGGTGCTAGTAACAACGCCACTATATGTTTAGAGGTGCTTAAGAATTGATAACAGTGTTCCAACCGTTCCAATGCTTGGAAGAGGTCTGTGGTTCTTTCCATAATAACCAATTCTACTTCACATTATTGGTCATAGAGCCGACAGTGTAGATGTAACCTGTTAGATCACTTCCACTTGCAAATGTTGTCACGGATGATCACTTGACTCCTAATGAGAGCTGCTGTTATACTTGCTCTGTTGTTGTGTGAAGTATTTTCGAACCTCGTAACAACGCACTCTCAAGTCATGGTCGGTACAATGTTGAAGTTTGCTGGCAAGTTTGCGCACCTGCCTTACCTAGAAGTCAGAAGTACATCCCTTCAACCGATGCTCCATGCCATTTTCATGACATCATCCCGTAATCCCTGGATTCTATTTGAGGAAGGCCTAGACTGGCAGAGGTTTATAAGGTATAGTTTCTTTTACCTTGTCCCAAAATATCTTGGCTGCAAGCTTGCAGAAGAGCTCAGCAATGTAAGAGACTGTACTTAATACCAGGTCATGAATATAAATACTTACATCCATTACCTGAGGCATGCCACATCCTTTCTGTGAGCTTGATTGGGAATGAATGTGGGTTAAGGGCGGGCATAGCTTTATTCGTACAAAGAAATAGAGGAGCACTAGTGGTTATGGGTCTTGTCGGACAAGAAACGCACCAACACCTTTTGAGTCTCGGCCTTGGGTTCTTCTCTTAGGCCACTTTCAGGCCTGAAGTTTCAGTTACTTGAAATTGTTTTTGAATGACACAACTGATGGATCCATGCCCAAACCAAGTCAAGCATGTACCAAGCTTGCAACTGTTGGTTTAACTTCACAATCGATCCTACCTTGAACTCAAAGCTTGGCGTGGCTTGACTGAGCTTTGTAGCATATTTTGGAAAGGAAGAGAAAAACCTCAGTTGAGCTCACCAAGCGCATTTCAGCACCCTCTGACCCTCTCAACCTCAACCAATCCACGCAATTCTAATGTTCGAAAGCTTGGACTTAAGTCAGGTCCGGGGTTTAGGCTTGAAACTCATGACTAAATAAAATGCTTCTTGTTTTGCTCATTGTTGCTCTTCTTGGGAGCACGTGAGAGCTCAAATGAATCATGCAGGGCCTTAGTCACTCTTTACACTAAGGTTGCGTTTTAAGTCCGAATCGGTATATCACGTTTAACTTGAGTTTGGCTGAATTGTCCTGGCGAGCGAGTAACAGATATCTGCACAAAACCATCTGGTGAAAGTCAATTTAGAAAGTATAGAAGTCAGTATAGAAAATAGGACACATTTCTTCTCATACCCAAAGTCAATGATAACGCTCACTTTAGTCATGTTTTCGTGCAGCACAACCACAAGACACATTTGAGTGACTGAGACCACGGAGTGCCTGCTAAACAATTCCAAATGCTCAACAGCAACACTGATACCGGAACCGATACCGATAAATAAAAGATGTCGGTGTTTTCGAACAGTCTATGTCACTATTCGCGTACAGCACACGCCGACGTTATGTGGCACACATCCTAAATTAAGCTACTTCGAAAAGGTACTTTATCGGAAAATGATACTTTTTCAGGGTATCTGGGTTTTTGGCCTTCGGCCAAAGTATTAAGATTTTACTAAAAGCATTTTTCCTTAGAGACATTTTCTATCGTAAATGCATAAAACTCAAAGTTTTATTACATACTATGTGTATGTTGTAAGTGGAGAACAACTCTTTTTTCATCCATAACTTTTGACTGGATAAAGGTACGGAAGTGTTTCACCTACCTATGGAAAGCTAAGAACCTCCTCCAAAACTAGACTCATATGCACTTTTGCTCTAGGACAATCTTCACACTCTCTGTGCACTCCTTGTCGTGCACGCACTCTGTGTCCTGATCCTCACTGTCTTGTCGAAGTTGTTGCAGATTTCTTTTACTTTTGAAAGGGGATGATCCAGGAGCACCTCACCCATCTCTCTTTCCCCCTAGATCCCTTCTCTTCTGTTGCTTCTACCGCCGCTGGATACGTAAAGTAAAACTTAGAAGAAAAACTTGGAAAAAAAAGGGAAAGGAAAACTTTTGATCTCTATTTCAGCCTCAGAACGACCCCGAAATCTCCCCCCCCCCCAGTAACGGCCCATGAGAAGTGGCGTCTGCTGACCAAGTTCAGGGAGAATCTGTCCAGCACTGGGAGCTCCAACCCCGCAACAGACAGACAGACAGACATTGCGATTTATAAAGAGGCTAGTTGAGGTGCCCGGCTTTGTTCAGGTTATTTTAATGTCATAGTAGCATCTAAGAAGCGCTATGTCTGTCTTACACGCCGTCAAAAGTAGTGTCAGCTGACCAAGTTTTGGGACCGTCGGCCCAGCGGCGGGAGCATCAACCCCAACAACGACAAGAAGACACACTGAGAGAGGAACAGACACACAATCCTTTGTTTTTTTATATATATGTTAGGATAAACCAATATGCATGTAAACTTTGAAAATTTTCTCAGTGCCTTCTTTGGTTTCTTATCTAATGCCAAATGAAGACGAAATCAAAGGGTTTCCAAAAATTTTTACCGTGTCTCTTGCAATAATTTTTTACTGCGTAGGTTCAGTTCATAGCAAGGTGTTCTTTAGATTTGAAAGTCTGTGGGGCAAAGCTAAACATATCTTCTTTTCAGGTTCATTCAACTGCAATGCAGTAGTTTAACATCTGGCAAGTAGCTAAGTAGGTCTAATTTGAAATGTTGATGTAACGTCTTTTACTGTGTAAATCTTCCTGTACATCTTATGCATTGCATAAATAAAACTTTGCAGGCAGAGAGAAGACCCAAGAAGAGATCAGTTCTTTATTCCATTTGACTGAAATGTCTTTAAACAGAGTCTTGCCCATAATACAGGACCCAGAGAGAGATGCTCCAAAGCAACCTTCATGTAGAACATGCACACAAAGAACCGGATTTTCTAAGAGCCCGTGAGCTCGGGGTTCAGAGGGAGCTCTGGGAATAGATTCGAGCTGCCTTTTCGTGAGTCGAGTTGGAAGATGTGAGCTCGAGTTGAGTCAACAGCTAAAAGACATCCGTGGAGATCAGAGCTCTGGGTGCCCCTCGAATCTCTTCACCTTACAGTTCTCTTTCCCCCTGCTACATCTTGATAAAGTAAGTGGCAACCCTGTGGAGGTGCGTTTAGCAAATAACTCCCGTAATTCAGCCCCTTTTGTGCCCTGGTAAGTTGTGATATTTGGGGGATACTCGAAATAGGCAAGAATACTTCAAAATCCGTGAGAGTAAAAAATCATCCAAACCCTCTTTGAAACCCTAATATAAGTACAAAATCTCATATAGCGTTTTTTGAGTGCCCCCAGTTATGATGCACTGCACACATGGACAGCATGCACTCAGGTTTCAAGGATACTCCAGATTCACAATGCTTAAAGGTTTCTTTGAAAGAAAAATCCGCGAGCTTCAGCTGAGTCGACTGTTGTAAGTGCGTCGTAATATCTTCAGGCACCTTGACCATTGCACCATTTCCTCTGCACTTCCAAAGACGACAGACATTCGACCTCTTGTTTCCACGCGCCATCAACACGCCTAGCACGGGTGGGTATTTTGGAATGAGAGGAGCAGCTCTACCAAACAAAACTCTGCTTCTTCAATTCCACAAGCGTTCATCCTCTACTTTATCGTAAAGTAATGTACGGACAGTAGGGAGACGTAAGCTGGTAGTAAGATTACTTGCCAACGAAACATGCTTTAAGACGAGTTGCAACAGGAGGTCTTCTTGGTCCCTCCGGGTCTTACGAAGAAGAATGAAGGAAGAGTGGGGCGCCCTAATGTCTAAGCAGCGCAGGTGGTAGATGACGTCATCACCGCAGAGTCCCCCTCCACCTTTGCATTGTGTCTGAAGGTTCTACATGTGTGCACAGAGTCGTGGTGATGTTCGTCCACAGGCACGAATACTAATTACTAAGCTGCGGGAAGAAAGTTTTTTTCTGAAAACTACCATTTTGGGCAGGAAAAAAAATCCTCAAGAAGGTAACTTTTGGTTGGATATCTTGATGGTCACGTACAATCGCTGGCAACAAGGTCCACAACGATGACCAGTTTGTGACAAATATCAAAACAAAAGAAGATGTATTTATTGACTACACACTGGTTGCCATGTCCAAGTCTCTGCCTTCTGCCAACTGTGACGTAAAGAGGAGCTCCTCCACGTATATGGTGGGCAAGACAGACGATTGCCACAGTCTGACCACAGAGGGTACAAAAAAGTCGTGACTGGCCAGTGCTAACTGTTAGATAGGATTGCTATGGTCTCACTAGAAAAGATAACTGATTCCTAGATACCTGGAGGTTCTCGTTTCCAAGAATTTTCACCTCACAGCAGCTTTTTGGGCACTTCTACGTCGCCAAAAAAACACTTGCGGAAACCCCCTTTTCCCGCGAGGCCGATCAATTACGCAAAAACTTCATCGATATGTTCATCCCCCTGACGAACATTGCATACAGAGAAAGCACAGACCTGTACTGACGATTCCTTCATCCTACGCAACTCCCGTACGGTGACGTCATCTGACTTAACACATAAGTCGTATGTGTGAGCTCACCTCCAGCGCAGGTGAAGTCTTGGTGATGTCACAGTAAAGTAGCCCCCCCACTCTGAGCTTCATGCCCAAGAAGTTGTTTTCTCAAAACGCAACACCGCAGGGACTGCAAAAAAAGCCTGTGCGTAAGAGAGTTGCGCAAAACTTGGGCATAGATGATTGCTTGCCTGTTGACAGTGTCGTTAAAACCTGAAAGCTTTTGATTGCACAGTGCCGTAGACCGCGGTACGTACATGTAGACTTCTTCTTTCTACTTTGTAATCCCACATGCTTCACTTCCAGTGAGTGAGAGCGATAGCGAGCGAACGCACGAACGAACGAACGAATGAGAGGGGGAGCGAAAAACCCCTGATTCATATTTTTTCATGCAAAGGCTGAAAATCCATTGGGAGGCAAATTACCAAAATAGTTTCTGCAACGATGACTGTGAGTGTGTTAGAGAAAGCAATTCGTTGTAATGTCGCAGTCGTCAATTCGACGCTACACGCTTGGGATCACAAAGGATTGGAAGAGATATTTTACTCGTATTGAAGGAAGAAAGAGAAAAGTCATTTAAGGGAAAGTGGCATCTCCAGGGAAGCGATAAGATAGATGAGTCTAGTAGACACTGCACTTCGATGTGGCACGTATGTAGCTGCTTTCCTAGGCTTGTAAGTGAGAAAGTGAGAGGCCTGAGAAAAGAGAGCTTCCTTTGCTCTTCACGCATTACAGATTGGCTTCACGTAGGTTTACTCTGCCCCCACGCCGCAGGCTACATAGGACAGTGCATGCATTGCGTGTACCTCAGTACGGGCATGCACTCGACCGTCGGTAGAAGAGCAGAAGACCCCATTTGCCCTTCAACTGGAGACAATAACTTCCCCATGCTAACCGTGTGCGGGTCCAGTAATTCGGTTCGAATTTGGGAAAGGTTCGTCGGGTTTCTGATTGGGCTGAAGCCCAATCAGAACTTCAGTGCTTTTTGAAGGGCACTGACCGTGAACCTCTACTTTGAAGGTCAGTGGGCGCATCCGTTTCAGTAGAGTTTACGCTACTACGTTACCACGGTTAGCTAAGATCAATTGTGTCTCAGCTTTGCTATGCTTTGTAATGTGGACGTTTGTGCGCATGTTAGAGTAAGGTTCACCGCACTGATATTTCTTAGTCAACACACTATTGTCCGTGTGTTCAGTGTTCTCTCGCTATGAGAGGTGTCGGATGCAAGATCAAAGTCGATATAAGGTCACAAAACTCCTCGTCCTGGTTCATATTGCATCTTTTGTTACTAAAGCTTTCTCGTTATAAGGTCAAAATTGCTTGCTGACGTGTAAATTGTGTCATTTCAAGACGAGCTTCAGCTGAAACAATACAGGAACAAACTTTTCTTCAACTTCAAGCTTCACCAAGTTGAAAAAAAGTGTCGGGGAAGGCTATAAACAATGCCTTGAGACAGTCAACTTTGGAAGATGTTTAACAATGGAATAGATTGTTTAAAATGTTAAGAGCTCCCAATGCTGAACTTTAGTAAGTCCAGTAGAACCCCAGACAATTCCTGAGCGAATGGAATCCTGTTGGAAAGAGTCTGGGCTTGAGTCGGGTACTCACGCACGCTTTTCTGGCTCCCCGGATGAAATGGAACAGCTCATGTGCGTGAACATTTAACCCAATCTGGGAGAAAACTTGGAGCTTGAGCAAAAAGATGCGTCTTTTTGCTACTAACGAAAGATGCGCGTCTCAATACATAGCATAACAAGACCAGGAGACGACCAAAAGTACCCTGGAGCCATCGTCTCCTGGGCAACTTCTCTTTTTCTCCTTTCTTTTGTGAATGAACGTCGACGCATGCGCACGGGGCTCTCTCGCCTACTACGTAATCGCCCTGGGCCCCATTGAAGAAAAGAGAGGAGCCCTGGGGAAAATCGCTCACCGCCCGTCTGATTGCTCAGTGGCAGCCAGACTAAGCGTGAGGACGTGCAGTACGCGCAGGACACCCGTACGCACCCCGATGACCATGATCATTGCCAGCCTATGACCCGATGACGTCATCGTGGCAGAAAGAAGCCATTAGTTGTTCTCGGGATGCAACCAATTGGTCGAGGCCTCCTTCAGAGGAGAAGAAAGAAGAAGCACTTCACTGAGAGAGCGCTTTCTTTGAGCCTTTCTTCTTCAGATATCTCCAGCCCCTTCTCTCTAGTGAACGTGACTTGCGTGGGCGGTTGTTCGTTCAGATTGTTGCTGCTCCCTCTCTTTCCTGGCCCCGGCGCCGGCGAGCGTAATGACATAGAAGAAAGCAAGTAACGCTTCTCTCTCTCGCCAGTAGCGCATGACATCTAACACTCGATCCCTTTTCAGTCGCAGACCAACGCGCCCGCCAGGAGGAGGCAGAGGTCAACGAAGACATATCAGACACGTGCATATCATGACATCACAATGCCAGCAACCGCCATCCCAGTGTGACAGAAGCAGTTCAGACAGATCCCCAAGCCCTGGTGTGACGACGATCTAAGCATTGCACTTATTGCCTCGGCAGCCTCCTCCACCTCACCTGCTACTACTGCCTTTTGGGACGGACTGACCATGGTCTCGACGCTCCTTCCCCTGCTTGAACGAAGAAGCCCGTGCGCGTGCGGATTGGGAAGAGCGATTTTTGCGTTGAAAACCCTCCTCTGAACGCGCTCATGCGGTACCGCCTGTTGCCGCCGTCACCACCCAACCACCGGCCACCCTGCCCGATAGAGATGCCACAACAGCAGCCACCCCGAACAATAAACGTATGTCTCGATCCTTTCGTCAGTCGGTCTCGCGACCTCAACGTGTCGACATCTCCGGATTACTCGGCCCAAGCAGTGGACCTCGAACCATGAAGGAGTTTTCAGGTCAGTGGGTCGAAATTTCGCACAAAGCTGCTGAGTAGTAGTAGTAGTAGTGGTATTATTATTATTATTAGTAGTAGTACTATAGTATAGTATAGTAGTAGTAGTAGTAGTAGTAGTAGTAGTAGTA
>JAAUXU010022418.1_pt1 | contig 12611 bp, 11 predicted proteins | sample 7278151 | NCBI WGS metagenome assembly JAAUXU01 (sample SAMN14350113, study PRJNA611818) | marine sediment metagenome | isolation source: surface marine sediment (1.8m) | place: French Polynesia: Moorea | collected 2018-08 | reverse complement strand
GGAGGCGGTGGAGAGGGCGGAGGTGGCCCTGCCCAGCGCTGGGGGAGGCTGAGCGGAGGAGCAGCAGCTGCCGGCATAGCTGCTGTTGGTGGTGTCCAGGTCTGACTCCTCAGACAAAGCAGAGTACATGGAGGAGGCCATCAGCTCGTCCTCCTGCTGTTGCTGTTGTTGTTGCTGCTGCTCCTGATGGACGATCTTTGACTTCTCCCTAACGAAGGCCGAGACTTCTCCGCCGCACAGCAGCTTGAGGAACGGGTAGGACAGAGGCAGGTCCACCAGTCTGTTGTCCTGAAGGGTCTTTGCCATGAAGACGCCCAGGAACCAGAAGAGCTTTGACGCCTTGGCGCACAACTCGCTGTCTTGCGGCATGGGAGCAGGGAAGAGACCCGAGGGGCGGCTCACGTAGTAACCAGGAGGCTTCTTCTTCTCCCCCACGTCACCCACCACCTGCTCCACCACCGAGAGCTCTTCGCCATCCTCTGCCTTTTTGACTTTTTCCTCACCAACTTCCTCCTCGGTCTTTTCCACCTCTTGCATCTCCTTCGCTTCCTCTACCTCTGCGGCGGGATCGTCGTCGCAGATCCACATGCCCAGGTCCTTCCGCTGCAGCTCTGCCGCCACCAGAGCGAAGAATTCCAGGGTAGGTCCCAGTCCAGTGCCCTCCTCGCCGGCGAACTCAACCTCCAGGATAGCCTTGCGGTCTGCGTGAGCGCTCATCACCTGCATGGCCCATGCCAGCAGCCTGTTTCCTCTCGGCACCCTGACCCTCTCGTGCTTGATCCTGCCCACCCTGAACTCGTGCAGGTCGTCGGGGTGGCCGCCGTGGTGATGGTGGTGGTGACCGCCGCCGCCAACTCCGCCGCGGCCACGACCGCCACGGTTCCTCTCAGATTGCTGAAAATGAAAATGTGGTGTATCAATAACGAACAATTCAAGTACAGTCTAATTCCTGACCACCTACCAAGTCTCTTTGGTTCTGCAGCCATACGATGCTGCGCGAGGCCCCGAAGGCGGTGGACTGGAAGTAGAGTAGTCTGGTGTCGAAGGGGAAGAGCATGGGGCAGGAGGAGGTCAGCTCCTCGCACCAGTCCGGCATCGCCGAAGCGCTCAGGATCAGAGGGTCCTGGATCTGCTGCACCAGCTTGTTAGTGATCTTCTTGGAGTGGAAGATGTCCACCGCAAGGTCCTGCTGCTGCTGCTGCGGGACGGGCGTAGCCAAGGCGGGAGCCGAAGAGTCCAGGATTGACTTGTCGGCAGCGGCCGCGGACTTCTTGGCCTTGGCGTCTATCATGTAGAGCTGCCTGATTAGCTGGAGCACCTCGTCCATGGTGCACTGGCTCTGGCTCAGCACCGGAAGCTGAGGCAGCGGGTTGCCAGAGTTCCTCCTGGAGCTCTCAGTCCCGTCCTCGTTGGCTCCCGCCTCTTCGGAAGAGCTGTGCTGCCTCGAGACAGACCCGTCGGCCGCGGCAGCCCCTCCCTCGCGGTAAACGATGACGTATGTTGGCTCCCACAGCCTCCTCAGCTTCTCAGCCTTGGACCCGAGCGCGCAGCTCTGGATGACGGTCTGGACCGCGTGGAAGATGGTCCAGTCCGGGTCTGTGAGGTCGATCTCCACGTCAGGCACCCCGGGAAGGTTGGGTCCCCTCAGGGATAGCTGAAGGCACGGTGCGGTGGGCGGAGGGGTGGCGTCGTCCCTCATCGGCGGAGGGGGCGGAGGGGGAGCCAGGGTGGGCTGAGGGGTGGAGGACTTGGAGGAGGCCGGGCGAGACAGGGGCTGGGGAGAGGCCGGGCTGGCAGGGATCCCTCCGGCATCCTCGTCCTCGTCCTCAGGGGAAGAGACAACAAAGTCCGTGGTCTGGTTGACGTTGGTCCTCCCCGGGCGGGGGTCGAAGGCGGGGATGAGGGCGGAGAACTTCCTCTTGAGGACGAGCTCGTCGTCCCAGGCCTTGCGGCGACCTCCTCCGCCCAAGAGAAAGGAGCCGCCGCCGCCGCCAGAGCCGTTCCTGGACCCGTGGACGCCTGACCTGTGGTGGTGCCCGCCGCCTCCTACTCCTAGACCTCCGCCGGTCACAGCTCCCACGGCGTTCTCGAAGCCCTCCTCGTCAAAGTTCTCGTCGTACTCGTCCTCCTCATCGTCATCGTCGTCATCGTCATCCTCTCCGTCGTCCCCGTCGCCGACGTCGTCGTCATCCCCTGCCTCGGGGAGCTCTTCGTCGTCCTCCAGGTCTGCCAGGAGAGAGGTGGCGCGGCAGGACTCGAGGAACTCCTCCAGGCTCACCTGGTCGGACTCACTCATCTGGGCCAGGTGCCTCGCGGCGGCGGCCACGGAGGAAGAAGAAGTGTTCCCGGTGGTGGGAGCACGGGCTAAAAAAAAGAAAATTATATTAAGAAAAAGTTGGGGTGACTGAAAAACTTCTAGAATACCTGATGGTTGTCCTTGCGGTCCAAGAGTGGGATAGCTCTGCGCTGCATTGAGAAGTCCCGAGGGGAAGTTTGATGACAGCGCCAGCCTGACCAGGCTAGACACCGACTTGGTTCCGTGCCCGAAGATTCCTCCGTGTCTCGATCCAGGGGCAACTGCTCCGCTGGGACCTGCTCCCGCTGCAGCGGCGGCAGCGGCTGCGGCTGCGGAGGAAACGGCCTGGTTGCGGCTGTTGGTGGAGGCGACGGAGGAGGACGTGGCAGAGGAGGCTCCAACGCCACCTCCAGTGCCAGCGGCAGAGCCAAGAACGCCGGAGCGTCGGCGGGCGACGGCGGCGAAGGTCTCGAGCAGGCTGGATGCGGCCTCGGAGGCAGTCAGGTTGGGGTCGCTGGCGCTCATGGAAGCGTTGGCGGAGTTCTTCTTGTCCTCAGTCGACTGGTGGGAGGAGGAAGAAGGGGGAGGGGGAGGCGGCTGCTGGCAGGAGACGGTGACGGCGGGGACTTCTGCCGCCGCCGAGGTCTTTGGCCTCTCTTTCTCTACGGGAGGCGGCAGCGACAGGTCCAGTCCGCCGGCGGAGGTGGTCGGGGGAGCGGTGGACGAAGTGGTGAGGGTGTCCCTTCTGCTGCCAGAGCTCTGATCCTCCCTGCCTCCGTCGCTTCCCAGCGCGGCCAGGTTCATGGACTGCACCAGGTCTGCCAGGTCAGAGGCCAGGCTTGTGGCCAGGGAGACCATCTCGGCATCGAGGGCGTCAGCCTTGTCCGCAGCAGAGGAGGAGGTAGTGGAGGTGGCCGCGGTCGCCCCGGCGGTGGAGTCGGAGGCGGTGGTGGAGCGAGCGGTCTCACCTTCCCCGGAGGTGAGGGCCTGGTAGAGCGAGGACGTGTGGTTGTCCACCTTGAGGCTGCTCACCTCGCTTAGTGCACGGTCCAGGCGGGCCTCCAGGCTGAAGCTGGAGAAGAGTATGGGTAAGGGACAACGTAAATGGAAATTTTGCCCAGATAATGTACCTGGAAAGATTCGCCTCGTTGTCGAGGTCTTCCTCCGAGAGCAGATGGTGCTCCATGGGAGGGGGAGGTGCGGAGGCCGCGGCCGCAGAGGGAGAGGAGGAGTCTGACGCGGAGGGGGGGAGTGAGCCACCGCTTCGCTGCTGGCGGGATGGCGGGGACGGCGGGGTGGCCTTGGACGGAGAACCAGAGGCAGATTCGCCGATTGGGTCCATGTAGGCGTCCTGCAACAAAAAAAATTAAATTGTAGCACCGCTTTCTCCAAAATTAGTTAAAATAGCAAAGGTGCTCATTCACAGCTCAATGCTCATATTTAGGTGCTGACCTGATCCTCCACGTCGTCATCGTCGTCAAACTCGTCATCGTCGTCATCTTCGTCGTCTTCCTCCACGGAGGGATTGTCCACCACCTCTAAGAGCGGCGGGAGCGAGGAGGGCGGCCCAGAGGAAGAGAGACCTCCTCCGCCGATGGCGCCACCGAGGCCGCTGCTCCCGTCGCCGCTGCCGGAGGACGGGCAGCGCAGGAGCAGGAGGTCGTCGGGGTCGTCGGGGTCGTGCTCGGAGCAGCTGCTGCTCAGAGGGTCGGACATCTGGTGCTGGTACTGCTGAGATCGCAGTTGAGGAAGGGAGGAAAATGGGAGAACAGGGTGTGTGAAAGTCATTAGTTCCTCAAAGTCACGGCACTAATTAGCTGCGTTCGTTCTCGCTGGTGCATCTCATTGTGTTAAAATAAAAGGTGATTCTTCCCTCAAAATGTCCCAAAGCGTCGGTGCATTTAAGAAGCCGGCTAACCCTCTAGGTATGTGCGAAGAATGTGCTACCTTTTCCGCTGATCTCTTTGCCGCCGAGGCGCCAGTCGAGGCTGCTGCGCCTCCTGCGCCGGTCCCGGAGATGTTGAAAATGGCCTCGGCCAGGACGGAAGTGGCCACCTCCTCGGCCGTCGCTCGGCGCCTTCTCCTTAGGAAAGGGGAAAAACTTTATCTTCTGGCTCCAAATAGTTAATTATTTACTGAAATATGTATATGACGCTTACCTGCTCTCGGCGGAGGACAGGTCTACTGGGGCGTCCGTCGGCAAAGGCGGAGGAGGGGGAGGGGCAGAAACGGCGGCGGCGGCCTCCTCTCCTTCCTCAGACCTCGGGGAAGGTTCTGCTGACTTGGTGGAGGAGGACGACGACTGCGTGGTCTCCGTCTTCTGCACCGGCGAGGTGTACTTGGTCATCAGCCTCTGCTGCTGCGGGGAAGAGGACTTGTCTTCCACCGCCGCCGTTGACTGCAGCGGCGGAGGGGGCGGCGGTGGCGGGCAGGGGTCGTAGTTGGGGGCCAGCTTGAGGTCGAACTTTCCCTCCGCGCCCATGCGGTAAGAGTTTGATCCTCCGTGATCCCACGTGACGTCGATCCAGCCGTTGTGCAGCTCTCCCGTCACCGTTCCCTCCCCAGGCGGGTTTCCGTCCTGGTCCCTCCACTTCCAGTCCAGTCCCCGCACAACGCGAGCCCCGATGACCATGTGGCGGAGGATGTGGGTGCGCATCAGCCTCCGCTGGCGCCTCAGGTTGGCCTCGGCCTCCTTGGCGGCCTTGCCCAGCTCCTCGCAGACGCCGGTGACTGTGCCGTACAGCTCCAGGCCTGACAGGGAGAGGTAGTGGGTCTGGCCGGAGGCGTTCTTCCCGTTCTGCTGGATCCGGACGTGGCGCCAGCCCAGGCCCTTCTCCTTTTCTTTCTCCTTCTCGGCTTCGTCTTTCTTCTTCTCATCTTCTGTTGCAGTTTCTTCTTTTGTTTCAGAGGCCGTTTCCCCCTCCTTTTCTTCCTTGTCGCCTCCCGAAGCATCTTCGATCTCTTCGACGTCTACTACCTCCACGTCCTCCTTTTCCTCCTCCTCCTCCTCTTTCTTCTCCCTCTGGTCGTACTCGATCTTCCATGTTGCGGTGCTGCCAGGCTCGTTGAGGCTCTGGTCGTCGACGTGGTCGCGCAGGGTCTCCCAGTTGACCCCGTCCTTGGACACCTGGAACTGCCATGTCCTGAGCGCTGACCTACCGTATCCCCTGGCGTGCCTGAGGGAGTATGCCGTGGGCACGAACCACACCCCCAGGTCGACGGCGAACCAGGCCCTACGGTCATCGTTGGTGTGGCAGTTGAGGGCGGCGGGGTCGCGGCTGAGGATGTCCTCCAGCTTTCCGTAAGGCAGGTGGCGCCCCTCGGAGGAGGTCACCACCACCAGGCCGTACTGCGCGGGGTTGACCCACTCGCCGGGGGAGGTGCGGCCGTTGGTGCCGATCCAGTACATGATGCCGTTCTCATCAAAGTCGTTGTTGGCTCCACCGGAGCCGCTCCCGCCGCCGTCGCTGTGGCTGAAGGTGAGCGGGGCGCCCTCCTGGATCTGCTTGATGAAGTTGAAGGTGGACCTGTCGTGGTCGAACCACTGCTTGGCCACCATCTTGAGCAGGAACCTCTCCAGCTGTCGGACGGAGGCCAGGGGCTCCATCTTGAGTGCGCACCCGCTGCGGTCGATGAGGTTGTTCTCTGCTGGGCCGCGCTCCAGGCGGAAGCGGAGGCGGCGGGTCAGGATCTGCAGGCCGTAGCCGGACGCAGCAGTGTGGTCGTACAGGAGCACGGGCAGCTTCTCGATGGACTCCAGAACGGAGACCAGCTTGCGCACAAGCTCGGTGGCGGGGTTGGAGGAGGGCGGAGACGAGGGAGAAGAGGCGGCGGCGGCCTTGACGGGGGAGGATGTCATGAACTCCTGTTCCCCCTCCTCGTTTTGCCGTCTGCGGCCTCCCCTGACGAATGAGCGGCGGAAGATGGACACCCGCTGCTTCTGTAGGCGGTTGGCCTTCTTGGCGGCCTTGCTCGAAGACGAGTTGGGGACGTCGGAGGAAGACGTGGCGAACAGCTTCAGAAGCACCTGAAATGGGGAAAGAAAAGAATTGGTTTCAATCGAAAAGAACCTCACACTTAAATTAAAGCGTAAGAGTTAAAACTCCGATTTTTTCATGGAGCTCTATTCATATCTTTGTCATCAAAAAGTCCGAACGAGCTTACTGTGCAGTAGAATGAGCGTCAACAAGCAATTAGAGTCCAATGTCCCCACAAAAAGCAACTAGGTCGATAGCGGACAAAACTCATTTGCATACGTGATGCGTATGGAAAAAGTACTTTTGATAGGGAACCTTGATTTCGGCACAGGGACAATAAGTACGCTACAATCATGCAGGGGACCAAGAGCAAAAAAACTTTTGTAATGTTAGCCTTGCAAACATTCCTGGCGGGAATGACCAGGAGCGAGTTGCTGGAGGACTCCTTCAAGGCCATCGTGTAAGGAAGGCTCTTCTTGCATTTCTACCACGAAAATACAATACATGTCCCTCTGCAGAATCCCCCCCGAGTACTGGACGCCCCTCCCCTCTCGGGGGGACGGGGGGCTCCTGTCTGACAAGGCCAACTGCCCCTCGGCCTGCCTCATGAGGGGAGAGGAGTGCATGGGCTTCAGCGTCGATGCCGAGAGCGGCTCGTGCACCCTGGGCACGGCGGAGGTGACGGCGGGCAACAACAACTTTATACCGGAGTACATCTGGAACGGCACCAGGGTCTACTTGAGGGCGGGGCTGTTCAAGCAGAAGGCAGCGGAGAGAGTGAAGCACGTGGTGGCCCTGCTCAATTCGGGGGTGGACGACCAGCCATTTGAAAATAGCACGCAAGTTCATTATTTTTAGAGCCTTAAAAAAGTCCCAAATATTATTTTTTTGTGCACAGCTTCAAACCCATCTCTATTCCCGCCCCCGGATCTGGCGAACTATTCGCCGCAAACTACAAGAAGGGCTTCCTGTCCTGCGGAAACGATGATAGCAACTGCAGGTACGCGAGAATTTAAGAATGTGCGAACTCACTCGCAACAAAATTATGGTTGCGCAACAAAAACTAATTCAGGCACTGGAGTTTTTCTACCGGGGAGTGGAAGGTCCTCCCGGGGCAGATGCTCTACGGGCACCCTGCGGGGAAGGGGGCTCTGCTCGGGGACAAAATCTACATATTCGGAGGGGGGACGGTGAGGAAATGCTGTTACCGTTTGAAGAGGTGCTGAGCGCAAATCTATCTTTTTTTTGCGCTACAGAACGCTGAAGTGTACGACATCCGCCGCGGCACCTGGGATGCCCTCCCGGGTGTGGGATACCCGCACTACGTGGACCACCTTACGGCGGTGCCAATCAGCCAAAACGAAATCATGCTCACACAGGTGCCCACCCACCGTTGACTTAAGGGAATACTGTAATTGAAAAATCAACTCTCCAAACAAAAACAAAACCAGGGGAGGCGCCCCGGGCAGCATTACTACCGGCAATCCTACGTGTTCAACACCGGCACCCTGACCTATCAGCACGTGGGGGACAACGACCAGCGGCTCTTCGGCGTCGGCTGCGCAATGAAGCCGGGGGAGGCGGTCCTGATGTGCGCGGGGGGAGCGAACGACAGCGGGTCGTCAAACAGGTGATGAAGGTGGGATCAGAGTCTAAGCACAACCTCAAGGATAAAGTTCTTTCAGAGTAAGGTTCTTTGACGTTTCGACCAAGACTTGGAGCACCTACCAGGCAGCGGACAATCTACCCTACGGGTCGACTGGACAAATGGCCACTCTGGGAGACAGGTTCGCATATAAAGTAGCCTGTCAGTGAAACTGTGGAAAGGAGTGACAATGGTTCCTCCTCTCATCAGGATATTCTTCTTTTCTGGCTCCGAGATACTGGAGTACAAAGAAGGGGAGAGCCCGCGGTGGGTGTCTCTGCCCGGGGGAACGAACGTCGCAAAGTTCTATCCACTCTTCTACGACATGGACTACACGGAGCTCCTATTGGGTTGAAAGTGTTCGATGGTGTATTACCATTACCTATATTCAATGATATTCAGAATTCTAGCGCTGAAAAGTACTCTAAAAACCTGGCCTAATAGAAGAATATTGCACTTGTACTCAGATTCGATCTGTTTAATACAAACAAACGCTGGTCTCCGGGGTTTTTTTTTGCAGGCTTAATCGAACGACAAAAACAAATGACCCAGCAGCAATTAACCCTTGGGACTAACTAAACCTGCTGCCTGTTCCTAGCTTGTGGTCAACTGGCCTGAGTGCATGGACAGAAAAACAACGAGGATACTTCAGAAAAACTTATCGATTGAAAGGACAACTAGACCTAGAGTTAAAAGAGGACGCGATGATTGCCAATGCCACGTTGAAATATCTTTCTCACCTGGATGAGACCCGAGCTATGGAGCTCGAAAGCGCTGACGTTTGTCTCGTCCTCCAGCAGCTCCGACAGCTCTTCCAGCGCGCATCCTAGGTCCTCCTTCCAAGTGGAGGAGGCGTCCTTGGCGGCCGTCGCCTGCCCCTGGATGGCCCCGTCGATGCGAGCCACGACACCGTTCAGGGAGGCGACAACTCCGCGCGGCTTGGCCTGAGCAGTGCGGAAGTAGTTCTCGTAGATCTCGCGAGCGGTGCTGCGAACCCTCTGCTTGACTTGCTCTGCCTTTCCCCGCAGCCTCTTGGTCTTCTTCCCCGACCACCCCGCGGAGAACTCCGGCCCGAGCGAGGTCTCCGCCGTGAAGGTGTGCTTGGTGCCGCGGTTGGACTGGAAGACGAAGCCGGGCAGGTCCTCCTTGAGCACGGTGGCCTGCTGCTGCCCGTCGGAGTTGATGATGGTGAGCTCGCCCTCCGCCGTGGAGCTGAGGTTCCAGTTTCCGACGGCGATGACGTCGGCGGCGGCGGCGGAGGGACGGCTCAGGACGGGGAAGGCCATCTGCGGGCCCTTGACGGCGGCGCGGGCGCGCTGAAGCTTCTCCAGGAACTCGCCGCGGTTTTCGGAGGAGTCCGAGCCGCCCTCGGGGCTGCCGGAGGAGTACATCGTCGCCAGCTTGCCGTCCAGGATGAATCTGAACAATGTTGGAGGGAAAAGGGAACTTTTTATACGCAGCTGTCCTTTATGCGAAACGGAAATTTATATTACCTGAACCAACCGTTGGACCCGTTGGAGAGCTCCAGCGCAGCGGCGTCTGACCAGATGTACAAGCAGTCTCTGCCGCGAGCGATGGACCAGTCCCTCCATGTGTAGCCCTTCCCCGAGACGACCTCCTTGGCATCCTCCTTGGGAGGAGCAGGGGCTGGAGCAGGGGAGGACGAGGACGCGCCGGCTGCACCGTCATGACTGTCCTGCCTGGTGGCGGCAGAAATTGCTGCTGCTGCTGAGGTTGGGGTCAGGATCTCCCCGACAGGCGAGGTGGAGCCGGCAGAGCCAGGGGCAGAGCCGGTGTCGGCAGAGGCGCCGCCGTCGTCGGAGAAGGTGAGGGCGTGGACTTTCTGGAAGAGTCCCAGCTTGGCGAACTGCTCCAGGAAGGCGCCCTCAGAGTCCTTGGTCATCAGGTCCTGGACGACGAGCAGGCAGGTGAGGTGGCCCTCGTCATCGTCCTCCTGGTCCAGCACTGAGGTCATGACCTCCACGACCTCGCCGACGAGGTGGCGGTTGTCACGAGAGACCTCAGTGAGGAGGTCGGCGGTGGTGTAGTGCAGGATCTTCTTGACTAGCGCCAGGCTGGACCTCTTGATGGAAGGGATCATGGTGGACTGGAAGCAGAGGCAGAACATGGGGAGAAGTGCTCTGACGTACACCGGCACCATCTCTGGGTCCCCCTTCGGCTCCGCGGGAGCTGCAGGATCCTCCTCCTCCTTTCCCTCGGCGCTTTCCTTGTCGGCCTCCACTGTTGATGTTGAAGTGGACGGAACGGGAGCACTGACTGGAGCGGACGGAGCGCTGGTTGTAGGAGCAGACTCAGACAACCTGGGATGAAGAATCACACGTATATAATATCCTTACTGTCCAAAAAAAATCAAATGTCTTACCAGTCCGCCGGGCTCTGCAGTATTGAAGCGACCTCCCTGTGCCCCTCGTCGCTCCTCTCCCTGGCCTTGTCCAGCGGCGTCTTCCCATCCTCGTCCCTCAGGTCAGGGTTGGCCCCGTAGCGGAGGAGGACTCGGGCAATCTGTGGCCGACCGAAGCAGGCGGCGTAGTGAAGGGAGGAGGACCGCTGGCCCTTGTTGACGTCAGCGCCGCGCTGGCAGAGGAACTCCACCATCTCGTGGGTTCCGAAGGCGGCCGCCCAGTTGAGAAGAGTCTGGCCCACGTCGTCCATGAAGTTTACCTCGACTGATCCGCCCTCCACCGCCTCCACCAGGGCGTCCGTGTCCTTGGAGCGAATGCAGTCGATGAGCTGGCGGTGGGTCTTCTCCCCGGCGCTGTCCATGCGCTTGAGGGCCCCCATGCCGCCGGGGCCTCCTCTTCCGCCCGCCGCTGCTGCGGCCGCGGCGTGCTGTGCAGACACCGCCCTTGGCAGCGCCTTTCTCCCCTCGAAGATGAGGACGATGAGCAGGTCGACCAGCCGCATCGTGTCGAGCACGCATCGCTCGTCGCCGAAGAGGGCGCACTCTAGAGCCTCGGGGAGTCTGCCGCGCAGGAGGCTGTGGGTGATGCCGCTGGAGCCGCGGCAGAGGGTGGACAGCAGGCTGATGGTTGTGGAGACGGAGGCGGGGGTCTTGGAGGCCGCCGCCGCCGCTGCAGCCCCGTCCACAGCGCTGGTGTTGGCGGAAGACGCTCCGCCGGGAGTGGAGCCAAGTCCGCCCAGGCTGGCTGAGGACGGGTGGGCAGCCACGGAGGCTGAAGTGTTTGCAGGGGGAACACCAGCGCTGGACAGACGGACCAGGAGTTCGTCGGTGAGACCGTGGCGAGACAGGGGCTCGGGGTCGACGTTCTTGCGGATGAACCTGAGATATTGAGAGGAAATTATGAAAAAAATCGGCCTGCACCCAAAATATGATTTCCTTACCTGTCCGCGAGAGAAGCGAAGCATTTTAGCGCCCCGTCCGATACGTGTGCGTCCTCGCTCTGCAGAAGAGTGGATAGCACCTCCACGCACTCTGGCAGCGTGTCGTCCTGCGGCTCCACCTTGGTACACAGCCTGGATACGACTGCCATGGCCGAGTGGAGAGTGTCGCGGTGGATGACATGCCCGTGATCGCGCACGAAGGTGAGCACGCAGGCCAGGCCGCCGGCCTCGAAGACGGCCCCGGCCTCGCGCGTGCAGATGAGCTCCAGCACCTTGATGCACTGCTCGGCCAGGTCCTTGGAGGTGCGCGACCCCACCACGTCTGCCACCACCAGGCGGTTGCACATGGCCTTGACGGCGCCGTCAACAGCAACGATGCGGCGGGTGCACTCGGCGGACACGTCGAGGTAGTAGGTGATGGCGCGGGCGGTAACCTCAAGCACCTGGGGAAAGTGTTTTGTTTGTTTAGAACATTTCTTTGGCAAATGTCTCATCAAATCTTACCTGGTCTGGTGCCTCCTCGTCGAGGAATATCCTGCACAGCGCCGGGAGGAATGTCCTTGGTGGGCATGACTCGAAGCACCTGTCTACGTTGTCTGACATGAGCAGGAGCATGCAGAGCTGCTCGAGGGAGATGAGCTGCATGTCGCGCTCGTCCCCAGTCCCGGTCTGGAGCCATTCCAGCAGGGTCTCGGGGTCAACCTCAGCCATGGTGCTGAAGGAAGGGTTGAACAGAAGTCTGAAAAGGATATCGAAGATGGCGAGGCTATTATCAAGGAAAGGCTTCTGATTAGATGGTTCCTAGCTGAGGTGGGCGGCGTCTAAGACACCAAGACACGTAACAACTTTACTCGTTTCTTCTCTATCCCCACTTAAGGTCCCTCCTGGTCCCCCTCTGCCTCCCCCCTTCTCTTGCGCAATGACTAAGGCAATCCCAATCCCAATGACTCCTAAGCAGAGGACTCAAGAACGTCGATATCTCTAAAGAAAATGGCGTCCTCAATCCTAGAGACGATAAAGCAGAGAGACATGACCTCGACCTCGGTGGCCCAAGCGACCAAGATCCACTTTACGGGTCTTGGTCCAGTTCGATAATTGCGAAACAAAGCGATGATGACCTTTCCTTGGGACGAATGCATGTCCCGAGTTGTGCACTTACCAATTGGACGGACTTAGTTAGGTCCCTGGATGGCCTCTGAGGGCCCCACGTTGGAGGTCGGTGCCGTGACCTCGGATCCCCTGGAGGACGGGTCGAGGTCAGGCCTTGGGAGCGGACAACGCACTTTTCCACAAATTCTTTCTTTCCTCTTTTCTTGCACTTTCAGCTTCC
>JAAUXU010030955.1_pt1 | contig 12618 bp, 8 predicted proteins | sample 7278151 | NCBI WGS metagenome assembly JAAUXU01 (sample SAMN14350113, study PRJNA611818) | marine sediment metagenome | isolation source: surface marine sediment (1.8m) | place: French Polynesia: Moorea | collected 2018-08 | reverse complement strand
GTCGTAGAGACATGTTCTATGTTTTGATGGACCACCACAACAGCTGACATTTCGCCTCAGTTCAACGGCTTTGTTCACCTTCTCCCTCCTTTATTTTCTTTGGTGCAGCTGGGGCAAGGGGAGGCAGCTGTCGAGTTTGCGTCCTACGTTCGATGGCGTAAGCGCGTTCTTCTTCTCTCTTTTCTCTGGACACACACCCCGCGGTGGCCACCTCGTCAGCTGACGGTAGTATCACACTACTTCGGCAAGGCGCCGCTGTATGCAATATTTCGGCGAGGCAGTGACGTTACGCCTTGATGGATTGAAGACTTATTAAATACTCCTGGATCCGAGTTCGGTTAGCTGGGAATGCCGTTTTATGAAGGGCTTCTGCAGTGTTGTGGAACCTAGCATCCATCACTACAATGCTGCTGTCATCGGCTCCGCAGTCTGCTACACTGAAGCACTTCCTGCTGGCAACACGATACCTCTTTGGTCGTCCTTACCCTAAACTTCCCTCTGGTCTCCATCACAGTTTGCCCGTCTGTTACCATCAACCTCACACACACACTATGTCAACGTACAAAGTTAAGAGTGAGTAAGCACCTGTGTGCTATTTTCAGTATGTGCTCCATTTCTTATGACACAGTCACGATGCCGTTGTCATCTACTTCATGTCTGTCGTCAGAAATAAGATTTAGCATCACGTGTGTATGATGTATGAGAGGATCTGGAAGTTTACACGGGCTGAAGTGTCGATTATCATGTCCAAAACGAAATGTTAGTTTTTAAGTACCCTCGATAAGAATTAAGGTTCCGTCTGTGAACCTCGACGGCAAAAGCATGTATAATAATTGACTCCCCTTCAATCACCATCCTTGGGGGCCGTCTACACGAGCTCACCTCTTGGTGTGGTCGTTTCGCAGCAGCACTTGCGGAATTGTATGTACAACATACTCATATTTTTGCTGACTTGCTATGCTTTTACAGAACTCTCAGCTGACATATTGGCCAAGTATCGGGACAGCTTTTACTCTGACCAAAAAAATTTGTTGGCCCAGAACTTCGTGTCAAGGTCGGACCCCTTGGATGCAACACTTACGCGGGCTAAGCTGGAAAGTGCCAACCATGTCTACACCCACAAGGTGTGACAAACTTATAGCAAGTAGATAACAATATGAACATGTACGGATGTTGATTTCCTTTTAGGTTGATGAGGCAAAGCCTGTAACGAACCAGAAAAGCTCTGGACGCTGCTGGCTCTTTGCATGCCTTAATGGCATGCGTATCCCCTTCATGAAAGAGAAGAACTTAGATGACTTTGAATTCAGTCAGGGTCACCTGTTCTTCTGGGACAAGGTATGGAAATGCTTCACAGACTCAGAAACCATGTATCATCATCTTTCTTCTGCTAGATTGAGCGCTCTAACTACTTCTTGAACACGGTGGTGAACGTGGCTCAGCGTGAACCTCGGGAGAGACCTGATGGCCGACTCCTCTCCTTCCTCTTAACCGACCCTGTCAGTGACGGAGGACAGTGGGACATGGTCGTGAACCTCGTCAACAAACATGGTATGAGTGCGACAATGACCCTCTTACTGGTGTAGACCAAGTCACTGGCCAATGTTTTCCTGCTGTAAAAAAGAGAGTATAGCGTTAACTTGAAGAAAGCCTTCTTCATCTTTTCAGGCCTGATGCCCAAGAAGTGCTTTCCAGAGTCATTCTCATGCGAAAGCTCAAGGAGGATGAATGACATCCTGAAGACGAAGGTAGCACTGGAACATTGAAGTATGCATTTAAGGCACTACCCAACAGCGTATTTTTTTGGTTGAACCATTTCATAGCTCCGAGAATTTTGCCAAGAGCTGTATTCTTTGATTGACAACGGCGCCTGTGATGAAACGCTGCAGGATACAATTGCTTCCCAGATGGAAGTTGTCTATCGGTAACGCAGTTCATCGACTTAAAGTGTTGTTTTGATTTTGTTTAATTTTTATGATTGACAGCATTGTCGGCATTTGCCTGGGGGTTCCGCCCAAGGAGTTCACCTGGGAGTGCTATGACAAATCTAAGGAATACAAGACGATTGGACCTTTGACCCCATTAACCTTTTACTTGGAACATGTGAAGCCAACATTTGACGTCGACACCAAGGTGTGTGATCAGTCATTTTCTGCTAGTGCTAATCAGTTAGTCAACTGACTAACTGCATGATCGTTGTGGTCATTTCGTGGATGTTCATGCAGGTTTGCATTTTGTTGTCCTCAGATTTGCTTGGTGTCCGATCCTCGCCCGCAGAACCCTGTGGGAAAGACATACACAGTAGACTGCTTAGGCAACATGGTTGAAGGTCGAAAGACAATCTACTGCAACCAGCCGATTGAGACACTCATTGAGCTGACTGCAAAGGCCATTCAGGAAGGACATCCTGTATGGTTCGGTTGTGATGTGAGTCAAGGCATAATTTTGCAAGCATTTGTGTCAACAGATGATCTGTTCATGTTTGTACAGGTGGCCAAGCACTTTGCAAGTAAGCAGGGGCTCATGGACGTGGATATCCATGATCACTCCTTGGTGTATGGAACGTCCGTCAGGAATATCTCCAAAGCTGACAGACTCATTTACGGCGATTCTGTCATGAATCATGCCATGCTATTTACTGGAGTCACAATTGATGAGGTAAGAAGAACAATAAAAGCTGAATGTGGCAATGGAGCATTGCCTTCTTACTTTCTGTGTATTATGCGGTAAGACTTCCTAAGCAGTACCGTTCAAAAATACAGCGAAGTAAAGGGTATCCTTCAATTTTAGGACACCAAGCGCCCCACGAAATGGCGCGTGGAGAACTCTTGGGGTGAAGATCGTCATGAGAAAGGCTACCTATGCATGACTACAAACTGGTTCAAAGAATTTGTCTTCGAGGTCGTCGTCGACAAGACTCTAGTCCCCGAAGAGGTCCTAAAGACAGTAGATATGGAGCCCATTTTGCTCCCAGCATGGGATCCCATGGGAACGTTGGCACGATGAAGACTGGACTTTTCAGTCCCCAACTGATGACTGTACCTTTTCAAGGAACTGAAAGACATTGAGCGGCCTGGTGTATGTTGGTTTTGGGTCCGTTCGGACGTATGGGGTGTTGTAAAAGTGATCGTCCCCTATGCTGTAGAAAAAAAAATACTAATGGAGTAATATTTGTTTCAAAAGGCTGTGCTGCCTTTAATGGACAATTTTGCTCAAGTTCAATCTCCACAACCTAAACTGCTGAAGCCTCAGCTTTCCAAAGTAAAGAGTGGTCGCGTCGCTACAACATTAACAAAGTTATAAATCAGTTACTTCGGTGCCCAAGTGAAAGCTTCCCAGCACTTGCAGTGGAGAATAGAACCTATATAGTAATTTTGCGTGGTTTAATTGCTAATTCTGCCTCGAACAGAAATGAACTGCTACTCCTTTGAACTCTAGCTTCCCAGAACAAATGGGCCCCCGGTCGGGAGGGATTAGCGACTGCAGCAAAAAAGGCTGCCCGGAGCTCGTGTAAAATGAAATATTGGCATACCTGATATATTTGTTACTCTAATTCCCGACCTCCAATATTGAGCCCTGTGATACTACTCATTCCAACAACTCTTACGTGACTTACCAATGACGAAACTCGGTTGTACTCTGGTTATAGCGTTATAATCCCCTCCTTTTTGCACTTCTGTCACTTTTTGTTGTGGCCGGTTGACTGGCCCCTGAGGTCCAAAGGCTTCGAAGGCCTAATTTTTGCTAGTTTGATCAGGCCCTACAACCTATGGAGGACACGGTCCTGTTCGCAGAATAAGACCAGTCGATTACACCATGCACGTTCTTCCTGGATCCAGTGCGAAATCATCAGCAGATACCTTTTTGAAGAGGAATTCCAACGTACCTTGTTGATCCCGTCCAAGGGCAGCTTTTCAGAGCACAAAAGCAGAATCTGTGCCTAGGACACAACATGGGACACCGCAATCTTGTGTCAGATTCTAGGACATGCTTCATGTGATACTGTATACGCCATGTATACGTTGAATCATCATCCCTGCTGGTGAAAACAGTGCGACCCGCTCATAGCAATAGCCAAGTCAGCACTGACTTTGCTCTGGCCGCAGTCACTTCGATTTCGGACAACCTGTTTCTAAGTAGAATCAGCTATTTCGCGTTCAAGTTATTGAACTTCTACGAAGATTTGTAAATTTTAGACAATGAGTCTCATTTGCAGAGGGTGGTCAAAGTAATTGTAATCAGTCCAAACAAATTTGACACAGTTGGGACTTCTCCTCTATTGGGTTCAGCTGCATCCAGCAAGTTCTTCTTCAGTCACGCTCATCCCCACAATCATACAATGCTTTGTCATAGGTTAAACCCTTTCAACTACTTAGTGTATGTAACATTTGACCATATGAGTTTCAGCCTTGGCTATTGTTCTCGGTCAAAAATGGTAGACTAGCGTTCGCTTTTCCCCACTTAGTGTAGTAGAATGAATGGCAAAAATAAAAAGCGCACTGTGTGTTTCTGTGTCTGTCCGTGTGTCTCACATCAAGCACTTCGTGCCCGCCACGCTCAACATGTGAATCACGCACTTTGCGCTCACCATCCGCAAAAGTTGGTGAAGCTGGGAATCGGTGATGCAAAAGCTGGAAATCAGCCGCGAAAAGCAACAACGTGTCTGCTAACAGACACACGTGCGCAGAACCCTCGCGGTTGATGTATTAGATAGTAATGTAAGAAAAAACATTCGTCGTACTTATGCATTTCCCGTCCTCACCACTGCTCGTGTGACTCTTCTCTAACGCGCTCATTCTTCTTTATGTCAATTTGCGATAAGAACTGACGAACTTTGTTCTTGCATCTGTTACTTACCATCCGCTCGTGACTAAGTCAAAAAATTGCAAATGTTTGATGGATGCAACTTACTTTTTCAGCTTGTGCTGTAACTGCTGTTTTTGCAACTATATATAGGAGACAACACAGAAAGAGAGCGAAAGTGCCTGCGATGATTTATACTCCAGGCCAGCCAGCCAAATCATGTCAGACTCGCCCTAGATGCTCTGTTGCAGGTACGTTGTGATGGCAGATTACCTGCTTACCATAACCTCCTATTGGGGATGCTTCTGCGGCAGTAAGAAGAGACTTTTCCGTCCTCCTCCAGCACTGTCGTCGGGTGACACAGTGCTTGCAGTTCAAGTCAATTCAGTGATTTTTGCGCACTTACGCACAAAAGCCTCCTTCAGTGAAGATGACTACGGTTGCAGTCGGAGTTCGATGAAACGTGACGTAAGAAAATAGGGCATGAATAACTGGCAACTGATTTTATGAATTCTTCTTCATTGCAACACTCAGATTGCAGCCATTGAACCACAGCTTTTAGTCACCCACCACGTTGGGACACAAGGTTTAGATGCCCTAACTCATACATTCTTACGACTGGTATGAGTAGAAACTTTTACTCATCAGTTAAAAGTCTTAAAAAAGACTTATACTACCATGCATCTTGAATTACACACTGTCAGTGCAAAAACTCGTATATTTTTGGCTGCGTTCTTCCTTGTGAAAGCATAAGAAAGCAAGCAAAATGATGCCTCAAAATGAAACTCTACATAGAGTTTCCGACAAGTTATCAAATTTTAATTACGCACCAAAAAATCCTTAAAAATAGATTTATACAAAAGAACCCCGCACAGTAATTCAAGTTTTCTCCAGATAACGACCGTGAATGTCACTGAAAGATTTAGAAAAGTTTGATGACTGATAACTTGGTCACTAATTGTAGTACGGCAATTTTGAGCACACCACCCGAATCAGCTGACATATATCTTCAATTTATGTTTTGTAAACATTTTTATATCACCAATTGCCATGATGAGAATGCGTGTCCGCCTTCTTCAACGCCCAAGTGTCAGTGAAGGCAATTGTCATCCAACCGCTCTGCTGAAGAAGAGGAGCAAGGAAGAACGCAGCATGGAGTGAGGAAGAGGCTGTGGTGGGTCCAGCAATGCGAGGTTGGAACAATTCTTGACAGGCTTGGCATGCGAGATTGAGGCTGCGCCTTCTACCAGCCAGGCACAGCTTGCCAAGATGTGGAATCCCACAATCGCCTGTGCTGTGAAGAACCTCAGGGCGCACAATATATGCATAGTGTATACAGATTGTCCAGTAAAATTATTGTTGAAATCTAATATGTCTTGGCGAAGTTCTTGTTGTTGAAAATTACAAGCCAAAATTTTAAAAATTTTGCTGACATACATAGTGCAAGCATAGTTTAATTACTTGTATTGACAAAAATGCCTCCATATATGAAGAAGAAACCGGGACAGGGAAGTGTGATGACTACAAGGGATCTCACTTTTATCATGGGAGATTGCTGTTCAACGAAATATGGTTCTCCCCAAGAAAAGCAGTTCCAGAACAAACACTGTTAGGATAAATCAGGTTCATTCGGTGTTCCAGCCAACTCTGCCAAGAAATTGTTCAACAGCTTAATTTTTTTTAACTGCGTTTCTTAGGTGCTCCATGAAATGAAAACTGACTGAAACTTTGCACTGACTTTGTGCCCAAGCTGTATTTGGGATGCTTAAGTAAGTTATATAGGAGTTATATGCCAGTCCATTTACCTGTAAGGTGACTTTGACAAGGTCTCTATGGTCAGACCAGCCTGCAGGTGCCACTGCCTCATAGCAGTGGGATGAGGCAGGTTTATCTGGTCTAATTCTCGGCCGAATCTGCCGCTACGTTTGCCTTGGGCTGCTTGCGGTCCAATATGACTCTTGCGGTCAGATTATTTTTCAGCGCCAGTTGAAAATTTTACTTGTCTCCGAGCTGAGCAGAGCTTTTTCACCTTTAAGCTGTTTTATAGCTGAGTCACCACAATATGGTGGTAAAGTAATTACATTGTTGACTATTTAATGTAACTCTTCCTTTATTTTCACTACCGCACACTTCATCAGGTCCAGGGGGAATGAGACATTGACATCCTAGACATTGGAAACAGTGTTTTGGCCAATTCAGGTTGGCATTGGACGACATTAAGTTAAACTTAGTGAAGAGGGTAGTAAATTCAAAAAATGGCACCAAGCAGTTTCTATCAGTGCAGCTATACATTCTGCAGAATGTTTAGCGCTAATACTCTACCCACTTCGGTGGGTAGGAAGAGTGGCAAAAATATGAAGTACTATGTAAGTGTCTGACAGAAGTACATACGACCCTCACGCTCTATATTATAGATGTGATAATAAGGAATTGAAAACAAGAGGAAAATCAGGAGCCCTCAAAAGCTCCCCTAAAAGTGAACTCATACGCACTTCTCCGCTAAGACCAGTAATTTGTTCACAGTACAGTCAAATTTTTATGTAGCAAACTCAGCTGCAGCACATAACTTTGATTCTCTATTGTGGAAAAATGAGTTGTCCTGGAGCAAAAGTGCATATCTGTTTGGTTTTAGGGGAGACTCTCAGCTTTCCATAGAGGGGGAATCACTGTAACTTAATCCAGTCAAAAGTTCTGACTGGAAAAAGTGTGCACTACTTACCAGAACCAGTATGTTCAGAAACTTTGACTTAAAAGTTCAGATAGAAAAACTTTTTTTTTTTAAATAAAAATGAAATCTGAACCGGCCACAACAGTGTCTTACGCCAATTTCCCACTTTCAAAAAACAAAATTCCAACTGGTCTAATATAGTGGGTGAGTCTAAGGACACTTTCAGCGCTGAGGGTGCCTGAAGACTTACGGGTCACCCGGTGTTCGTATTTCATTTTTTCGCTGTGGGTAGAACACATTTCAGTCCGCCCATGTGTGATATGTACGTAGCAGAGCGAGTCGAGCCGCTTACCCCCTCCCCTTCCCCTTAACCCCCACTCCCCCCCCCCGCACTCCGTGTGCACAGTTCACACCGGTGGAGTAGCAAAGCTTGCTAGTAGCCGTGCGCTGCTTATCAGGGGTATTTGGTGCGGTCAAGTTAAAAGCCATCGCTGCATCACCGACACGTGCCTCTTTGTCCTCGTCTGGTGCGTGCGCATGCGCAAGAACTGAAGCGCTTCGCTTTAGGATGACCACGTCCGATTTGCTCATTATCTACCACAATTTTCTATGTAGGCAGCAGCCCCAAAAGAAAGTATAGAGAAAATGCAAGTAGAAGCATTGATTTGTGATTATTTGAATCGGAAACACCATGATTAAGTTTTGATTTGTGAAATCTGTATGCATTACACGTTGTGTGATTCGTTCCGTCTACTTTCCTTGCCCTTGCTTGGCATCAGTGCGCAGGAGTGTGGAGAGTGAATGTGTTGCCACAGCGTGGACTTTAGAGGAGACGACATGATTTTGGACTCAGGATCGCATTTGGGTACGTATGATTGCAATTGTGGTGCGTGTCAGAATGGCACATTTTCCTCTTAAAGGGTGGAGGTGGTGTGCGTCCATTCGGTTCTCCGTGTGCTTGTCTGTCTGTCTGTCTGGGTGTGAACGTGTAACACGCACAGAGTTGTACGTAAATCGACTAGCGCGAGCTCAGTATGCGATAGCGAAGTCTATCTAGCTGGACTCATACTTAATTAGGTCTCTTTAATGAGTCAAATTACAAGGAAATTTGATCCCAACTGAGAGAGGGGTCTGGTATACGTTAGGGAGAGCATGTAAATAACAGAACGTGCCTCGTACAGGGTGATTTACGATCAGGTCGTATGTAAAAGGATACACGCGCGGATACTTTCCCGAAAATGTACAGGGTGGAACGAAATTGAAGCAAACGTACTGCACCTGCACCCAGTCAAATATCTCGACAAATATCTTGAGTGACTATTTCAGTCAAGATGACCGTTTGCGATAGCAGCTATAAATATGCGAGATGAAGCTTCGATTTGCCACATTCACACTGAAGGTTCCTCGTCACTTTCGTCAAATCCGCATGCATCCTTAAAGTGTCCCACAAGGGCCTCAATAACAGCACATCGACGTTTGGAGACGCTGTCACAATATTTGTAAATGTACTGCGTGAGTGTGCGATACTCGAATATCGGATCGAACATTGCATTGCCTAAAAAAACCTTTTCACTAACACTAATTAATAGACTTGACACAAATGACACTTTCCTCCTATGTTTAATCCAGAACATTGCAAACAGGTTGGCACCGCTGAGTTGCTCATCACACCACTCCAAATAATCAAAGCAAACCAAACAGAAAGGGAAGAAGGAAGACCTCAGGGGAGTGCGACATAAACTGATGACATCAGATCAGACTTGCTTTTTTCTCCCTTCCAGACAGCAATAGCTTGCAATTAATCCTCCTCTTGCTGCACTCCAGTACAAAGTATTGCATCCAGATGATACTTTTGATAATACGAAACTCCAAGCTTTTGGGTACTTATATCATCGAGTAGCGGATCAAGTATAGGATGATACTCAGGGAAAATGTCGAGTACAGGCAATAGGACACCTTTTCTTAATCGCACTGTCTCAGGACTCTAGACTGATTTGTCTTTCTTCACGGTCTCCTTCAAGTGGAACAAGTGGACCAAACCTTCGTGGGCCGAACTGTGCAAGACTTGCCCGTTGCCCGAAGCCGCTGGTCGTTGTCCCATTTGGCGGCTTTAGCACCATTTGAGTGTGGTTTGCCACCATCTATGCTTACAGCATTGCTGCATGAGCACCATTTGCATGAGCTTTGTCGTAATCCACAGTAATCTGTCTGGATTCCTCGTCCTCAGGCCTTTGTCACATTCTCCAGCCTGCTCTTCGTACGAGTTCGACCTTTCCCTGTGTTCATTGGACATCTCTGCCGAATCGAAACGATTTTGGACTCTGGAACGAGAGGCCTGGTTCACTACGTGCAATTCTGCAACGTCCACGTGTGTGTGTACCTTCGCGCCAAATTTTAGAAGTGTGATGACAGTCACCGTGGTCTCTTCATGCAGTCCGGGTGCCATGGCTGTGATGGGTAGGTCAGAAAATTTCAAGTCGTTGGCAAAATCCTCTCCCTACTCGGCTGTGCACGGAGTACTGTGAATAGATTGAGATGTTATTTATAATGAAGTGTAGTCAGTCGTTTAACAGATAGTTGTCTAATCTTTAAATTGTTCAATCTGAAGCTGTGTGATGCTTAAAGCATATGACATCACCGGTGCTTGCAATTTTTCGAGCATCCCCCTTCACTCAATCTGATACTGAAAAGTTTCACAGCCCAGAAGAAGTATTGAGCATTGCATGACCGAAAAGTATCGTCTAGAAGAGGACTTGCTATTGCAGAGCACAAAAAGAGAAAAATTCGTTGCAAACTATGACTGGTTGATGGGAAAGAGAAGGGAAACTTGTCTGATGCAATGAGTTTTGTCGCATTTTGGTGACAACTTCCTTCCTCCTTTCTGTTTTGTTTTGATTTTTGCTGCCACTTGGTCAATGATGCAACCGCCTTTGCAGTGCTTCAGCCACTGCAGAAAAGAGAAAGCATTGTTCAGTAATTAAAACGGACACGTTTTAGGTAATATGATACCTGAAAAGGTGTCGACTGCACATCCGATGCTCGAGCATCGCACACTCTTGTTTTGTTCCGTATTTGTTCCAATTTCGTTCTACCCTGCACCATCTTACAAATGTCTCTACTGAGCAGTTTCAATTTGTCATCGCCTTTACTAACTATCGTTCAGACCGGACTTCAAGTCAAAAGGACGGAGAGAAAGAAAGAGAGGACCGAAGATTGAAGAACTTAGTAGACGCATGCGACTAAGTCTTAATTACTCACCTGTATCAAGCTTGTTGGGTGGCTAAAAATGCATAAAACAACTCTTCAGATTATTCAAATTTTTAGACTTTGTTCAATGGCGTAATACTTAGATCCCTCTGAGCCTCTCTCCCGAGACCTTTTGGGCAATCTGTGCAGGATTGCTGTTCATTCTCCACTAAAGTAAGTGTTCTTGGTATTTGTGAGAAGACATTGCCTCGATTTCAGAGTCGTAAGAAGCTCCTGGTGTCTCCTTCTGTCCATGTCCCAACAATTCCAATCCTATATGTCCTTGATGCTGCTGCCAAGCACCCTGGTTCCCGCCCGCAGACGTGGTTGGCTCGGACGTTCCCCCGGGCTTTCCTCCATCTTGATATGATCGCAAAGAGCCAAATCCCCAGACTCGTTCATCTTTTTTACTACCTCAAGGTGTTTTTGACCCTAAAAGCAATCTAAGTGCAGTTGCAGGCACTTCTACTGAGCACAGTAAAAAAGAACCTGCTCTACAAGTCGAAAAAGTTAGTTTGTACTTTTTTGCTCAGCATACTACCTCTGAATAAAAACTTGCTGAGGGTGGCTCAAACTGACCCACACCCACAAGTACAGAAGTTCCCTGACCAGCAGGGTTCTTTGTCAGGCTGCAGGCACTCTTGGGTGCAAAACGTTTGCATCCCGCCCGACGAGAGCCTCACCCACTTGTGGCTGTCCTGGGTCAATTTTCAACTGCCAGGGTAAAAAGAGGCCACCTTAATGCGCGGGTTACATAGTCCCCATGTAACGCTTGTATCGAATTTCTCAAACACGGTATGCAACGGTACATGGAACAATGTACGTCGATGAGGGTCTGTTACAACGTAAGTGATCTAAATTGCTTATCACTCACCGATCCTTTCCATTCTCATATGACTGAAAAATAACTTTGTGTATTTCCTATGGCACTGCGGTACTTTGTACGGGCAAACATGGTAAGAAGATGAAACCTTAAATTTCCCTCGGCGAGCGAGCGAACCTCTGAAAAGAAGCCAGGTATAGTCAGTCCATGCACGCGCTCATCCAGCTACATGGATTTATGTATGTACAGTATGTGTGCGTCGTCTGACTCAATTGCATGCGATCGGTTTTTTTGTGGAGAAGCGATTGTTGTTGTGCACTGCAACAGAACTGCAGGACCGACTTGACTGCGTGTTATCGTGACCAAGCAATGAAACCATTCTTAATTAGAACGAACAAGTTGGAAGTGCGCTTTCAGTGCGGCAAAAATCTCCCCTAATTGGAAACTTGGCTGCCTCAGTAAAGATGTACGCACATGAACTGGGTCGTTGTGTCAACGAAGACCGAGCCAGCGATGAGCATCCATCAATGGAGGCAAAGATAAGGAAAAAATGCACGAATTTATAAAGTCTTCCCTACGGATGCAAGAGAGGAGAAGCCACACGTAGACGAGAAGGCAGACAAGGAGCTCCTTGGTAATCTGAATAGGCTAAATGTGTCGTCAAAGATTAGCATTTCAGTCATTCGTGACTTTCTTTGTTACGTAGTCATTTGCTAACTACTGAGTGCACAAAATGTGAGTGTGATGAGTCATTCGTTTCTCACATGTGTTTACGGGAAGACAACACTGACAGCACAGACCATAGGGCCTGAACAATACGGAATATACCAACGCATAAAACAAAAAGAATCAAACCACGCTCACTCAGGCTGTTTAGCTTTGATGCATGACTAAAACTGCCAGCTATGGATTGGCGTCGCGCTAGATTTTGCAAGTCGGACAAAATCAGCACGAACAAAGCGGCACCGCCCCCCTTGCTCCGTGGGTTGGGGGGGGGGGGGGGGGGGGGGGGGGGGGGGGGGGGGGGGGGGGGGGGGGGGGGGGGGGGGGGGGGGGGGGGGGGGGGGGGGGGGGGGGG
>JAAUXU010088036.1_pt1 | contig 12620 bp, 9 predicted proteins | sample 7278151 | NCBI WGS metagenome assembly JAAUXU01 (sample SAMN14350113, study PRJNA611818) | marine sediment metagenome | isolation source: surface marine sediment (1.8m) | place: French Polynesia: Moorea | collected 2018-08 | reverse complement strand
CGCGAGCTGGAGGTAAGAGCCGGACTCAAGAGGCGTCGCCTGTACAACCCAGCTCTGGCGGATCTGCTGTCTTCTGACGACTCTGACTCTACCCTGAGGATATCGCTGACCAAGGTCTGGTCGCACCTGCGAGCGACCGGGATTCTAGAACTGGACGCAGTCTGGGTATTGCAAGATCTCCACCGCGCAGGTGGCACCATCTGGTTTGTGTCCAGCCTGGTGGAGGAATTGCTTTCTCTCGTCTATCAGGAAGAGCTGGATAAGATGTCTGACCTGTTGACCGCTGTTCTCAGCATTGATTTGGAAGAGTGCACCCTGGCCTTGCTGACCGAAGTGCTGCCTTCACTTGTGCTGGCCAAGGGAGAGAGACTGACCGACCCGCATGGCTCCGCCATGGCCAAAATCGCAGTCACCTGCGTATACAACGTGCTCATTCCCCACCATTTGGCCAGCAACTCCGGACTGCACAAGAAGAGGTCAGCAGAGCACGACGACGGTCCAAGCAGTAAAATGAGGAGGTTGACGAGCGGCAACGTGGAGGAAACCAAAGTTGTGGAGGAGTTTATACCTCACCCCGTAGCCGTGGTCACTGCCGATTTCCTTGGAATGCTTCAGAGAGTCTCTCAGGAGTCCCTTGTCTCACCCTGCACTGTCTTTGCAGTGCGTTTCTTAGAACAGGCAATAGCGAAGCGGGGGAGATCGAAGTCCCGCCTGATTTTGCAGCATCTCAGCTTGCATATGGTTCTGCACCTGGTCAAAGTCGTCCCCGAGATGTTTACGACGGCGTTCGTGACGCAACTCTTCGACGTCAGTTCCTCAGTTGGACGGAAAAGCATCGCGCGTGTGCTGTGCCTGTGGAAAAGTGTCTGTGCCAAGCGTGAAATATCCTTAGAGCTGGACCTAGGGCAGAAAGCTACTGCTGTCTCCTCGTAGAGGAGTTCACCTCGGAAGGTAATAGCCAACTTTTTTGTATTGTTATTATGAGCAACAACGACTATGATTGCGTAACAAAATGTCTTGTGTATTGAGCAACATTTGTGTTGTTTTGGACGTTATTGGTTCTTGGTTCATTCCTCTGAACTTGGCCAGTTTTTGGCCGCCTTTTTCGGGAGACCTCAGAAATCGGTGGATCATCAGTGATGCGTCGACTCATCCTCTTTCTTAGTCGCTTTTTCATCAGGCTCTCTGACCATGGCCAACAAACTCTCCAGCTTCTTGACCTCGAACTCCATCGCCTTCTTCGGCTCCCTGTTCAACATGGCAGATCGAACCTCCTTCGTCTGACGACGGAGATTAGGCGAGAGTTTCAAACAGTGCACCGACCCCCTGGTGAAGAAAGGATACTGGACTGCAGTTGTAGTTCATGGTACATGTGCAAGTACAGTGCAATAGATTCACTAATCGTTGTACTTGCTGTCTCCCACTATGATGATGGGATGGTGCGCGTTGAACGCGATGTGGTTCAGCTTCGCCTTCTTCCTAGGTACCACTGGCTGCGAGCACACCGGATGGTACTTGTCGATGTGTAAGTCGAATACGTGCACTTTGCCATCGACTGTGACGGCGGCGAACACTGTACTGGAGTAGGGAGCCCAGGCCACGTCGCCGACCTGAGAGTTCAGGTCGAACATGAACAAGGGTTTCCTGCAAGATATCATCTTGTTTGAACACGCGCGTGCTGGTCTTATTTCCAGAAATTCCTTACGTTGCTGCGTGATCCCATATCTTGATCATCCACTCTGCGCCGCAGGTGAGGAAGACGGACGGCACGAAAGGATTCCATGCAATGTTGTAAATGGGTGTGTTATGCGCAGCGTACGTGGACAAATATTTTGAGCTGTACTCGGTAGTGCACTTGTAGATGAGGCCCTCATCGGTGCCCACCAGGAACATGGAGTCGTCGCTGGGGTTAAACGTCACGCAGCGACCGCCCTCTTGATACATCAAAGTCACCACCATAGTATGTTTAGAGCTACGAGCAGCAGCACATGAATCCCTACCTCTGAGACTTTCCCTGACCAAGTCCTCCGAGAAGTTTTCCAGATGCTTTGAAAACGCGATGAACAGGATGTCCGTGTACCACAGTGCTGTTTTTACTATCGTCCAGTTGGTGACCCTGCCGTCACCGGACACTGAGTAAAAATTGAGGTATCCGTCCAAGTTATCCTTGGCCCATTTCACCTAGGGATTATTCATGGAATACTCTCTAGCACGCATGAGGGGCACTTACTACAGTGTCTTTCTCACTTGCCACACAATGTCCTGATGCTTGCCATTCCTGGCCGTGGAGATGTAGTAGGGTTCCTGGGTCTGCCTTTGAAGGTTGTAGACTGCGACGGACCCATCGGCCAACCCCGCGGCGAGCATGTGAGAGTGGTTGGGATGAATGTCCACACACATAACGCCGCAGTGTGCGTGACACAAGAATTCGGGATATGAGGGGTTCTTCAGCGAAAAGACGCACACATAGCTTCTCTGCCCGCTGTCGTGCTCGTAGAAGTTATCTATGGAGAAGTGCATGAAGAATGCTGACGTACCCGTTCTGGAACAACTTAGACAAGCCTTATGCAACACGGTATTTTTTAAACCAGGTGGGACTATAGAAGACTCCTGATGTTCTGGATACTTGTCTGCATTCCATTTTCTTCCGACTTTGATCAGTTTTCGGTGGTTCACATAAGGAATGATTTGCAGAAATCATGTGCCAGATGTAAAATAAGAGACGATCGTGGCTGCTGGTGATGTCCAGCGGGTGACGAAGCTTTGGAGCAAACTCGAAAGCGATTCCAAAACCCTGTTTCTGCAAAAGCATCTCCAGCTCTTTGAAAGAAATCCTACTTTTTGTTAGTTCATTCCAAATGTCGACGTTAACTTTGTCACCCAGCCTTTATGAACGAGTATCTGGGTATGGAACACCAGGGCTGTGCTGCACTCTTCCTCACACGATCCAAAAGCTGCCGCGAAGAGGTCATTGTGAGAAGGGTTCCAGCAGAGCGAAGTGATTTCCATCCCTTTGGCCCGCTCGAAGTTGAACTTCCACAGCGGCAACAGGGTGCCCTCTGCCTCGCGAAACTCGTCTGAAGCATCCTCCCAGTACTTGAAATCTGAAGGACAGGGTGTTAAAGCGGAAATTCCCCGCAGATGGGTCTTTGACTCTGACCTAGTGCGATGTCATTGTACGTGTTCTGGTTGACCATCCGCTCGAGGATCCGCGCGGCCTTGAGCAACTTTTTATTGACGTCCTCGGTAGGGTCGTTCGTCTTCTCCCCTATCTGGGGTGGATGTTACTAAGATTCACTGTCCTTCCTGTTGTCACCCACTCACCAACCGCCTGATATTGAAAGACGTAGTCGTGGCTGCCGCCTGATCGTCCTTCTTGGCTTTCCCTTTCTCGGACTCCTCCTGGGCCTCCTTCAGCTGCTCATAGGTGGTGTAGGCGTCGTAGATGATCCACTGGTTCACTGTGTCCGTGAAGTTGGCGCGCGGAGGGGGCTCAGTCTGGACGTCTTCAGACTGAAATAATGGATGTACGACAACGCTTTGATAAATGATGCTAACATAAACTCATTAATGCCGACAATTACATACCACATAACTTGTCAAGAAACCAGGGTTGCCAAATCACCTTGCTTCTTTTTTCAGAAGTAGTGACTGTTTTTGAATGGGTTTTAGTGCTTCTGCGCACCGCGTCCGTTGGACACATCTCGTAAGACAACAGTAAGACACTACTTTGATAGCTTAAACGTGGCCCTGGGCGTGATCTTTTCGGGGTCCTTAACAAGGAGGAGCAAAGCAAACCAACCTTCATGGCGTTGTTCATGGTCTGCGTCGCTCGTTCCACGAAGGAGAACTGGTTCTGCAGCTTTTTGTCCCTGCTGTCGCCGTCGTCGGAGCCTAGCGAGTCTCGCCGTTTCACGCTTGGCCGAGCCTGCAACTAATCTTGGATCTGAGGATCACGACCTCCACGGTGAAGTTGGCAAGGAGAAAAACCTTTCGGCGCTGCCGTCACGATTTGTGTTGAAAGTTTTCCTTAGTCAAACGAGAACAAAAAACAACTGCGACAATTCAATGGACTGTCTTAAAGGCCTAGAGAAGGCATCAAGAGCAAAACTGATTGCTTTTCTTTGAAAGTGCCTTTGCTTTGTGCTTGCTGACTCCTTTAAAGGGATTTTCTGAATCTTCTTACGTCTTGAAACTTTGGCTCTACGTCATCCTCCATTGGCGGCGGACTCTTGGGGCCCTTTTCCTCCGCGTTGGGGGCCTTTCCGAGGCCCACGGCCTGGTCTTCCTCCTCTTCTTCGAGGTCTTCCTCCTCGGCGCCTTAAGCGGAGGAAGAAGACGGAAAGCTTTCATTACCTCATGCTACGTACTTATGAATGTCTGAGATGTTAGTTTGTGGACCTCTCAACTACGTCTTTGCTTTTAAATCGACAAAAAGCCATTCTCCTGGTTTATACGTAAATCTACCGTGCACACTTGCCTACGCCGTGCAGCATTGGCACACTTGTCAGAAAGACACTTGCGACACCCTGTAAGAGACACAGTTCAGTTCCATGCAGTTTTGTCTCATTGGCGCAGTTCTACAAACTTGCTTACACAGTTGCACGCATCACATTATCAACTTTAGTGTGTTCACATCCGTAAGTGTAGTCGAGTGCTTCCAAGTAGAGTTCGAACAAGAAAATTCGACTTCCAGGGAGGGGGGAGCAGATTTTTCGAGTCAAATTCCACTCTGACGGCTACTTTTAGACAGGTGTGATGATGTCACGTTCAGTGGTCAGCACAGCTTTCGTGTAGGACGACGGCACCTCGGTCGGTGGCCGACCACAACAGGAACGGCTTCAGCAACACCATGGTTGACTGCCGGTCTTGCCGATTACAAGCGAGAGGAAGAAAAAGTGAGAGAAGTTGATGATTAGACTTGGAAATTTCGATTCGTTCCTAAAAGGGTTGTTTGGTACAGTTGACCCCGCTTATATCAACCTCGTTTACAGCGGCAGCCAGGTTTTTACTGCGGGAATCTTTGGTACCCACTCAACGGTTGGAAAAGACACCGAGTCCCGTTATATACCGGCAATTTTCTTTCGGCCTGAGCGTGCAATGTGTATAAGCGGGCTCTACTGTGTGTTGGCCATCCCAGGCCAAAAATTATTTCTTTCGTGTTTTGTCACTTTTTGACAGTTTATTCGCTCGGAAAATGCCGAAATGATAGATATTTCTCTGATATATTAGACTGACACCTGAAAGGCAAATACGCTTTTGCACCGGGCGGACGCGAGATGGTGTCTCAGCTGTTGTGTTTGTGGCTGCTGCAGTTGAATCGAGTGATCAACGTCAACGAGAGCAGCTTCGTTTACTACAAGACTCTTACGTGAGCTGTTCAGCCCTCAGCAGGCATAGCTTTGTACTTTTTTTTATGTTTGGCTGAAATTATGACTCGAAGGCGGTCGAGCCATAAAATGGCTTTAAGTACAAAGCGCCATAAGCCTTTTTTCTTACAACACTACAGGTTTATCGAGCCCACCCGTTAAGATATTTATCGAAATCCGCTACTTCGAGATTCGACTATGGTTTGTCAAATCTCTTTGGCTCCTTCAAGACAGCTCCTTGTGACCGCGTGCTTCAAACTTGTGTGGGCAGCGGAATGTTGCAAATTTTGTCCTGGACACACGGTGCACGTAAAATTTGGATTTTCCCCTGGAAAAATCGTGTGCAAAACATCAACGCCAGAAATATCCGAAATGGCTGTCAATGTTTTACATTTTCTGCGCCCCTCCGGGGTTGGGGACTTGAAAATCGTGAATTGCAAGGCTGAAGAGTCGAATCTTGATATGGCAGATCTCGATACAACGAATTTTCATGTCCGTCTTGCGCTCCATTCTTGGTATCATGGAAATTCTCGCTATAGAATAAATTTTGCAACACCCAAATCACTTGACTGTTCAGTAAATCAACTTCGATGGCAAGACTGCTGTATTTTACTAGCAGCAACTGCTAGAAGTGCCCTTCTTCAGGCATACGCGAAAAAAGACCATTTTTTGCGTGGGTTTTCGCGGCAAATTTTGCTCCATCTTCTTTGTCACATACGATTTACATGCAAGACAAGCAAAGCCTCGCGGACAAAAAGTTCCTCCACCTCTTAGATTTAAAGCAGTTGCACAGGAGGGCAACGAAATGTGATGTCAGTAAGGACATTCAGATTTTTGACAGTAATTGTGGGACACTCTGTACTTGAGTTGATAACAAAATAACCAAACATAAGAAGTAGTCAAATCACCTCGAAATAAAGCTCTTGAAGTACGACAAATGTGACATATGGAGAGTGCAGCCTGGACATCACTGAGTCAATAAGGCTTGTGTTTGTTGCTTAGAGATGGTATTTGGAGCACCATTTCTGACGTTCAGCGCAGACAAATCTTCCTCCTTTTCTTCTAACTTGACATTATTTTCAGGATCTCTGTGTGTGTGCATGACGCATGGAGAGGGCATAATTATGATCACGCCGTGTGCACGAGATGTGCAGCTTCACTGCATCGTAACTGACCTATGACGTCATTTTACAGCTTTCAGCTGTCGAAGCCTTTGTCTTTATCTACATTCAAGGTCGGGGTTCACTTGTCTTTCAGGCGGGCTTTTGGGCGGGGATTCCATTTTTCTTATTGGCCAAACCCAAAGTGGAGTGGTTGACTGGCCAAACCCGGACTGGAAGTCGAATTTTTCGAAAAATTCGCCTATTTGGAAACACCGTGATTGGTTTTGTGTGTGTTCAGCACATGCGTGGGCAACAAGGAAGAAGGCACCATTCAGGCCGTGCGATTTTATGACGTGCTCACTAATCTGGTACAGCAACATCTTCCTTGTTGCATCAGCTGCTCTCTGCTTCGTCCTCGAGTCGATCCTCGTCTTTCTCTGGACACGATCTGCAAGGCGCATGGGGCCAAACACTTGTGTGAGAATGACCTCATACTGCACAGTGAAAGCAGGGGTTGCTTTTTTGACTCATACGTTCTTACACATCTTTTCTTAGCAGCAGTAACAGCTTAGGTATGAGATGAAGGGACGGACAAATGACTAATGTTATGTGAATGTTAGCGTGTGGCTGTTAGATTAGACCTGACTAACTAGAGCTCTCCGTAATAGTTGAGCCCATACTTTACATTATCATAGTTTCTTTAAACGAATCAACCGTATTAATGAGGACGGACACTCAGTTTGTGACTCAGGTTTTACCGACCAAATACCTTCGGGTATCAACGCTGAGCGTACTTTCTCCCTCGTAATCAGGCCTCTAGTAAATCTCTTGAAAGTGACTGAGCAAAAAGGACAAAAGCTTGGTTGACTTCACGATCTGGAGGCCAAAAAGTTGGCAAGGAAGGGTGACAACAACGTAGTCATAGTTTCCTTAGGGTGCACCCACATCATCATGAGCAGCAGCCGAGACAACATGGCTGAAGTAAGTATGAATTATTGAATACAGCGGGAGAAAGATTAAAATTTTTGTGTACTCATTGTGTTCAACATTGGCTTTCTATCCCAGTGGAACCTCTCAATGGTCGGGAGTTGGTTCCTATTCTTATAGGCAGGGACCCACTTTACCCGGCGAAAAAGTTGAGCAGCTTTATGCTAGGACGGTTCCACTGCAGAAGATGGGGAGAAGGGTGACTGGATTGTTAAGTTATCGACTTACTTGAACCGTGTTGCATCGACATAAAATACGTACATCTGGAGATTTTTGTGTCCCAGATTTTTGACAATGTGGACGCACCCTAGAATCGAGCCTCTAAAATTGATCTAGATTTGACGCAAAAATGTTTTTTGGTTCAACGCATCCATCGTGTTGTGTGAAACGAAGTTGGAGAGTTTTTTCTCCACACAGGAAAAAAAGAAGAGGACTTATGTCAGCAAAAGTTATAAACACTGTACAGCAATTACCATTTCGTGCCCCGCCGTCCCTCTCCATCTGCTTCTTGGCCTCCATGGACTCCTTGTGCAGGCAGATGCTGTCGATCTCCAGGTGGTCGATCATAACCTCGCTCAGCTTAATGCTGATGAACTCACCAACAGTATAGTCGAAGCGAACGATGTTCTGCGGGGCCTGGGGGTTCTTGGCCGTGAGGGTGATCACCACGTCCTCGTCGACGTCCTGGAAGAGACAAGAAAGCAAAGAAGGTGCTCACTCCAGTGTTGTCCTTGAGGGCGTTCAACATCAAACATAAATGCACCAACTGGGTCGTAGCAGCACACGTACATACATGAGCATGCAATGATGCAGTGTACTGAAGAAGAAGACAGAAGTAGAAGTAGTAGTAGTTGTTGAAGCAGAAGAAGAAGAGGCTTTTGTGCGCTCGCATGTACACAGCCAACCTCAGTGCCGCCGTGTGCGTCTCGGTCGCCAAGTCCTCCAAGACGATGCTTCGCGCCGCAAATCGCCGCCAGAGATGTTGTTTGCGGACTCAAAGCTCTCGCCCAACGGGAATCTGCGCCGCGCTCGCCCGGTCAGACTTGCTCGAGCAACGACAGGGGAATCGCAGCGTGAAGCACGGTTTAGAAGGACTTGGCCAACAACTCTAGGATCAGTGCATGCTTTTTCTAAGACAATTGAAACTAGGTTTATACTGGACTGACGGATTTTTTTTAGGGGGGAGGGGGGGAGCACGCACTCTACTGTACATGTGTGCAAAAGGTGCGTGCCTGGCAAAAAAATCCGCCAGTGCAAAATGTACCCGAACTGCGCATTTTTTTTAGGAGCTTTTAGGTGTCCTGACGAGGGCGCGTGGACATCGATGACGACAGCTGGACGGACAACAACAACAACAACAGTAGCAGCAGCAGCAACAACAACAACACTCCTCTTGAGACAGCAACACCAACAACGTCTATTTAGTGGATGGGCGATGGCCTTGGCGTTACCTCCTCGTAGAGGCCAGAGATCTTGCCTCCCTTGCCGATCATCTTTGGATGCGGCCTGATCATCGTCTGCGTCTTGATCCATGAGTGCAGCGAAGAGATTCCCTCAAGGATCCCGTGAGCTTCGCCATTGGCTGCTCCTCCCAAGGCGCCAAAGGGGCCTTTTTTGACTCCGCCGCCCCCGCCACCTCCGCCCAGGCCGCCAAATGGAGAAGCGATGGTTTTGCCAGCGCCGCCAGCGGCGCCGCCGCTGGAGGCCGAGGTTTTGCTCTGCTCAGAGGGAATCGAATAATAATAGTAATAATAATAATAAAAGACGTCGAAGTCTGTACACTGAGCGAGGAACATGAGAAAGAAACGACAGTTGGCACTGTGCTCAGAACAAACGGAGGGTGTGGTCGAGAAGATCCACCGTGGCAGCTCCTGAGACTGGTCTCAACATTGATGTCTGTGATCAAGTCTTGGACTGGGTCGAGCTTGAACGGTGGACAATGATCCATGATACATCCAGCATTGACTGACAGGTTCTGTACAAAGCTATTCACAGTTGCAGCAACAGCAGTAGCAGCACGATCGTCTGGTTGTGCAACGTTCCTGTTGGCAGTGCGCGGGTAAAAACGTTCTCCAGGTGAATCAACCACATACAGGTAGTTATTACGATGATCAGCAAAAGCATTGCAATTCTTTCGCTCTCTCGCTTCTCGATGTGCATGGATTTCGTGTGTGCATCCAGCAAAAAACGTTACAAATCCTCGTGATGAGAAAAAAAAAAAAGGCTTGTGAGTTTATGCTCGAGGCGCTGGAGCCTAAACTCGCGGACCTTTTTCGCCACCTCGACTCCGTAGGAAGAGCTTGCGGGGCCTGAGAAAAAGGGGCTCGAGTCCTCTGAGTTGCAAAATGCCAATTTTCTTGCAATAAATGGGAAAAAAGTCTTGTGTGAATGAACAGCAGAATAGCACAATCAATAGTCTGAAAGTTGACTTCTTTTCATGTCCCACACGGTCATTTCCGTGATTTACAGCTACTTCGGCCCGAAGGCTCAAGACTCGAGCCCTTCTTTCTTACACTCGCCAAAAGGGTTCTGGGCTCGCTGGTCCAGACATGTTTCGGGCTCGTCGCAAGTCCTGTTTTGTACACCCACGGAAAATTAGAACATTTAGAACGCCTGAGGAATGTTTATCTAGGATTTCACGTAAGCTGCATTCCCTGCACTTTCTCAGTCAAGTGTTCCATGTTGAACTCCGTCTCCGTGGAGTGTCTCGACGAGTTCTTTGCCACCGACTTGTGCAAGGTCACTCAGCAAGGAGCTTTTCTCCATTGTCACAGCACACTTAAGGCCTATTTGCGATCAATTCAAAAAAGTTTCGGGTGATATTTTTAACCGGTCTGGTTTTCTCCCCCACAGGCTGGGTCACGAAACCCCCTACTCTTAAAATAAGCAGAAACAACTCTGAAGTAAGGTTAAGTAAACACTTGAATCGTTCATTTCTTGAACGACCCTTGAGTTTACTTTTTCTCAATATTCGGCAAACTAAACATTGCAGTTGGGAGGATTATTCAAAGGAAAGCTCCAGTGACACTCCGAAGAATATAAAAGTCATGCGGTGGTGGAGAAATTACTCCCACATGAGAAATGGCTGGTGTGGGGCAATGCAAATGCTATTCTAGGGGTCCTTTTCTACTATTGTGGGTGACATTTCCAACGGAGTTCGTAGCCTCCGTCAGCATTATACAGGGTGTCGAGAAAGTGATTGAAATATTTCCACTCATCACTCGTTGTCCACTCAAGCTAAATTCCTGGGACGACCGAAGTCGAACGATCACACAATTAGGCTATAATCGAGTGTTCTGTGCTGTATCTGTAAAATCGCCTCAATGAACCAAGTGGCATCCCTGTCTGCGCTGGAGCAAAGCTCAACCAAGAGTCCAGGACACAGCTGAGGACCAGACTGGTCAACATCAACCTTGACATGCAAATTTCTTGAGGATTCCCTTCAAAAGTGTCTCATTTTCCTGTCTACAGACTTTTCTCAGATGAAAGTGTAACTGTGGCAGCAAGAAAATTATGCGAACTGCAACAAGTGGAGTCGGTTGCTGGTTTGCACAGAAACCTTCTTATCAAAGCTTGGTTTTCAGCACCAAAGCTCTCCTAGGCTTTTACGTTACAGCAGAATCCGCTTAAGTGCATCACTTTGAGACCTGGGAATGTGATCCACGTAACCGCACGATCGAAAAGTTAATACATGGCCGTGCTAAGGTTTGTTCCTTTAAGAGAAACAAGGCAATGCTTGTTTGAGTGAGTTCCTGGTTCACTGTTTCATCAAGAGCTGCTTCGCAGTAATTTCCAAGGTTATGACAACTGAATCCTGGCAGCAACAAAGAGCTTATGCAAAGAAGTTACTAATTTATGAACGAGGAAGTCTTATCTGTGGATAAACACAGTCTTAGAGCTCTCTTCAGTTGGTGGTTTTGATGAAATTTCGCCATTTTCAACTGCTCATCCCGACTTGATTCACCTACCATTGGAACTTTATGTAGTAACATTTGCTATTTGCTTTGGTTAGTGAGAATCTTTGAAGCGTCTGATTCACTTAGGTGTGCTCTGCCGTTCTTATTGATCCACTTGTTGAAGAGTCGTTTTGAATATGAAAATTAGTGGAATGACGGTTTTTTAGTCATGTAGATCTCATATTTTATTGGAACTACACTTTGGGAGGTTGCTTGAATTTGTTCCATTCATCATTCGAGGCACCCAACCCACAAAGCCTCTATTCGACACAGTGCTCACTGCAGTGAAAGCTGGAAAATGCGTCTATCAGGGAATCTGAGAAAATTGCCCTCCTCACCGATATAACCTATTAACCGACTTGTCTAATGACACATACTTCCACTATAGGTGTACTCAGCACAGTACGATACATTTTTGTAGGACTTTATTCTACCATAAAATTTACCGCACTAAGTAGCGCGACTTTTTTTGAGTAAATAACGTCTTTTTGTGGACTGTTTAAGGCCATCATAAATGACCTTATTTACTTTTTGCGCAAACTTATTTTTCAGAGACAAGTCAAATGACAATACAGTCCTGTCTTTTGTAGTACTGACGCAGCTTTTCTAGTGCATCATATAAAAAGTGTATCGTAGAAATGTTTTTAACGCACGATTTCCGTCATATTTCCCCGCTTATTTTCTATCTAGCGGGAAATATTCTTACACTATATTTCCCTCCACTACATTTCCCTCTCCTCAGGGACATATTGTGATTTAACACTCTGAGACTAAAAATTTTCTATATTTCTTGCATGAATCTATTGCACTGAATCGTTTTTCATTTCCAAAAGCGTATTTCAGTTGTTTTGTTTGTCATGAAACTGGTGAAACATCGACCCTATGATTCCAAAAATCGTCTGTTAAATGACAAATTAACGATGCATAATGTGTTCCATATGGACCCTCTTTGGACTTGACAGCACTCGGGTCATTTTATATCCCTCGGGCTACACCCTTGGGACTTTAAAACCCTCGTGCAGTCAAGTCCAACTCGGGTCCATAAACAGTGCAGTGCAAAAGTGAGCGTACACCTGCTTGAGAGACAAAAAATCGCATTTTGAGGTCACTTTTTCAGTAGTGAAATGCATTTTTTTTTGCCAGGAGAAGGGCTCAGCTCCCCCTTCCTCCCCTCTTGGGGTAGGGACCCCAGGACTCCTGCTGGG
>JAAUXU010006844.1_pt1 | contig 12626 bp, 21 predicted proteins | sample 7278151 | NCBI WGS metagenome assembly JAAUXU01 (sample SAMN14350113, study PRJNA611818) | marine sediment metagenome | isolation source: surface marine sediment (1.8m) | place: French Polynesia: Moorea | collected 2018-08 | reverse complement strand
GGGTATGCTACGGCGAGAGGTGGGAAAGGTGCGTTGCGGTATCAGTATCTCACACTTCCCGGCTGGTATTCTATTGCTCAAGAAAGATATTGGTCGGTATGTACAGGCATACGATTTTTTTTACTTGTAGCTGTCATTTGGGAGGGAAACATAGAAAAGAAATATATTATGCGTCTTTAAGGTGACAGCAGACGAACCTGGGAAAACTGCAGGAAACAGCCGCAGCCTCGAATCATAATACAACTCCTCTTTTCCCTTGTGTTGGACGAGTATGTTAAATTAAAGAGTGAGAACATGAGTTCGCACAAAAAGTTAGCTCACGAGTGCCACGGTCCAAGAGGACTGAGACATGCAATGAGACAAAAACAAGCAAGGTAGCATCAGGGAAGGAGAAGGAATAGAAGCAATTCGTCCTTCATCTCTCTCTCTCTCTCCGTTCCCTTGGAGGAGGAGGAGCGGCAAATTAGTGCACTTGTGAGAGGAGCCTCCTCCTTCTCCATCTTTCCCTCTCTTCCTCCCTCCGCTGCATTATTCCCCAAGAGACGGAGGCAGGGGGAATGGAAAGTGAGAGAGAACAAGTGCGCAACAATCGAGGAGGAAGGAAAGCTTGTATGGTTGTAGTGGGTGTGCTCAATTAGAACAATCTCGGTCACTTTTTAGGAGGTGTTTTTTGTAGACAAAAAAGTAGTTCAATAGCATGTGTTGTAGAGCCATTGGGGACTGAGCAATTCAAAGACCGCGGCGCCGCTTTCTCGCGTCCGCGTGACGTTGGGAGGAGGCTGACACTTTCTTTCCCTCCCTTCCAATCCTCTTCTCCGCCACAAAGGTGGGGAGACCAGCGCACCAGTGACGATATGTACTATTAGTATCGTATCAAGGAAAGCTCAATTGTGCGTATGTGGTTTTCGGGTCCCGTTTCATGGACAGTACAAGTGTACTGTGAAACAGTCGGTACTGTTCTTGATTGGGAAAGTGTTGGATTTCCTTCTTGCGATAGAACATTGACTTGACCCATTGGGAAAAAGGGTGAAAAGGGAAGCCCGGCCCGCTCTGCGCTCTGCAGACAGCATTGCCTCTCGGCCAGACCGGGGGTGGGGGGTGGGGATCGGTATTTTCCCCTCAGTATTGAACTGCAGGACATTGTAGTTGCAACAGTTTTCCCCCCGATAACTTCGAGCCCACGTCTGGAGGGGCCCACAGAGTCTCATCCCCTCCCATGAAAACATATATGCTCCCCCCTTCTCCCCCATTTCTTTCTCCCCATCGCCACCGATAATTACCGCTCTGCCTACCATTCCCTTTTCCAGTTGTTGTTGCCGCCACTGCTTGCTGCTTGTTGTTTGGGCGGCCATGCACCTTCAAGCGGAGGAATGCTGGGTGGGCGAGTGGGGGTTGCAGCCATGCCACTGCAGTGGGGGGAGGAGATGGTAGGTTGTTGTTCAAGGGGCACCATACATGAGCATGAGCATGTCAAGTCGCTCTTGTATTTCAGCCGAGCAATTTGACTCATTCATTCGTTGGTGATTCGAAAAAGGCCTTCTTTTTCAAGAGGACCCTATCTGTCAAATATGCCCAAGTATACATGTACGTAGAGCGGAGGTAAAAATGAGAAGCCTGGAGTGAGCGGAGGCGGGTCGTTTGGCCGGAGGTAGGGAGAGGGGGCGACGTTGATTGATACATCGTGAGAACAGATGTGAGAACCGGGCGAGCGAGAAGGGGCCGAGGGGAGAGGGGGAGCCTCCTGGCCCCTACATGGTACATGCCACGTCCGCGCCACTCTATGGATGGTGCTGTTATGGGGGTGTCTCAGCAACAACCAGCAAACATCCTTCCTTCTCACATAGCTTATACTGACGCGTTTCTGCTATTTGCGGTGCCGGTAAGTCACTGTAGGAAACGAACAGGAAAGTTTTCTTTTGAACCTGTTTGCCTCCTCGTGTACGGTAGCTGTTTCTACAGCGTATGTATACGTTTGATTCTATTGATATTAAGAAAAAAGGTTCGGCACAAAGGTGGACACCAAAAAAACTCGTTGGAAAAGTTTCTTGTAAAAAATGTGCATTTTTATTTTGGTTTAATAGCTTCAAAAGACCCAAAGGGCGAGCATCAAAGGTCCCCTTACGTCTTGGCCTGCCTGGAAATCAAGAGCGACGTCACTTTCGGTCTTTCCACCAACCCAACATTCACCCTTTCGTGAAGGCCAAAAGATAACATCCTGCAACATTGCGGCGAATGTCTCCTCTTTCTCGCTCTCGGAGGAAATCAACGTCAACGTTACCACAAACCTCTACTCAAAACCTCCTTCCAGCCTTGAGAAGTCCCAAAAATAGACCACTCTATTATTGGGCGGCTGAACGCGCCGGCATAAGCGAGCAATAATAAGGACTGTGCAATTTGAACCTACACTTTTTTACCATAAAACATTTGAAACGTTTGCTATCTTCTTCGAGCGTTATTTTTCTCTGCGCTTTTTATGCACTCATAATCTTCTGCAAACACCCGAGGAGAAACTCGAAAAGGGGGGAAGGGGCAAATATTGAACCGTCAAAGTTTCGTCCCCTGCTTCTAGGGACACTTTGTCGCTTGAGGGGGGAGACATCCCCCCCGCCCTTAAAAAGCCCGTTCTCCCCCCACTCCCTTCTCCTCCTCCCATTCACCTCAGACTTCATTTCCTGTTGGTGAGAGACGAGGGCCATCAACCACCTTTCGAAAATCTTCCACGGCGGAATTTTTTTCTCTCTTGGGTCGAGAGAAGGGAGACGACAGTCACTTTCTTTTCGTCAAGAGCAAAAAAAGCTCTCCTTGTATGCACAGGCATGCGGCAACCCCTCCCCTTAAATTAATATAGCCGGAGCTGACTGCCTCATTTTCTCCGCCCTCCCTCCTACGCGCCGGCAAAGAGTGAGGGGGCGTCTTGCTCGAGGGGGGGGGGATGGGGGGGGGGGAGCCCGCGGGGACGGGGAAAAGAGGAGGAGGGACATTATCTTAAAGTTCACTCGGCCTTGCTTCCTGTGCGCAAAAGGAGGAGGAGGAGGAAGGAGGATAACTAGACGGGATGGAGGAGGAGGAGACATGGACTGGGATCACCCACCACGTATAAAAGGCCTTGTTCACGTTTGTTTTGGTTAAAGTATGCATAGTTTCCCGCAGACGATAAAAACGTTTCTTGGTGACTAGGTTGAAAACATAGAAAAAATCCCTTTGGGTGTTGGCGTGGGCAGGGAAGAAAGAAGAAAAGACCCACAGGAAACAGAGGTGGAAAGTTTTGTCTCAAAAAACACGTAGAAGGCATAAGGGAGGCGTTCTAGTTTTTGACATTTTTTGGTGGGATGAAAAGGAAGGTAAGAGGAATTCCTCCCCACTTCTCCCAGACAAAAGCGTTCCCCATTTGTGTCTCCCTTCGTCTGCGTGCGCCCGAAATGAGAATTCTCCGAGAGGAGAGAGGACTGAGGGGGCAGGGCCACCTTGGTGCACCGGCCACTTTCCCGTCAAAAAGGAACGCACGTAACGAGTATGTGTGGCGGGGGCTGACCTGCTGAGCGACCAGACCTGTGTCTGCGCAAAGGCTACCAAGAAAAAGTGGGGAAACAGGAGGCTCTTCGGGAGAGGCCGCCTCACACACACATCGAAGGCGATGGGGAGCTGCCCGCAGGGAGGAGGAGGAGGAGGAGGACGGAGCCCGCATCAGCTAAAGAGCCTTGGCAGGAGGAGGAGGAGGCTAGTCCAAACACGGGGAAGGAGGAGGAGGCGCGGGCGGCATCTCAAGGCCCTTTTCTGAGGAGGGGAGACGGAAAAGGAGAGAGGGGCTTACTTATCGGAATGTGGGGATTTATTTATTTGGGAAGGGGAGACAGGGAACGAGGGGGAGGAGAGAGAGACAAATACAGGGAGGGGCATCCGGTTGGGCTGGGTTGGGCCTTCCATAGGGGATTCGTGCGGTTTTCCCTACTCTGAGCGCTCTTCGGTGTCTGTTCCTCCCTACAGAGTGAAAATGCGCGCTGATGAGCCGATTCAGCCACCCTGTGACCGGGAATCCCCCCTCCCCTCCGTTTCCTTTTTCTCTTTTTCCCTGCCCCTCCTCCTCCTCGTCGCAGCCATTCCAGATCCTACTCCTTCCCCTTCCCTCCACCTTTGCGTGACCACGACGATTGTTTTGCTTCCTTCCTCTCCTCTTTCCCGTGAGAACGAAAACGGGGCTCATTGACCCGCTTCGGATCCTCTTCTCGTGTACGAACTGCGGGGAGGGGACGGAATCAGGTTACCTACAAAAATCGCAGAGAATACCGTAAAACTTTTTTGGCGGAAGTTGAATTGGCCGCATATGGTCACGTTGAAATAAAAGTTGCAATAGCTAACGATGCAAAAAAAATTGTGGTCATAGGGATCGACTTCGATTGAAGAAACGCACCTATCCTTGAAGGCGCCCTCAATTAATTTCGTCCTTTCTCTGTCTTTCGTGAATTTAATTCTCAGGCTATTGCGGTATCCTCCCTCTGAGCTCCCCCTCCCTTTCCGCGTCACGGCCTCTGCACCATCCAAAGAGGAGGAGGCCCCCAACAGTGCCAACGAAACCCCCTCGCTCGGCACAGTTGTTAATGTATAGTGCCAAAGGTTTTGCACTGCCTCCTCCTCCTCCTTTATCCTCGCTTGCAGTGTGTGCCCGCCTCCGCCTCCTTTACCGCCGGCGGCGGAGGGAGGCTGCCTTTCGAGAAAAGAGGGGAGGGAAGAGTGGGCACTGGCACTGAGCAAGGGGGAGGATAGAAAGAAGGAGGCCGCCGCCGCCGCCGCCGCCTGCAGACAGAGGATGGCGGAGAGAGGGAAAGTGGAAGAAGAAGGGCGGCGCTGTATAGGGAGCAGCCTCACTTGGAAAAGGAGACGAGAGAGCAGCAGTAGGAGGGGGGGAGGGGGGAATGGCAGCGCTGCCACGCCCAGCTATCTGGGGCAAACTTTAGTCCTTCGCTCCAGACATTCAACAATTGGAGGGGAGGAGGCGCGCGTGGTTATTCCCACGCTGAGCGGGACGGTCGGCCCCCTCCTCCCTCCTTGCTCTGCCAGTGGCAACCTTGCCGTATCCTCCTCTTCCGACCGTGGCATGATGGTCTCGACGCGCAAACTCTCCCCCCCTTTTCTCTCGGCGTCCTTGAAGCCTAGGGAGGGAGGGAGGCTGCTAAAAGATGGAGGGTAGAGATGGGGCGGCGGAGAAAGGAGGAGGAGGCAGCTAGACTGGAAGGAGGAGGAGGAGGACGGTCGGTCCTTTGGGGGAGACGGCGGCGGCGGTGGAGACGTCGCCTGCCATATACTGCCACCGAGAAAGGAGGAGGAGGGAATGGCAGGAAAGAAGAGAAAATGGCAAAAGAGTAAGTACGGGATACAGAGCGGGAGGGGGATGCTTCTTGACCTATGGATGGTGTAGTTTTAGCATCTCTCAGAGTAGAAGACGACGTTCTTGTTAGCACGGCATCCATGCGGCTCCTCGTCCATCCGTCTATAAAGCAAAAGTTTTCGGGGTGGGGGGAAAGAGGAAACGGTGAGCAACAGCCTCCGGAGGAAAAATTGTGCTTGCGAGGCCAATCTTATCCTTGCTGTTCGCTCCACGAGGGAGGGGACAATATTTTCCTCTTTAAACAAGAGAGAAGAAACGAGGGGATTCCGAGAAAAAAAAGGGGGAAATTTCTGGGAAACCGAATGTTGGCCGCTTGGTGCAAAATTGTGGCCGCGCCAGAGAGGAGAAGTCCTCCGGTCGTTCCCCAGCAATTTATGCCCCCAAATGAGTTCGTGAGATAGAGGAAATGGTGGAGGTGGGCGGCCGCCCGACCGTTCGGCAAAAAAAGAAAAGTTTGAATGCATTGCATGCATGGGTGGAGAGCGGGGTCAAAGGAATGGAAAAGTTCGTCGACTGCCCCAGTCGCTCTCCCTCTCTCTTTTCCTCTCCTTCACTCCGCTGCCGCGACTTTCGTAATGGGTTCTGTCGAATCCCCTTCCCCAGTGCAGACAATTCCAACAATATTGTTTTGGGGTTTTTCGTAAGTTCTTTGCCCCCTAAAGGCTAGATATCTACAGTATACCGGTATACTTTTTGTACTAAAATTCTCCACAGAAGTGGACTTCGCAGTAGAGTAGTACAACATTCCCGCCCCCGTCTGCCTCTCTCAGCCCCTTACTCTGGGTATGCCACAACTTTATGCGACAGTGAGAGTTTCCCTCTTGGGAGGGAGAAGGAAAAGGAGGGGGTTGGTTGGGACTGCAGAAAGAGGAAAAGGAGGGATGAGGCGACGGCGGCGCCTAGTGCCTACTATAGGGAGGGGGGAAAGAGGCTGGAGATGGAGTGGAGCGAGGCTGCCAGTTCCCCGCCTCCCTCTCTCCTCCCCGCGGGCAATCCCCCCAGCTGCAATTTGGAAAGTCCCCCCTCCCCCCTTCTCCTTGCTCAGGCCAGACATGTTACAGGAGCATTTGACACTATTTGATTTTCGTGCGAACTTCTGCAGGACTTAAAGGGGACGAAAGTCCACTGCAGCTCGACTCTACCGTTCATGCAAAAGACCATGTCTGACCCCGAGACCCTCCGGGCCCCTGAAACACTGACGTCACCTATTCCTCTCTTTCTCCCTCTCCTCTCCGCCCTCCATCCCCATAATGTTCCCCGACGTGCGCCCCGTGCTGAGACGAGACCGCGGGCCCAACCAAACCGGTCTGAAAAGATACCTGCCGAAATGTTTGTTATTTCTTCGGAGTGCTCGTCAAATGCACAAGGCGTATGAAAACAACAGATGGAGGTCACTTTTCCCCTCGACCTGCGTTTGATCCGGCACGTGTCTGGAGCTTCAAAAGAAGACGCTGGCTGGGAACTGCGATGCTACAATACTGCCACACTTGGTTGGCGGTGAGGAGAGGAGGAGAGGGAGAGGAGGAGGACGGAACGTGGAAACATCAAGGTGCGGAGAGAGTTAGGGAGAGTGAGAGAATGGGGCCTGAAGCGACGGAGGAAAAAGTTTGCTCCTCCTCCTCCTCCTCCTCGTCTCCTCTCTTTCGCACACGGAAAAGAGGGACATTTTTATCCTCCTCCTCCTCCTCCTTCTTTTTCACAAAGAAATCGTGTAATCCAACGGTGGAGAACCGTTTGCTCTGCTCAGCCTGGCGGATCTCGCGTTCCACATGATTTCCTCCACCTCCTCCGCCTCCCCACTTGGTCGGACTCATTTCTTTAAGAGGACGTGAAATCGGCGCCATCCAAACCCGCACGATTGGAGCTCTGAGAAGAGGGTGAGGGAAAGTGGAGGGAAGACCTCTCTCTTCCTTCTCCTCGTCCGTTTCTTCCGCCTCTTCCCTCACTTTTTTGCGCCTTCTCAAGGAGAGTGGAGGTAACACTACGGAGGAAAAAGCTGGGGAAGTGGGCGGTCGATACGGGTGCAGATGGATGAAGCACTGCAAAAGGAAAGCTGTGCAATGATTCGGCATCAGTTTGCATACGGTAGGTCTAAATCTTGTTAATGGAATCCTTTTCTCTACTAGCAGCTAAGGAGAATCTGCTCCCGTCCGTTTTCCAGCTGAGCCAGCATCACCGGCAGAGGAGGGGAGGGGGTAGGACTGGTGAAAAGAGGAGAGGGAAAGGGAGATGGAACGGATGAGCCTCAAATGCCCTCCTTTCCCTCCCCCTCCTCCTCTGTTTGGGGCTGCCCCTTTCTTCTTCTTCTTCTTCTTTCAGTCTTTCTCCTTTTCAAAAGGGAGAACTGGAGAAGAAAGGAATTGGGGGCTGCTCACCCATGAGGAAAGGGAAGGAGGAGAGAGTGAAAGTGGCCGACGATTCCTCCTCTTGCCCAGCTAGCGCGATGTTGGGAGCGGCAGCGCCAAGTCCCGCCGTCAAGAATGCGGGGGCATTTTGTGGGAGGAAATGCTAGATTCCGGCAATCGCGGACGACTCAGTTTGCAAAGGCATTTCGAATTTGGTCGGAACTCTTTCAGCAACAAAAAGCATTCTATTTTTCCTTCTTCCATTTTGGGCTGGGTACAACAACATCCTCCTCCGAAGCAGTATGTGGGCGAGAGTGACATGGGTTCCTTATTAGAGATGAGGGGGGGGGGAAACGCGGTTCGCGGAGGGAAAGAGGAGGCTGCAGCTAGGTCCAAAACATCCGCCCATAGATGTACGCAACTTGTGCCCCTGCCCTATATATTGAGAGATCGCGAGGGAGGGAGGGGAAAGATGCGAGGCGACCACCGTGGCCCATTAAGGGGGGCACGCAGAGAAAACACTATCCTCCTTCGATCCGCCATCCCTCCTACTTACACGGTGCCCGGCGGCACCGATATCCCCCGCTTGCTTGTACGTACACTCGTTCCTGGGGCATGATGCCAAGGAGCCTTGCACACACGACACACGCCATCTCGCTCTTGCAGCGAGGTATGAACCCGGTTACCCGGTATACCGTACCTGTAGTACTTATAAAGGAAGGGAACCGTTTTGTCCGGGAAGAAGAGCTACAGTGGTGCAAAAAGTGGAACTCTCTGGCTATTTCTGTGCCGACATCTTTGTGCACAACTGTCTCAAAAGGGGATCCGTCTACATGAAAGGGCCCTCCTCCACACAGCTGCAGGATGAGAGGGGGAGGGAGGGGCTGCAAGAAAGTTCCCCCTCTCCTCTTTCCTCCCTTTGGGAGGTGGGTCGGAACCGATTGTTGAAGACAGAAGGAGGAGGAGGAGGAGGCCGCGGGCGAAAAGTCAGAATTAAGTTGATGGCCGCTTCTGGAGCAAAATTTCGATTTGCCTAAATTGTTCCTTGACCGCGGTCAAACGTCAGAGCGATACAGCAGAAGAGCCAGAGTCTCAGTCCAATCTTTGTGAGATCCTCTGCAGGTACGTACGTACTCATGTTCGAACAATGCAGTGCGAGCTTCTCCCTTCCCTCAGTTTCTAGTAGTAGTTGGGGGGATTTCCAGCAGAGCTTCTCCGTCGGTCGGTCGGTCGGTCCGTCCGTCCCCCCATCGGCCATTTTCTGACGCCCTTCCCCTCCTTCTGCTCAGTCCGTTTCCCCCATTTCCACTTCTTCTCTTATTTCCATTCCCCCACTTTCCTCCTCTCTCCCTCCCTCAGAAGAATTCTGACAGGCGAAAAGGAGGGAGGGAGGGGGGAGGGACGGCGGCGGCCTCGCCCCGCTTTGGTGATGCATGTGTGGGCGGAGAGGAAACCGGCACACATGGGCGGAGGCCTTGAAACGGGTTTGATCCAGGAAAACCCGCCATTTCTCGGGTATGGGAGGAGCCTTGCACGTGTATGCCCCGGGGTATTGAGTCGAACTAGCGACGACAGCTCCTCCCTCGCCACTCTTTGGTCCGTGGGCAGACGGGCGGGCGGGCGGTTGGTCCGTCGTTTTCGTTCGTGGGGCTCGGACCACCCATCGAGGCCGCCCGACTTGAAGGAAGGGGGAGGAGACAGGGCCACACACCGCAACACAAAAAAAGCAGTATTGCCTGCCCGCATGGGAGGAAAGGCGCAACATAAACAACTTTGCTGGCATCAGAAACTAAGCTGTGGGATTTCCAAAAAAAGGTAAAAGGGACGTTGTTGCACTTCTGCCACTGAGTTGGAATTAAACCTCAAGCATTGTACAGTAGGCTGGACTTGAATCCTTTTCCAGCTAAGTAACCAATTTTGGTTTCGTATGCATCCCCCAGAACCATGAAGACAGAAGGTAGTAAGAAGGAAGCCCTCTCTTTTGGACTAGGGCGGCGATCTACCTAAAATTCCACCTCCGCCGCCACCCAAAAAAGCGAGTCAGTCCATTTCCTGGGATGAATATTTTATTGGATGGTGAGAAGAGAGGAGGGGAAGGGAAAGAGCTAGAAAGGCTCTTCTTCCCCTGCCATGTGAGGTCACACCCGCTCTTGCCTTTTCTTCCCCCAAGAAGTAAAGTGTACACACGGGAAAATCTACACGGGGACATTACCCAGTTTCAAAAAATAGACTTGCATTTATGGCGGAGACCCACATGAAAATATTTTCTTGGATTTCCAAGACCGCCGGATAGCAATGTCCAGATTACATACATTTTTTTGCCTCCCAACTCGAAGCTAACTGCCGAGGACCCACAGACTCGAATCTCCTCCTCCTCCTCTCCTATCTCAAGTTTCTCGCCTTCCCTCCTCCCCGGGGAAGGAAGCGGGCGAGGCGAGGGCGACGTGCCCAGAATGATCGCGATACGAGAGGAGCTTGGGGGAGGAGGGCGGGGGAAATCTGGTCTCTGAGTTTGGTGGCTGGGCACGTGTGTGAAAGATAAGGCTTCTCCTCCTCCTCCTCCTCCTCCTCCTCCTCCTCGATCCCCCATGGCTCTCGCCCCCCTGGCCTCCTTTCCCCCCGTTCCCTTCCCTCCAACCAACATTTTCTTGGAGAGGGGCCTACGGTCTGGGGCTACATTATTGAGAGACTATCAAGTCTGGTTTCCGCCCTCAAAACTGCCAGTGGAAGATATGACTAGAAAGGATACGCGAAGCACGGACTTACTTGGTAGATTGCCGGCGGCACCCATAGCACCTCTCCGTTTGGATAGATGAGGACGTTGGACTTGTAGCGGACCTCGTAGTTGCCGTCGGCACTGGGAGGGGAGAAGAATGATTTGCAGGATACTCCTAGACACTCTTAGACATTTCTCACTTGTTGAAGAGCACGATGTCCGGCTTCCAGACCTTGTCTGGCGGGAGCCTGAGCACGCTGATGCCGCCGTAGTCGGCCTCGTCCCACTGCAGCTGGTAGTCGTTCCACACCAGCCGCAGCCACACGTTGGACTTCATGATTTGGTTTTTCTCATTCTGCGAGAGACACAAACGAAGTGAGGATAGACCACTTGAAAGTTAAAGGAAGAGCCAACAATGGAACGAATTATATTAAGAGACTTTCCCAGACAGGGTGTGTAATGTTTTAATTGCTGTTGTCGCAAATATGTTTCCAATCAATGGAATTCATTGTTCAATAGACGTACAGTAGTCGTCACAAACGATGGAGAAAGAGAGAACCCGCTCGCGCTTTTTCTCGTTTCTGACTCACCACATTGATGAGCTGAATGAAAGCCAGTCCGAAGGCCACCTCCACCTTCTGCGTCATGTTCTGCACCGGTCGGATGAGCTTGTTGTAGCCGCGGAAGAGATCCCGCACCAGCCGCTCCTCTTCCTGTGAGCACAGGCCTGGAAAAGAGAAAACAGAGAATTCTTACTTTAGATTTCTGCTTCCATAGCATAGATATGTTACAGTACAGTATATCGGGATAAGGTTTTGTCGACAAAGCAAATAACTTTCAATCAACGCCACCTCTATAGGGCTGCAAAAAAAACCTCTCTTTTTTTCATCACTCCAACACTTGTGTGTGACTTTCGACTTAGAGGAGCCCTTTGCTAGACATCCAACCTGATTCTAGGCCACTAGGTCAGCGATCGGGGACAAAAAGAGGCACCTAGACAACTCTCATAAAGGTGAGTTCGGCAAAAAAAGCCCGTGGACGACAACGCGTGACAACGGCGAGGGTTAGATGTTCTCGTGCGCAGCCAGGTAAGACAAGAGCGGATTTGACTGCCTATAGGTACAAGAGCGCTTTCGGGAGCTTTGTTTTCTTCCCACTAGAGAGAGATTTACTGATCAATTTTTGTGAATGGCTCCTAGCTCATGTTTGTACTGTACTGGAAATACAAAACAAACCCGAGAGAGAGGCCATGCGATCACATTTCCAGAGAGTCAAGACGGAGAGAGGGGGTTCTTAATTAAAGTTGCTCGCAAGAGGGGATATCCCTCCCTCTTTTTCTCCGCGCTACTCCCCCACAGCTTTTGGGCTGTCATTTACGTTCAGAAAACTTGGCAGAGACTTTCATTTCTCTGCTCTCAGCGCAGCGCGGTGCCCTACCAGTCTGCTCGGTCTAATAAGGGTCAGGTTTCCGCATCGCGTCTCAGCTTTCTAATCTCGGCAAGTGCACACGGCATATCGTGCTGTTCCAGTGATGTAGCCGCACGTCATACGACAGTTTCATACAAAAACGGGACTTCAAACCCTGTATGTCTGGTCGGGGATTCCTTTTCCGCGCGTTGACTCGAAAAGCCTCGGCTGGAGAGAGAAAGTTTTTGGCTATGTCGGCGGAGGGAGAGAGAAAGGAGGGAGGAGGAAACCAACTTTTTAATCCCGATAATCGCAAGGGCCGTCTCGGCTTTCCAACATTCTCGGCGCGCGTGGGGAGGAGGAAGGCCAGATTCATGGCTGGGGGAAGGAGGTGAGCGGGTTCTTTTGGCATCCTATATTTTCTTCTGAAGCAGAGAAAGCTTTTCTTGGTACAGAACAAAAATGGGTAAAACTCTATGGCTTCCGTGTAAGATTAGTTTGTACGTAACGACTCTAATTTGACGCGCATACCTAAATAGGCGGGGACGCGAGATTGCCGTTGCCCTCATTGGATGGGCCTCTTGATTTTCGAGACTGGATGCCAGTTGGAATTGTTAAAGGAAGGGGGGAGGAAGAAGAAAAACGGGCGCTGCACGAGAGATGGGATGCACTTTCCCTCCTTTCTTATCCGCGACGATGGATATCGGGTCCGACCGACCGACCGACAGAACGGAGAAGAAGGGGAGGGGACGTCGTGCAGCAGTCGAATTCAATT
>JAAUXU010104056.1_pt1 | contig 12631 bp, 16 predicted proteins | sample 7278151 | NCBI WGS metagenome assembly JAAUXU01 (sample SAMN14350113, study PRJNA611818) | marine sediment metagenome | isolation source: surface marine sediment (1.8m) | place: French Polynesia: Moorea | collected 2018-08 | reverse complement strand
CTGTCTAGCCAGTCTAGCCCGTCGGCCCGAGGGCTGGCCCGACATTGCAAGTTCGGGCTCGGGTTGGGTCGGGTTGGCCAAAATAGGCTTCGGGCCGTCGGGCCGTCGGGCCGTCGGGCTCGGGCTAGGCCCGAGAGCATCTCTATCAACAGGTGGCAGACGCGCTTTTTTGTCCCCTTGAGGCAACATCCTGTTAGTGAGCTTGTTTAGGAGAAGGCAGACAATTTACTGTGCCAGCTAGCCTCTGTTGCCGCATCAAATTCAACGAGGCGTTGTTCTCCTTGCGATGCAAATTTGCAGTTTGGGAAAAGAATGAATGAATGGTCTTTTAATGCTCAGTGGTGTTAGATAGTAAAAACCCTGCCTTTTTTTTCAATCTGTGTGTCAATCGTAGACAAACAGGGTGTCCATAAAGTTAATGCAATAAAGTGTGTCCATCAAGTCCATGCAAGTAGAAACGACTCTGTTGCACAGTTCTCTGTCGACGTACCAAAAGTCTGAAGGTACCATACAAGATACTTGGGAGACTCAGAAAAACACTCAATATATCAGATGGATTAATTTCATGAGTCCAGAGTAACTAGAAAAATTTTGAACATTTTTGCTCACTTGTGTGAAAAGGCACGACTTTCAGGAACAACAACAACATGAACAATTTCATCTGTATGGCTCGATGTGGCCTCCACGGGTGCCAATGACCTCCTCCCTCAGGCTGACCTGAAACCCATCCATGACGCTCTCCAAGCCGGTGACTGGGATGGCACTGATCACATTCTCCATGGCAGTCCCGAGTTCGTCAGCTGCAACTCCCCCCGAGAACGGGAATTCAAGAAGTGCCAGATATGGTTAGAATTGCCCAAGTACCAGGATTCGAATGGTACCTTACACTCAAATAACAAACAATTTTCTGGAAAATTGTTCGAATAATGTTCTCTGCATGGATTGGACACCTTTGTGGCTGTACGAACACCTTCCTTTCTTGCTCACTGAAGAGGCTGCCATCAAAGAGGCTGCCTCACTGCCACCGATGAGGCTGCCACCGAAGAGGCTGCCTCACTGCCACCGATGAGGCTGCTCTCCAGGCTACGTCGCTATCGATGTCGCACTGCTCAGCTTGGTCTCGATGGTTTCGTAAGAAGCTGCCAACCATTGAGAAGGCTAAGGCTGTTTAAAGCTGGCTTTGTCAGACTGTCACGTAATGGATGAGAGATGTTTCCAAAACAGCAACCACTGAAAAGCGGGACTTTGCTCACGGGACGAAGCTGCACTCAGCGCTTGCGACAAATTGAGCTTAAACTGTGGACAAGTGGACACAGTATCGCAAAATAGCGCTCCGACTGTCGTGGTCCGGACATCTCTCCTCGAGTTACGCGGAAAGTACCAGGAAATCAACTCGAAACATGCCCATCATATCCTGTCATTTTAAATGTACAAGGCCTATCAGGCCTTTGTTTGCCTTCGTTTCAAGGCACGAGGTAGGGTAAACAAGTCAAAATGCTCAGTCTATGACTAACTCTTAAGACCTTTCCGCTACTTCTAATAAGAAACTACAATAATGTTGCTTTTCACGACTCCCCCAATGCTGTTAGCTAAGGCTCCTTTCGTCTGTGTTACTGCTACTCTCTTGTCTTTGTCTCCAATCGACGAATTCGTACAGACAAAAGCAAGAGAAGTTGGAGCACTTGCACAAAATCTTTCTGGTCTCTCGCGGAGAAAAAAATGTCTCACTCGGCCTGATGCAATTTTTTTGCAAAGTCACTTTGACAAACGAGCAGTCACCGATGATCGGATATATGGGTGAGAAGAAAACTCGCATTAGTCACGGTATGTGAGTCTGGACGGATGCTCAAGCAAAAGGTGACGACAGATCAGCCAAGCAAGGATCCGACAGAGATAACATTTCTTTAGAAAGAGCTCACTCACGCTTGCTCAGAGGATGCCACAAATCGGCGCTCAGGCACCGTGCGACCCAGAAAAAAACAGACGAAAAATGAATAAATTTCAAAGGCGAGACCTTTAAGACAATGAAACTGTCAAGTACCTCTTGACCTAATAGAAATATTACACTTTGGGTGCCATTTTTGAGTGCCCGCCTCCATCTTACGCAAAGCATTCGTTACTTCTTCCCCCCTCCCCCCTCTTTTGTGTTGTTGTTGACACAAGCAGATCCTAAGACTATGAAAGATAAAAACATAGGTGAAATTCGAACTTACGACGAAAAGACCAATTTAAAGCATCGTAACATTTCTAATCTATTGTTAGCTGCATTTTTTCCGTGCAGAAACTTCTTCATTTGTTTTGCTGGTGTTGCCTTGAACTTCGGATTTGTCATTCAAAATGTAATTCTGAAGAGGAACGAAAAAATTGTGCGGTCAAAGGGTAGATTCACTTCACAGTCTAAAAGTTCATATCCCTTAAATTTGACGAATTTTTGTTCTTCGGTACCAATACTAATGACTCAAAGGGTACATATGTATGCACCTTGCTCAGCTTCTTGAAGAATATTGTCTGCACTGGACGCATGAGTATCCTCGTGACGTAGGATAGTACGAGGGACATTGTTACTTCATGCCTTCGCTGCATTGCAGAGCAATTTGCAAAATTTGGCAGTCTACGTTCCTAGGTGGAATTTGCATTTTTCTACACAATTCGTTAGGACTCCTAATTATGTGGAGTAACTGTTAAGGAGTCTGTATTTTTTCAGCAGTACAAAAATACGACTTCTGCAAGCTATGATCCTGAAGCTTTGAAGAAGAAGAATACGAGAGTGACGGTGGAGAAGAGCAACGATGACATTGAACTGTTTTAAATGTCGGTCCAAGATAATATTGCTCCATCAGCAAGGTTATGCTTTGCAGGCAAGTGTATTGAGTCTATGTTTAAGGCAAAAGTGAGCAACTTTTCAAAGTATTCGTACGCACAAACGAAGCCTGTGTGAGGACAGACGATGGGGATGGATATCTGGTGATGCGGTGTGCAAAGAAATTGATGACCCCTGCATGTTTCTTTTCTGACTGGGCCAAACATCCACACGTAGCTGAGCATAGAGGAACTCTCCATCGAGGACATGATGGAGCTTCATGATCAATGCGAAAAAGTCATCGGTCGTGTTCTCTTGGTTCCTGTAGAGGCCATTTGTCGATTTTTGGTACGGTGTCAGCAATGTGTTCACTATTTATGCTGGAAAATGTAGCATCGATCATCGAGGTGACTTAATACATTTAAAAGGAGTTTAAAGAAAAACCCACAGTGATACGAAGATTTCACGGAGGTTCGAGTCCCGATGACCCCCGGTGAGGAGGGACGGGACAGGAGGCTTCCCCAGCTCCCACTTGATGATGACCAGGTGGAAACGACAAGACATGCCAAAACGTCCTTAAAAGGATCAAATTGTGGATCTTGTGCGTTGAGCATAACATGCACCCACTTTTCCTAAGCAATTTTGGTTTCGCCCTCTGATTCAACTTTTAATGCTGTTGAAATTTATAACAGATATTGATGTACAAGGTAGCATAACAGGAACAACACTTTTCCAACACTTTGCTGGTACCGAACCAAAATATATCTTAAACAGGACGATGGTTTTTCCTCGTCGCTATCAATCATCCTGCACATGCGGATCTTAAACCACAGAACGACTACAGCGGTACAATGATGTTTACGATAGAATGTTGTCCTGTGAATGAAACATTCCTTGCTTCATACACGCAAATGTCTTTTCACTCTGTACTTATACAGTTGTCACGTTCAAGTACAGTTGTGTATGTAGTTTTACTACTGAAAGTGGAGGCTCGAAGTCTGCAAAAAAAATGGTTCAAAATTTTATTGCATATTTTTCTTTTAAAAAAATGTCCTCCACGAGACCCCCCCCTCGTGACCAGAGTGGCTGCTTTTGGCGATTCACAGTGAATCTTGCGAGCTGAGAGGTCACCAGGGGCGAATCTGTTTTAGCAGTTGATCATGTAGTATTATTTGGGGCCTGAATCTTAGGGGGTGCAAACTTTTAGTGGCACCAATTTACTTCGGGGCCATTTGGGTCCCTTTTTCTTGCGATTTGGTCATACTGGCAAAACATATTCATTTGCTGTAGGTTGGGTAAGCCGACCTATCGGATGTGATGATGACCCCCTTGAAGTCTCCCCTGGCAACCAGTGCCAGTCCGGTCCATGCACTTGCGCGTCCATGCACTGTCCGTCGGGGACGAGTACACGTACCAAAAAGTACGTACAAGTTGTGTAATGCACGACAGTTACGTATGGCACATATACGTCATGCCACCATACCTGAGACGCGTATATAGTAGTATGAGCCCCTTTGCCACGGTGAATTACTCGTTATATACTCTCTTTGGTCTCGCCTCCGCGCACTTGCACCTGTGAGCGCGTGGTTTGTCACGGCTGGTCTCCCCCGGCGTCTCAGAATATCTGATTTTCGGGCAAAAAAAAAGACTTATATAAGAGCGGTGGATTTGGTCAAATGGCAAATCAGTCCCAGCCTGGACGCTCTGGAAGAGAGATCTCAACGCCGGTGACTCCTTGATCAGCTCAGTATGAAGCTCTTGGTGAGTACACGAGGCTGTCACTGTCCTCGAGCAGTGATGCTACTGTGAGTTGCACCTGAGTAGGACTCCTCATGGACCTCCGACGTTCTTATAGTCATCAAATGTCCAGTCTCAATGACGTTGAACGTCATTGAAACCTCTGGCAGCGAATGCACGTGTCTAGAAACGTCTTGCTGGTTGCGATGATGTAAAAGTAGAGTCGGACATTCACTAGGGTCACCCGGTGAACGACCATGATCACAACTTGGCACCCCTGTCGACGTCCTCCTCCTCTACCTTCAGGAGGAGACAGAGCATTCTGGACTTGGGGCTGCTCTCCCCAGTTCAGAACAGATGCCAGTCGTTGAAAGTCACATGATAGCTTGCTACCAGGTGCATGAAAGGCAGCGAGGTCCATACAACAAAAGGACTCACACCAGGAAGGACTCGAGAACAAGGTTCCGACAAATTTCTCATACAGCTGTCGCTGCCTTAAAGGCTACCGAAAAGGTCAAGTGGGTCGACATTAGCGTTGCCAGTTTATGCGAGGGGAAAACGCCAAATGCCCTGCCAAAAACTGCCAAACACTTGATGCAAGATTTGCATCAATGATTTGCAAGATTTGCAAGCAATCAATGCTTGATGCAACATGAAATGTTGTCCCTCCAAACGACTGAAGAAATGTTTTGAATTTTTGAGCGCAAATGCGGTATCGGGCAGCACTGATCAACGTAAGCACGAACTTTTTAGAGGACTTTGTGCAGACTTAGCTCAGGGACAAGGTGGGAAAGTGCGCGCAGCAGCGAGGGGTGAGCACGCAGACCTTGCGCACTCTGCATGCAGTGATCTGGACTTGCTCGATCCATACGTACCTGTAGTGATAAAAAAAAATCTTCTTCAACACCTTTAGATTGTTTTCGTCCTCGTCTTTCTCGCCGCCTTGGCCATGGCCGAACCTCAATATGGCCGTGGCCGTGGCCGAGGGGGTAGAGGATACGGCGGCCGCGGTCGTGGCGGTTACGGCGGCCGCGGTCGTGGAGGTTACGGCGGCCGCGGTCGTGGAGGTTACGGCGGATATGGAGGTCGCGGCCGCGGCGGTTACGGCGGCCGTTACCGAGGAAGGCGCGAGGCCGTCTCAGTTGAGGACTCTGCCGAGCAGCCAACCAAGGCTGCGGAAAACCCTGCGTTGGCTGTTCCTCCACCCATGCCCAGCCTGATCGACTTGGCCAGCTACCCCTCACCCATTGTGACCCCCTACAAGTCCCTGGAAGACACCGAGGACGCCGCTGGAGTGGCAACAGCCGGCCTCCCTCAAATCTACTACACCATCCTGTAGAGGACAAGTCGGCATTCATATGAACACATGTGCTTCCCGTGGTATCACGTTCAAAGAGACTCATTGCACTCCTCCACGACTTAGACAAGATTCTCATGGATATGTAAAATAACACAGCATGTACACTGTACCAGCTCGTGGCGCTAAATCAGTTCAATAAATTACTGTGTCAGCCACACTCGCACGATTCCTCGCTCAATCGCTATTCCAATGGTCTCACTAACCGATGATAATAATATGCTTGATGGAAGAGTTGGTTACGTGCGTCGCAAAAGTAGCGAGAAGCGATCTCTTTGTTTTGGTGGTCAAGCAGCGCTGGACCGAGACCTTCATGCACTTGCACATGTTTATAAACATATCTCATGACTGTAGAACATGGCAAGAGTGTGTAAGCTATGTTTAGCAGCCATAAGCAAGGTGGCCATTTCGTTTAGTCCTCAGTCACTTAAGACTGCGCGATACTTTGTGTCGATATCCCATGCCATCCTCTGCCCAGGTGCAGTCCAATGTCCAGTCCGCCATTTCTCGCATGGTGCAGAGGTCTGATCAGACTGCATAAGGAGGTTGGCTACCCTGGATCTGGTCAAATACTGCATAACCCAACCTTACCTGGGAATAAAAGAAAAGAAAAAAATTGAAGTGAAACCTGGTCCAAAGGCTGCATTGAAAGGGGGAGGAGGCTGCGTCCATAATGAGTAATTTTTTGGACCTTGCAAGAATTGCCGACATCTTTGTGGTCTTGGCGTACGCACCCAGTGCACTAGATTCCAACTGGTCCCCGCCAGTTCCCGGGACGAAAAAGCGTCAAGCTCTAAACGACATTGCTGTTTGTGAGCTTCATTTTCCTTGTGTTCATCCTCGTTATTTGACGAGTCGCTGTCAAGTCCAGCAGAAGCAATCATGACCTTCTTGGGTCGGTGTCGTGATGACAAGAAAACGTTGTCCTGCTGAACTTGGGCAATGGCTCAATTTTAGTTGGGGTCTGTCAGAACAGTGACTGCATCAACAACAGATGAGCATTCCGGGGCCTTTGTTCTGTGAGCTGCAGTTTCTTCACATCAGCCACTACCCGAGAACCGAGAAATCGTTCCCATATCTTTTTGCAGGGCCTGGCAAAGAGGTGAAGGTGCTCAGATATAGCAGACACTCTGCAATAGTACTCAGCAGACACTGAGATGGTGCTCAGCAGACTCTGAGATGGTGCTCAGCAGACACTGAGATGGTGCTCAGATACAGCACAACCAGAACTGAATTCAATTCGTGTTGCACCATTATAACAAATTCGTACATGAGGTTACAGCATTGAAATTCAATGGAGCATCAGTGGAGGATCACCGATGCTCCGCTCCCCAAATGATGCTGATAACTTATTGGTAAGTGGAGCAGCAGTTTGACCACTGATATCTCAACTATATTTTTAATACGCCACAATAGTATTTTTAATATACCACAATAATATTTTTAATACCTGGAAAAAGCCCCGAGCAAGGGTTACTCCTTTTCATGTGTTCCTCTATGGGACAGGTGAAACCTAGCATATACAATATACAATATTTTTAATTCACCACAATAATAATTTTTAGTGTTATAACAGGCACTTGAAAAACACAGCTAAATTGACCCATGACATCCCCGACCATCTCCCCAAGGGCACACACCCTGCAGCTGCACCTTGGAGTGTCAGCTGGGGCATCAGAGGGGTGTTGAGTCAATAGGGACGCTCCAATCATCAGGGAAAGTCAACCTTACCTGTCTTTTCTATTGTGACTGCTTTTCCAGAGCAATTTTGGTCATGCGGGATAATTCTGGACAAATCATTAGCACTCTCCACATCAAAATTCCACCTCAACATGCTTCAGTACAGTGTTTCAGGTCTCGTCATGCTTGACGCATTTACTTATGGCAAGGACTGTATACGGCATATCTGATCTGGCCAGTAACGTGTCTGATGGATATCCTAACCAGGTGTGTCCGGGTATTTGTAATGTTCGCAGACAGAGGCTTGTGGGAGTGGGATGTTACAGCGGGTCATCCCCCTTTTCCTACCCTACCTACGTGTCCCTACACACCCTTGATGTGGGTATCCAGTCATTCCATGAGTGACACTCCTCACCCCTCTGGCAAGCACTCACTTCCCTCCCCGATAGGATTCCCACCTACCTATGCCTCAGGTTGCCTGGAACTTGGCTCAAACAGGTCAATGCTTCACCCACCCATTCAATCCAATATCTCCCACATAGGTCCCTGAATGTTTGCGTGGGCCAGTAGTCATCAGTCCCACTCTCCTATTCTATAGTTCTCCTTAACACATCTACAGGAAGTCTGGGTTTCACGTCTTGCTAGGTTTCCGATCTCACTCTTCTAACCCCCAGAATCCATAATAAGGCCAGGGCCTACCTACATCCTTGGGCTACACACCTGCCCTCAGACTGTCATCCTCACTCCTATTCTACACAGTAAGCAACAGCTATTTGATACGTATATTCTCGTGTACAATGTATTCATATTACAGATCATATCACCTACCTGTCTGATCGTCAGTACATCGGCACAGTCCCTGCTGGTGTCCAAGTTACACTCGGTGTGGTTCCCTCAATGCAATCGGGGTCTTCCACTCTATGATCTGGCATGTCATTCACTAACAGTCACACAACCTAGTCTCCTAACCTCTCACCACTCAAGTCCTCCAGTCCTGGCATCCATAGCTCGGTACATCTATCTGCTATGTCTCAGGCACCCATGGCAGTCACTTGGTAAGCCCACTGGCTCCCTAGTACTTCAACTTTGCTTCCTTTTACAGCTATGCCCTACCCCTAGTACTCTCTGGTACTTTACATTGCTACTAGTCGGTCCTCCAAATGGCTGGACATTTCACTAAGTATCAGTCTCACTTTAAGTAGAGCCAGAGACTAAGTCCCAGGAGAGACATCTGCACTCCTCGAGTGTCAGACAACAACTCCCCATGTCCACTCTTGTCAGCAGTCTAACACCAACTGCCACAATTACAATCATTGTAACTCTTCTTCAACTTCATCATCTCAAGGCCTTGGTCCTCTGGCGGTGATCCCTCAAAGCTCTCCTTCTGGTTCACGCCCTCTAGCGATTCCCTCCACAATCTCGTCTGTCAGTTCCACTCCCTTTAGTGTCACCTCCACAAACTCCTCGTCAACTCTCCACCCTCTTGGTGCACCTCCTTGGTCTCCTAGTGTCACATCCTCTAGCATCCACTTTCTCACTTTCTGGTATCCGTCCTTCTACTTTGTTCCAGTCCTTCTACTGATTCTGCTGGTTGTCTTCCGTGGCTATGAACTCCACGATGTCACCCAAATCCACCAACTGTAGAACTCTCGTTGCGTCCATGTGGTTGGCCTCGTCTCTGTATATCGCTTCTAAGCTTGCCTCTGTTTCATTAACCTGTGCTTCTTTTACTTCTTCTCTCTGTTCTTCGTTTCTGTGTCGGTTGTGTCGGTACATCATCATCAGCATTCCTGTCTGCTCTTCACTTCAATTCCCTGCCATTGCCACTTGCATCTCTGTTCTCTCTTCTGGTGTTGAGGTCTCCTCTCGTCGTCCTGGTCCACTCGGTTCAGCTTCCTCTGCTGTCCTCATTCTTCCCTGTCTTGTAGACCATTCGTTTCTCTCAACTGTTTCTCGATTCTCTTTTATGATGTAAGGAGTACCCTGATCTTCATGTCATTCCTTCCCATCATTCCTGACTCTGCATAGTTCTATGTCTAGGTCCTCTCGGGTCCCTATCTGTTGTGCCTGTTTGCTCATCAGGTTAACTTCTCCCTTGAGATTCTTTGTCTTCTTGCTTTTGCTGGTCGACTGTTCTGGTGTCTTCCTCGGCCTTCTTCACTTCTTAGCAGTTGTATGTGCTGTACTCACTGCTCTCTCAATTGCAACCCTGGTGTACATGTTTGTCACTTCTAAGACCCGGATTAGGTTCATCAAGGCTGCTGGGACGTATATTCTGTTTCTCCACTGGATATCCTCGTGTCTCTTGACTGCAGTCTGCATCCTCTTTAACCGTTCCTGCAGTATCTTGGCATCCACTGGGTCCTTGGACTTTGTCCTGCCCTCGCTTGCTATAGCTTGTAGCCATTCGCTTTCTTTGACCAGTGTCTTGGAAAGCATCAGTGTTACTGCAAACAGCGGTCCTCCCTCGTCAGATTTCTCAGCACCTAGGATCCACATGACTGATGCCTTGGTCTCCTCGATGAGTGCTTCCCAGATTCTGTTCTCATCCTTCCTCATCTTCTAAAGAGTCTCCACAGACTCTCGGCTGTCTAACATGGACATGAAGACATATCTAACATCTAGTCTCCTTGCCATTTTGTCACTCTCATTGCTCCTGGTGCTCTGCTCATGTTCTTCAATGTCCTCCACGGCTGCTGAGGCTCTAATCAGTTCAGTGAAGATAGCGATGTTCACCTCCCTGCATAGGCGTCTCTTGCTCTCCTGTCCCGCATACTGGGCATTATTGTTGATGCTCTCCACCAGTAGCTTTATCCTGTCTGTGATCTGCTGGGTTCTTCAGTCCCTTGATCTGGCACTTATTCTTGCTCACATCCTCACACCCCACTAGTCTGGGTTGCCCGGATCCAGATTCATTACCTGGTACAAGATGCTTAGGTTCTTCCCCAGTAGTCCTCTACACTCGGCCACCAGTTCGTCCCCTGTATTAGGCCCCACTAGACCTAGGTAGTCACAGAGTCTCTTGTATTCTGCTGGCAGCATCCTCTCAAATGCATCTGCCTTGATCAACCTCCTTATGGCATCTACGTCCTCCCATCGTAGGTCTTCCAGTATGGCATGTCATCCCCTTGGACCTTTTGGCCTCTTCATCAGGTCAATTGGTTCCATGGTCAGGACCTCGGTCGTGAAGGCTCTACTAACTATTCCTTCCTCCACGTCCCATTCCATGAGCTTGCTAACCATAAGGGTCGGTAGCTCACCCTCGAACAAGCCAGTACGATACACCTCTGGCCGTACCATCCAGCTTGGACCCTCAGTCATTTGCACTAGGTCCTTCACTGTAATGACTCATGATCTTGCAATCATCATCCCCTGCAGCTGTGTTGCATTTCCCGCCGGCTCTGGTGGCATCTCCGATGGCACTGGTTCCCCTGATCCTGCCCTCATCGCCTTTGCTGCAGTCCTTGTAGTTCAGCTCGTCCTCTCCGGACTCTTCCGCTTGGTCTTTGTAGTCTTGCTGACTTGTCTCAGTACCTCCGTCCCCTCAGGTGTCGGCAGTCCTGATGTTCGTGATCCTTCCCCTTCTTGGTGCATCGGGATCAGTCTCACGGCCTGCATTGGCTCAAGCCTGATCTTGTTGATGTCCCTCGGTGTTCCTGGTGGTCCCTCAACTCGTTCCTCTCCAATTGTAGGATTAATGAATCTGGATGATTCACTTCTCTGTTGGTCTCCAACAAGAAACATCCTTCAACAGTGAAGTCCACGACCAGGAATAGTTTGGATAAGCTTTTGGATCAAATACTTAGTGAATTCAAAGACCAACTTCCTAACATAGATGAATTACAGAAACCAAAGAAAGTTAGTGAACAGCAAGAGAAATTAAAGCATCGCATTGATGAAAATGCTAGTGAGCAAGACATTTACTGACATTACTACAGAAATGAGAAAAATTGAGCAACTTTTCAATTCAGGTGATATAGAAGCTTTCAGAGAAGAAGAAACAAAAATAAGAGACTACTTAAGTGAAAAGGAAAAGGCAAGTGACTGTTTTTAACTTTACTCTCAGCTGCTCATTGGGAAAATGATTAAGATTTATCCTGACAAAAAAGGCCTTGAAGAGTCAATTAATTTCTTTGGAAAGTGCAAGAGCATGCTATACAAATATGTGAAATTGTCAGAACTTCTTGAAAAATTTCCAATACTAAGTGTCATTGGTGCTGCCTTCACTCTCCTCGTGCATAATCATACAGGGTGCGTGGCTTAAAACGCTACATTTTCAATTTTCCCGCTTATTTAAGCTGTGTCCTAATTGGTTAAAGAAAATCTCAATGATTGGTTGCCTTTGTTTGGTGTGTAAGCAACAAGAACAAAAAAAAGCCACTATCCCGCCCACCATTGTCATGGCCAGCCTGAACTCGTACGAGAAACGAGTCACCGTTTTGGCGCTTTCTGCCTGTGGGAAAACAAAGGCAGAGATCCACCGTGACACCGGCATCGCCAGGACGACCATTGACCGCACGCTCAACAGGGGCACTGCCAAAGTGCCGAAGAGGAAGCGACAGAGGCCAGTGAGGACAGATGAGGCTGTGGCAGCTGTTCAGGAGGCTGTCGATGCCAAACAGGGCAAGGTGACACTGCGTGGCCTCGCCCGGGAGTTCAACATGCCGGAGCACACCATGAGGACCTTGGTGCACAACGACCTCAGCCTCAACAGCTACAAGAGGATGCCGAGGCAGGCCTTGAAGGAGGCTGACAAGCCAAAGAGGTTGGCGGCTGCTAAGAAGTGCCTCAATCTTCTGAAGAAGAAGTCCGCTGGGTTTGTCATCGTCCACTTGGACGAGACACCGTTCCCCTTGGGGGAGTGCATGTCCAGTGACACCAGCTACGATGTCGCCAAGGCCTGTGGTGCCGCCCCTGACTCCACAGTGCACTATGGCAAGGAGTGCCACTTCGCGAACCTTCAGGTGATTGCTGCGGCGGTCAGCTCAGATGGGCAGAAGTGCCCCCTGGTGTTCCTGAAGGACAAGGAGAGGCTCACCATGGCAACATACCTGGAG
>JAAUXU010027056.1_pt1 | contig 12632 bp, 13 predicted proteins | sample 7278151 | NCBI WGS metagenome assembly JAAUXU01 (sample SAMN14350113, study PRJNA611818) | marine sediment metagenome | isolation source: surface marine sediment (1.8m) | place: French Polynesia: Moorea | collected 2018-08 | reverse complement strand
TTTTTTCATTTTCATTTGACTATGAAGTCTTAGTTTGTCATGTAGTAAATAATTAGACGTGTCCACCTTAAATTCCAATTTTCGACCTAGCCTAACATACAGCGCTGTTCAAAACTTTAGAATCACCCTAAAAATGTCAATATTATTACTTAGGAATGCAACATGAGGATGACCTTGCATGCATGCAGTGTACTATAGGTGAGATAAGTGCAGGAGGACATTGCAGTCAAATTTGTACAAGCACATGCATAGAAATGAACACACAGCATTTTTCTGCATGTTCTTGCTGTTCAAAACTTTAGAATCATTATTTTTTACTAGTGTGAGAGGGCAGTAAACAGCATGAGGGATGTGGGGGAGCTTTTTTTTAGGGGGACTCCTACATATTCCCCTAGTTGGGGGATACACAAGGGGAAGTTAAACGAATCTGTAGTAGAAAAGTTGGCTGTATTATAGTAAGACTAATGGCTGCAGCATTGACTGACTTGACATCAGTCATCCTCACCGCCAAATATATGTTTTATGTACGTACACACCGTAAATACTCCACCTGGTATGCCTGCCTGCCTATTTTTCAACTAATAGCAATGACGGTGAGGTAGGTAAGATGGGATTAGTGGACGCCAATAATAAGAATTAAATTATTAAATAAAGGAATGAGCAGGATTATTAGAGCCAGTCGGATAGTTCTTCAACTCCTCAAGGGCGCTGGATTTTTGGAGCCAGCGTGATTATTAGGGCATTTAAGGTACGCATAATGACTATCATCAGCAGTACAAACCCTTGGCTACGAGGTACTGCACAGTCACGCTGTCCGTCTGTCCTATCCGATGAACACGGTCCTCAGCCTGAGTGAGGATTCCGGGGTTCCAGAACAGCTCAGCGAAGACGACCAGCTGGGCAGCGGTGAGTGTGAGCCCACTGTTGGCAGCCGTGATGGACAGGAGAGCCACACGGGTGACGTCATCACTCTGGAACTGTTGACAGGCAGAATGCCGAGCACTGCTAGAAGTGGCGCCGTCGATGCGCACGTGGCGCACTGACTGGGCCTCCAGAAGGGCATTGATGGCGTCCATCATGACCTGGGATGGGTGGGGGGTGGAAGACTTCATTGCAGTAATGCATTACATTTTCATCCCAAACACTTCCTACTTGATGGTGCGCGAAGCAAATAAACTTTCGATTGCCCTCTACCAGGTCCTTGAGGTATCCGACAACAGCCTTGGCCTTGGACTTGCCAGTGAGATTAAACCATTCCAGGAGCGCTCCTCTCCTTTCCGCCGAGGAGAGTGACTTGAGGCCCATTTTCTGGGCATGCCTCTTCATCTCCTTTGTGGTCGACTGAACTAAAGCTGGGTCAAGGATCACCATTTGGCGCTGCTTGGCAGGCAGCTGCGCCAGCACATCGGACTTGAGCCGACGGATCATGCAAGTTTCTTCCAGCAGGATCCGCAGCTCTTCCATGTTGGACGAACCACTGAAGTCGTACGTAGTCATGGCATTTCTGTGCAGAAAGAAAAATACATTTGCATAACTTACAATAGACTCTTATGCCAAGGGACGGTAAGAACATACGTTCTCTTCTGTCAATAAACATAAGAATATACTGACACGCACTCTAACGTTAATGCATATGAGAAGATATGTACTCTTAAGTCAATGTACTCTTGCACTTAGCCAGTGCTTCCTTTTTTCATTGAATAAATTGTACGAACAATTTCAAGTGTGTTGCGTCATTGAACCTTTCTTAATCCCGTGACAGCTCCATGATTAGAGAGCCAAAGATATGCCCTCTTTGTGAGTGTTCAAAAAATTTAATATTAAATATGCCAACAAATGTGATTTTGGAACTTGTCTGAAAATGACCGTGCAATTGTTTCCAAAAGGCTGGAGAAATTGTGAGTTTCACGCGGAGAGTTGGGTTGGAGTATAGTGCAGAGAAGTGTACATGACACACAAATGATCGCTGATGCCACAACCAAAAGTACAGTTTGTGGTGACATTTATGGCACCTTTGTTTTAGGGTCTGGCTTTTCCTCCTTCAGTCAAGGAAGTTCAAAAACTTCAATTGCTATCAATTTTTTTGGCCGGCTATGCTATAATTTTTCTTTCACACACCTATCATGCCATCAAACGGAGTCAAGTCAGATCTAACTGATATTAAGCTTTAAGCTAAGAAGTATTTGACGAATTTCTCATCATCTTGAACAGTTCAGCTGTTGGGGACATTTGTTTTGGTGTCAAAATGAACAGTTGTTCATTAAAAGATATGCGAGTCGATGTGACGGATTGTAAATGTGTCTTGAACGAGCTAAATTTGCCATCTAAAGTCTGTTTTGTTGACCCTCTGCATACACTTACTTTCCCAGAGAGAACTTCTTCCCGTCACAGTAGCGCATGCCATAGTCGGTGGCCCTAAGCAAGTTGGGCAGCAACAACTGGACTTGGGAGTACACCTCTATTGGTCTAGAGAGGGCTGGAGTCCCACTTAGCAGGACCAAGTGCACACATCGCTTGACCACCCGAGCGGCAGACTTGAGTCTCATTGACTTGTGATTCTTAAGAAAGTGACACTCGTCCAAGATGGCCATCTGGAAGCTCGCTTCCACCAACTCCTCACACTTCTTAGACAGGAGGTCGTAGCTGATCACGACAACCTGACTCCCGTGCCAACGATCTCTCCCTGTTTGAATTGGTCAGCATTTAGTGACACGAAAAAGATAATTACGTACTATAAATTAAACCTGTCGTTATCACAAAGATGTCTTCCTCCGGTAATGAGGGGATCCACTTAATAACAGCGCTCTTCCAGGAGAACCTCAGGGAACTAGGGCAGACGATCAGCAGAGGCCACTTGGAGCGATAGGCACTGGCGACAGCCAATGCTTGAATCGTCTTGCCCAAGCCCATGTCGTCGGCAATCAAGACTCTGCCCTGAAATGATCAACAGACGACACACTTCTTGCCGTCACTGAGGACCGTCCAGATGTACACAAGTTACTACCCACATTTCTCTGCAAGGCAAACTCGACTCCATCTCGTTGAAAGGGCATGAGGCAACTTGAGATTGTGTCCTCGATTCGTTTGAAGGCTTCTTCCGCGTCGTCGTTGCATCTGGGTCGCTTTTTGCTTTTGAATGTGTTCAAGATCCACTCTGGAAGAGGCTCCAAACAAAAGTCCGGCTTCAACTGAGACAGGGCGCGGACAAGGTTGCTGTGGTCGCTCACGGCGAACGTCCAAATCCGGTCACGGGCGTTGTACTGAGAGGAGGAGATGTTCTTGAAAGTGGCGATAGCACGGTCGTGGAAGCCGCATCGGACCACAAAGCGCTCGGGGCTGACGAGGCTGGCCGAGGCCTTGACAGACGATGAGGAAGAAGAACGACGGGACGACGACGGCACCTTAGACATAACAGAGACAGACGACGATGTCGGCGACGGCTTGGCCGCAGTGTTTGCCCCTGTGGCAGGAGGTGTGTAAAACGAGGCTGGCCTGGACGCCGGGGTCGCACTCTTTGGGACGGACGTGCCGGAGGAAGAGTTGTTGTTTCTCTTCGCCAGGGCGTTTGCGCGGTTGGCCTCCATGCGCCGTCGCTGGTCGTCTGTCAGGGGCATCCTCGACGTGTCCTTTCTCTCGGGGTCCAAGGCAATGTGAATTTGATACTGAAATCTGGCGGCCTCGCTCTTGATCATCTGTTGTTTTGATGTCCCTGTTCAGTCACGCAACCTTACTTGAGCGTTGCTTTCTGAGTGGTGACGTCAACTCCATCCATTACTTCTACTTGTTATTGTTTCAATCAAACACTTTCTTGTCAGCAAGAACAGTCAGATATCGTATCCAGTCTGGACATCCGAGACATGGTAAAGTATAAAGTTGCTTCGGAATTAGTGAAGTGCAAGCTTTATGGCATAAAAACGGATTTATATTCATGTGCAACATATCTTTGTGCATAGATAAACGAAACATATCCCTATATAGGCATTTAGAACTGCATTCAAGAAAATGTTGATGGTTTCATTCCAGCATTTGCGGCAAGTGTAGCAAAGAGTCCTTTATCCGATGTCATAAGTTCGCCAGGTACTCCGACCTCCGCAACACGACCCTCGTCCAAGACCACCACGATATCGCTGTCCGCTATGGTGTTGAGGCGATGGGCAATCGTCACCACCGTGCAATGTCTGAATTCACGCCGGATCGTGGCTTGAATGAGATCGTCCGTCTTAAGATCAATGGCGGCGGTGGCTTCGTCCAGGATGAGGATCTTGGTCTTGCGGAGTAAGGCTCTAGCCAGACACACGAGTTGCCGCTGTCCAGTGGAAAGGTTCTCACCGTTCTCGGCAACTTCATAGTCCAATCCGTCACTGAATGACTGAACAGTGCTGCGGAGATGAGCATGTTCGAGGGCTGTCCAGACAACGTCATCTGGATGTTTACAAGTTGGGTCCACATTGAACCTGAAAGAAACGTCCGGCAATCATGTCCACTGTAGATAGTTATGTGGCATATCTAATACTTCATACATAGCACCATGCACATACTGTACATAAGTGAACTACCTGATTGTACCAGTAAATAGGACTGGATCTTGTGGTATGATGGTCAGACTTGACCTCAGCTTCTGGAGACCGAGCTTGGTGATGTCTTGGCCATCAATCATGACGCGACCTCCTGCAGGCTCCACTAGTCTAAAGAGACCACTGGCAAGGCTGCTCTTGCCAGCTCCAGTCCTGCCGCACACTCCAACCTTCTGCCCTCCTTCGAAGGTGACTGTGATATCCTTCAAGACCAGATCTAAGCCCTCCCTGTACCTCAACTGGTGGTTCAACAGCTCCACCTTTCCGTGGCTGGGCCACTGGTCAGGCAAGGAATCGTCCGTTTCCGGACAAAACCAGGCTGCCTCCTGTGGACTCCCTGCGTATTCCAGGATTCGCTCCATGGATACTAAGTCGGTTTCAAGGTCTGACACAGCTCGGATGAGGAATGTGAGTGTCGACGTGACATCGAGCGCATAGGTGATAACGAGACCAGCAAGTCCTACAACGCAAATGAGGCATTAGGAGTACGGACGCATAGACTGTTTAAGTGGACACCTCACCAGGAGTGATCGATTCCCGCTCGAGTACGGCGAGCATAGAAGCGATGAGGACGGCCACGGAGGAGAGGAGCTCGATCCTCATGGCCAACCATCTGTTCACAGCCACGCACATGTAGTAGCCCTTGATGAAGTTGTTGACTCTCGTCTCAGACTCGGAGGTGAAGTCCACCTCTCTCTTGTAGGCCCTGATGGTGGCCACACCTGTCAGCGTCTCCCCGAAGTGGGAGTAGATAGGCGATCGGGACACTTGCGTCAACCTACGGAACTGCCTGGACGTGCTGATGTAGCACTTTTGAATGACCAGGTAGATCGCTCCGAGAGGAATGATAACGGCCGTGAAGACCGGCAAAGTGTAACAGATCAAGGTCAAGATGGCCACAAGACTGCTGAAGCAATCCCAAAGCATGCCGAACTCCCAGGGCAGAACCCGATCAACCTTCTCTATATCGCTGGAGAATCTGCAAGAACAACTTTGTTACTAAGCGATTGAAAGACACAAACTAAAATAATCGCAATAATAGAAAGATGATATCCTGTTTACCTGTTCACAATTCTTCCAACGGGGTTCGTGTCAAAAAAGGACATGGGGGTCTTCAAGACATTGTCAAGCAAGTTATTGTGGATCAACTGCGAGGCCGAGGCTGCGGACCAGTAAAGGGCCAGATTCTTGGTCACCTCCACAACGATTAGAACGCCACCAATGCCACCGTAGACGCCCAAGTACAAAGCGGGGTCCGCAGTGCCATTTCTGTTGGCATCAGCCCACTTGGCGAGCCAGAGGCTGGAGCCAGCGATGAGACCCTGGCCGCCAAGATGAAAGAGGGCAACCCACGTAGCACAGAAGAGACCAAAGCTTCTGAGATAATGCAGGTAGACAGTCCAACTCACTGTCCCCAATTGAGTTGTCTCGTCTTCCACAAGCCTACCAGCGTCATCATCAGTAGCGCCTGTAGCATTGCTCAAAAGTGGCTGCCTATCTGATTGTTGGTCCTCAGATTGCACGCTCATCTCGTTCATCGGACCTTCGGTGGCACCGTCCAGGTCTTCGTCAGGCTCCTCATTTTCAGGCAAGTTGTAGATGAAGTTTTCCTTCAATGATGAGCCAAGAAATTTTGCCATGGGGGAACAAGGCGTGCCATCAAAGGAATCGGACATCCGACGGGTGGTCCTGACGCTGATCGCTCTCCTTCTGGGCATGGTTACCGGCTCCTTGTCATCTTTCACAGCTTCTCCAGAGTCACATCGCGAAAGAAACTCAGCGAAAGCTCCACCCTCGGCCGATGTCAACTCTTGGTAGGTTCCCATCTCGGCTATCTTACCCTCCTTCATCAGGAGGATCTTGTCCGTCTGATCCAGGAAGGTGACGTGGTTGGTCACAAGCACTCTAGTCTTGTCCTTGATCAGGCCGGTCTTGGAGCTTATGACTTGTTCAAAGATGTGGCGACCAACGTGGGCGTCCACCGCAGAGAGGGGATCGTCGAGGAGGTGAATGTCGGCGTCGGAGTAAACTGCCCGAGCTATTGACACCCGCTGCTTTTGCCCTCCAGAAAGGTTGATACCGTTCTCACCGATCTCGGTTTGATCTCCTTTTGGCAGAATGGATAGATCTGGAACAAGTGCACAAGCTTCGAGCACTCTTTTGTAGGTGTTGTCATCGTCAGGGCTTTGGAACAGGATGTTGTCCTTTAGGCTCATGTTCTGGATCCAAGCCTTCTGGGAAACATATGCAACGCTGCCATGGCGAGAAACTTCTCCGGACACTTTTTGGATGTCTCCCAAGATCCCCGACAGAAGCGAGCTTTTTCCGGAGCCCACCATTCCCACTACTGCAACAAGTGAACCTTTGGGCACTGTTACGTTAAGATCCTTCAGCATGAATGAGTCGTCAGCATCTCCCCATTTAAACGAAGCATGTTTAATCTCTATGGCGTTGGAGTCGTCTTCCATGGAGTCCGAGATCGCATTTGGATCGAGCTCTTCACAGTTGAGAAACCGATTGATGCGGTTGATGGATACAGCCAGCTTGACCAAGGTGACAATTGCCCAGGGCAAGGCCGTCAATGGGAATTGGAGAATGTTGAAGAGTGAGATGGCAACGAAAATGGTCTCTGCAGTCAAGGTGCGATCGGGATGAACCACGACGTGGAGTGCAAAGACAGACAGAGTTATGAGCAATGGGCTCACGGCAAATGTGAAGCCGGTGAATCCCCAAAGCTTGGCCAGGTACTTGAAGACGCCGATCTCTCCTGTCCTGATATCTTTGATCCGAGACATCAGAGGAAGTTCCCAAGCGTGCAGCTTGACCACCTTAATGCCAGCCAAGATCTCATTCATGAGCTTGACACGCTTATCCTGGAAGGCCATGAGTTCGACTTCTTTCTCCTCTTCTTTCTTAGTGGACCAAGCAGTGATGGGTATGGTGATGATCATGATTCCCACTCCCGCGAACACCACGCTGCCAAGCTCCTGGACACAGAGGGAGAAAATGCATCAGTTCAAGTCATCCGAGGAGACAAAGTACGTAAAGGAAAAAGAACTGGACGGCACAAGCATCATTGACGTCAGTCCAGCTAGCGACAGGGACGACGACAGCAACAGTGACAACAAGACGCTGGTGTCTACGTTGATCTGACGTACCTGATACAGAAAGTAGAGAGCGACACTGATAATGAACGGTGCAGACCAGATGTTGGCCAGATGAGGGAACACGTAGTTTAACTTCTGCGCGTCCACTGACATGAGATTTGTTATGGTGCCGCTGTCGAATGTACTTTTGGCCTGCGCAGATAACTTGAGAGATTTTCTGTAGACCGCCGATGTCAAGGCTGCCGACATCTGTAGGGAGGACACGACCAGCTGTCTGAGGAAGTGCTGGTACAATGCAGACTGGGACACTGAGATGACAAAGAGAATCACAGCATACAACACGCCCTTCCACTGCTCCTCTGCGACATCTTGGACGTGTCTCACCAGCACTTTGACCATGAGGGGTCCGCACAACTGCAACGCGTAGCTGGTCAACCCCATCAGCATGGAGAGAGTGATTCTCAACCAGTAAGCTCGTGCCAAAACCCACCAGAGGGACACCGTCTTCTTGGACTTGACCGTAGTAGCCACATCCGGAGCAGATCTCCGGTGAAAGCAGATTCCTTTACGGTCGACGGTCCTGTTCCAGTGGTTGAGGAAGTGCGGAATGTGAGTGGGGACGTGCATGCTCCTGATGGGACTGGGCACATCGTCTATGCCCTTGATGTCACGTTTTAGCCCTTTCCATATGATGGGATGGAGCCAGTTGAAGTAGAGGAAAGAGAAGTAAGACACGAAGTGCTCCGGAGGCTCACTGGGAGATGAACTCTTTCCGTTATTGAAGGTGAGCGCAAACTGCACCGCCACCAATGTCAAAAATATTCCTGACAACACAGCCACTGGAGCGTTATCTTCATCGTTGGTATTTTGGACCGCTTGCTTGAACCTTGGGATGCTGCTCAATAGCAACACCAGCCAGAAGAAGAACAAAGCTGGTGAGTTGTACACGCGCCTTCTGGCTTCGACAATCTGGACCGCCAAAGCCAAGGTCATGGTGGAGACCAATACGAGTGGCGCGATCAAGTCTGCGAGAACGATTTCACCATCCTTTTTGTGGTTCCAGGTGAAAAATGCGAACTGTCCAAAGATTAATAGGATCAACGTGGCCGTCAGGGTGACCTTCGTCACTAGGAGCGGTTTCTTGTCCGTCTGGCACTGTCTGGCTCGAAGTATCTTCAGGCATATCGGCGCCAGGATCCACAGAACGGCACTCGGCAGGGCAGTGAAAAGAGTGTCAATCATGCACTGGGTGAGCCTGGGATCGTCGGTGTCCCACGTGAGGCTGCGGTTGAAGAATGGATCTCGACAGATCTGCATGATGATCTCGAGGTGCTGACAAGGCCTTGACGCGCACTCCTTCAGCAAGACTTCTTTACCGAGGGCTTTGAGCTCGAGAGATGCTGCACAGGGCTATTAATTTCAACCTGAAATTAGTTTGAGCACTAAAAGGTCTGACACTTTCAACCAGAGGTTGCACACACTTAACAGTGACGATGACCTCAAGCCTTCTTTCGACGAACAAAGACTTGAAGAAGCAAGATGTCGACAGAGATGACCAAGAAATGCATCCTGGGAGGCTTACACGCCAGTGCAGTGCCACGAAGTGCCTAGGTTTTGCTGAGAGTGCTGTTTTTTAAGTACCATAGCCTAAAAGGACCAGAAAGTCCTCTTTGAAAGGCCCGATCTTCACACCATTTTCCAGATTTTAGCCCTCAAAGTAAAAGCTTATTACGGCCTGAACTGTCAAGCGAGGCAGAAAGTCTCAGCGATGGTTTCTTTGTCAGCCGTCACTATTTACTTTCAGTGAAAGTACTGAGGCTTTCCGCGTTGAATCAGCTGACGCAGGAGACACCCCTGTCTGGTAAGGACATGCGTCACTCCCGAGAGCACCGGATTGATCCGGAAGGAAAAAAGGTAGGGAGAGCAAGAGGCTGTTTGTAGAAACACGACTCCTGCTAGGGCCAAAACCTACGACACTACCTGTCCAAGTAGGGCGCGGACAGGAGCTTGTGCATCGAATTGCAGAGGCTCCGCGCGACGCAGATGTCGATGACAGAGCCCTAGATCGTCCTGGCCATGGCGTCATGTTGCAGGGGCAGACGCCAAAACGTGGCTGCAAGTCTTGACTGCGGCGCTCCCATGGGGTCACGAGGCTGAAATCCGTGTCCTGGGAAAGGGGGTGTGGGAGAACCCGAGACAAGCCAACTTATGCTAGCCCGAACTGACCTAACCCAACCCGAAAAGACATCTAGGACGGCACGGCAGCAGCACCACTTCCAGGCCCAAACACACCACAAACGAAAACTGGTCCTTCAACAGCGACAACAGGTTCTTATCACCTGCACAGGTTGCCATGCAAAGGAGCTCAGACGACATGCTGAAACTCCTTGAGCTGCTGGCGACGGCCGTCTGCAAATTGACTAGAGATGCTTCAGCATTGGCCCGACCTTGAAGGCTCGAAGCGAAGCGGGCACAGTGTGCCCGAATAGGGATATTATCCAAAATGCGTGCTCATGCTTCCACTTCGCCATGGTGTTACCCTATGATAAGGGAGATAATCTATCAAAATTTAAAATCTTTGCACTGGGAGCAATTGTGCAATTTGATTTTATAGTAAATATTAGGCTAGGTCAATTTTTTAATCTCTTGTGGCGTCCTAGGTTTGTTCCCAGAATCCACTTGAAGAGCTTCTGGCCCAATGGAATGGAAAAAAATGACTTTTTGGGTCCCCTCTCTGCCTCCGAAGTATTTTAGACACAGTACATAAGGTTGTTAGGTCAACATCACAAATTTGATGTGGACCTACTTAGTTACTTTCTAGATGCAAAACTGAAGCACTGTAGTCAAATGAAACTAAAAACAAAGTGTTTACAGTTTTGTCACAGGGCTGTCAAAACCTGAACACCTGCTCATCTAATGAACTTATGTACTGAAACCTTATTGCCATGGAAGGGGGGTCCAAAAATTTTTCTTTGGAAAACCATTGGACTACATCTTCACCATTTGACATTAGGTAACAAACCTATGATGCCCTCAGTCAGAAGGCTAAGTTGCCTTCCAAGACTTTTTGAACATTCTTCAACCCACCGCTGCTGTAGTTCTGGTCAGAATAAAATGACATTGCAGTATTTTTTAGCATTTCGTAAGGTACTGATGAAAAGTTGTTTTTGAGAAAAAAAAATTTTTATTAGTCATTTTCTAAAGTTTGTTTTGTATTTTGACTGCATTTTTGCATAGTCTGACCCAAACAATTTGAAAAACTGCGAAAGACAAGATGAGTTTAGAGTCAAAAAATCTATCTAATGTCAACTTTGTGGGTCATTGTGTTCATCCCATGACTCTCCAGGTGCTCTCCTTTCTCAGTCTCTTGAAGGTCATCTCCTGGTCTGTGGGGGGCACAAAGCTTCAGTTTTATGGCGTTTTTGCACCAATACTTAAACAATTTTTACAGTGTGACTCTTTTTCTATTATGCATGTTATTTAGGCTAAAAATTTCAAAATCAAATTACACCATTGCTCCCCGTGCAAGGATTTCAACATTTTGACATGTTATCTCCCTTATCATAGTCGAGCCCAGCTAGACTCGACGTTTTGAGAGCTTTTAAGCCGCTTTTCTATCCTAATTTGAGCAGGGTTTATTTTGCAAGCTATGAAGATTTCTTTAAAAAGTCCTGACTTCATGGTTCAAGCGTTGACTTGAGCACATTTTCATCGTTTAATAAGGATCTTGGCTTGGCCAATACAATCCCACTGCATTGGGAACGCATCCTGAAGCATCGTTGTTCACTGGGAAAAATCCTAGTGTTTGCACGTAATATTGCCCTTACTGATCCGGCTGGAAAACTCGACCTAATATATATTACTTATTAAGGCTTATAGAGTCACGTTACGGGGTGATTCGAAATAGAGGTGATTGTTTCCAGCCTTGATATGTAGTGTAAAAAGTCAAGAGTTGATAGAAGGTAGTTTTAAGTGAGTTTAAAGTGTTTCCAGTCTAAGAACTTTGGCTAAGTAGGTCTTTGAGACCTTTGGATCTTCCGACCAAACTCACCTAACAGAATGAATGAGAAAGATGGTGTAATAATGAGGACTTGGTATATGTAAAATTCAACAATCGCAGTGTGTATTTTCTTCATGGCTCTCTCTAATCCTTCATTTTTTATGCAACTTAAACAAAAATGAACCCATACAATTTTCAGCATTTTCTTCTTTTTAGTGCATTCTAGTTGCTCCTCGGTAGGATACAGTAAATTTAACAGGGTCGAGGATTATGCAACTCTTCGTACCCAAAATTATCCAATTGTCTTTTCACTACTCTTTTTTGTGCTACTACAATTGTTGCTCAGGTGGTAAAGTATAAATTAATCAGTCTGACTTGTCAGGTAAGGTTTTACACGAATTCTCTACAAAAGAGGCTTGGCTGACGATCAAACTCCACTGTCACTAGGGTGAAAAGGGAGCAGAAGCTCGGTAGTAATGATCTCCACCCGCCGCCGCGGCCGCCGACGAGGAAGTCGAGGAGGAGGGGGTGGGCGGCCGCTGGTACCTGGCCGCTCCCTTGAACTTGAGCGACAGGGTGGACACGCGATTGTCCAGATCCGTCTTCTCGTCCCGCTGCGGCTGGTTGGGGGCGACCTGCTGGCCTCTGTACCTCGAGGAGGCCGCAGCGTCGCTGAATTCGGAGGGTCTGCTGTACCTCGGGGACGAGGTGGTGGAATTTGCCTCGTCGCCGCCACTGGCCCCGCCGCCACCGGCCCCGCCGCCGCCAGGTTCGCCACCTCCGTTGCTGTTGCCGCCGCTGCTGCAGCTTGACTTGTTTTCTGTCGACTTCCGCCGCTTGTCCACCTCGGTGGCGTAGGCCACGAGGCGGTCGAATCCCGTGGAGATGGCGTCCTGCCACTCGCGTTTGTGCTCCTCTGCGAGAGAAGAAGAATGTTGAATGACTCGTGCC
>JAAUXU010131791.1_pt1 | contig 12637 bp, 10 predicted proteins | sample 7278151 | NCBI WGS metagenome assembly JAAUXU01 (sample SAMN14350113, study PRJNA611818) | marine sediment metagenome | isolation source: surface marine sediment (1.8m) | place: French Polynesia: Moorea | collected 2018-08 | reverse complement strand
GGTTACAAGATCGAGGTTTTGGAGCGGCACGGCCGCTACCAGTAGCACCGTTATCCACAATGCGGCGCGCCGGCATGGCCGGAAGAACGCCGAAACAACCAGAGAACAGGAGGAAACTCACACGATGTCTGCGAAAGGCATGAATCGCCGCCAGTTTCTGCAAAGCAGCAGCATAGCGGCGGGAGCGACCGCCGCGGTCGCCAGCGGCGCGACCAGCAGCGCGGCCGGCCAAGGCATGGGTCTCAAGGCGCTCGATGAGCACACCGGCAAGACCCTGCTGAAAATGACGCGGGACCTCTATCCCCACGATACGCTGGCCGACTTCTACTACATGGTCGTGGTCGAGGCGCTCGACGGTGAAGCCAGCGGCAATGCCGATACGGCAAAGCTGCTCAAAGACGGCGTCGCCAAGCTGGACAGCGCCATGAGCGTCAAATTCGTCGACCTCTCGGACGGCAACCGCTTGGCGGTCCTCCAGTCGATGGAAAGCGACCCCTTCTTCCAGAAGGTGCGCGGCACCACCGTGGTCGCGCTCTACAACGACCCGCTGGTTTGGCGGCACTTCGGCTACGAGGGACCGTCCTTCGAATACGGCGGTTACATCGACCGCGGCTTCGACGATCTGCGCTGGGCCGGCCAGCCCTCGCAGGACGCGAGCCCCAAGGCCGGTTGATCGAAGGGAGGCAAGACCATGGCTAAATTCGATCTTTCCGACGACTCGGTCGTTGTCGTCATCGGCTCCGGCGCCGGCGGCGGAACCCTCGCCAACGAGCTCTGCCAGAAGGGCGTCAAGGTCGTCCTGCTCGAAGCGGGCAAGCGCTATTCGGTCGACGACTTCCGGAACGACGAATGGGATTCCTTCGGCCAGTTGTCCTGGCTCGACAAGCGCACCACCTCCGGCAGCTGGCGCGTGGCCAAGGACTTCTCCGGATTGCCGGCCTGGATCTGCAAGACCGTCGGCGGCTCTACGGTCCACTGGGCCGGCGCCTCGTTGCGCTTCCAAGCGCATGAGTTCAAGGCCAAAACCACCTACGGCGACATCGCCGGGGCGACGCTTCTGGATTGGCCGCTCGGCCTCGAGGACCTGGAGCCCTATTACGCCAAGGCCGAGGACAAGATGGGTGTAACCCGCACCAACGACATTCCTGGCCTGCCTGGCAGCAACAACTTCAAGATCATGTATGCCGGTGCCAAGCGGCTCGGCTACCAGGACTGCCACACCGGGCGGATGGCAATCAACAGCCGGGTGCGTGATGGCCGCGCCTCCTGCCAGCAGATCGGATTCTGCTTCCAGGGCTGCAAATCGGGCGCCAAGTGGTCGACCCTTTACGCCGAGATTCCCAAGGCGGAGAAGACGGGCAACCTCGACCTGCGCCCGGAATCCCAGGTTCTGCAGATCCAGCACGACGACGACGGCAAGGTTACCGGCGTGGTCTACGCCGATGCCGAAGGCAATCAGCAGGAACAGAAGGCCCGCGGGGTCGCGGTCGCCGGCAACTCGATCGAGACGCCGCGCCTGCTGCTCAACTCGGCCGGCGGCAAGTTCCCGGACGGCCTCGCGAATTCCTCGGGCCAGGTCGGCAAGAACTACATGCGGCACATGACCGGGTCGGTCTATGCGACCTTCGACAAGCCGGTGAACATGTACCGCGGCACCACCATGGCCGGGATCATCACCGACGAATCGATCAACGATCCGTCGCGCGGCTTCGTCGGCGGCTACGAGATGGAGACCCTGGCCCTCGGGATCCCCTTCATGGCGGCCTTCCTCGACCCCGGTGCCTGGGGCCGCGACTTCACCAGCGCCATGGAGGCCTACGACCACATGGCCGGCATGTGGCTGGTCGGCGAGGACATGCCGCAGGAAAGCAACGCCATCACCTTGCACGACAGCGAGAAGGACCAGTACGGCCTGCCGGTCCCGAACGTTCACTTCGACGACCACGCCAATGACCTCGCCATGCGCAACCATGCCTACAAGCAGGGCGGCGCGGTCTACGAGGCGGTCGGCGCCAACCGGGTTCACGAGGTGCCGCCCTATCCCTCGACCCACAACCTGGGCACCTGCCGGATGAGCGAGAAGCCGGGCGACGGCGTCTGCAACAACTTCGGGCGGGCCCACGATGTCGGCAACCTCTTCATTTCGGACGGCAGCCAGTTCACCACCGGCGGCGCGGAGAACCCCACCCTGACCATCGTCACACTGGCGATCCGCCAGGCGGACCACATTGCCGAACTGATGTCCAAAGGCGAGATCTGACGATTTACTTTCCCGAGCCGTGACTCGGCCTCGAGCAACGGTGCTCGGGGCCACCTTTCTTTTTGGGCTCCACCATTCTTTCTAGTAATTGTCGGACCTTGGAAAACGACCGCGTCCGGGGTTTAACCCTCGTAGTCTCATCACCCGAAAGCTAGAGCTCCACGGGCTAAGTCGCTTCTGCATCAAGTTTTGCCGAGGGACCAAGATACTCGCCAAAGTAATGTTTCATAGTAAGCTTAACTACCCGAAGGCGCTGGGACGCGGCGGCCGTCAAACTTCACAGTTACCCTCGGGAAAATGTGACGAAACGCCGTTCCCGTTATGGCTGCCAGGTCTTGGACACCGCCTGAGCTTTCGAAGTGAACTATGCCATTAAGGCTAGGCCTGAAGCGGACAGCAAGGGCAAAAAAGTTCGCTTTTTCAAGGTATTCGGTCCCACCCACCCGGCATTGTAATTAAACGAATCTTTACTCAAACCACCCACGATCCGAAGGGTGCCGGATTAACCGCAACGTCTCGGCGGGCAAGAATCGAAGAGGATTGTTATGCGGATCCCCATACCTGGCCGTTTTCGCCAGCGTCTTGGCAGGACTCAAGACTGCGGAAGCAATTCCTACCGCTTTGCACCGCACGGGGCGCGGCGAAACGCCGACCGGGTTCGGAGTGGCATCGCGGCAAAACCGCTGCGTGAAGAACCGCTCGGCTGACCGCCCGGGCACCTCAGCGAGATCCAGGATGGACCGCCAGAGCCTTGCTTAGAACAACACCCCCTCTCCAGACCTGCCTCTCCGATTGCGGCCTCTGCCAGTCTTCCGGGAGCGTATCCAGGGCCGCCGGCTGCGCCGGCCCACGGGAACCCGCGAGTTAGCCGATGGGTCTTGCGATCCTCAGCACGGTCTTGGCCCTGACTTGCGCCGGCTTGCTGTGGCGGCTTTGGCGTCTGGAATTGGCCCGCAAGAAGCCCAAAGCCGAGGAATTCAGGCTGGCAGAACTGCTGCGGGAATCCATCGCTAGCCTCCCGGAAGGCTTCTCCCTCTTCGATCGTAATGACCGGATGGTGGTCTGCAACGACCGGCTCCGGCAGTTCCATCCGCGGAGCGGGGGTGCCTTCGAACCGGGAACGAGCTTCGAAGATATCCTGAGGAGCGGGCTTGCGAGACAGGAGTATCCGGCCGCGGCTGGACGAGAGGACGCCTGGCTCGCCGAGCGTCTGGCCGAGCGCAAGAAGGGCAATGCGGCCATCGAGCAAGAGACGGCCGACGGCCGCTGGCTGTGGATTTGCGAACGACGGACACCCAGCGGCCATACAGTCGGGATCGTTTCTGACATTACCGAGCAGAAGCAACGCGAATTCGATCTGGTCATGGCCGAACGCGGCCTCTCGGAGGTTCTCGAATCGATGCATGAGGGCTTTGCCCTCTTCGACGAACAGGACCGCTTGATCATGTGGAACAAGAAGTACGAGAACATGTTCCCCTTGATCCTCGACATCATCAAATATGGGGTTCGCTTCGAGGATCTCGTGCGCGCCGCCGCCGAGCGCGGGCAGAACAGCGAGGCGCTGGAAGACAGAGAGGCCTGGGTCCAAGAACGCCTCAGGATGTTCCGCAGCGCCGACGCTGACTACGAAAGCCGATTCACGGATGGCCGGTGGTTGCTGGCGCGGAAGTATCACGGGAATAGCGGCCGCACCCTGGCAATCTTCCTGGATATAACCGAGCTGAAGCAGCGCGAGGCCGAGCTGCGCGAGGCCAAGCTCCAGGCCGAGACCGCAAACCGGATCAAGAGCGAGTTCCTCGCCAACATGTCGCACGAGTTGCGCACGCCGCTGAACGCGATCATCGGCTTCTCGGATATCCTGATCAAGGAACAGGCCGGGCCGATCGGCACACCGGTCTACCGAGAGTACGCCAAGGACGTGAACAGCAGCGGACACCAGCTTCTCGGCATCATCGAGGACCTGATCGACCTATCGCGCCTCGAGACCGGGCAGGTCGACCTGCGGGAAACCGAGATGAACCTTGGCGCCCTGCTGGACCTATGTCGCCGGGCCTTCGAGGATAAGGCGGCAAGCGCCGGAGTCAGCCTGGACATCGAGTCGGAGGCCAACGCGATCGAAATTTGGGTGGATCAGGTGCGCCTGCGCCAGGTCATCCACAACCTGATGTCCAACGCGATCAAGTTCACGCCGAGCGGCGGTAGCGTCCGTCTCAGTGGCCGCGTCGCGGACTCGGGTGAGATCGTGATCGACGTCGCCGACACCGGAATCGGCATGACCCCGCACGAACTCGAAATTGCGGTCGAGCCCTTCCGGCAGGCGCAGTCCTGCCTGACGCGAACCAAGGGTGGCAGCGGCATCGGCCTCACCCTCTGCAATTCCATGATCAAGCTGCACGGCGGCAGCCTCGAGATCGAGAGCCGCAAGGGCGAAGGCACCAAGGCGACCCTTCGCCTGCCAGCCTGCCGCCGGCTGGTTCGCGCACAAGCCTCGCCCCGCGCTGCGAGCTGACGACGGCCGGCTGGCCACAGGCTCTCCTGACAGATCCTGTCACCTGGGCTCTGGCGTCGCCGGCGCTGCGGAGGCATATAAGAGGACATGGCTGACCAGTCCCTCGCCCCCTTTCCGACCAAGGCCGTGGTCGCCGACGCCCAGTCCGGCCGCTTCCTGCTGCAGTCCGAGTTCAAGCCTTCCGGCGACCAGCCGCAGGCCATCGCCGAGCTGTTGGAAGGGCTGGAAAAGAGCGAGCGCGAGCAGGTCCTGCTGGGAGTGACCGGCAGCGGCAAGACCTTCACCATGGCCCACGTCATCGCCACAATGAACCGCCCGAGCCTGATCCTGGCACCCAACAAGACCCTGGCCGCCCAGCTCTATGGCGAGATGAAGACCTTCTTCCCGGACAACGCCGTGGAGTACTTCGTCTCCTACTACGACTACTATCAGCCCGAGGCCTACGTCCCGCGCAGCGACACCTACATCGAGAAGGAAAGCTCGATCAACGAGCAGATCGACCGGATGCGCCACTCGGCGACCCGGGCCCTCTTCGAGCGCCGCGACGTCGTGATCGTCGCCTCGGTCTCCTGCATCTACGGCATCGGCTCGCCCGAGACCTATTCCAAGATGGTCGTCGACGTAAAGGCCGGCCAAACCCTGAACCGCTCCGACCTGCAGAAGGCCCTGGTCGAGCTTCAGTACAAGCGCAACGACACCGCCTTCCAGCGCGGCACCTTCCGGGTCCGCGGCGATACCCTGGAGATTTTCCCGGCACACTACGAGGACCGGGCCTGGCGGGTCTCGCTCTTCGGCGACGAGGTCGAGGCGATCTTCGAGTTCGATCCCCTGACCGGGGAGAAGACCGACAGCCTGGAGGCGGTACGGGTCTACGCCAACAGTCACTACGTAATCCCGCGGCCCACGCTTCAGCAGGCCGGCAAGATGATCAAGGAAGACCTCAAGATCCGCCTGGAGGAGCTGCGATCCACCGGAAAGCTCCTGGAAGCCGAGCGTCTCGAGCAGCGCACCACCTTCGACCTGGAGATGATGGAGGCGACCGGCTCTTGCGCCGGCATCGAGAACTACTCTCGCTACCTGACCGGCCGCAATCCGGGCGAGCCGCCGCCAACCCTGTTCGAGTACCTGCCGGAGGACGCCCTTTTGTTCGTGGATGAAAGCCACGTCACGGTGCCCCAGCTCAACGGCATGTTCCGCGGCGACTACGCCCGCAAGTCGACCCTGGCGGAGTACGGCTTCCGCCTGCCCTCCTGCATCGACAACCGGCCATTGAAGTTCGAGGAGTGGGATGTCATGCGACCCCCCACGGTCCTGGTCTCGGCGACCCCCGGCAAATGGGAGCTGGAGCGAACCGGCGGGGTGTTTGTCGAGCAGGTCATCCGGCCGACCGGGCTGATCGATCCGGTCTGTATCGTCCGCCCGACCGAAAGCCAGGTCGACGACCTGATGAGCGAATGCCGCGAAGTGGTTGCGGTTGGCGGCCGGGTCCTGGTCACCACCCTGACCAAGCGCATGGCCGAAGACCTGACCGAGTACCTGCACGAGGCCGGGATCCGGGTCCGCTACATTCATTCCGACGTCGATACCCTGGAACGCATCGAGATCATCCGCGACCTGCGCCTGGGCGCCTTCGACGTTCTGGTCGGCATCAACCTGCTGCGCGAGGGCCTGGACATCCCTGAGTGCGCCCTAGTCTGTATTCTCGACGCCGACAAGGAGGGTTACCTGCGCTCCTCGACCTCGCTGATCCAGACCATCGGCCGGGCGGCGCGCAACGTCGACGGCCGGGTCATCCTCTACGCCGACGTCATGACCAACAGCCTGAAGCACGCCCTGGAGGAGACCAACCGCCGGCGCGAGAAGCAGCAGGCCTACAACGCCGCCCACGGCATCACCCCGGAGAGCATCCGCAAGGACATCGCAAACATCCTGGACAGCGTCTTCGAAGGCGACCACGTGACCGTGAAGACCGGCGACGAAGCGCACAATCACCTGATTGGACACAACCTCCAGGCCTACATCGCCGACCTGGACGAACGCATGCGCAGTGCCGCCGCCGACCTGGAGTTCGAGGAAGCCGCCCGCCTGCGCGATGAGATCCGCCGCCTGGAGCAGCAGGACCTGGAGCTGCCAACTGATACCTCCTTTGCCGGCCGCGTCGCCCGCGCCGACGCCAAGGCCAAGAGCGGCAAAGGCAAGTATCGGCGCAAGCGGCGCGGGCCCTGAGCCGGCGATGTGCTAGACCGAAACATGGGGCTTCGTGCGGCATTCCTCCTCGCGGTCCTCACCATGGCGGGCCCGACCGGCTGCACGACACCGGACCGGGCCGAGGCGGTTTTTCTCTATCAGAACCAGGTGACCGCGGCGCTGGCCGAGGCCGTGCAGGCGGCCGAGGCCGAGGGCCGCGACGTGGTCGAAGAGCTCTATGACGCGGAGGCTGCGCTTCGGCGCGATTGCGGCCCCCTGCAGAACGCCGGCTACAGGCGCATCAACCAGGAAGAACTTGACACGGCACAAAAATTTGCCGCTTACGATTCCGTCGAGGCCTGCAATACCACGGCCGCCGAAGTGGAGGTTCTGATCCGAAAGGTCGACCCGGAAACAGCGAGCTATTTCCTGTCGGATTGAGGCCCGGTAAGATTTTCAAGACAGCGTCGGCCGCCGGACTCGACGCGTCGTTACGACCCTGGGGAGCAGGAGAGCCATGACCGCCAGCGATGCCAAGGACAAGATCCGCAAATCGGACGCAGAGTGGAAGCAGCAGCTGAGCCGCGAGCAGTTCCAGGTGACCCGGCGCAAGGGCACCGAGCGGGCCTTCACCGGCAAGTACCACGACGATAAGTCTCCAGGGACCTACGCCTGCATTTGCTGCGGCGCCCCCCTCTTCGACGCCGCGCACAAGTTCGATTCCGGGACCGGCTGGCCGTCCTACTGGCAACCGATCGATGCCGAGGCCGTGGAGGAAGAAGAGGACCGTTCCTTCTTCATGGTCCGCACCGAAGTCCACTGCGCCCGCTGCGACGCCCATCTCGGTCATGTTTTCCCCGACGGCCCTCAGCCGACCGGCCAACGCTACTGTATCAACTCCGCCTCCTTGAACCTGGTGCCGAAGGGACAGGACGATCCCGACTAGCTTCGGAGGCCAGAACGAGGACCCAGCCGAGGGAGGCGAAGGATGCCGGATCGGCCGGATTACCCGCTCGAAGGCGGCTGCACCTGCGGCGCGGTTCGCTACAGCCTGACGACGGCACCCTTGTTCGTCCATTGCTGCCACTGCCGCTGGTGCCAGCGGGAAACCGGCTCGGCCTTCGTGCTCAACGCTATGATCGAGGCCGATCGGGTCAGCCTGCTGCAGGGTACGCCGGAGGTCGTGGACACGCCCTCGGAAAGCGGCAAAGGGCAGAAGATCGCACGCTGCCCGAGCTGCCGGATCGCGCTCTGGAGCACCTACGCCGGGGCCGGAGACGCGATCCGCTTTCTCCGCGTCGGCACCCTCGACGAGCCCGATCGCCTACCGCCCGACATCCACATATTCACCGCTTCGAAGCAGCCCTGGGTTCTACTCCCGCCCGGTGTTCCGGCTGTTGAGGAATTCTATGATCGGAACCTGTGTTGGCCCCCTGAGAGCCTCGCCCGCCGCCGGACGCTTCAGGGCTGACCTTTCGAGGCCTTTTTCTGCCCAGCTGTTCGGGTTCGATAAGGCCCGATCCCGCAGGGCACAAAGCGCCGGAAGAGCGCACCGCCGGAATGCCGATCAGACATCGAACAGAGCCACGGGGCGCTCCGGAGGCTGAAGATTTCGCTCTCCGGCGAGCCCGATAACCCGGTATCGCGAGGTGGGTGTCTTGCCCCGGCCTAAAACAGCCGCGAGAGGCGCTTCATCGAGCGGGTAAAAGAGCGGTCGAAACGCTGCTTGTACTGAGCCGCCCGGCTTTGCTGCAGCCAGCTCATCTGGATCGCCCGCCGCTCCCCGACGAATCTCTTGTAGCCGTGGAACGAGTGCTCTTCGCGCCGGAATGCGATCAGTGTGCCGCCGACAGGCGGCACCTCGGCGGCGTAGTCCTCTATGTCGGTCTTGGAGCGCAGGAAGCGCAGCCGGCCGCCCTCTTCCGTCCACTCGGAGTTGAAGTAGAGCAGGACGGTGATGATCTTGCTTCGATGGTCCGTGTGGATGTTCCCGTCACTGGCCTCCGAAAAGGCCCGAATAGTCAGGGTTTTCGGGCAGTCCGCGAGTTCAAGCCCGAACCTGCGGCCCAGACGCTTGGCGAACTTGCGACCCTCGAGCAAATCTAGAAGCCGCTGGAATCCAGGGCCGAAAGTGAGGGTTTCCGGCGAAAGATTGCCCGGGACGGTGATTTCGGGGAAGTCGCGGTTTGCAGTTGCCAAGCCTAGAGGAGTAATGAAATGCGGGACTACCAGGAAGTCAAAGGGATCGGACTGGAGCGGTGCCGCTTCCAGGGCGGCAAAGTCCAGGACCGAAGAATCGTAGTCCGCAGGGTGAGCGGCCGCCGTCGACGAGCTAGCCATGGGTATAACCTATTGTAAGTATTTGCTAGAGGTTGATTTGCGGAACATGCCCCACCCCCTCTTGGGCCGCTGACGAATGCCGGGCGAATTTCGCAGTCTAGAAGGCCATGTCCAATCTACGCTATCCAGTTCGTGCAATACTTGGCGCAAATTGGACCGAAAGAAAACACCTTTTCTCAAGTCCAGAGCCGCTACAAGACATAGTGCACCATACACGGCAATAAAAGACGCCGCGATTCGTTTTTTCTGCGGCGCAGGAGCGCAGTCGTTTGGGCAATTTGACATTTTCGGCGCCCCCTGCCGAAGTCGGCGGGGGGCTTGCAGCGATCCTGTCGACGCACCGCGGCCTGTTGGCCGCGCGAAGCCGGCGCCCGGCAAGCGCCCGGGGACCAGCGCGCTTCACCTCGGGTGACCCCAGACCCAGTTGGACCTTCGCCGGTCCTGGCGATCGGAGAGTGGCGCAGGGAAACCGGGTTGACAGGACATACTTTTTGCTTTCTCTCATCATCCGTCTTGGCCGGCATCGGCCATGATGCCCATCGATTCCTAGATCCTCGCAGAACGGGTCCAAAAAAGCCTTGCGGCGCAGATTCAGCGAAGTCAGCCCATATATCGCTCGATATTCCCTGTTTTTCCTGCCACGGCGAAAAAGCGTGGCCGTCGAACGGTGGCTGAGGGGTCGCGAGGAGTATCGCAAGCTCCGGCTTGCGGACTGCGTCTTCGTGTCCTGGGGCAAGAGCGGACGAACCTGGTTGCGCCTGATGGTCTCCAGGTTCTACCAGATCAGACACGGCCTGACGGACAGCAGCTTCCTAGAGTTCGACAATCTGAACGCCAAGAACCCGGATATCCCGAAGATTTTCTTCACCCATGGCAACTACCTGCGGGACTATACGTCGCACTGGGATAACGTCAGCGACTTCTATGACAAGAAAACCGTCTTTCTGGTCCGGGATCCGCGAGACGTCGCGGTGTCGCAGTACTTCCAGTGGAAGTATCGCATGGATCCGCCAAAGAAGGCGCTGAACGCCTACCCGCCTCACGGCGACGATCTCTCAATCTACGACTTTGTCATGAACCACGGCGCCGGCCTGCGCCGGATCGTCGAATTCTTCAATCTCTGGGCCGGGGAGCTGCCGAAGATGAGCTCCGTGCTGGTCATCCGTTACGAGGACATGCGCAAGGATCCCGAAGCGGTCCTGGGCAAGATATTGGAGTTCATGGGTACGGCAGGGTCGCCGGGCGAGGTCAAGGAGGCGGTCTCCTTCGCCGCCTTCGAGAACATGAAGAACCTGGAGGAAAAGAAGTTATTCAGGTTCAGCGGCAACCGCTTGCTGCCGGGCGACCGGGGAAACCCCGACTCCTACAAGGTGCGCCGGGCCAAGGTGGGCGGCTACCGCGACTACTTCGACGACGCCCAGGTCGAGGCGATCGATCGCTACGTGGAAGAGACGCTGGCCGGCGTCTTCGGCTACACCGAGGCCGGGCAATCTGCTCAGCCGGAGTCCGCGCCGTCCGGCTACGCGGCCAGCGACGGGGTACGTTCCAGGACCTGAAGCGCGTCGTGGCGCAGGTGGTTACGTTCCATCTCTTCGCGCAGCAGCTCTTCCGTAACCACGCCCTGCTCCAGGCATTCCCGGAGCAGCCCGAAGAAAAACCGCTCCTGATTGGGATCACGATGCCGGCGGTAGCGGCCCAGCAGGGCGTAGGGCCCGAAGAGCTTGCGCCTCACCCGCCGGGCCCAGCCCAAGGGCTGAAAGCGCTGGGTCTTCTCGGCCGGGACGAAGTCCACCGGTAGACCGGTCTTCCAAGGCTGGGTCCAGCGTTTCGTATTGTGCAGCAGCTTGGTATCCGCTGTCAGGGTGTCGAAATCGTTCCATCGGTTCTCGAACAGGCCGATCGCCTCGCCCGGCTCCAGCTTGAGGCAGATCCAGTCCATGTAGTCCCGCTTGAAAGCGAACATCTCGTTGAACTGCTCTTCGCAGCGCCAATGGGTCAGCTTGGCGCAGTCCAGCAGCATGACGCTGCTGGCCAGGCCCTTGGAGCCGCCGCGCGAACGGCAGACCACGGCCTTGCCTTCCATGTCCCGGACCAGCAGGTCGTAGATGTCGCCGACGGCGAAAACATCCGGATCGATGACGACAGCTCGGCCCGAATAGCCCATCAGCTCCGGCGGCAGGAAGCGAAGCGGCGTGAAGGACTGCAGATCGTCGTTGCGCCACCGCCGCTTCAGGCCGTCCCTCAAGTAGACCTCGCCTTCCTTCGCCTGAAAGAAGGGATGGTCCTTGTGATGCATGATCCGGATGTCGAACTTGTCGTTGTGCGCGCTGTTGCGTCGCAGGGAGTACTCCGAGACCAGCGCCCCGATCATCTGGCGGTGGTTCGTCTGAATGAAGACGCAGGGCTTCAAGATCGCTCCCCCTTGACTGCGAATTGTGAACACGTCCGACGGCAGCTCGGCCCGCTCCCGGGCGCCGGCGCAGGGAATTCAGGCGCTCTGCGCGCGCCTGGGATCATCGGGCTCAGTGTAGCCGAAGGCGGGCGAGAGGCGCGAGCGGATGATGCTCTCGATCTCGCTGACCTCGTCATCGTTGAAGTAGTCCCGATAGCCGCCGACCTTGGCACGGCGGACCTTGTAGGTGTTCGGATCGTTCCGGTCCTTGGCCACCATGCGTCCGCCGCTGAGCCAGAACACGCGCCGCTGTTCCATCTTGCGCATGTTCTCAACCGATGCGAATTCCACGGCATTTCGGATTTCTTCCGGGGTGCCGGGCGTGCCGATGAACTCGGCGACCCGCGCCAATGCCGCTTCGGGCTCGGCGCGCAGGTCCTCGTAGCGCACGATCAGGATGTCCTCCAGCCGCTCGAACTCCTTCGCCCAGCCGTTCATGAAGTCGATCACCTTCGCCAGGCCGGCCTCCGTCCGGGCCACGAAATCGAAGATCGGCACCTCCTCGCCATGTGACGGGTAGGCATTGATCGATTTCTTGCGGGGGCGCATCCGGTAGCGCCACTGGAAATACTGGGACACCGCGACGTCGGCCGGATTGCGAACCAAAAGGACGATCTTCTTGCCGTAGTAGTCGGCCTTGCTGTCGTCGTTGCCGGTGTAGTCCTTGAGGTAGTTGTCGTGGGTGAAGAAAATCTTGGGGATTGCGCGGTTCTTGTAGTGAAGGTTCTCGAAGCCGATCAGGTGCCGCTCCGACAGCCCGTGCTTGACCTGATAGAGCCGCGATAACATGACCCGAAGCCAGGTGCGCCCGCTCTTTCCGAAAGACACGATGACGCAGTCGGCCCGGCGCAGCTTCTTGAACTGATCAAGCCCGCGAACCCAGCGCTCG
>JAAUXU010074319.1_pt1 | contig 12641 bp, 15 predicted proteins | sample 7278151 | NCBI WGS metagenome assembly JAAUXU01 (sample SAMN14350113, study PRJNA611818) | marine sediment metagenome | isolation source: surface marine sediment (1.8m) | place: French Polynesia: Moorea | collected 2018-08 | reverse complement strand
TATGAGTGCAAGGTAGTTTAAGTGGCAACTTTTTTTTTCGAAGCTGAACATTGTGCAGCATAGAAGAAGTCTATGGCAGGGGGAAGCAACCTCCCCTCTTCTGTTGTCTCCCTTTCCGGCCCCTCCAAAAATGTGACAGTGACAGACCAATCTCTGATGGGTCAAGCTGCAGTTTTAGCTTGCCAGCCCGTGACATCTCGGCCCATCTTGGCCGGGGCCAACAATGCCAGCTTTTGAGACCTGGCAACCTTGAACGGAAGTTAGACCACACTAGAAACACTCTCCGGCCTCTCCCGCATCCCCACCGCGATCCGCAGGGCGCCGCAGCCGCTTACCCGTGACAAAGAATTCGGCCTATTTTCTTTCTTGTATGAATTACCTTTCGCTTAATCAACGGAATTCCACTTAGAGAGGCTCCAACCTTACAGTGGGAGACTTGAAGTGTTCTGACGAAGGTGGAACGAAGGGAGGAAGCAGAAGATGCATTTTTTCCCACTCACACGATATTTGGAGATTTTCCTCCCAGCATTTGCAGTCAGTGACGCGGATGGGCGAGAATGCAAGTTCGCCGTGGCGGCTTCAGCGCTCAGCGTGTCCGCTTCGGCAAATATTGCTTGGCAGCAACTCAAACATGCGTTTGTTTCCCTCGGAGACTTTTCCACATCTTGTGCACTTCACCTACGGATGTGTTGAGCATCGTCCTAATGCAAATATCGCCTAAGAGCGGATGTGGGATGTTGAAAATTGTTCGGATGCCCGTAAACGTTGCGTGTTTGTGTGCGAGATGGAGCTGGTGGAGAGAGCCTCATTAAAATGCGTCACCGTCCTGGACGAGGAGAAGACAAGAGGAGATTAGTATTGTCTGCCTCTCACTCGGCCCCCTTCCCTCCCCTGTGTGGAAGGAAGGAGGCCTTTGGGTGTGCTTTTGGGTATGCTTTTTGGGTATGCCCCTTGTGCAAGGTAGGGAGGAAGGAGTAGAACATGCAAATCTGGCAGGGAAAGCCTTTTCCACTCATTTTCAGGCCACCAACCAAGCTAATGAAATATGACGACATACAGTGTGCGGATATGACACGGACACAACGGCGCAACTGAAAAAAACATACGGAACGACCAAATTGAATAAGACATAGTGAAACTACAACTAATCAATGTGATCCCCACCTTTGGTCACCACCTCCTCCACTTGGTCCTGAACCTTAGACAAATGAGGCACTGTAACAACAAACCTTTGAGACAGTTCAATATGACTTCAAAAGACTTATTTGATGCAGTTTGCTTTACGAAAATTGTAAGCTGCTTGTGAAAATGAATTATTTTAAAATTTGCCTCTGAGGCAATGCAGGCCTCTAGGCGAGTCCAGTAAGCCTACAATTCAGTGTGTTTGAAGCCGAAGCAAACTTTCAGGCAGTGGAGGTCGCGAGATGTACGAATTTGCAATTCCTGTAGGTATCTTGGCTGCGGAGGCCACCTCCTTCAGACATCAGTTCAGGCGAGGACCCTTCCGTGCCCGAGCTGCTGACCTTCGGCACCATCGTCTACGTCAGTGACCGGCGGGTGGCCGTGTCCAAACATAGGAGGCGCCTCCATCACAGTCAGCTCCCAACGGCACCGTCGAGGATGGGTGGACAACGACACCGCGGAGAAGGAGGGGGAGAAGGAGGAAGCATGGGAGGGGTAGACTGGGTCCTGACAATCCTCAACGCCAAGGAGGCGGACGAGGGCATCTATGAGTGCCAGGTGTCCACGGAGCAGCCGCTCATCAGAAGGGTCTTTCTCTCCGTGGAGGGTGAGTCCGCAATGCAATTTACAGGAGGGCGCTATACACTTGGGTCCAGGCAGTTCTTTGGAAGGCCTTAAGTTCATCCACGTTTAAAGGTTGGATAAGCCACCTGAAAAATCTTTAGGGACAACATCAAAAGTCAACTTGTCTGCCATCGAGAGCTTGTCCTTCATCATCAAGACTGCCAAGGTCACGCCGGTCAGCCTGTCACTCACCCGGCCACCGTATCCAATAGACCTTGAAAAAAAAGTATGTCCAACGTGCTCAATTTTTGGCAGGTCTGCCCAGGGGACCTTCAAGAGCTCGTACTAACATTTTGGACTTTTCCCAGTGGGTCCCCTTGTGTGCAGCACGCCAATGGTAGGTGGACTAAAGCGAAATAAATCGTACCCCGTAGATGGCTGAATGAAGATTGCAAAGGATTCTTGATATAAGGATGCGGAAAATTTATCGTCACGACGAAAAAAAGGACAGCACTCAAATAAGTAGTAACTCGGTCAGCAGCAAGTGAGGACAATTACGCCTAAAAATATTTTCATCCCCACGATCCACTGTTTCATATAACCTGTAGCATTCTTTTGCTCATTGACCTTTTTTCCCATCAGTTGAAAACTGATAAAAAAGTTAATTAGATATTTAAGAAAAGACCCTAGCGTTAAAGATCAGCAACAACTACTACACGCTATGGTAATTTAGGAGGAACTGAGCCTAGCAACAACTTCAGATCCATCAGTTATGCTTATTAGTTCTAACATCACATCTGGTCTCGGTACGTGCTCAGATATTGCTTTTGTCTGGCATTTTGTGCCATATTTCTTGAAGGAGAATGTGTAGAGCATGAGCAACCTATCTAGATATAAAACCATGAGATTCCTTGTGGTCTCTAAATTGAAGGAAAGCCTTCTTAAGTGATTCTCCAGCATATTGGGAAGGGCAGGCTGGGCAGGCAGGGAAAAAGGAAGACCCTTCTAAATTGTTCTTCAGAGTTGACTAATTTTATGCAGGGATGGTTTGAAGCAGCTGTAGCTCTAACCAATGCATTGCGTGCGAATTCCAATTCCTTTTTGCCGCTGCTACTATTACCTAGTTTACGTGGGACCTTGAACGGTACAGTTTAGGGTGGATAAGTGCTTGACTATTATTCGAGAAATGAATAAAATTGAATAATGACAGAAAAATCTTCCTATCAAACTTGTTCATTTGTTTGTTTGTTTAGAGGGGTCTCTCGAGGGGAATGGATGTCCCAACAAGAGAAGAGGAGTAACCTGGGTTGGGTCTTTTCCTTTCCCAGTTTGTGGCAAACATCTAAGAGCTTAATGGACATTCATGCCTGGCGTGGCGAGTCCACCATTGAACTTAACTTGTTCTGCCCTCCTTTCCATGGCCTTGGCAATGAGGTCCACTTTCATGAGCCTGACAAGTCCATATAGGTCAAGAGGTTGTCTATTAAGCTGGTGCCCCCAGATGGTGTCCAGGTGCACCCAGGAGAGTGCAGGGCACTAGCATGTGAGGTGAATAAACTCCTTACATTCCTCCAGGCAGAATTGACAGATTTGCTCGGAGATATTACCTGTTATATTATAGTCATAATTGAGGTAATTGTGCACTGTTATGGCCGGCAAAGTCAGGCCAAGGATCAGATGATCCAGGCAAGCCAGGGCATCGCCCAAGCTACCGGGGTCCTCTGTAGCTGTTTGATGGTTTGTAGTTGTTTGATAGTTTGTAGCTGTTTGATAGTTTGTAGCGGTTTGATGGTTTGTAGTTGTTTGATAGTTTGTAGCTGTTTGATAGTTTGTAGCGGTTTGATAGTTTGTAGTTGTTTGATAGTTTGTAGCTGTTTGATAGTTTGTAGTTGTTTGATAGTTTGTAGTTGTTTGATAGTTTGTAGTTGTAAAATGTAGTTCGATAGGAACAGATCAAAGTGTAGTATCTGTTTCTATCAAACTACATTTAACCATTTTTCAAAAAGTTGTTTGCATATTGTTCAAAAATCGTTTATTGGCCGCAATTACACATGCTTTGCCTTGAGACCCCAGACTTTGTAGAGACACTTTGTCCCATATCCAGGAGAGCCACAATTGCCTAATTGTCTTGATGACAGCGCCTCGGCCATGTGTATGAGAGACCTGCCGAGGAATAGCTTGATCAAGCTGGCCTGCACTGCTGTGCGTGCCAATCCTGCTGGTCCTGTCGGTAACACTGAAGTGGACTTTGGGTTTTACTGGTGTCGATTCACTGTCAATCAGAAGAGCCGTCCAGGAACTGGAATAACTTTTTTCAGCACCGTGGACTGTTTTTCTGTGGTGCAGTGTCTGTGAAAGCAGTGAAGACGCGATGAAGCTCCTTAAATCAATCTGCTCAATCTAACGTCAGGTACCTTGCACGAGATTTTTACTGCTACAAAAAAGCATCTTGGAACTGGTCAATTTGACTTGAGCAGCTGCTTTTGTCCGAGCCCATTTTGTGTCTTATTGTTTTCAAAAAAACTGTTTGAAATCCATCTTAAGTTTAACAAAGAGAGTCCAGAAATGTTCCGTCTTTTTGCAGTTTACCCATTGCATTTGCAGCTTCGGCCGTTTTTACCTGCAGGTTTCACCCCACTTTCCTAATTAGTATCCACCCTGCACTGCACTTCCCAGTGCTATTAGTAGAATGGCTCGTCTTATGAGTTTAAATGTGCGATGTAACAGAGCAAAGCAGCTAAGAACACCTACGTTGTGTGCAATTCAGTAGTTTGAACAGCATTTTTTTTGCCGGGAGAGACTTTCCAAGCCTCCTGAAAGTCAAACAAATTGTGCAGTGAGAAGAGGGGAAAGTGAGGAGGGATGGAGGAAAGTTGAAGGCTGATGTTGTGTGTCTAAGGAGAGAATGAGGAAAAGACCTGACGTGCACTGTTGTACGTTCCACGTATGCTCACGTGCCTCTGGAAAGGCCTGGAGAAGGAAAGAGAGAGAAAGAGAGGTCAAAATCATTGCACCTTTTTGCTCCCAACTTCCGTACCCGCCATCCTGGCGCAGCATAAAGTTGTCAAAGTTTTTTGATATTGTTGCTGTTGAGCTGCGCCAACAGACAATGCTGGAGATTTTTCTTCCAGCTTCAGATTTGCACGGGGATCCTGTGTCTGCGCACCCAATCTAAATTAGTGGCCACCAAAAGGAATCGTCAGCGTCTACTAAAAATGGCTGCTCGTGCTTCTTTCAGTTTGGTGCATCACTTCGACCTCAATTTGCACATCGCGTTGTAGCCAAAACCCTTTTTGTTGTTGACTTGTAGCAACTTCATCATTCGTGCCTATGGCAAAAGCAGTCTGAGCAACAGCAGAGAACGTGGAATCGATCTCTGTTGTGCAACTGAGCAACCATGACGTAAGTATCGTGAGCTCGGAAACCTGTGCCTCGTTTATTTTCATCCCTGCTCACCGAGTATCATGAACACGAAAGCAAAAATTCAATTGAGTGAATTGTTTAGTGTGACTCATCATTAACAAACAACAGAGGACAATCAAACTTTGGAACAGTAAAGTATCTGCAGCCTATAGTTCATTCTATCGAGACCTTTATAGCCATAGGTTGTCGTTATGAAGTAAGAATTAGGTAAGCAGGGCAATCTTTACCAAAGCAGAGTTTATTGTATCGAAATTTGACCGTCGTACAGTACTCTGATCAAAAAAGCTTCCCTCAGTCTTGTCAAGTCACTGACATAAAGTTGATGCCATGCGTGTCATCTCAAAAGTGCAGAAATTTTTGTAGGGAGATTCGGCCTTCCTGGCCCACCTATATCTCGGGGTGGCACCACCTGAACCCCCTTACATCACCAATGAGGCCCAGTTTTCCAGAATTTCCCCGCAAAAATGTCTGGACTTTTCACTAAAAAAAAGTGGCCAAAAGCAGCCAGCGCCGGCGTGGCGTTGTCTGTGAGTCGCCGCAGTTTGAGTGCTCTAGTGTCACTGTGGGTGCTCAAAACTGTGAACCGATGTACTTAGTTATGAATCACAGTCTGAAGCACGCATCATTCCATGCGGAAATTCCACTCAAAAATGCCTCCTCCTTCACTTACGCCAAGATCTGTATTTTAGTTCTGGCACAGTATCAGTCATCGCTTCATACATTTTTGGTCACAACTAATGAAGATTGTTGAACTATTGACAGAAATGGGAGGGTTGTGTAAAACCAGCAAATGAAGTGAGGCATCCTTCAAGAAAATATTTCTCCCCACTCCCTACTAATCCTTCTTGTCGAATTGGTGGAGGCCAGTTTCAGTCACAATACAGAAAAGCCTCGTTTGAACTATGATTGCTTGTTGTAAAATCGTTACATGGAGATTCCTGAAATTTCGACTCCACTGGGCGTTCAAGGTGTTTTGAGCCACTCCGTATACAGCAGACAAAAAATCATGATTCCACGTGTTCTTTTTCTTTCCGTCCTCAGCCCCTGAGCTGACCGTGATGGACGGCTTCGGGCGCGAGTTGTTGGACCAGTACTACAAGGCGGGGTCCTCGCTCGAGGTCATGTGCACTGTGGACCGGTTGCCGGCCCGGCCGTTGCCGGAGATCATCGAGTGGAGGAAGGGGGACCAGAAAATCACGCGCAAGGATCAGCGAAGAGGAATAAGGTAAAAAATGAAATTGTGATAAAAAAATAGTCACTTAACATTTCCATATGGAAGGGAATGCGTTCCCTCCTCCTATCATTCATGCTGGTTCGACCTTTCATCGAGAAAATTGAAAGTGCACTAAAATTGATCTCACCAGGTTCGTCCAAAGAAGTGTGTGAGTCAAAACGAGGGGGTTACGTCAGGAGGGGACCTTGTAGACTTTTGTCTTGCTCACACGACCGACTTGTTTTATGGGGTGGACGTCACACGTGCAATCGTGCATTGAGATGATTGACGCCAACCACGTCTAGAGCAATTGAGCCAGACCAGACCATCCATTCCATCCCCATGGGAGATGATCAAAAATGAGACTTTCGTTGAATTCTTCTTAGGGAGAGGGGAACTCACTTGAACTGTTGCTTTGCAATGCTTGCTAGTCTTGGATCAAACATCCACGGTAAAATATGGTTCCTGGGATTACACATAAGATAAGTAGGGTTAATTATGTGCGTTTTAAGCCTAAATCACAGTTTGGGGAAAGTAAACACGACTTTCCATTGTCATGCGACATTTATCGACACGTTTGGCATGTCTTTGGCCAATTATTACATATTTTCTATCTCTACTTGTAGTATCAATGTTATCAAAATTTATCAAGAAACGGGGATGAGTTTTTTTTTTATCACATCTCAACTATGCCTACTTTGCTACACAGGCAGAGACAGGTTATGCATAATGATAGCACACCCTCAAAACGATATGAAAAATACTGGATATAAAAATCGCACTTCTTAAAGGATCATTTAAGAACAGATAAAAATTAAAAGACTTCCAAGACGAGAGGCAAGACTAGGATCAAGCAGATGCAAGGTATAAGAATAAGAATCACAGATGCATGGGAACCATGGACAGAGGCAAGACTGTGGCAACCCTAGAAATCTGGCCTACTGACACTTTTTAGGGGGTGTTACATTGTGTGATGATATTAGATGATATAACAATAACTTTTTGCCGGCGAAGCAGAGCATGCAAGGCTGTGGAGCAACTGGCAGCAAAGGCGAACGGCAGTTGACATTGACAACTCCTTTCTGAAAAATGACCAACAGGGCCAAACAGTCAGCTAAGGCATTGTACTCATTTCTGGCACACCCACTGTAAGTACCTTTACGATTGTGGATAGGAGTCGCGTTATGAACACTAGAGGCGCAAAGTTCCCATACACCTTAGAAAGTCTTCTCATGTGTATTATGGTATTTGGGGCGACTGCCAGGCTGCCCAACGTGTTCGGAACCGTGCAAAGTGTTGCTATACAACACGTCACCATGAAGGAATAAGGCAAGTATGCAAAAGAAATAGCATCAAGAGAACCACTTGCTCAGTTCTAAAATAAACGCGACATTCCTGTGCTTTTCTTGGTCCACAAAGAAGTGCGACATCAACAAGAAGTATTATGATGTGGGATCACAAAGCATTGAGTTACACTTGACAGTTGCTTCAGGATCACGTGTGACGCTTGTTGACAGTTGCACTCGCCCACGCAACTTGCCTTTGGGCACGTGGGCCAGCTTATGCTTGTTGCTCCCCTTGGTCATCATGGTGATCGCAATGGCCTTCTGAAGGGAGGCCATGGCCACCCTCCTCATGAACTGCGAGTGGGTGGCAAAGTAGTGGTGAGGACTGCTGAAGCACTACATCTATACATATAGGAAAAGTTAATTTTTTTGTTACGTTTTCATGCGATAACCTTAGAACGTCAACCCCAAAGACCATATATATTCTGAATCAGCATGACAAGGGGAATGTCTTAGGCCCCCCTTTTCATTGGGGCTTGGGTCTGGGCTCAGGTGCAGAAAAGGTTTTGCCAACCAGTCAGTTGAGGAAGTTTTGATTGCAGAAAAGCAAGCACAATCAACTGTTCGGTGGCATTTTTGAATGTAAACTTCCTCACCCCACTGCGAGTGAGGGGCCAAGGAAGCAACCAAATTTGACGGTGCAAAGTGCATGGTTGGGACAAAGCACGTGACCCAGCAAAGCGGGTCAAGCCTGGTGGCGGGCGTATATCTTCCAGTTCGCAGAGGTTTAAAACATCGATTTATATCTACGATAGAACAAATGCCCTAATTTAAGATTAATTTGTCATGACAAAATCCCAATACAGTGGAACACGCTTAATGGAGACACGCTGATTGGAGACTTTGGCTTATTAGAGACAGAACACCAGGTACAAAAAATTCCTACAGAAATTATTACTCATATCAGAGACACAACACAGATAATAGAGACAGAAACTGCCCACAATCCATTACAAAACTACGACATCTTTACTTCTTTTTATGTACAAACTCAAGTAATTGTGTCGGGCATGACGGCACCTCCTACGCTGTACTGAAACATGTTGAGGTGGAATTTTGATGTGGAATGCGTAGCTGTGATACTGGGACACAATGTAGAGTACACAGGTCAATGTTGAGGCTGTCCATTTTGGTTTCAGTACAGCGTATGAGGTGCCGTCATGCCTGACACAATTACTTAACGCCAGGACTGTATAGTATGAAACGTACGTGCACCATAAACGCATGGACGCAATCTTTTTGCTCCATTGTCCTCGAATCTGCTGGTTTGTGGCATGACTGAATTCAGCTTACTTTACATGCCCCAAATTTGGCAAAATTTACACCCGGGCCACCATGAGGAAAAGGCTGGCCCACTCGAGGAAGATCCTCTCTTCCTGGATGGTTGTGGACTTGGTCCACAACCATCGGATTGGTCTGAGATGGGGCCATCGCCTGCTTGACATACCGCAACAGCATCACTGCTGCAACCTGCTCCTTGAAGCCCGCGGAGGTTGCCCATGCCTGTTCAGCCTCCAGAGGCTACATTGACCATGGGATTGAAATTGATGGCCATTTCATGGAATGGGTATGTTCTCTGGTGTCCTGTGATGCTCCATGTGGAATCGTATTTTCCTCTGACATCTATAAAGCCCTCAAAATATAATTTGATTTTTTTATTAATATTGCAATTGCAAGACCCGGAGTATTAGGTTGGACCAAAAAGAAATACGTTGAAACTTGCTGAGTGCACCTTAGGTTTGTTTCTCCATGCCAAATGGTGAGAATGAAGTCAAATGGTCTTCAGAAAAAAGTTTTCATCCCCCTCTCTTGCAATAAAGTTTTACTACAAAAGTTCTGTACATAACAAGGTGTTCGGATTTGGAAGGCAAAGCTACACTCACTTTCAGTTTAGCAGTTTCAGCATCTGGAAAGTAAGTAAAGCAGGTTAGCTTTAAGTTTGAAATGTTGACCCAACATTCTTAACATCTTCTTTACTGTGAAGATAAAACTTTGAAGGACTCTGAGATGGGACCCAAAAATTGATGATTTCCCCATTACATTCTAAAAACGCATAATTTTTTTGGTTTAGCCTACAGTATATAATTATGACTTGATGCGAAATTGTCGGACTTTACATTACGAACTTTACAGCACTTTTTTTCCTAGAAGGAGAAAATATTGCTGGACTCAAGGTACATCTGCACGGGTACTCCGATATCCCGTCTGCCTTAAGAACTTTTACTCTTTAAAACCCGGATAATTTTCGATCTGGTCCAGGGGTGATGACAATGTAATTAGTAGAACAATGATGAGCTGACTTTTTTGTCGGCTAGCAATACATTTACTAAATGAGTCAAAGGAACGTTAAATGTGAACAAAGAATTACTCATTTTTGCATCACATTTCATATCATTTAAACTTAGGGGAGGAATAGTGGATGGTCAATATGTGCGCAAAGACACGAGGCTCCATTACGCTTAAAATAAAGGCAGGGACCATTTCTAGTGCACCTCCAGTGAGAGTTTGGGAAATTCGATAAAAATGAGACTTTTCCATGTATAGGGTGGCCTTAGCAAGGCCGACGCTGTTTCTTATCCGCCATGCCAATACATTGAGGAGCTTTTGGGCCACCCTGTACACCGTCTCAGTGGGATTTCTCCGCCTTTGCTTTGCACAACACTAGGTGGCTGTCGAAGCCTGCGTTCGTGTCCACCCACGTGCTTGCGTAGGTGCACGTGTACAAGTTCACGGGTCAGACAGACCCTCTTGGTCAGCGAAATCCTCTGAGCGTCTTTTCTGTCCCTTGGACAGAAGGAAGCTTTCTTTGAATTTAACCGCATCTTTCCAATCAACCTATGTCCTTACGCAATGGAGTTACAAAAGTGACCAGGACAAAACGCTCTATCTGGAGCTAAGTACACTTTTCGTAGAACTAGGTCACGTGCCACTGGACTCGAGTTGAGTGTGTAGAGTGAGCGGGCCTTAATATTAAGCTTAAGACTAGAGAGCGAACATCAAATTTTGATAGAATACGTGATACCGGGTGTAATTCTGGAGAGAAATCGAGGATAAGTGAGAGAGAGAACTTAAATATAGAATTAACATACAGCAATGCTGGACTGGACGATCTGGTGAACCTTTAAATTGAGCTGCAAATTGCGATTACTCGTGCCATTCAGTGTGTCGGCCCCTTCACCTTGCTCTGAGCAGAGTCAACCGATTCTGATCATAGAACGGTCTCATCGCTGGGGTCACCGCCTCAGTCGTCTTCTACGGGGCTCCTGGAGAGCGTTGTAACGGTTCTCCAGCTGTCGGGGGTATCCGTCCTCCCGGTGAGGCCTGGAAGGTCGTCTAAGGAGTGGTGAAGGTTGAGGTGAAGTTGTTGAAGTTGCTGCCGCTTCGAGAGTCGGTGCACGAGTGACCGCGGTGAGGCGTTCTTTGGCTTAAGTACTATCCGAAAGGTACTCGACCAGAGTACCCGAACCCAATCCAGCTGGTTCACCAGAACGATCCAGCCAGAAATTCTTATCACACTAGGGTCACAACTGGTACATGTACATAAGATAGAGCAAAAAGCTCAACACGAAGCGTAGAACATGGAACTTAAACTACACGATGATGATAGAGATGATAGAAATAACAGAGAACATTAACCATTTCACTCTCTCTACACATGTGCGCATGCGCGCGCACAATCTATCGATCTGTAACTGCCATTAAGTTAGGGATCGTAGTGGACAGACCTCAGCCTCGCAGCCTCGAACCTTCGGAGGCTATTTCCTGATCCACTTGTCTTTAGAAGAAGGAAGGAAAAAAACTTTATACAAACTAAAAATTCCGGTGGGCAACGTTGGCCCAGGCTGGGTTCAGCTGATCTTCTTCTCGCAGCGTCCGCACTGAGCTCGAAGGTGAGGGCGCCCTCAGCCACTTGTCCATAACCCAGGCGAGCGTGATCCACTCGGGGGTGTACACGTGCTCGGTCTCGGACACCATCAGCCAGGCTCTCAGACTGCACATCATTGATGGTAAGACACGGATCAGCCGCAACAACAGTGTTCATATTTGGCCGTGGCAATATGCTACTCATTGCTTTCTAAAGTGTCCAACTCGAACTGCAGCAAGATGCAGTACCTCTGCCAGGGTCGTCTGTGTCGATAAGAAGCACAAATGCATGCACACGCTCGAGTTCCAACAGTGGAAATGCGTTAATAAAATTCAAACTTTGCATCTGAAGTGGTTGGACCCGCTGCTGGCGTACACAATTCATAAGACATGAGCAACGCCGCCAGATAGATGCTCCGTTGTTGCATAACATAGACGTACACACGCAGACAAGACTGATCTTCATGCTGGTGCACGACTTTGCAAAAAAAAAATCTGATAGTTTTAGACAACTAATTTCCAATCCGTAACCCATATTTGCTCTGTTCTCTTCCAGAATCTAATGCCAAGCCAATAATCAACAACTTTGCTGCGAGAATTCCCTCTTATCCACTTCTGCTGTCCGTACCTGCGTCCATTGTCCTATTGATATAAGGCCTTCATCAATAATACCAAAGGTAAAATGCATGAATGACGGTGAATTAAAAAGAGCGATACAGGAATCAAGTTATGATCCGGTTATGATCATCACTCCCAACCCCAATCTATTCCTATATATATAAAAGAACAGCCCCTTATGTACGCGTGTCAGTCTGTCTGTCTGTCTGTCCGCGGCTGGTTTCGGCCCTTTACGCGGCGGACGGGTCCATGGGGGGCTCCCGCCCCCCCCCCTAAAAAAATTCAGTCACTTTCACTTTCATTTACTGGTCAAAAACATCAAATTTTGGATCGTCGTCAGCAGTAGCGACAGAAGGCAGACCTGATTGGACTCGAGATGATAAGGCCGAGATTTGGTGACTGTCGGCGATGCATTTTGTTTACTTGTCGAG
>JAAUXU010083798.1_pt1 | contig 12642 bp, 9 predicted proteins | sample 7278151 | NCBI WGS metagenome assembly JAAUXU01 (sample SAMN14350113, study PRJNA611818) | marine sediment metagenome | isolation source: surface marine sediment (1.8m) | place: French Polynesia: Moorea | collected 2018-08 | reverse complement strand
TAGGCTTTAAATGCATATCTAATTGAAAATAATCTGTAAATTGTATTTATACAGACTCGGCATGAAATCTGCTATATATCTCGCTGACATAAGCATTTACGTTCAGGCTAGTGTATAACTTGTGCAGACCATTGGGGAATGGTAATTATCCTGACGCGCTAATTGCTGATTTGCATCATCTCACCTTAAATACCAAAGGGCAGGGCGCACGCCCTGCCCTTTGGTATTAATAATATGAATTCGCGGATCAGAAATCCCTGCAGCCATTGTCGGTGCTTCGCGATCGGGTATGGTCGCGCCGGCACAACCGGTGGTCGCGATCTACAGCCCGCGCGCCAGGCGTATTTCGACCCGGCGCAGTTGGGATTTGTCATCCGACGCGAAGCGCGCAAAATCGGAACCGTGCCATGCCGTGCGGATTCGGCCGGGGGGAATGCCCTTGCCGATCAGATAGGATTTGACCGCTATGGCACGGCTTTCTGAAACCAGGTGGAGTTCCTGCGGGTCTTCATCGGGATCGGCATGCCCGCTGATATCAACGGCGGCATCCGGATGCGTTTGTATCATCTCCGCCGCCTGGTCCAGGATGGCCAGGGCTTCGGACGAAGGGATATTGGAGTCCTTTTCGAAAAAGATCACATAGTCGGGATGGGGCTGTGTCGGTGGCGTCAGTCTGGCGACGTCCGGGGGCGCATCGTCACCGCTTGCAGGCGGAAACGGTTCCGAAGAGTTGCTGTTGCTTGGGGGGAAGGTCCCCGTCTTGGCCGTCCCGGCGGGTGGTTCATCTGCGGGAAGCTCTTCCTGCCGTTTGACGGATGGAACTGCGGCCTCGGTCCGGGTGGTCTTGACAGCGGCCCCGGAGGGCTGTCGGGCATTGGATTCCGCGGCAGGCGCGGCGACGGATGGCGAAGGCTCTGGCGGACCGGCGCGAAGAACGCCCGGATGCTTGAGCCTTGCAGCGAGATACGCATGCAACTGGCTGGAATATTCCCTGTTGACGTGGCCGAGCAGGCCGGTCCGGACCCTCACCACCGTAAGGTTGCGGCCCTCCCGGGTGAAGCGGAGTATAATTGGGGAGCCGTCCATGGCCCGGGCCCGAACAATCGTTTCGTGGCCCTCAATTGATCGGCTTGATACCGTTCCGCCGACATCGGCCAGGGCCTCAATACCAGATTCTATGGCCTGATCAAAAGGCGCGGCGTAAGCCCTGACCACGTCGCCATTGGCATCGAGGTAGGTATCGTAATCGTCGGTGTAGAAGCCACCGGCACAGCCGGACAGCAGCGTAAAAAATACCAGCCGGCTCACCCATCCGGTTAGCTGTTTAGCGGCGTTCCCCATTGGTTTCCCGTGTATGCTGTTACCGGTGGATCAGCCTGCGGAAAAGCCCAACCTTGCCTCCACCCGTTGGCTTTCAACGACACCGGTATGAGGATATCAGGCAACTGCAACGAATTTCAACATTTAAACGGTACCGCCTTATTGCCGGTGGTCGGGTGAATATGGGTGTAAGTGAATCATTGGAGAAATTCTTTGGACGCTCCCCGGTCCAACATCTTTTTTCTTTCGGCCTTGCGTTCCGAAGCTGTCAGGTAACATGATCGTCCGGGGTCCGACAGGCAAACGCTCAGATTATCCTGCAGCGGCGCTCCCCGTCTAAACGCTCACAGTGAAAGGCTTCTCTATTTTTTTCGTACCAGACCGTCCAGCCCCGATGGCAGCGTCCGTCAACACGATATCGAATCAACTGAGGGCAATCAGGCGGCCGGAGCAGCTGGGGGACCGCACTTCCAAAGGAGGTCAATCGAGGGCTCCCGCTCTGTGGGAGGCGCCACAGCTTTATACATGCAAAATGCAGATGGGGTGCCGATTGGTGAGTCTAGTGGCATCTGCGGAGGCTGAGATTCAATCGCACGAGCACGCAGATGTGGTGTGCGCATGGGTGGCTCGGAGGGGGCTGAAATCCGCCGATCCGTCCAAAAACAGGGCGTGGCTGAACCCGCTATGCCGTGTGTCGACGCAAACCCAGGGGAATGTCACCCAGCCAGGCGATGGCGGTCTCATAATCGAAAAAATGCTTCAGCTCGAATGATTGGGCTTCCATGCAGGTTCGGAAAAATCTGGCAACCTGTTTGCGTTGTTCTGAGTCGGGGATGAGGAAAGCGATCCTGGATTTGAAGCCGTCGAGTTGCTTGGTGCACTCTTCGGCAATCGCCAGCAGATCGGCCGTTTGGGGATGATGGGCCGTCTCGCGCATATCAACGAGGATGCTGTAGCCGCCGTAGCATTTGACCGCAAAGGCAATCTCTCTCACCAATCTGATGGCGTGGGTTTTGTCGATTTCACCGGTCAGGATTCTGTGAATGATTTTTCGATCCTGGTTGACGTTAACCTCCGCAATCATCTTCATCTCCGCGATGCAGCCATTGCAATGCCGCTTCAAGGCTGCGGAAACTGTTGATTACCAATGGCAAACCGGCAATTTCCAGATAGGTTTCGAACATCCGGCCAAGACCGAACCCCAATGATCCGCCGAACACAAGGGCCGTTTTCCCTCCTTGACTTGATTCAACCAAATGTTTTGCGTATTCGGCCAGATCTTCGATCTCATCGGTGGCAATCGCCGAAAGGTCGGCTTCCGTCAGATCCCACAGGTTCAGGAGGGAAAGATCGCCTGCGTGGCAACGCGACAGACAATCGATGAAACTGGTCGTCGTCATCTTGCCGACGACTATATAGGTCGTCAGGCCTTGAGACGAATCATATGTCGTTTGGATGTGTCCCATGGTCCGTTATCTAACTATCATTGTGGGATTTCATTCGCACCGGTTACGGCGAATAAGAGTATGAACCACCGGCTCGGAATCTGTCTTGACTGATTGAAGCCTCCGCTTGACATATTCCGCCAAATTGGAAGCCTACCCACTTGCCCACGTCATAGGCGAGACATACTGCAAAACGTCAAAGGCGTTGACACTTTCATTGGGCTCACCGAGACCTCCAAAATGGCAAAAAAACATATGATTACAGTTGCTTTACTACGAAGCATCTGACAGCCGAGGGCTTTTGGTACGCAATGTGAATTATCAGTAGGCGTCAAAGGGCAATGCCCCACTTTTGTTCCTTCAGATTTTAATGCCGAAAGGGGATGATGAGCGTGGCTGGAAAAACGAATGAGCGATACAACACGATATCTGCAGCTTTGAATATCATTGACCCGGAAGGTACATACTTGCCAGGATCAATGGAGCACAACTGGGCGACCGAAGCGATCTTATCCTGGATGGCTGAAATGGAACCTGACGAGGTCCTAAAGAAATCAGAATCCTCGCGGCGCTTGTTCAGGTGCAAGCGACCTGTCTGACAGTAACAGCGAAAACGTTACGCTTTCCAGAGCACTGCAGTGCACCCCCCCCCGGCACTGTCATTACGGGGTCCACTCCATGCCGTGTCATCGTGTAAATGGTAAGCAGTTGAATCCGTTCGCACGGATCCAGATTGGCACTGGAAACGGCACGTAAAGGCGCCAGGCACTTGGGTGTCTGGCGCAAGCACCATTTAGACATATTACCCGCCCATGAAGGAGTGAACATCCCCCCATCCCCAGCATCATCTGTGTCCGAAAAAGGCAGAGCAGCGCTACACTCTAGCATGCGCAGTGAGATTCTGGAGCCGCAACTGGTTAGCTATCCCCTTTTTTTGCAACCCATACTTCTTGATCCAATTGGTACTCGATTGGGTTGCTAATATGTTTAATGATGAAATAATTTTTCAGTAGTTTTTTTTTAACAAACTCTGGAGGTTGATAGGATAGAAAAAACTTCTTTCCTTCTTTGACCCGGTCTTTTATCACCAATTGACCACTGTCATACCTTGTTTTCTCAAAAGGTAAAAGTCGTTGTGCGCAAGTGTCACCGTGGGTCGTAAAAATTAAAACTCCATTTGGTTTAATTTTTTTAAATAGTTCATCTATCCAAACGTAATGCATTCTTTCAGATAGATGCGTAAATATTGAAATGGCATATAGGCAATCAAAATAGCCGTTTTCAATATTCCATGGAGGTTCCAAATCATTTGTCGAGAAATGAATTTTCTTTAAGTTGTTTTTACACCATTCTATCGAATGCTCATTGTAGTCTGAACCAAACAATCTGATTCGATCAAAGCCTGATATTTTTTCTAAATGACGAATCACTCTTCCCGGACCGCATCCCCATTCACAGACTCTTATTTCGTCTCCATGGATGTTTTTAATCAAAAGATCAGAAATAAGACGCGAATGACTCAACCCCGTCTCATAATAAGATTGCCAATTGGTGTGGTTGTAAGCGTCATATGCAAGAAAATAAGGAGGAACTATAAAATCAGGATAGTTTTTAAGAAACAATCGGTTAGATTTTTTGTTTTTGATAATATCGTAAATGAGCATCATATTATCAGCAAACTGAAGAAGATTCATTTTGCGGAGGAAGTGTGCGGTTTTTTGTTTGGTTATTCTCATAGAGGTCATACAGGGCAGCCCTCAGGAAAATGTGTTCGATGGGAGCTGCATGTCCTTGAATCGTGAGCGACTTATTTTTTTTATACTCCAACAGGGGAATTGAAGTATATCTGCCAGCAGCAGTTCGCAGATCATAGACAAACTGCGAGGTGCCCATGACCCTAAGGATACAACTTCTAAATATATAATGCGAATAGACAACTTCTAATGACAGCTGGTGCGATTGAAATGCAACAAGTGACCCTAAATGGCATCATACGGTCACATACCAATCGATACCCCATCAAGATGGAAACTGGGAATAAAAATAAAAATGGGTTAGATCCGGATGAATCTAACCCACTGATATAATTGGCGCGCCCGGCAGGATTCGAACCTGCGACCTACGGATTCGTAGTCCGGCACTCTATCCAGCTGAGCTACGGGCGCGGATTTGCCTGGTAAAGAAATTGAAGCATATAAGCCAATCACCAATCGATGTCAATGAAATTCTGGTTCCGATGGTGCCGATGATAAACACAGACTGACGGCTGCCGATGCAACGCAACTGATTGGCGCCCCTCGGGAAAGCCGGCCGCTGCTTGCCCGATGCGTATCATCAACTTGTGCTTCGCTTGCGCCGCAGAGCGATTTTATCTATAGGTGCGGGATCAGGTTGTGCAGGACTGGACAGGACCCGTGACACGATGGACAAGGCCCGACACGCTCTTTACATGCAAATGGCCTTAGAAGAGGCTCGAAAAGCCCGGGACCTCCAAGAGGTACCTGTCGGCGCTGTTCTTCTGGATGCAAACGAAGCCGTGCTGGCGCGCACCCACAACCGTACCATCTCCAGCAGCGATCCCACCGCGCATGCGGAGATCTTGGCCCTAAGGCGGGCGGCGGGCCTGGTGAGAAATTACCGGTTGTTAAACACCACCCTCTATGTTAGCGTCGAACCCTGCGTCATGTGCATGGGGGCGATTATTCACGCCCGCGTGGCCCGCGTGGTTTACGGCGCCCGAGATCCCAAATGGGGGGGCGCCGGGTCGCTGTACAGCTTTGCCGAAGATCAGCGTTTCAACCACCACCCTGAAATTATTGGCGGTATCCTCCCGGATGAGTGCCGAAATCTGATCCGGGATTTTTTTCGACAGCGCCGTTAAAAAACCGGGGCTTGCTGACACGGGCCGGAGCGGCAAAAACAACATCCAACTGGCGAGGAGAAGGTCGTGGCCAACATCGTGATTATCGGAACCCAATGGGGGGACGAAGGCAAGGGAAAAATCGTCGATCTGCTGGCTGAGAATGCCGATATTGTCGCCCGCTTTCAGGGCGGTAACAATGCCGGTCACACCATGGTCGTCGAAGGCCAGCAGTTCATCAGCCATCTTGTCCCCTCCGGCATCCTCCAGGGCAAGACCTGTGCGATCGGCAACGGTCTCGTGGTGGATCCAGGTGTCCTGCTCGAAGAGATCGACTACCTGGCCGAGAGAAATATCGATACGCGCCCGGGCCAACTGATGGTCAGCGAAAGAGCCCACGTCATCATGCCCTATCACAAGGCCATCGACAACGTCCGTGAGAAAATGAAAGGCGACAACAAGATCGGCACCACGGGCCGCGGTATCGGCCCTTGCTACGAAGACAAGGCCACGCGCCGCGGCGTGCGGTTCGTCGACTTGATCGATGCCGAAGTCTTCGAACAACGGGTGCGCCTGATTCTGGATGAAAAGAATTTTTATCTGAAGAATTATTTCGAAGCCGCGACGATCGATCCGGATCAAGTCCTGGCCGAATACGAGCACTTCGCCGCGCGATTGCGACCCTACGTGACCAACGTGTCGGTGGCGCTCGAACGAGCCATCCAAAAGGGCGAACAGGTCCTTTTTGAAGGGGCCCAGGGCACCCATCTGGATATCGACCACGGTACCTATCCATTCGTGACATCTTCCAATACGGTATCCGCCAACGCCTGTTCGGGCGCCGGTGTGGGCCCCCGCCATATCGATGGTGTTCTGGGCATCGTCAAAGCCTATACCACCAGAGTGGGAGCCGGCCCTTTCCCCACCGAGCTTTTCGACGCGGTGGGCGACGCCCTCCAGGAAAAGGGGGCTGAATTTGGCGCCACCACGGGGCGCCGCCGCCGCTGCGGATGGCTCGACACCGTGATCGTGCGCAACGCGGTGCGTTTGAACGGGCTGACCGGGATGGTCATCACCAAGTTGGATGTCCTGGGGGGGCAGGACGAGATCAAGATCTGCAACGCGTACCGCTACAAGGAAGAAAAACTGAGCGAATTCCCCACCGACCTCAAGGTGCTGGCGGACTGCGAACCGATGTATGAAAGCCTGCCGGGATGGCCGGAAGACATCAGCGGCATCCGGCGCAAGGAGGACCTGCCGGACAATGCCAAACGCTATCTGGAGCGTATCGAGGAATTGACCGCGACCCCGATCGACATCATTTCGGTGGGGCCGGGGCGTGAGGAAACCATCGTATTAAACAACCCGCTGGCATGATCGGGGGACGGAAATGGTTGAAATCCTACATTAAGTCATTGACAATCAATCTTGCCTGACATAAAAACCAAATTCTCGTCGGGAAGTGGCTCAGTCTGGTAGAGCACAGCGTTCGGGACGCTGGGGTCGCTGGTTCAAATCCAGTCTTCCCGACCAAGCAAGTACAAGCAAAGGGCGCCCGGTCCAAACGGGCGCCCTTCTTTCTTTCAATACCGCCAATCTCCACGAAGGACGGCCAGTTGAGCGATGACGTGGTTGGTGGTACCGGTTTATGGACACCGTCAAGGGCGTCATCGGTGATATCGGGGACAAGGGCATCGAGGGCATCAAAGACCACAACATCGATGGATACATCGATGCGATTGCTAACTTCGGTGACAAGCTTTCGGATTAGAGCCTCATGGGTGTCTCCGCGAACCGGCGCAAAGCCTGTGCCGACCCCCTTGTTCGAGGCATTTGAAAATTAGGGAGTGCCGGGTCCTGAAAATAAAAAAGCGTTTGGAATGCTGGTATTGCAGGGTCAATTCCAGTCTTCCCACGCTTTTTTTGAGGTTCAAGCGCCCTATCCGTTTTTGGATTGGGGACGATGGTACACCCAACCCCGGAGACGCTACGGTATTCAGGCGGCCGCGGTCATGGATTCTTCTGATAATCGAGGGTTTTGACGCGATATTCGTCATCCAAGGCAACGAGGGTCATCTGAATCCGTCCGCTCGAGGATTTCCAGCCTTTACTCCCCATGCGATAGCGGAGTCGAAATCCCCCTTTCACCAGGATTTCGCTGCCATCGGTGTTTTCTTTGTAAGATTGCAAATCGATTTCATAATTGATTTCATCCAGCTTTTCAAAATTGGAGCGGTAGACCGGAATCAGATCGGTAAAGGCGCGGTCGCGCTCGACCGCATCGGACGTAAAAAGGGCGATGAACCGGTCCAGGTCTTTGGTGGAATAGGCCCGGCAGTAGGTCTGCAGAAAAAGCTCCAGGCGTTCCGCCGTCGTGGCGACTGGTATTTCTTCGACCGGCTGCGGGGCTTCGGTGGTGACCGCTGCGTATGCCGGTGCCTGTTGATCCGTGCCAATGTCCACATCGGTTTCCCGAGGCAATGATTCGCGTGGCGATGGTTCGGGATCGGAACGTTGCCGATCGGTTGCTTCCGGGGCCGATGGCGCTTCCGGGGCCGCCGCAATCGATTCGGAAGCCAAGCTGCTGCTATCCGTCGGTTCGGAACCAAGCGGCGGTTCGGTCGAGGGGGCTTCCTGGAGGGCGGGCCGCGCGGGTGGCGGCGAAATCGCTGGCGCCGGCTCGTCGCTTGCTATCTGATTCCCACCAGGCGACCCGGAAAGGGGCGATTCTTCCGGCAGCGTTTCCTGTTCCGGGGGGGGGAGGGTACTGCCGCGCGCGTTGCTTTCCGCCAGTGACGGTGACGCCGCCGGAGGAGCTTCCAGATCGGAAGCGATCACCGCTTGGTTTTCAGTTGCGGCCTCGAACCCATCGATCTCAACGTCAGTCATCTCGGCAGGCGTGGCGAATCCGGAAGGGGATCGATCTTCCGGCGCAGTATTCTCAGTGACGGCTACGATTTCGTCAGGGGCAGGACCGCTCTCGATGCCATCTGCAGCCTCGGGGGCGTCGTCTGTCTCAACCGACGCCGTGGTTGACGGTATTGCCGACGCAACGTCGGATGTATCCCTGCTGATCTCTGTCGAGACGGTCTCCGCCAGAGGAACAGAAGGGGTCTCCGACCGAATCGCCGGAGGTTTCGCTTCCGCCAGGTCGCTTGCCATGGGGGGGGCTTCTTCACCGGGAGCCGATAGGGCCTGCGCATGACCATCGACCGCATCATCGGAGGGCTTTTCGTAGGACGCAATGCGTGCCGTGACTGCCGGCGGGTCCTCGTCCTGGGGCGCAACGGCGATTATTTCCTTAAGTGAAGAAAAGGGCGCCATCAGGCGTTCCGATCCGAAATACGTCACGACAGCCAGCAGTGTCACTAACAGAGCCGTCACGACGGTAAAGATGCGCTCGCGGTAGAATTTGGGACGGGGCGGTGGCGGCGCATTCAAAATGGCTTCCCCCAAAACGGCGAGAGCCGTCGGATTCGCCGCGATGGGAGACGTTTCCACAGCCGTGGATGGGTCGGGAACGTCTGACGCTGAATACCCACCTAGTGAACGCCTTTCACCCGGCAGCATCATTTCAGCAGAACATTCTTCGATGATGTCGGCGCCGATGGTCGTACGGTTGTCGACGAAACCGCTCAGCAGCGCATGATCACAGATGATGTTGATTCGCCGCGGGTGGCCTTGCGAATGGAAATGGATACGCTCAAGCGCATCCTTTTCAAAAATGGGACGGCTGGCACCTGCTACTTTGAGGCGATAATCGATCAGCATGCAGCTTTCTTCGAAGCTCAGCGTCTTTAAATGAAAATTGATGGTAATGCGTTGCTTAAGGGCCCGATTGCTGGGATCGGCAAGCAGGTTGTAGAATTCCTCCTGCCCCACGAAAAAAATATTGAGCAGTTTTTGTTCCGGGATCTCGATATTCGAAAGCAAGCGAATTTCTTCCAGCATCTTCGAACTCAAGCGTTGGGCCTCATCAATGATCAAAAGGACGATGCGTCCCTGGGCGTGCATTTTTTTCAAGAAATCTTCGAAATCGAACAGGAAGTCGACCTTGCTCTGGTAGTTGCCCTTCATGCCGAAAGAAGACGCAATGAACTGATAGAACTCGAGCAATTCCAGGCCCGGGTCGGGAACCGAAGCGACGACGACGCTATCATCCAGCTGTTTGAGAAGGGCATGGATAAGGGTCGTTTTTCCGGTTCCCACGCCCCCTGACATGACCAGAAAACCCTTGTTGTCACTGACACCATAAATCAGGATCGCCAGGCCCTCCTTGTGCTTGGGGCCCAGCCAAAGAAATTCCGGATCGGCACTGATCTGAAAAGGTTTTTTGTCTAGTCCGTAAAACGCACGATACATATCAGGCCTTTGCCAATAAGCGGCTAATTGATGACGGCATAATCCAGCCGTTTAACCAGAAAGGAGCTGCCCCGGGTTACCAGGGTCATGTCGATGGTGCCGCGACTTTCACGAATGCCCTTGTTGGAAATATGGGCCCGCGCAAAAAAACGCCCCTTGATAACATACCCACGCGGTGTGCGCTGCTGTTCGTAGTGATCGAGTTCAATGCGATAAGCGAGCGCATCGAGCCGCTTCAAGTTCGATCGGTAAAGGGGGAGGACCGTTTTGAAGGGCTGACCGTTTTCTTTCGCCTCGGCATGAAAAAGTACGGCCAACCGGCGGAGGTCCAGGCTTTCGTAGGCGCGGCAATAACGATTGAGGAAATTCATAAGTCGCGGTCGTGCATCGTCCAGAGACGCCCGTGATGATGTAATCGAGGACAACGGCGGATCCGTTACCGCCTGAGGCTTGGGTCGCGGTGCATTCGCAGCCCGTTCCGATTGCTCGCGCCGCGATAGGGGGTGACCGGCGTCGGTGTGATCAGGGCTTTCCACCGGGTTGGCGGCGGACCGGGGAAGGGGGCCACCCCAGGCGTCGGAGCGATCATCCGCCAATGGTGTTCGCGGCGATTGTTCGCTCTTGGCGGGTTCCTTCTTGGAGACGGCGGTTTTTATGGCGCGTTCAGATGGAGGCGATGGTTGCGAAACCATCGAGGACCGTGAAAATCCCCCGTGTCTGTGAATGAAATCCAGCGTAAACGCAACCATGATCAGCAGGGGTAAAAGAATAATCAGACCGACTGGAAAACGGGACCGCTTCGGGGGATGCCGTGACGGCCCGAAGGGTTTCGTCTGTCCCACGGGCAGTTCCGATCGGGCGTCCAGCATGCGATCATAGTGCGCACGCCGCCGGGGATCGATGAGCGTCCGGTAGGCCGCGGTGAGATCAATAAAGGCCTGGCTGTTCTTTCCACCTTCCGGGTTGTGATCGGGGTGCAGGGCTTGCGCTTGCCGGCGAAACGCGGTTCGAATTTCATCCGGGGCGGCGTCGCAGGCAATGAAGAGCCGTTCATAATGATTGGGGGGCGGCTCCGCCGGCATGGCGGCGATCACCGGTTTCAGCTTTTCCAGGAGCTGTTTGGGCGTTAAGCCGGCTTTCCGGCATGCGCTTCTGAAGCGCTGGTCAGTCCGAGGGCAATCCGACAGCTCCCGGACCAGATACCGGCAGAGATCGATCCTTTTTTTTTGACCGGCCAACATGCCAACCAGCGTGTCGGTGTCGGCCGCCGCTGCGGCTAAACGGATAAACCGCTCCAGATCCTGAGGGGGGGGCGAATGGTGATCCAGTGGCGCCATATGCGAGGCGTCTCCAAAATATAGATCAATGACTCCCGGCCGCGTACAAATTAATGTGGCGCCCGATGGGGCAGGCGCTTGGGCTTCGTGCGCGTGTCGTCTTCAGCGTAATGGTAGTAGTGGTAGTACTTGTAATACGATTGATAACCATAACGACGGGTTATATCGACCTTGTTGATAATGCAACCCAAAATCGTTCCGCGGGTGTTGAGAACACTTTTTTTAAATTGGCGCAATTCGGCCCGTTTGATTTCGCCCATGCTGGCCGCCAGCACGACACCGCCCACAGTCTGGGAAAGAACGAGCACATCGGCAAATCCCAGATGGGGAGGGGCATCCACAATGACCCGGTCGAATCGGGATTCCAGAAACTGCATCAGTTTTTCAAACCGTTTGGAGGCCAGCAGTTCCACCGGGTTGGGAGGAATCGGACCGGCCGGTATGTAGAAAAGATTCTGGATGCCGTTCTGGTGAATGATACCCTTTGTCACCATACCGGCCAGAAAGCTTGAAAGTCCCGGCAGGCTGTTGAGATCGCTGTCACTGAATACCTTGTGAATCCGCGGTTTGCGCATGTCGGCGTCGACCACGACAACTTTTTCGCCGGCACGGGCAAACGTGAGGGCCAGATTGGAAGTCAGCGTTGTCTTGCCTTCCCCGGGATGGTTGCTGGTGATCAGGATGCTCCTTACGTGAGTGGCACAGCCGGACAACTGAAGCGAGACGCGTGTCGTGCGCAGGGCTTCGGATAGCGGGGCGCGTGCATTTAGCAGGAAAGTCTTTTCCGGGGGAGCGTTACCATCCTTGACAAGTGGCACAATCCCCAGGATCGGGATTTGAAAACGGTCGGAGATCTCGTCGGGGTTGGTGACGTTATCCGTGAAGTATTCCAGGAAAAAGGCCAGGCCGATACCGCCGAACAGGCCCACCGCAATCGCCAATAAAAGATTGAGTTTCACGTTGGGTTTGGATGGCAGGATGGGGATCGATGCCGGGCTGACAATGTTGATATTGCTGGAACTGACACCAACCATCGATTCGATCTCGCGGCTGCGTTCCAGCAGGCTCTCGTAGATGTTTTTATTGGTTTCCACCTCGCGGGCCACGATTTTAAACTGCGTGGTCCGTTCGTTCAAATCCAGGGCCCGCTGTTTCTGGGACTCGACACGCGCTTTCAGACGGGCGACTTTGGTCTTGACGGTCAGGTATTCGTTTTTGAGGCCTAGAAAGATTTGGCGCTCTTCGGCCGCGATGCGTGCGGCCACGCTCTGCAGGCGGGCCTTGACCGACTGGACGGCGGGATAGCCGTCGTGAAAGG
>JAAUXU010110409.1_pt1 | contig 12643 bp, 15 predicted proteins | sample 7278151 | NCBI WGS metagenome assembly JAAUXU01 (sample SAMN14350113, study PRJNA611818) | marine sediment metagenome | isolation source: surface marine sediment (1.8m) | place: French Polynesia: Moorea | collected 2018-08 | reverse complement strand
GGTGAAGGCCATCATCAAGAAGAAGCTCATCTTTAAGACTAGACCGAAGCCCATCATTGCCAATGTACCCAAGAAGGTGTAGCAGTACTCAGTCGGCCTACCTAAGGTTGTGGAATGATCAGTCAGGACCAGAGTCTACACGTTTGCTGTAAATATAAGTATTCCTCTGCTAGCGTGTTAGTAACAATTGTATCAAGTCACAATCCTTGTCATACAGTGCAACATTTTAAATGTACATTTATACTTATCCTAGCTGACGTACCCGGGATTCACCGGGGTTGAAGACCAGGCATGGGCAGATTGAACCCATGCACTCCGCGCTGTGCACGCCACGTGTCCTCGTGTCACTAGTGTCTTCACACCCTAGTTGTATCACAAAATGCAATAAAAAGGGTCAAAAATTGCGATTTGGAGCCTGAGGTCGTGCCTCTACTGGTCTTGTCACGCCACCGAAGCATCTACTTCTTACCGAAGCAGTACCTGTGACCGCGGGCAGCGACAACAGTCCCATCTACGGGAGCCTGCCCACTTGGACGTGGCGGCCGAGTCACTCAGACCGCTCACTCAGCCTTCTCCCACGCCAGGACTCAAAGAAACAAGAGGTTCGTTTACGCTGGCGGAGAAATGATCTTTGTACTGTGTGCGTATAAAAGTACTTTTGACCAGGCGACTTCATCATGTTCCTCAACTTCCACGCGTGCAATGAAACTGCCAGCGTAAACGGTGCCTGGGAGTTAACGAGCTATTTCACTTTCCTACAGTTAAAGGAGATCCTGCAGGTGTTGTTCTTCAGTTACATGTCCACGTCCCCGCTGGTGTAGCTCAAGTTGGCCGACCTATAGCAGTGCCAACATCTGGAGGATGACGTTTGTCCCGCTCATTGGTGATGAGAGCACCTGGGCAGGGAGGAGGACGAAGAATCGTCCGCTCTCCCTCCGACCCCACGTCTTGGGACTTCTCCTTAGGGACTTCATGAGTGACAGAAGCCGGCGGTCAACAAACCTTGTCCGCTCCTCTAGAAGTGACCAAGCTGCAGCAGCCAAGACGAGAAGGAAGGGATCATGACTAAGGTAGCATCCTCTCATCTCAAAACAGTCACTGAGTGATCGCTCACTGGTTGAGACGAGTGTGGAGGTGCAGCCAACAAGATTCATTCTTCTCGCCCATACATACACGCACATAGGGAGAGACGCAAAGAATAAGTGTTTTATACAAACAATGGAGAGCAGGAAGCAGGACTTGGACTTCCCTAGCACGGTCAACGCCGCTTCCCGCTACTTGGCGGCCACGCGCTGGTCTCAGTTCATGCACTACTGGCAGCTCAAGCAGCAACTCTTGGTCAGCCAGGACCTCATGAGCTCTCTCACGTCGCTGCCGCCGTCTCCCTTACTCTTGTCGCCGTCGCCATTGATGAGTCCGCTGCCGTTCTTTCCGGTTGGGCAGCCGCCGCCGCCTCTGCCTCCACCACTGCCACCACCACCGTCGCCGCACCATTCGCTTCCGCCGCCGTCGACTCCGTCGACGCCCTTGTCAGCCGCCACGGCGACAACAGCCAGCAGCGTCTTCCAATTCCCGCCTCCTGTGAACTTAGCAGCTTCCATGGCTGCAGCGGCCGCGGCCGCTGCAGCGGCGACGGGCCTCTCGCCGCCGCCGTCTCCGGAAATGGCGGCCGCGGCAGCAGCCGCGGGGCTCTTGCCGCAAACTGCCCCGCCTCTGACGAGTTTCCCCAAGAGCGGTCCCGAGTTACTTGAGTGGGTGTCGGCAAACCCGCTCAATAGATTGACCTTTCTAACGGCAGTCATGAAGTACAACAAGCACATCGTGAACGGCAGTGATGTACGAAAGTCACTTGAGAACTCATTGTTCTAATCTATAACCCATCAAATCTATAGAAAGAAACTTTTCTTTTACAGGTCGACAGCGTTCCCAACATGACATCCATTACTTCTAGTGGTCCCATTCAACTCTGGCAGTTTCTCCTCGAGCTTCTGACAGACAAGACTCACACGGACAAGATTGTGTGGACTGGCGAGGGGTGGGAGTTCAAGATGATCGATCCTGACGGGGTGAGTTGCGCACATGTCGAACATGACTTGACCGGACTTGTTGGACAAAACTCACCAACAGGTTGCCATCTTGTGGGGCCACAGGAAGAACAAGCCTAAGATGAACTACGAGAAGCTGTCTCGTGGCCTGAGGTACTACTACGACAAGCAGATAATCCAGAAGACCACCGGAAAGAGGTGAGAAAGTTTGTTCTCATGTAAATGAGTTTATACAACCTTGACTTGAGCTTCTTCATCTCCATCAGGTACGTCTACCGCTTCGTGTGTGACCTGGAGCACATCCTCCAGCTTTTCCCAGCCCAGACGCATTCGATGGTGGAGAAGCAAGAGGACAAGGGCGCCAGCATGCCCGCAAAATCCCTGGGAGGGGTAACCAAAGTCGAACCAGAATGAAATTGAAAAGTTTCGGGAACTATTGTGCTGTACATAGAGGAAATATCTTTGGAATAATAGAGATGTGGCAGAAATGCTCCTCACAACTCATTTACTACATCGCGCCTCTGATGTGCTGAACGCACAACTTTAAGACTTTGTCATACTCTGACAAGGACACTCGACTCACTGGAAGAGGACATAAGGACAAGAGAGGAGGGGATAACTTCTTCAGTCAAGTGTAGTGCACACAAGCTTCTAAAGTACGTATTTAGCTTTGTGTGTTCGTCTGCATCTCCAAAGCTCTGGAGCGGTCGTCCCAAACCTCGCCATCCACGATCCCCCTTGAAGCTGTTGCTGGGATCGCCCTCCATGAGCTTCACGTAGTCCACAGCGGCCAAGTCTAACGACGGTCGGTGCAGGCAGACGTTTCTGTAGCTACGAAGGCTGTGTTTATGCATATTGAGTCAAGTTGTTCGCTTCAATAGTAACTTTTAAACGGTGACGCAGAATCAGAGTGATTCTGGTCAATATAGGACACTCACCAAGCATTGAAGTTGTGAAGGAATGTATATTTGTTGCCCAAATATAGGACAATTCATGTAGCGTAACATAATACTACGCTGTGCATTTATGTCTTTATATGCACATATTTATGTACATTAAAGTGGCAGTTAAAAGGGTATTTCAGAATGATAACAATAATTTTACTTAGTAAGAGACCAGACAAGAATTGAGTTTCCCTGGCACGTCACAGTCCTGAGTTCGAGTCCTCCCGTCTCGACCAAGATGTTTACGACGTCGGTCGGGTACATGAAGGGCTTCAGGCAAATCTGGCGTCCGGAGGCGTCGGGCTGGCAGGTCTCGTCCACGACGCCCTGCTTGTTGCTCACAACCTTGAAGTCATAGAACGTGGTTACACTCGTATAGAGATGATAAAAATAGTACATACTGAATTACCCAAAACTGTACAATACAACTGTAGATCAAGCTGAATGATCATATTATACAGACGAATTTAAGCTGACTGCTCAGGGTGGGGATGCATCGTTCCGTTCTGGCAGTGACCGGAACGACACATCCCCGATGCATCCCCTACTCATTCCAACTACGATGGATGACGTAAAAATGTCACAGAAGATGCTTACGTTGGTACTGGCGTTGACCTCGAGGCCGAGTCTGCCCGCGATGAGGGCGTAGAGCTTAGGGTGCCTGGGGGCCAGGATGTCCAGCCCTATCACCTCAGTCTTGGTGAAGGCAGGATCACCGCGGACGAGGACCAGCATCACGAATGTTTCCTGGAGAGAGCCAATATCATACACAGATGCTCTCTCGTGTTTCCTTCGAGTCGATATCAGGGTTGCCAAATGCTTGAACACGGACGAGGAGAGCTACGTGACTTACACCAATGTCATCTAACACCGTACATCATTACTTGTTCCTGAATCCTGCAAACTTGGACAACGAGACTCCAGTGAGTGCCCCATATGTCTGAGTTCCACTGTTCTTTAAATGACAGGATGATATTATAACTTCAAAATGTAGCACATTAGTAGATACACTGTGATCAAATCATTCCAGGTCACATTTCAACTGAGTGCTCTTCCTTTGGGGTCGAAGATTCACAAGAACTTTGGGAGAAATTGATCAAGGGACTCGGAGATGTTGAGCAGGATGACCTCCATCTGACGGGGGGGGGGAGGGGGGAAGGTCAATCTGGTGGACTGGACAGTAATATCCGGCTGTCATCTGGGCACAAGTCTGTAATGACAGGACTAAATCAAGGTCTGCAGTTCTTGAAGAAGGCCCCGTTTCTCGTGTTTCCGAGTGGTGCAACTGAACCCTTGTGCTTGGACCTGGACAAGTGCGCAGCTCTGGGAAAGGAGAGCCCATCATGCTCCAGTGGGGCGTCAACTGAGACAAGAGAAAAGTGGAAAGTTCTGCCTGGGACCTCCTACAACGTGACTCCGTGTGTGAAAGTAGAGAAGTTAGCTGACAAAGTTGGGTGGAAAAAGTAGTGGTCTGTAGAGTATGATACATTAGTCTGTAGTTACGTGTGAAGTGTGATTCATTTGTCTGCAGTTGAGTGCTAAATACTAACTGTATTTCTTATAAGCAATGCCAAAGATAAACTATTTGTAGGCAAAAAGGTCTTCACATCTCTACAGAGCAAACTTTTCCATCAAGTTCTGCGTTAAGTGAACACATTCTTCATAGTTGGATTGGGTTGTTGACTTGGATAAGCGATGTAAAGATGCTTGTGATTTGCCGAAGACTTAACTATTTCTTTTAAAAAGCAGCCACTTGTGCTCCTCTCACGCCATTTTTAACAACAATTCTTTTATCTTTTTGGCAAGCTGACCAGACCTGAGAGCTGCACCTGATAAGACATGACCTTAAACCTTGCTCGTATAAGACGGGACTTTAACTCCACAAGTCAGTCAACCCTGTGCAGGGACCCTACTTAAGCACAAACCTCACCTCACAGATGTTTTTGAGTGACCTTATAGGTCTTGCAGATGTGCAAAGCTGAGTTCTGCTGGGCTACAAGCGGATTTCATATTTTTTTTTAGACCGGTCAATGGGTAACGGCTTAAAAATGAAAGCTGAATACTGTCCGATAGATAATAGAACATCATATCAATGATGAGTGACTTAAAAATGATGACAATGAAGTTTATACATACATGGGAATGTCACACACCAGATGTTCCTTATAACGTGCAAGTAGTAGCACCTAGCGATGTTGAGAGGACATCACATGTATTGTTCGTTCAACCTAACTCAGAGCCTTCACCCGGCCATGAGCTCGATGTCGGCCTCATACGTCACAAAGTTGTTTGAGGTACTCACCACTTAAGTGGATCAAGGCACCCATGTCGCTCCCGGCGTCGACTTGTGAGTGTGCCTTGTCTCATTGAGTCCGGAGGTTGGCAGAGTGGCCATGATCTGCGAGTTTACGACAACCAGTAGGGGTCCTTTTGCTCTGTGACATGCTCATTGCCTTGCTTTCTTCGATGACCTCGTGTTTCTTGCCGATCAAGCATTCGTGGGCTCAACGTATTCTCCCGTCCCGTGGCATCTCCAGAGCTCGGTGTTTGCCGCGATCCAGTCTGATGTCTGCGTACTCAATTCAAGCTAAGTCTAAAAGATCAATCAGAACTTGGGCAGGTGGTGGACGAAACACATGATTAACATAATCTTCCATGGCCATACCGAGCGTCATGGGTCCATGAGGTAAAGACAACCATTTCTACATCACAACCGTTATCATCCTTAAAAGACAGTTTATTAAACAACTACTGAGGAAGACGAAATAACATATGAAACAAATCAAAAGAAACATTTACTCTTGCTCTCAAAAAAAAAACCCAGATCCTTAAGGCTTCAAGGCTTAAGCAAAGCTGTCGGAGGTTCTTCAAAGAATGAGATATCAGGTCAGACTTCTCGGTTGGCTAGAGTATTTTCGACTACCTCCTACACATAAAGTTCTCCCTAACTACAGCCGTGTTACCGTTTGAATTTGCTATGTTGCCTACCTCCTAAGCATTCATTTGAGCTGGCGGTAATCTCTCCGGGACCTAACATAACTGCGCTAAACATACTTTAAGCTTAAAAGAAACATCACAGCACTTCCATCTGATTCTACTGCTCCCAAGGGCAAACGTCCTGGTCTATTGGAAGGGTAATTACTGAGGAGGCTGTTTCTTTTCTAGGACAGGAATGAAGCAGCAAGTCCAGCTCCAGGAAGAAGTTCTGCAAGCATGCAGAGCAGGTCCTCATGTAAACATCTAAAGCTGGCTGGACTTTTGCGGTTGAGTGCTCTAAAAAGATTGAAGCCATGATGACTCATCAGTGTCTTCAAGAGGATCAACTGCTCTTCCATTACCTGGGAGTGTGAAGACCACCTCCTCGGCCACGCAGTCAATGTCGTTTTCCATCAACGGAATCAGTGGCCCCACGCAAGAAGTTGGAGAGTTATCGGGAGTTGCAAGCTGCTTCTCACTCCAATTGATGTCCCACTCTTGACCTGGCTTGTTCTTCAAGACCGACTCGTGATTGTCCTCCAAAAACGTGAGTTGGTCATCATCGACAATGACGTCGATGAGGGGTCTGGCGAATGACTGGCAGTGGCTGGTCAACAAGGGATCAAAGAATAGGTCAGCAGAATCCTCCTCTGCCTCGTCCATCTTTGCAGTAGGTGGAAAAGTAGTGAAGACGACCGGCTCCAGACTCTTCTTCATTTCTTCAATCACATTCTTCTTGTCTTCATCCTCCTGAACTGAATTGGAGGCGCCATTGTTGTTGACGTCACCGCAGCCATGAGTGTCAGGACCGGAGGAAGTAGCAATCTCTTTCACGGCTGAAACCACCTTAGGTCCGGTACCCTTATGGCTCTCCCTCCTGTGACAGTCGAGTTCGCCCCTCCTCAAACACTTGTAGTTACACAGGAGGCAGTGGAACTTGGCGCAGTCGGGCAAGAAGGTCCGGATCTTGCGCCTCTTTTTCCCAGTAAAGGCTTCTTGCTCCAGAGCCTCTTCCTGGCGAATCTCCATGATACTCTTGCCGTGGGCCATCTTCTTATGCTTTTCGTAGTCCTTCTGACCCCAGAAGATTCGTCGACATTGACAGCAAAATCTCTTCTCGTGAAAGAGCTAAAAACGCATTCGTCAAGATTCGGCTCAACATGCACACTGACCGCTCACCTTTTTATGCTTGGGCAAGTGCTTCTCGTCCAACATCTTTCCGCAGTCCTCGCATTTGCTCATGCCACACCTCACCTCTTCCCTGTCTCCGTGGTCGTCCACCAAGTGCTTCCTCATTTTGATGCCGACCATCTTCAGCGGACAGAACGGGCACTTCTTCAGGGAGTGGAACGAGCGAATGTGCGCGTGCAGATTCGCCTGCTTGGACAGCCCCTTGCCGCAGTAGCGGCAAACGAGCGGATTGGACCGGAGGTCCTCGGCCGGCTCACGGTCGCCGTGGGCAATCGCCATGTGGCGCCTCCACTGAATCTTCCCTCGGAATACCAGGCCCGGACAAAGGTAGCAGACGACCGGCCTGTGGAAGGTCTCCTCGTGGCTGTCCAAGGACTTGCGAGAGCCCAAGATCCTGCCACAAAGGACGTCCGGGCAGACATAGTCGATCCCATTGATCGCCCGCTTCACTACTGCTTGCCCCACCGAGTCTCCCGCCGGCTTCTCGTGAAACGACCAAAAGGCGCCAACGGACTGAGACATCGTGAATGAGGGGTTCTCAAGACTTGAGGAGGAGCCTCTCACATCTCAATCGGCATCCCCCAAAAATGACGTTTGCCCAGCTGATGGCGACGTTCGCGTTGGACTTGATGAATGAGGACCAGAAGTAGACCTGATGACGTACGGGAGACGAAGGTTACGGACATGACGGTCGTGACTGAGGTCACAACTTGTAGTAAACCGCAACTACAGGTTACAACGCACTAGGGATGCGTTCAAGCCCAAGCTTCAGCTCTAAAGCTTCTGCGAAGTTTGACTTTGGGGGATGTTAGAAAAGGGGTCTGATGGATAAGGAGATCATGCCCATTGTCCAGGACAACATTGAGTCGCGGCTTGGGAATGATGAGCGTGTAGATCTTGTGGCTAAACAATGGAACTCAACGTTTTTCATGCTGCAAAGACTTCCCAAGCTCAAAGATGGTGTTCGTCTGCTTCGTGAACCAGAGGTGGACATCAGTTGGACACTTTGGGATGAACAAGCTGGCATGGGCCTGAAACGCTTGATCCAGGCTCGAGCTCGAGGTTTCCGGGCTCGACTCACTCCTAAAACCAGCACTCGCTTCAAACCGAAAAATAGGCCGGTGTATTAACTTGTCAATCCTTGAGAAGTCACTCCGACGGAACATCTTTTCCGGTCACCCAACCTTTCCTCTCTGTGTCTTGAGCGAACACGGAGAGACTCCAAAACTTGGCCAAAGCTCCAGCTGCTCAGAAGACGTTAGCATCGCTACTCCTGTTGACTCAATCGAACTCCAGGATAGCTGAAGCTCGAGCACACCAACATTAACTTCCTCCTTGGCCAAGTTCTCGTTGAAGCTCGTCGGACCGTCCTGGTCCTCCATAACCTGTTTCTTGGCAAAGAATCAGAGTTGCGTCATTTTTAAGGGTGTTTACACCACCACCAAGGACCGGAATGGCAAAAAATCCCGAAGTCCCCTCGACCATTGCTTCTGTTCCATGTTACTTTGGGTGAGACCACAGTGTTGGTCTCAGCAGTATTGAGGAATGATTAGGACAGAGGATTAAGATGAAATGAAAGGTATGTGTGCATTATACAGAACTGCTGAGGTATGAGTCGGAGGAGGAGATGCTATCCTCGCCAGTACGCACAAGACAGTGCTGCGCTCAACCCTCAGCCTGAGGCAGTACAACTCAAGTGCATAGAGCGCACACAGCTCGCGTAGGGCATACAGTGCGCATGGTGCTCATAGTGCACACGTATCGATACGTTTGAGAGCAAATTCAGCATACAAAACATGGAGTGTATTTGTCATATGAGGTTCATTCCATGTTCAAAAGTGTACTTAAAAAAAGGTAACTGTGGACAAAGAGAAGCATGTGGGAAGTATAGATTTGCCTTAGATGTACCCAGCACCCTGAGTGATGTCAGCAGCGTGATCAAAAGGAGACCCGTGACATTCATGTACGCAGTTGCAGTCACACTGGGGGAAGAAAGTCATCCACAGTGTTGTTAGCAATGCTTTGATCAGTCGTACGTGGCTGAAGGTGGCGGTCCCAGCATCCTAGTAATAATTCAGGGTTTTCTGTCCGTCAACACCAGTTTCCACAGCGCCATCTCTGCTGCGTTCCAATGATGTATTCAGGTGTGTCTAGTTTGTATGCAGATGTGGACCAAATTTCAATGGCTTTCTGAACTACGGGTACTTTTATTCAAATTTCCCGCCGAAAACACGGTCCGATCCCGTAGAGATGCAGCCACACCGGTTAGTCGTGACTCGAGTAAAATGTAAATAGCAAACATCTCATAATCTTAATTGCTCCATTGATATGATTTACAATGCATTCTAATGCAGTGGTCAAGTGCGTGCAGCAGCCACTGGGCCAGAGCATGAATCACGGCCTTGACTGTTGAACAAGGAGGCGTGCAAACTGAGCATGAACGTCTCTCTGGTCACTGATGGCATGTTGGTGTCGGGTACATCCAGGGTGCAGGCATGATGAATTTGGCCACTGTACTCTTTATCCAGTGATTTCTTGCTTCTTTCCGTGGGTGATATCTAAGAACTGGGGTTGGTGGTGATGAATTTGTCAGCGAGGAACGATTTGTCCCGTGTTCAGCTTTCACCTGAGCCAGCGCAAAAATTTGCCCGTAAAAACTTAGAATCTGTTCCGTTATCGTCCGAGTATCGTACAGTTGTCAAAACACGTAATAGAAACGTCATAGTCAGGTCATTATGACTGAAAATTGTTTGCATTAAACAATTAATGAAGGTCTGACAGGCCTGATTACTGGCAGAACCTTGACTATAAGAAATGCCACTACAATAATATCAATAAGATTTTGCGAATCTGGAATTCCGAGGAGAAACGAAAAAGTGACACTGACAACAACCATGGAACATCTGGTGCCTTTTTATCTGGTCCTTGGTCTTGATGCACCCACCCTAGACCCGTCTTTGAGGATGAGTCTTGGCCACAATGTGGACGTCCAGACTGATTGTGTCAACTTGCCAAAGGATTCTTTTGGGAATCGCCAGAACCTGATCAAGCTGCTTGGCAGATTGGCCGGGGATGGCAGTCAAATTGATGAAGAGGAGATAGTTTTCACATCTCAGTCACTTTGGCTGGAGCAGCAACAGGTATTGTCTGTTTTCTATTGAACCCGGGCGAACAATTGGTCCGTCCGGGTGCGCTCGTGGCGAACCCGGCCTTGCACTTCGCACTCGCTGGCAAGGACACATACGTAAACCTGACCTAACTGGGTATTGCGTATGTTTTTTATCCAGTCCTTATGGATCGTGCCGAGAAGCCTGAGGTGGGAAAGAGAGCGCGTTGTCTGCCATAAATCTAAGTTACCTTGACAGAGTTGACTGGAATGACGAGACGGTGAGTTGTTCGCAGACATGAGCACAGGGGATAAAAACGCTCATTTTCAGGGGGTGTTACAGCTTTCCCTGTCCACTGCACAGAGATGTTTATTCCACAAAAATGTCAATTTTTTTTAAAATGAGGAAGTTCTCTGGGGTCCTCCTTAAACTATCACTGATTTTAAAAAAGTTTTATGACATATTAAAAAAAATTGCACATGCAGCCATGACCAGAAGACAAAAACCACGGCCTTGACTCTGTCCAAATCTGGGTCCATACTGGGCCCAACCACATTCTGCTGGAGAAACATCATGAGTAAAAGTTATTAACTCACTTAAAATGAGTCCATTGGCACCTAGAGAGATGGAAACAAGACAAAAGTGTGCCATTTTTCCTGCTAAATGCCAGTCTCGGTGCATATTTGACTCACCACTATTTGTTAGGTTACTAAAGGTTTCAAACTCACTGAAAACCCTAGCACATAGATCCATTCTGCAAAAAAAAGGTGTTACACAAACTTCTGTGAAGAACTGTGTCATTGCAATGAACCTAATGAAAGATTACTGCTTCAAAGATATCCCAATGTTAACCTTGGAGTGGAGGGACAACTGGAAAGAAGGCAAGACAGATAAAGTAAACTGTTACTGGTTGTGATCAGCTTTATTTAACAACTAAGTATTTTCTGTCTCAAATAAGGTGCTTCCATCAAGGAATGTTTGTTGATTCATCATTATCATTTGACAGACTTAATTGTGTTTTTTTCTTGCTAGTGGAATCATCTGTCTTCATGTGACCCCTTTGAAGCCACAACTTTGTATATTTCTTTGCAGGAAATCTTTCTAGCTTCTTGGGGCCATTTAGTCGAATCCTAAGTAAGTCTTCCAAGTATTTTTCAGACAACAGGCCTCTTCTGTCACGTTTAACACTGTTCATAACACTGAATGCCCTCTCAGCATCAGCACTGCCAATTGGTATCGTCATGACTTTGCTAATGAGTGTTGTCCGTACGAGAATAATCAACGTAAGCAACCCGGACGAAGCGCTTGAACTATAGCTAGTGTACTTACGCCGGACCTTAAGGTTACGTGCCGCGGAGCTCGAGTGAGTGGCTGAACTTAAATTTACACTAAAAAATGCACTCGTTCTTACAATATTAACAGAAGTGTAATTTTGGCATCTGGTTCTGAAACTGAATCAACCTGATCTTAAAGTAACTTAGATGGTAACATTAACATGAACATGGACATGATCTGGTCGATTAGAGAACTGGATCTGAGCTCGGTACTGATTCAAATCTTAGTCTCAAGCCTGCCCTTCACCTCGCTCCCCGTCCTGTCCATCACGTAGAAGTTGTCCAGATCGTTGGCCTCCTCTCTCCCCGTCCAAGCAACGCTGGTAGCAGTCCAGTAGACTTCCCTTGAAGTCTACCCGTTTGAAGACGATCCGCGTCCTCAGTCGGACCCCCAGGCTATGATGTATGGGTAGAAGATGACACAGATGTTATCGATCCCGATGCCGTATAACGAGTGCCAGAGGTTCGCGAGGTGATGAGACACGAGGCATTCGAGTACTCAACTCAGAAAAGTACATGAGTAGTTTCCAGTCCAGATCCTTTCGACCAGCTCTTATCACAAGATTCATAGTACGATCCATCAGACAGTACAGTGAAACATACATTTAACAGACTGTACAGTAAGAATGCAATTTGTCTTAAAACTAACCCTTGTACTGCGCATGCGCGTGTACACAAGTGTTCTCAATTCTGGGGGAATATCAAGTGAGGTCTTTGACAGTCTGGTTGTCAGTTTGGTCTGGCAGTGCAGGAAGCACAATTGAAACATTGGCATGCCATGCACAAGCTGATGTGGAGGAGGAGCATCAGCATCAGCAGATGCAAATGTGCTTGTGCACTCATCAGCAGAAACGACACACTTTTGTCCTGTTTCTGTCTCTCTAGGTGCCAATTGGATTGATTTTAAGTGAGTTTGTAACCTTTAGTAACCTAAGAAATAGTTATTTATCTAGGGTGTAGTCATACTGGCCCTCACCAGTGTGAATGACACACTTTTGTCTTGCTTCCATCTCTCTAGGTGCCAATGGACTCATTTTAAGTGAGTT
>JAAUXU010012065.1_pt1 | contig 12644 bp, 17 predicted proteins | sample 7278151 | NCBI WGS metagenome assembly JAAUXU01 (sample SAMN14350113, study PRJNA611818) | marine sediment metagenome | isolation source: surface marine sediment (1.8m) | place: French Polynesia: Moorea | collected 2018-08 | reverse complement strand
CAAGAAATGACCCCCACTCCCCCCGGCCCCAACCCTCCTGCGGCCCACGCGCGGAAGAATGGGCGTGGTCAATAAGAGGGGAGAACGTCTTGCTTCCACTGAGCCAACCTTAATCATCAAAAGCCTTTCAAGCTCACAAATTGGTCGCCTCTGATCCCCTTTTCTCCTTCCTCCCACTCGTTAAAATTTCCATCGCCAGCCAAGAGGGCATGGAGTGTACTGAACAGTCTTGACATAAAACATACAGAGCTAGACGAAAACGGGCATGCTTTTGCCAGTTACATTTTACGTTCCTGTTCCGTACAATTGGCACCTTTAGTAGGTGAGGCCGTGGAGGAGGGGGAGTTGACGAATCCCACGTTTTGTCATCACCTCCTTCTCCCTCCCTCCCGCGCCTAATGGACTGGTGTCACTTCGAACGAGGGAAGAAACGTCTCTTCCTCATATCGTCTGCTCCCATCTCCAGCGCATAAGTGGGGAAGAGGGCAGAGACACACAAGCTACATGCGATGATTCTGTAGCAGGGCGTGGGCGGCTCTGATCACGTCATCATTTCCAGCAGCTCCTGGGCTTGAAAACGGACCAATCCCCCCTTCCGAGATTTCTCCAGGACGTATGAACGGTATCAATTTGATTTGAGGTTCTGCCTAATTGTCCCTCCCTCTTTCCCTCGCTGACTTGACGACGTGCGCAGGGTTTTTTCTCCCCTTGGCCGCTAAGTGCTCCGGTTAAGTTGTTTTTCTCCCTCGGCGGCGATGGCGATGGCGGGCGAGATGGCTATCTCCTTTCAAAGCGTTTTTCCCAACAGCGCCGACTGCGCTAGGTGGAAAGATGCGCAAACAAGGGTTTTCGATCCCGCAGCGAAAAAGCCGTTGGAGGACGCTGGTGACAACAACGGAGGGATAGAGAAAACGAACACGCTGTTTGTTGCTGGAAAGTAGACAACAAGTCGCTTATTCCACTTGAGAAAATGTTCGCCCACAAGCAGCAAAAATTTGGGTAAACTTGTCGGACTCATTCCAGAAGCAAAAAGCCGGCAAGGTCAACGGCGCTATTGCTCCCCTCCATCCTAGGTATACACGCCTTGAACAAGCCTGACGCCAAAACCATTACATCTTTATCATCTGTTGTTCCTCTCCTTTCTTCCAAGTCCGGCCAACCGCCTTTCCCGTGTATAGCGTTCCGAGGAGGGAGGAGGAGAGAGGAGGGGCTTGGAAGCAAAATGGAGCAATAAACGGACGAGGGAGCGAGGCGTAATAGGCTCTTAAGGACGGGGGAGGAAGAAGGCACCTCCTCCCCTTCCCCGTCTGCCACCACTTACCGACGGAAAAAATCTATAAGCTCTCTCGCTCTCTCTCTCTCTCTCTGTCTTTCACTACTACTCTCACACTCTTTTTCGAAGTGACTGATAAGGTCCGTCTTTGAGAGGCAGATAGAAACAACGATAGCCCTGCTGCAATGGTCTTGGCGGAGAGACACAAAGATCCGTTTCTCTCGCTTGCAATGTGCTGAATCTGTCAGAGTCGGGCTGGGGCCGGGCTATCTCTTCGCGACGAATATGCCGCCGCCGCCGCCGCCATGGCAAAAGTGCTCCTCCTCCAGGGAGGGGGGCAATTAACAACTCTACTTTTATTATTCGACTGCTGCTATGTCCGCCCAAGTGGGGGTCGCTCGTCGGGAGAAAGAAGAAACGGAGAGAGAGGTCGTCGTCTGGATCTGAGAGGGGAAATGGGGAGGAGAGTTTTCTCGGCTGATAGATAAACCAGCACCCCGTGGATTGAACCCTCAAGCCGCCGCCAAAGCCCATCCCAGTTTAGCAAAGGGGCTGACGGGAGGGAGAACTTCCAGAGCAAAAGTTGTTTAAATTTCTTGAGCTCTCCCGTAGGAGACTTTTAGCACCTGCCCCATGTCACATTTCTCGTCGAGGGGTCGATTCCCCCTCCTCTCTCTTGAGCCATATTGAGCCAACCAGAAGCTCACATGAACACTCGACGGCGTAGAAGTTGTGGGTCTTCTGGGACCAATCTGTTATGCTTCCCCTTAAGAAAACAAATCCTGCACACCAGGGGTAACGGGGAATCACAAAAAAAAGTTTTCTACGTGTGACTGTGTGCTATTTGGCATGGGGAATGGGACACCACTCGCGAAAAGGGACGGGGGAAGATGCACCTGACAGACAGTCGGTCTTTGCTCAACAAGTGCCGATGTTTTTTCTCCTTCCCAACAGAAAGTCTTTGGGCAAAAGAAAACAACCCTACCTCCACCAAAGCGCAAAGTTTGTCTTTGCATCCGTTGAAACGGACAGCACTGCGAAGAAGAGGAAAGGAGAGAACTCCTTTGGTCTTTCTCCTCTTCCCCTTACTTTAATGAGCGTTGGATGTATCACGTTTCGTCATCTCCTCTCGTCTTGTCTGTCCGCGAAAAAACTTCATTACGGTTGAACTACTCCAGCCGGTGGTCGGGCAAAGATGCGGAAAAGAAAGACATTGGACGGGGGAAGGGCATTGCTGAACATTTACAAAATTGATTTTTGTAGCAGCAAAGAAAAATAATTCGTCTCACAATACTTCCGTTCGTTGGAGCCTCCATCCTCCTCCTTCCGAGCGACGTGCCAGAGGCTGTCGCGACAAGACGGCGGCATTCTCCGACGACGGACGAACGGACGGCGGATGGCGGCGGCTCAGTTGCAAAAAATGTCACCCTGCAAGGCTACCTATGGCACCATTCTAACAAAACCGTTACTCAAGAGCAAAATATTACAATGTCAAATTAAATGAAGAGCGGATTATTGTGCAACTCCATCCGTTTTTAACTTATGAATCAACCGTAAGGCACAGACGCCAGCCAGGTGGCTCGCGACAGTGGGAGCAAGTGGACGTCGTTGGAGAGCTCCAAGATCGTAGGAGTCGATATCGTCAAGGAGGGAGGGAAGGGGCGCTCCAAAAGTCTCGCGGCTGCCAATGAGCAGCGACGGCGACGGCGAGGGGGACGGACCGACGGCCGCCGCCGCCGCCGCCGCCGCCGCCGCCGCCCGGTGTCGTCTTACCGTCGCCATGCAATCCCCCCTCCCCCTCCAGTCTGATGATGAGGAATGGTCTTTAGGGAAGGGCGACCGAGGAGACTGGCGGTGGCACTTGCCATGCTGTTCCGTCGGCTGGCTGTGGGGGTGGCACTCTTCTCTCCAGAGTACGTGAGGATAAATCGCTCCTGGGAGAATTGACGGTCAAAGTTTTCCTGAAGTCGTATGGTCCAGATGGCGGAGAAGAAACGGGAGGGAAATGGCTGGTTTTTTAGTAGAGGACAGAAGCGGAAACGGAATTGAAAGAGAGCGGAAAGGGGACAAACTCAATATTTCCTCTTTTTCTTTTGCCGCTTTTACTGCCTCTTTCTTTTCTCCCGAAGTGTGCCATTTCCCCCCACAATCTCCCCTCCCCTCCATCTTCCAGATTCTCAATTTCCAAACTTGACCCAGAAACGGGCGTCGTCCGCTTCGGCTTCTTCGTCCCCGTGCCATGGAACGGCGGCGGCATCATCTCCTTTGGCCGCGGTCAAACACCTCCTCCCTCTTCCCCCCCTACTCTGAATAACCCACGTAACAGCAAGCCAAAAAGAGGGTCACACACGTGTGAGTGGTTTCCTCCCTCTGCCTAAGGGAGAGAGGGCGAAATCACAAAGAGCTCTCTCTTTCACTCCCCACTTTCTCTCTAGGGAGCAGAAGGAAAAATTAACAAGCCGAAAGGCGAGGGGAAAGAGAGAGATTTCCTTGCCTTGCGGCGCTCGCTGGCCTCCGGTGACGAATCTGCTTGACCCACCGACCGACACGGCCGCCCTTACCGCCACCAACAGTTGGACTCCCTTGGGGAATGAAACATTTCCTCAGCGATTTTCGTTACGTCTGTCACCTCTCCTACTTACCCTTGGCACTTAGGAAGCTTTTTCACCGGCGTCTCCGTTACTTTCTCCGTGTGCGGGCGAAGGAAAAAGTGGACAAAGATTGAGATGAGAAAGAGACCGAAGTCAAGGAGGAGCGGAATCTTTGACAGAGATGCCGACGTGGATCAAAAACCCCGCGGAAATTTTAAAACTGAAGGCTCCACACGGTGTGTACAAAAACTTAATAGCAAAGAGGGAAGACACTCTCAGCGGAAAATGAGACACACTCCTTTGCCATCTCCTTTCCGCTCCTGCTGATGACTTCGTCGCTTTTCGTCGCTAGACCTAATGGGGGTTGAGAAATGGCGGCGGCGACGGCGGAAAGGGGGGTTCCACTCAAAAGGGGAGAGGGGTTAGATGCTGGAGGGAGGGAAAGAGGGATGGGGTGTTCGTAAGTAGCAACGAAATGTAAACTGCGTTTGCTCAAATGCGACAAGACAAGCAAGCCAGGAGACGGTGGTGGCAGACTTTGCTTGCTTGTTTCTGGTGGCGAGAATATGTCGAGCAAATGAAGAGGGGTGGGGTGGAGGTTACTGACTGGGAGGAGTGGAAATTGCCGGTGACGGACAAGACGCAAGAGTTGAAACGAACCAAAAAGTGCAGAACATAAGATACCACAAAGACATACGAGTTGGAAATGGGAATAGAAAGCAATAGAAAAAACTGTATCATATGTAGTAGAAACCTAGTTTTGGCAAACCCACCAATTTTACTAGCTTTAGTTAAATGTCTGCTGCATTCGAGCGTATGCTTAATGAGTTTTCCCCCGGTAGAATAATCAAACAAACCATGTTTCAGTCTGTCTCATTCGTCACCGCTGGGAACTCGCAGCCAGACCTCGTAAGCTAAGAAGAAGTTGGCGACTCCCTACGAGACACCTCTTTTAGACTATGGGGGGGGGTGAAAGAAAAATCTGTTTATCCTAGGAGTGCGTTTTGAAACTAGACCCCTAAGAGAGGGAAGGCGTCGCCAATAACAGACAAGACTACAAACCAGCCCTTGTTTGCGCACCGAAAGCAAGCATTATGGAGGGGGAGGGAGGGGGGTCACCGTGGGGTCGGATTCTCAGAGTTCATTATTGTGACAACTTTGTTCACCTCCTGGACTCCCCGATCCAGCTCAAAACACGTCTTATTCAGCTACCCTGTACTACAAGTAGGAGACATTTGTCAGCGTGAGGCGATAAAGTTGGCATCGTTTTAGATTAGACTCTGGGAGTGGCGGGGGAAAGGAAGCGACGCCGCGAGAGAGAAAAGGGGTGTTGGAATTGGAGATCCTCCGAGGGAATCTTCGTGAGAAAAGGAAGGGTGAGGAGGGAAAGAAGAAGATTGTAATCGAGCCGTGCGCACCTCGCAATTTGGGCGCAAATGTCGCCGCCGACGACTACGACCAAGAGGGAGATGTTTGCTGCAGTCACGGTCGGGCGGAGAGGAGGAGGAAGAAGAAGGGGTTGATCATCATGTAAGGAGATCTTCTTCTCCTCTTCACGCAAGGCTGGACAAAGTCGAGAGCGAAAGTGGCCAGATGATCAGGTGACCTCTTCCAAGTTCACCGTCTGACTGACGCGGTCACGCATCTCTGGAGATAGCACGAAGAAGATGCTTCCAACAGTCTCCGATTTCAACGCAGAAGGTGCCACACAAGTGGTGGTGGAGGGGGCGGGAAAACACATTTGCAAAAAGAACCGCCAGCCACTTTTCCATTATCAATCTCAAGTTTTTGGTGCTCTGTTGTATGCTCTCCACTTTGTGCCGCTTATTCCTTTTCGCTCACCTTCCCGACTTAGTGATGATCATCTCTGTTCCGATGGCGTGGAACCGCTCCCACAACTCTTTGTTGTCCAGCTTGACCACGATATTTGGGTCCCTCTTCCCCGGCACTCCCGGCACTGGCTGGCCGCCGCCGGGCAAGGTGGGATCGAAGGTAACGGGGGAGCCGAAGGGGGCGCCAGGGTGGGCTGAAGAAATATCTTTGTTTTGCTATTGCTTTCGAAATTGATGCATTCGACAACAGGGGTACTAAAAACTTCATAGAAGAGTTAATTGACAATTCTAGACTTACTGTAGAACATGACTGCGCTAGGAGGCTTGTCCGGCCCGCTGGCTCCGAAGAACTGGGTCTGAGGATAGTTTGGCACCCCCAAGGGAGGTGCTGCGGAGGGATAAGCCACTGATGATGGCGATGAAGGCGCCACTGGTGCCATCGGTGTCGCCAAAGTAGGACTCATTGTTGGCGCGGAGGTGGCTGCGGAAGACTGCGTGGAGGAGGTATCTGGCGTCGTAGTTGCAGCCGCCGCCGCCGCTGCAGCGGCCGCTGCGGCGGAGGACAACAGGTGCTGGTACATGGCGACTGAAGAGGGCGAGGGCGGCAGGCACATGGAGGAGGGGTTCAAACCCAACAACTACTTTGAATTAATTTCCGAGAGTTTTCTCGTTCTTGTCTCTCTCCTTGCAGAATCTGCGTCAAACTGACGAAATGGTGGCTTTTCGCTATCTCTGAATCTCCCTCTTCCTTGAAGAAAATCCGCCACCTCTTGGCGGCGGCGGCGGCGGCGACGGCGAAAGACCTCTCCTAAAAGAACTTCCTTCTTTCTCCGTGGAGGAGGAGTGTAATCCAGGTGTGAGTCCGACCACCCCGTACCCTCCGTCAGCTCCCGCTCCATTCCCCGTCCGATTCTCCGTCCCGAACCGAAAGTCCCCCCCTCCCTACGCCCGTCTTCCATCCCCCCTTCGCCCGTTTCTTCCCTCCTCTCGGCTGCTTTTCTCCTATTGGTCGACGGGGAAAAGGGAACGGGGAGGGTGGGACGGGAGGGGGGGGGTTGAGTCGGGGGAGACGGACCCTTTCCCTTACACCAGAGCTGATAGCATGGAAAAATTATTCGAAAAACATAATTTAAATATTGTACGTAACTTTATAAGAAAATGCTGGCGCTTTCCAACGGTGCAGAATAAAATTTAGTTGCTATCTGTAGACTTTTCGTCAGGTGCAAAAAAGAGTAAAAAAAGTCTGTGCGTTTTTTTCACGTTCTGGAGCAATGATACCGCGACGCTGGGACTTCCCGACAGAGACGCCGCAACCGGTATGTGCCAAGTCGAGGCAGGTAGGTTTAATATTTGCATTTCGCGAATTCCACAAAACCGAAGAAAGGCGTCAAAATACTCGCTGCACCTGTTTGAAGAAGCAAAGGTCGCTCTGGCGGAGTGAGACTAAGGGGAAACACGCTGTTTGGACAGTAAAGATGGACTTTGGCGCCCGCAAAAAAATCGTTGTCACGAGGCAGTGAGAAGACATTTTTTCCTCCCTCGTGCGGTCCTGCAATCAAATTGGCCAAAGATATATTAGCACATCTAAGAAACACTTTGCCTGGTACCTCCTCGAATTACCCTCTGTATCTGATCCCTCCCAGGAGAGGGGGTGAAAGGACGAAAACTGCCACCAATTAAGCGGAAATCAATTTGACCCCAACTGGCCATCGATGTCTGCAACGGCGACCGCCGTCGTCTGTCACCCAAAACGGCAGAGAGAGAGAGAGAGAGAGAGAGAAAGAGAGAGAGAGAGATCGCAGACGAAATTTCACGACGACACGACGGCTCGGAATAGATGACCCCGATGGCGGCAGAGAAGGAGACGTAGGCGACCGTCGCGACCGACGAGGAACGAAACCGCCCATGTTTTGCACATGGCACAGCTACTGGAAAACTTACAGGACACATACTCACCTATGTAGGTACTTTCTTTCTTTGTAGGTACTGATACTTTCTAATATAAAATGTAGCTGACGAAGCCAACAGATTTCCTCAAAGAGTAACGCTTTTATCTCTCCATCGCTGCAATTTCTCCCTCCTGCGAATAGAAGGCGAACGACCCTTGGCGCCAGGGCCGATTCGGGACCCGATCGTTTCTCTCCCTTCCTCCTCCGCCCACCAATTTAAGGCTGCGGAGCAAAGCGATCGTTTGTGGGTATAAGCCGGAGGAGGAGGGGGAGGACACTCAAGGAGGGGGAAGGGGACCGCGTATCCTGGAGCCCCAACGTGGTGGTAGACCTTAAAACTTGTTGTCCACACCGCCAATTTGGGGGTATTTGGTTTGACTGCCCTCCGTTTTCAGGGCACGGTGACTGAAAGGGGAAGAAGTCTGATAGAGAAAGAAAATTTGCGTCGTACTTTTTTTCGCCTGCTTCAAAATAGCATTTCGAACATTTTCAACAAGTTGACAAAGAGTCAAATGGATGGGCACCTCGCCGTCCGTCAGCCTTCCCCTCCCGCCCGCGGTGCCAAATCCACGATTGTGGAAGCAGCCAAGTTGGGTTGGTCTTCCACTCCTCCTCCTTCCCGCTGCCGCCTTTTTTTGGGTTCCTGGAGTGATTGATATCTCCTTCTTCCCGGCCGCAGCAGGATTATGTGGGAGGGAGGCGCCTAAAGCCAAGAAGACATTGGGTGGGTGGGTGGCTCACATGCAGGGGCTGAGCAGCAGGAAGGAGGAGGAGGAGGAGGAGGTGTCTGCCGGACGTCAATTTCTCCAAGTGGATAATTTGGAGGTCTGCCTTCCTCTCCCTCTTTCTGCAGAGCGAGCGGAGGGGAGTGAGGGGATTCATGGCACTGCCAAAGATAGGACATTCAGCGATTTTTTTTGCATTGAAGGCAAATCATTAAAGGCATTTGATTTTTTATGACTGTTTTTTCGTGACATTTCGTTACGTTATAGCTTCTGATAATGCTGGTGAATTATTTTCTCCCGAGCACCCAGTTTCCCCCCTCCCCGCCAAAAAACCTACAAAAAAGAGCTACAGGCAGGTGAAGCAGAAAAGGGGGCGAATCGATTTCGAACAACCGGCAGGAATGAAAAGTGGCCCCTCCTCCTCCTCCCCCCTTACACCACGATGGCGACGAAGTTCTGGATCCCCATGCACTGATCCCCATTTGCCCCGTTTTGCTCCCACTTTTTCCTTCGCTTGGCTTGCGCGCTGGTGGGGTGATGAAATTTCTCGAAAACCCGACGATGATTGAAACTAAATCTGGAGGTGAAAAGCCAGGCAGGCACAAGGAGTATAGAACCAAATCGTTCTTAATGCTGTACTGGTAAGAACTGCGAAATACGGAAACGGGATGAAAAAGTCTTTGCTCCTAGCCTCTCCAAGTTGACTCTGCTAATGACAGAGGAAATTTTTGAACCCTATCAATTGGGTGATGTCTTTAAAACTCAGAAATAGAGACATACTAGTTTCGCATCATCGCTCGCGGCTTGTGTGGTCTGACGAGCTGGAGATCGCTGCGCTTTTTGGTCATCCCTTCCTCTCCTCCTTCCCGATCCGGTGGCAGCCAAGTTGAATTCAAATGGGATTATAATGAACGGGGGAATGCTGCGAGCCCAAATCAACAACCAGCAGCAGCAGCTCCGGAATCCGGGAAACTACCATGGGGAAGAGAAAGAGAGGTATCATCAACTCCCTTGAGGAAACAAAGACGTCAAAAAGTCGTGACTTTTGCTGGATGCTCAGATTTTCAACCGCAGCGCCGTCCATGCACTTCGGAATAGAAAAAAACCTTCTGCTCAATGGTTTCCCTTTACGTAAATTAGCGGTCAATGTTTGGACTTTTTTCGTCTCTGTTTTGGGTGATTACATCTGTCTGCGATCCAACAAACCCGTCACAGTTCATCCGTCGCCCGTCGTCCGTTCGTCCGCAAATTAAGCGGTCATAATCTCGTCTAATGTGATATTTCTCCCTTGGCCGCAAAATCCGTCGCCGTCCGTCAGCCCGAAACCCTAAAGCGGGCGCGGCGCCTCTCTATCCGGTCGGGGGCGATCTTCCCCTCCTCGACGCCACGGGGAGCAAAACAAGGAGCTCAGTGAGGGCATAGATAAAACGTCTAATAACATTTGTTTTAATTTAACGTTGTACTATGAATTCAAGTAAAGTTCTGTGGGTATTGCTCCGGTGAATGGAAAAATAACTGAGCATTAAGTACGGTAAGCTTCCACTGTCTATGAAATTGGATCGGTCGCCAAAAGCGTCGCCAAAATGACCCCCGTAAAAATCTCGTCGCGGATCTCCAAATGCGTCTGGGAGAGGAGGGGGGAGGGACCGGCGGGGAGGACGGACAGAAAAACCCAAAGATTGATCCTCCTCCTTCCGAAATCCCCGACCTGTTGCCCAAGTGCGATTGAGAAATTGGAGAAGGGACGGCGCCAGGGTGACCGAGAGGAAAAACAAAGCTGGTTGTTAGGATAGTTTTTGGGCGAGGGGGCTAAGCCAATGATGCTGAGGGTAATGGGCGAGGAAACAAGGGGGTGGAGAAGAAGAAGAAGAATGATCGTTTGTCCCACCTCTGTGCGAGAATTGCTAATGGGTGCTCGTTTTGGGGGAGCCTCAATTTTGGCGATCCAAGAGAGAAGAGAACGAAAATTGTCATTGCGGGTAGCAATTTCGTGAGGGGGAGAAATTGACAAGAAACGAGCAAGACTAGAGATATCCGCGAGTATTAAGTGCATCATTCTTCAGCAAAGAAATTTCATTGCGAGTGCACGCGAGTACCAACTGATGCTGGAACACGGTTTCTAGCGCGTTTTGCGGCGGCAGTTGCAGAAAATTGCAAAAACCCGCTTCGGAAATTTATCCCCTCCCCCTCGAAACCAGGGCCCTGGATTTCGTGATCTCCCCCTACTGCACTTCTGCTTCGCCCTACCGAGAACTGTCGTCAGATCAGGCAGTCAAAATGAGCCTCGGCCCCGCCGCCATACCCCATTTTCAGATTCCGCCCATTCCCCAAAATCATCGCTTTCTCCTCGATGATCCGCCTCTGACAGTCAGTCAGCCCGAAATTGTTCTCGCTCAATTCGAAATCGCTTATCTCGGCCGTCCCCCCCTCCATATCCCGCTCCAGATGCCTCCTTCTGACTCGATCCCACGAGAAGATTTCACCCCATCTTTTCCCACAGGATCATCGACACGTGTGTACGTAGAAAGAAACCGTTGGGAAACGAGAATATCTGAGCAGCATTCCAAAAAAAAGAATTAAAAACATTTAAAATACCTTTGCATACAGATCCAAAGCTCTCCCCTCATTTTTTTTTTGTCGCGGGCGCCCTCCCGACCGTGCCATTTTTCATTCCAGGCAAAAATCGACAAATGGATGATGTTTCCATCATCGCCTCTCCTTTTCCTCCAAAACCTGAAATCACCTTTCTTCTCCTAGTTCAGGTGTACAATCTCCAGAAGAGTAATTTTCGATGTTTGGTCAGGCATGATTGATGGATACAGAGAAAGAGAGAGAAAGATGGTGCCAGTATAAAGAGTCCTCGCCAGAAACCGATAACGACGACGTGCCAAATGGCCACGGGCGCAAACTTCCAGGATTGAGTCCGAATTTGGATCTCCTGCCCCAATACCTCCAGGATTTGAAGCTGGAAATATCAAAACGATGCCTGAATCATCCCCCCGTTCGTGTCCCGATCACTCTTTCAGCACCAACCGCCGCCTTCCACTTCTCGATCATTTGCCCACCCAAGCTCACTCACCCCCTGATCACTCACACGCCACTTTTCCACTTCTGGCATTCCAGGCACCTACTACTCCAAAGTGGATCGAAGAAAGAAAGAACGAAAATGGGGGCGAAAATTCCTCGGCGCTATTTGGGTCTTTGGAGGACGACAGTACGCCACCCAATTTGAGCAATACCACGGGTGGAAAGGGGCGGGCGGGCCGGTGGCGACGGGCCATGAAAATACCTACGAAATCGAGCGATCCCTCTCCCTTTTGCCTCCCATTTGGGAGAACAGATCTGAGAAGTGAGTGGCTTGAGACAAAAGGGGGGAAGGGAGCCCTTGTCTCCTGCCGGAGGAGGAGAAAATTGGGGTAAAACGAGCGACGGTACATAAGGATCCCTGTCCGGCGCCACCCGATTGCCACCATGGAAGGAAAGACGAGGGGGGGACGAGCGGACGACCGTTCGACTTTGACCCATTGGCAGGAAGGAGGAGGAGGAAGAAGAGGAAGGGGTTGGTGGCGTTCGTTTGGCGCCTGTCTTCTTCGTCTGCATAGCACACGAGTCTCCGTTGTCCTCCACCGTGGGAAGAGGAATGTCGCTTGGAAAGGAGAGGACAATTGGGAAAAGAGTGTGGGTCTGGGGGCGACAATTGACCGATCGAGGTAGGAGCAACCTCCCTCCGCCTCGACAATACTCACACCCTGTCATCAGACAGGTTCGAAAACGGGGGGGAAAGGGCATTCATGCACTGGGCAAGGCGGATTTGCCTTTGTGAAAATTAATCGATAACAAATGGTATTTCGAAAGGAGCAGATAAATATAACAACAAATACCAAATTAAGATAAACAAACTAGAAGCAATCCTAAATGGAATCGGCAAATTTTGTTCCCCTCGTTTTGTGGGACGAAAATTGGGGTCTTGTGGAATTACCCCTTCTCCGTCCCCCTCCCTACCTCCTTGACCGCAGCAGTAGCCTTCCTTTTCCTCTCTTCCAAGGTGGTGTTTGTTTTGCATACCTCACCACGTCTCCTTATTGGCATAGCATGGGGCTCTCGGAGGAAAGGAAACGACCAAGGATAAGTGAGACATCGATTACATTCCTGTGATCCCGATTAGAAGAAAAACTTACGATTTCTTTGCTGGATCAGCATCAGAACGTGTAGGATAGAGTCGGAGAGAAGAATTTGGTTCTAGTGTCTTTCGATGCTGCAGCTTCTCGCACCGT
>JAAUXU010005721.1_pt1 | contig 12652 bp, 11 predicted proteins | sample 7278151 | NCBI WGS metagenome assembly JAAUXU01 (sample SAMN14350113, study PRJNA611818) | marine sediment metagenome | isolation source: surface marine sediment (1.8m) | place: French Polynesia: Moorea | collected 2018-08 | reverse complement strand
GGCCTTCACACCGTCGGCCTTCACACCGTCGGCCTTCACACCGTCGGCCTTCACACCGTCGGCCTTCACACCGTCGGCCTTCACACCGTCGGCCTTCACACCGTCGGCCTTTACACCGTCGGCCTTCACGTCGTCGTCGCTAACTTGCGTATCCCTAATGCTTTCTGTCTTCCCATTAGCTGAAGCGCCATCCTCGGCTGATGCTGTTTCTTCCTCAGCTTCAATCTGATAGTCAACCAACTCCACGAAAAAGATGGTCTCAAGGAAGTCCACGAACCTTTTGGGATGGAATGGCGTCCTTGCCCTGTAGACAAAGCTGGTGATGCCGTATTCTTCTGTCTCTGGGACCATTTCACCCCTGAGCGACTTCAGCCATCCAGCACTCCTTTCAGCCTTCTCCAGACTGAACTTGCCAGTTTGAACCACTTCTCCCAAGTCTACTTTGGAATGCTTCGCCCGAAGAATTTTAGCATCAGGGTTGAGTATCTTAAAGGCAGCCGAAATCCTATCCACCTCTGCAGTAGCAGTCACCAAGTCCGTCTTATTGAGGATGATGACGTCAGCAAACTCCACTTGGTCCAAAAGAAGTGTTGCAATGTTTCTATCATCTTCTTCATCGACACCGCTGCCACGGTCATGATACCTCTCAAGCAGCGACTCACAGCTAGTTAAATCCCCACCAAAGGCTTTGCAGTCAACCACGGTGACACACGTGTCCAGACGAGCCACATCCGACAAAGTCTCCGGGCTTCGACCGAGCACTTTCGTCGCCATCTCCAAGGCTTCTTTGGTCTCCTTCTTTATTGACCCTTCATCCTCTTCAGTCACATTAATGGGAAATGTGAAACTTTCAGCAACCTGCTGAGGCTCACTGACCCCAGTGCTCTCCACAAGGATGGCATCCAGGCCATGCTCTAAAGTAGCCAGACGAGTGAGCTCTATTACAAGGTCCTCTCTTAGGGTGCAACATATGCATCCGTTATGCATCTCCACCAGGCGCTCTTCCGACTGCAGCAAGCGCGAGTTCTTGACCAGTGAAGCGTCAATATTCAGTTCGGCCATGTCGTTGACCAGTACTGCTATCTTCTTCCCATGAGACTCCTTCTGCTCCAAGATGGCCTTCACCAGAGTGGTTTTGCCGCTGCCCAAGAAGCCGGACAGCAGCGTCACAGGCACCGGCAGTCTGTTCGAAGACATCGCGGACCTCAAATCGAACTCCTCCGCTACTGCGAATACACACGTGCAGGACTTGTGTAGCGACGACGGAACACGAGCGCAGCTGCTTCTTTTGTTGTGAAGACTCAGAGTTGCCAACCAGTGTTATTTCTAGTCAGAGTTGCCAGGAATTAACCTATTCTATAGAGACGGGTTTCGCGTACAGATTGCTGTATCGACACAGCTTCGGGTTCGGGCCACAACTGTATCGGGTCCCCCCCGGGGGAAGTGGAATCGTCTCTTTCCCCCTCTTGACACTGACATGAAAAGCACTCATGATGTTTTACAAAGAGCCCCGACTTCTCAACTGTACTCTCTTAATGGTGAACCCTTGACATCACTGGTCATAGGCAACCCTCAGGCAGTGAAGAGTGCTGAAATAACACATCACCATAATTTCGGTCTGTCCGCGGGTCCCTCTTTTTACCCGATACAACCCGAACCCGGATGATTTAGTCATTACCCGACCCCACCTCTAGCGTAGACTAAGAAAGGAATTGCCGCAACTTTTTTCTCCTTGGCCACGCAACCTCCAACAATAACAAAGTGACGCTTGTCAGCGGACTTCTGTTCAATATTAATATAGTCAAATTATGTTTCAAAATATCCCCAGACCCGCGCTACAACTTCCGTCTCTCGCAATAAGGATTTGATGTGTGACCTCAACGTCCCTGCTTTGACTCTGTCTCAGTCATTCCCGATCTTGGTCCTCTTCTTTGCAATGGCGTTTTCGACTGCTTTGAGCTGTTTCAACAACTCTTCTCGCCGGTCTGCAGCAGTCTTTTTGTCCTTTTTCTTGTCTCTGTCTTTTTTATCTGCTTTCTTTCCCTTGTCGGAGGATCGCGCTGAGTTATCTTCACTCTGCTTGCGCTTCTTGCCGCTGCCCGACGTCTCTACGATGTCCTCGTTGCTCATACCCAACTTCTCCAGCACCGTCTTGTTCGCGGGTTTGGCGGCAAGAGACGACTTCAACGTGAGTTTGATCTGCTGCTTCTGCACCGGGGGATGAGGTTGCGACTGACCGTGGTGCGAAGTCGCAGATAAAGCGGGCGCTCTCTGACCGGACTTTCCACCAGTCTCTGGTGGCCCGTCAATGGGTACAACGGGCGGCAGCACCGGCTTGTTTGGATTAGATGCTGGAGCGATTGTCGGCCTCGGTTCCTTGCGTCTGGAACTTGGTGGTGGTGAAGGGGAAGGCGATCCCGAGGACGAAGACGATCTCCTTCGTCGTCGAAATGGCTGCTGCTGTTGTTGCTGTTGCTGTTGTTGTTGTTGTTGCTGCTGCTGCTGCGTTTGGGGTCTTGCCTTGGACTTATCCTCTGGTTCCTTTTTAATGTGCCTGACGGGAGCATTGGCGCTGGCCTTGGCTAGTCCACTGAGTCGTTTCTGCAATGACGCCGTCGCAGTTTGCCCCCCAGGTTTCGACGCCAACCCGGTCGGAATTCTTCTCGTGACAGGTGGCGGGGGCGATGACGCAGACGGTCGCCGACGAGGGCGCCGCGGGATATCATCTGGGGTAGAGCTGCGCGACCGACTGCGTGACACCGAAGAGCTGGAGCTACCGGAGGTGTCCGAGGAAGACCGCCCGCGCTTGCGCAGCTTGCTACGAATGGCTTCACGACTCTTCGAACGGCTAGACGACGAACGTGAAGACGAACGAGAAGATCCTGACGAGTAGCTGCGCCTTCGGCGGCTGCTACTAGAACGGCGCCCGCCGCCGCCAGCGTCGCCACTGCGACTTTTTCCACCTCGCATCCAGGGATCAGCCCAATCGTCACCACGCCCACCCCCTCGCCGTCCTCCTTCTGGTCTCTCTGCCGGCTGTGGTGACCGCGGTGGGGCTACACGACGTCGTCTCTTGGCTATGGGCGACGCGAGATCGTCCTCTGGTGCGGTAGGAGGCAATCTGCCATAGGACCGTTCTCCCGGTCGTCGGACTTCTCTATGTGGTGCCTCACGGTGATAGAAATCATCAGGCGGCGGCGGAGCCACTCGACGATGCGAGCCACCTGATGACGGTAGGAGTGGAGGTTCGTAAGGATCCTCGAAGTCGCTGAACGAATCTTCGTGCAAAGGGCTAGCCTTTCGGGCATAGTAGTCGTTCTCCTTATCGAGCTCAGCTTGGGTCAGGCTCATGGTGGTACGTTTCTCTTCGTATTCCACATCAGTTTCCTTGCGCTGCTGAGATCGGCGTTTCATTTCCTTGGCCTGACGCAAGCCGCGCTCCCATGCGGACTCCACTCGGGGCACTGGTGGCGGCTCCAGCACAGCAGGAGACCGGACCTTGGCTGATTCTGATGAATTGGATGCCGCTACTGCCGACTGGCCAACTTCCAGCAAAGGTTCCGCTCCCGGCAAGATAGGTTTCGGTGTAGCAAACATGCTGTAATTGCCAGTATCGAGAACGCCTGGATGTCTAAAGCGACAGTTGGCCCCCCACGTGCACTGGCCCTTCGAGTAGAACCTGCATACCGGCTGCGGCTTCAGTCGCTCCTTGCGTGTCTCCTCGTCCTCATCAGACAGCTCGCCCTCCTCCAACTCTTCCCCACCTTCCTTGGCAGCGGAGGCTTCGTCGTCTCCATCGCTCTTATTTGCTGCCGTTGGTGCTGCCTCTGCATCTTCTCCAGCATCACCTGCTTCTGTCACGAGAATATTTTCCTTCGCTTCGCTAGCTTCTCCAGCGTCTGCCACATCCTCCTTGCCGTCTTTTCCGTCATCGCTCTTGTGTTCCTCGTCCGAATCTGCTACTTCGTAGTCAAGCTCCAACTCATTGTCGGCGGTCGACGGCAGGAAGTCTTCCGGCGCCTCCGGCCTCGGGGCGGGGGCAGGGATATCGTCGTCCGCATCCGACATAGTTTAGGTAGACCTTGCCCTTACTAAGATGCGAGAGCTGAGCGAACCGAGGCAAAACGAAGCGTTCCAGCTCCAGACTAGCTTTGCAGACCTCAGCCTTGTTGAATGGCGACCCCTGGTTTGCCATGCACTTGATCGTAGAGGCGGAGGGAAGACAAATAGACCCTGATCACTGACGTTATAAAGACAACGCAAGGGCAAAAGTCATCGAGGAGTGGTAGGGGACGTCTTTCAAACATTCCTAGCGACGAGACTCGGGTTCTGGATTGCTGCCAAGGACACCGATCACGTGTGCCTGCTCTCTTGTGGCATCCCTCGGTTGTTCACGCCGGCGCGGCACTGGTGGTCCACTCAATCGGCCTCCTTACTTCGGCGGTAGGAAGCACCAGCAGCGTCCCCCCTGCACACAGAACACCTACTACCTAACCGGACCGATCACGTCGAGCCAGTTGTGTGGGGTCGACTACAGCGCTCCAAGCGGTCAGAGGGATAACGCAGAGATGCCCCAGCTGGACAGGGCAGAAGAGCAATCCGTCGGCCATTAGAACTTTGAACACTAATTTCTCAATAATGTATTGCAGAAAGATGACCTGGCAAAGGTTGCGATCATTGCTGACATCCTAAGCAACATGAAAACGAATCGACGGATAAGGCAACCTTTCCTGAACACTCAACTGCGCTACTGGAAGGCCATGAAGTGTTCAATACTGCATCGACCTCACCTATTCAGTCAGAGCAAGACACTGATGAAGCAGAATTCCCGTTGCCGTCGTCCGCGTCCGCGTTCACTTTGTGAGGTTCCCAAGTCCACGAAGTCAAGAGGAGATGCACCCACTGGCCTGGGTTCCACTATGATATTTTGCTGTCATCTTTATAGATTTTGTCAAAAACTCAAAAGAATTTGAATTCTAGTACGGTTTTGTTAGGATAAGTCTTTACAAATTGCTACTACATACATGGTCACGTCAAACTGGTACCAGTTTACCAGGTACTCACCAGGTACTGCATGTACTGCATCACGCAAGTCTGGAATTCAATTAATGTATTGAAGACTCTGCTTGCATTGCCCATCAGGATGTTCTTGACAAATGGTGGCATATCTGTCATTGTCTAAGTCCCTCTAAAGACACCCTCTAACTGTTTCACCCGTTGAAGGTCCTGTTGTGCCAGCTAAAATACAGTACAACTGTTCAAGGGCAAATGACAAAGAACCACAGTAACAGGCCCAGAGTGAGCCAGTACTTACGTATTAGATGCTGACTTATGAAGTATGATTTTGGTTTTTGCCTAAGACGGCTACGTCACCTCGTCCTGGAGCGAGGAGACGAAGAGATCCTGTTGCGAACAGGCCGGCAACAAAACTGATCTTGGCGAGGCTCTTGAACTCTCGAGCGACACTGAATGCAGCCAGGGGGGACGGCGCAGTCCGCCGACTCCATGCGCTGCATTCTGATTTTCACGACGAAGACTGGTCTCTTGCAGGCGTAGCCAGATTTCGCCTCCTCGAGGTCCGGGCCTCCGTTGACCTCGACTCGAAGGGCCCACTTGATGTCCCCTCTCGCAGCTCCGTTCTCACGTCACGGCGAACAAGATCAGCTCCGCGCTCTCAGCTAACTGCAGAGAGTGACACTCGCACAGTTACTTCCAAAAGCCAGACGAGGCGGACCCCTCGACAGTTGTAGTGGGGGTAAGAGGCCCCTCGGCCTTCGCCATTCGGACTTGGTGCGGTTCGTTGGCGATGCAACTCCTGGAGTCTTCTTCTTGCGAAATCCTCCTCCTGGGCGCGACGGCCATAGCGACAGAACGCACCTCGCTCGAAGTCGCCGAGCCTTCGTCGAACACTGCCACCTCCGCGGTCTGCTAAAGTGAAACTACTGAGAGAACCACTACACGTGCTGCCGCTCCTACGGGTGCTACTGCTACTACGAGTGTCGCCGCTACTACGGGTGCTGCCACCACTACCAGAGCCACTGCAAGTGCTGCCGCAACTACCTCTGTACGGCTTTAATATGCGCCAACCTTTATGGCCATACAAGGCCTACGCCGGGGCCTCCTGCTGCCACCATGGAGGCCGCGACCATGCACACTGCCAACTACTAAAGGTTGCTACTGCATGTGCGGCCGCTACTACAGTAGCCGCTACCACAGGTGTACAGCTGTGATTTACAGCAACATTTAGTCATATTACTAAAAAACGGTCAGTTTTTGTATAACTCAACCAAAGGCCTGGGCGAGTCATTGTAGGGATAAAAAGAGGCAGTTGAGGAAGAGGAAGATTTAGTTCTTGTCACAGTCGTAGTTGCGACGTCTCTAGCTAGGATATCTCTGCGTTATCCCTCTGACCGCTTGGAGCGCTGAAGTCGACCCCGCACAACAGGCTGGACGTGATCGGCCCGTCTAGCTAGTAGTTATTCTGTGTTCTACACGAGCTCCGCGTCATCGTAGCCCCGTCAGCTGAAGTCGGGGGAGAGCAACTGTAGGTTTCGTCAGTCAAAAAACCGTGACTATGGCTTTGGAAGCCGCCGCATCCGCTGCCTCCGACGCCATGGACGATCTTGAGCCGTTGGAACCCACACTAAAGAACCTGGTAGACCAGACCTCCCTGCGATGGATCTTCGTGGGTGGGAAGGGAGGCGTGGGTAAGACCACCTGTTCCTCTTCCATCGCTGTCCAGTTGTCCAAGGTGCGGGAGAGCGTGCTCATCATCTCCACCGACCCCGCCCACAACATCTCCGACGCCTTCGATCAGAAATTCGGGAAGGTCCCGACCAAAGTCAATGGCTTCGACAACCTCTTCGCCATGGAGATCGACCCTAACGCCGGCATCAACGAGCTGCCCGAGGAATACTTCGACGGAGAGACTAGCGACGCATGGCGCGCTTCAAGGGGCGTGGTACAAGAGCTGCTAGGAGCCTTTCCCGGGATTGACGAGGCAATGAGCTACGCGGAGGTTATGAAGCTGGTCAAGCGAATGGACTTTTCGGTCGTGGTCTTTGACACGGCCCCCACCGGACACACCTTGCGCTTGCTATCCTTTCCCGCTGTCGTCGAGAAAGGTCTCGGCAAGCTGTTGCGCATCAAGAACCAGTTCGCTCCGCTGATCAGACAGATGTCGGGCATGTTTGGCGGCGGCGCTGTGGCCGACGCCTTCAACCCGGAGCTCTTGTCCGGCAAACTGGAAGAAATGTTGCCCCTAATTCGACAGGTGAACGAGCAGTTTCGTGACCCAGACGCCACCACCTTCGTGTGTGTGTGCATAGCAGAGTTTCTTTCCCTCTACGAGACGGAGCGATTGGTGCAGGAGCTCACGAAGTGCGGCATCGACACGCACAACGTCGTCGTGAACCAGCTGCTGCTGAAGAAAAGTGGGGAAAAGCCGTGCAGCATGTGCGAAGCCAGGCACCGAATTCAGACAAAGTATTTGGATCAGATCGCAGACCTCTATGAGGACTTCCACGTTGTCAAGCTACCCCTCCTCGAGCAAGAAGTTAGAGGCGTTAAGAAGGTTAAGGAGTTCTCCGAGTTCCTCATGAAGCCGTACTCGCCTGTCTGATATCAAAAGTTATCACAAAAGCCTTCGTTGCTCCTTTCTTCTGTGATGCCACTAATTCAAGTTCATTGAGGACCTAGATTATATGAACTTCTTCACCAGGATTGAGTTAAAAAGTTTGCAACGTAAAAATCATTGTTTTTACCTTACACAACACAGCTTTAATATGCAATGAGCCATATCTTCTGCCCCTACTGCAGCACACAGTGGGCAAGACGTTCCTGAAGTGCAGTCAGTGCCTTATACAGTTAGTAATCCAATGGTGTCACACACAGCCTGGACACACTCACACGTTCAAGCGGAGGTTAACTGCTCCTTTTCACGCTGTTCACGGTGTCTCCGAGCAGCTTCTCGTTTGCTCTTCACCTTGATCTTGTGCCCCTCACAGTCCAGTTCTTCCCTGAAGCACTTATGCTTGCAGCACTTCTTGCACAGTTCTCTCTCGCACTTGGTGCCGCAGGGATTGGGACACTCTAAACACAGCTTGCAATTCTTTCGCCCGTTGGGAAATTGCTTGTGCGGGTTCTTATCCAGCTTCTTCTGCTTCTTCCGTGAAAGTTCTTCTCCTGCATGTTTATCACTCACAGACCTTTTGTTCTCCTGATTGCTCAACTTCAGCTTCTCCTTCTGACGGTTCTCCTCCAACTTCTTCTGGTGCTCTTCCGGTGGGGGACGCACGTATGGCTGGCAGATCCAAGGAGGATACTTCAACTTGTACTTTTTTTGCTCTTCAGGTTCTGTCCAAACTTTCTCTCCAGCATGATACGGCATCATCCGATCCTTGAGCACCAAGAGCCCGCCTCGAAACTGCTCCAAGCTGGACCCCTTAGCGATGACGTCCCTCACGTCAAAGTTCATCTTTAGTTGCAAGCAGTGGTGCAGGAGCTTAAACAAATGCCCTCTGGTGTAGGAGAGCGGGCAGGGGTAACAATCGACCATATCCAAGTATTCCTCAGCCATCTGCCAAATCGGGGGGTTGATGCCTGCAAACAGCGCCGGATTGGTGAGGTGTCCCTCGGCGGACATCACTGCTTGCACTCCAGTCTCTTCCAGACACCGATGAACATCCTCCAAACTCTGGATGTTTCCGTTGGCAACCACGGGCACATTGACGGCCTCCTTGACCGCTCGAATGTGGGCCCAGCTGGCGAGGCCGGTGAGGCCGCCTTTCTGCTCCCTGGTGCGGCCGTGCACTGTGAGCAACTGGGCTCCCGCGGCCTCCAGCATACGCGCGTACTCCACCGTGCGTTTGACGTCGGGAAACACTCGCAGTTTGCAGGTGATGGGCAAGCGACAGTTTTCGTCAACCGCCTTCACAAGGCTGGATATGAGCTCCCACTCGTCTTGGAGGAATGCGCCGAAGTGCCCTCGTCGTGCTATCACTTGAGGACATCCCAGGTTGAGGTCCACAGCATCGCAGTCAATGAGCTCCTGGGTAAGCTCGACAGCCCGGCGCAGAGTGGCAGGGTCATTGGCGCAGAACTGGACGATGAGAGGTCGATCTTCAGGGCAAGTCTGTAGCGCGTCGAGGCGGTAGCGCTCGTTCCTCACGAAGACGCCCGCGTGCCACATGGGAGTGAAGCACAAGTCGGCGCCGTACTTGCGAGCGAGCATCCGCCAGGCCAGTTCGCTGGCTTCCACCATTGGAGCTACCACCGTCTTTGGGCTTTTCAGGGTCTGTTCATAGAAGTCGAATCCTTTACATTTGCGAGCCATCCTTATCCTTGTTGTACTCCTCGTCCTCAGTCAGTTTCGCTTCTTCTTCACCTGGAAGATTGACGACAGTGACAATGAGTACAAAGCCACGAAAGAGTTCGCTTCTGCACTTAAACGTGGCCGACTGAACATGACCTGTACTAACCTCAGTAACTTCACGTCCGTCATCGTGGTGCCGGCCAAAAAGTAACCCGCAAGAAAAGTCTTCAGCCAGAGCGAAGGGATCAGCTGAGGACAGGGCAGAAAAGAGCCTCAGCACAACGGCAACAATGACTGCTCCGGCAAAGAGGACATCTTTTTCGACTGATAAGACTCCATTCTGCTGGGCTGTGAAGAGAAGCGAGCTCAGGACGCACAGTTTGGTGGCCACGTTCGGGATGACGAAGGCACCGCTAGCACCGGGCTCTTTCAACAACCTCTCGGCGTACTTGAGGAACAGAAACCCGCTGCTCTTACAGATGCTAAACACCACCGGATAGACGAACGTGCCGGGGTGCTCTTTCAGAATGATGTCGACTCCCGAGCGGACCAGTTGGATACGGAGGAAGTCTTGCATGGCTGCCAGTGGGATTCTTAGGTGCATGGCGTCCAAGCAACGGACGAACAGGTCACCCGGACAGTAGAAAACCAGGTACCAGCAGACGAGGCTAACGAGCAAAGGCTGAGTGTTGAGAAAAACTTGGGCGAGCGACGGCTCGGCGAGCAAGAGCGTTGAAAAGATTGCTCCGGAGTAAACATAAAGGACGTCGAGCATGAGGCAGGAGAGCGGATGGCGCCTCGAAAAAGCCCGCCATCGGGTTGGATCGAGGGTCGTCCGCAAGGCCAGGGACATGATGACGCAGTGAGGCACCCAGAGGGTGGGGAAAGCGGGGTACCGAGCCAAAACGTCGACGACGGGCGCCATGATGGCGAACACTGCGTTGAGACTAGGGGCACTTACACTCTCTCCTACGCTCTCAGGTGGCTGGGGTCGAGCAGAACAAGTAGCGCTCCTCCTGACGTGGAACGAGAGGACGGGCGGGCCCTTCACTAGGAAGCAAGTCCTGTTTTCGTTGATGCTCTGTTGACTCACTGCACATGGGGGGGGGGGAGCAACTAGAGATATGTCGGACTTTGGCAGGGGCCCGATAGCCCTACAATCCGACGCCAAAGCAGAAGCAACCCCATGCCCCGTCTCAGCCCTTCTGATTCGACCCCAGGGTAGGTTTTTGGCCGAGTCCGACGTGTCCGACTGGGTTGTCTGTCCGACACATCTTGAAGGAGTAGTGAGAAACTACTCCGCGGGCAGGAAGACCTCAAAGAGGACAGCGTGGTCACCCCGGGCGTGCTGTATGACCACGTGGCGCCACCTAACAGACAGAAGTCATAAAGCTGAACAAAACACACTGAAGGAGTTGTCCTTTGAAACGCCATCTTTAATGCCCGCAAACAGTGCCTAAAAACACTGGAAGTGACTAAATGTTGGAAGTACAACGCAATTGTACCGCAATTACTTTTTATAATAAAATGACATCTTGTCACTACTGATAGTGATATGCAGACACTACAACACTCGACCTTGAGAGGTCCCCGCTGATCGTGCTCACCTCCGGCGGCTGAGCTTGGAGAACACTACAAGTACCCTTAGTGAGGCCTTTTGTACATCTACTGGCAAAAGGGAGGCGATCCCTGACTCCCTGGCTTAGGACAAAACAGTGATAAACAGCACAGTTATGGACAAGGAAACTGAAGACGTCTCCACCAGACTCGCACCCCTGTTGGCCTGCAAGAATCGCCCCTTTCTGTAGTCTGACACCTTTCTGGGCTCTGTTCTCTTCATCATGTAGTTAAATGCTCTGAAAAAAAGTTATAACATTCCTTTATCATAGTCGCTGTCATAGTAGTTAGTTAGTTTTCTCACTTGGTGCTTCTTTTTCCTTGTGCCGTCAGCTCCGCTCCGACTTCGTTCCTAATTCTCTGATTGTACTCATTGAGCCACTCCAGCTGCTCGTTGTTGAAGAGACTCCAGTCGATGAGCTTGGGCTCGAACGGCATCAAGCAGACTGGTTCGAAGCCCAGGAAGGGCCCGTAATCCTCTTTGTCCTAGAGGCAGACACGAATCAGATGGCCATCTTGGACATGTTCGCACTGATGAATCTTACACTGTGCTTGAGATTCTTCCTCTCGACCACCCTGAGTACGGTCTCCAACCTGATCCCGAATTCGCCGGGTTGGTAGTAACCCGGTTCATCAGAGAAGAAGTGACCAACCTCGAACGGGTGCTCCTCCTTGGCATAAACTCTGACCTGTATATTGCGTGGGGAAGCAAGACGAGCGCAGAGAAGTCATAATTACATCCATACCTGAATGGGCGACTCATGGATGAGTCCATAGGCACCAATGCCGTGGCCGGTGCCGTGCCTGTAGTTGAGACCCACCTTGTGAAGGTGCCAGCGTGCAAGAGTGTCCAAGCGGGTGTCTTGGGTGCCTTTCAGGAAAGTCGCACGCGCCAGATCGATGGCGCCCAGCAAGACCCTGAGGGGGAAAAGTCGCATACTTGCAGTTGTAATGAAGTAGACATGGAATGGAAGTGAAACTGCTTCACTCAGTTCACCCTCGTACCTAGTATAGGCCTCTCTGTGGAAGCCGGTGGGATTTCCAAAGTGAAAAGTCCGAGTGACATCGGTTGTTCCATCCAGGTATTGTCCACCTACAGGAAAAAAGTCGTGTCTTCCCTATGAGTTACAGTGAGCACCGCTGATCGTTACCTGAATCTAGCAGAAACAGTGAATCAGTGCCAATCTTGGTGTTGGTGTCGTTGTTTGGCTTGTAGTGAATGACAGCACCATTTGCACCATAGGCGCTGATCGTCTTGAAGCTGTTGCCCTGGTAGTACTTCTGGCTGGCTCTGGCTTTTTGCAAAACATGGGCAGCCTAACAGACAGGTTCGACCTTGACCTTTGTGTCGTAGTTGACGACGAATGTAACAAGTCACCTTGAGCTCGTCCCAATGTTCTCCTTTGGCCATGCCCTCCTCCAGCTTTGCCGCCAGTTCTAACAGAGCCACAGAATCGCGGATGTGAGCACTGAGCATGCCTCTTATCTCATTCTATGAGTGATATTTCATGGACATGATAAAATAGTATTATTACCCCCAACCTTGTCATTGCCAGCATTTGAGATGATCACTGCTGTACCTCGTTCTTTTTGGCTTTACTCAGCATGACTGGCGACAAGTCAAACTTGAGTTTCTCCTCCGAGATGAGCTGGTAGATGGCGTAGCTGACACCACCTGAGTAGGCCCACTTCTTGGGGACCAGTACAGAAGACCACTTCTCC
>JAAUXU010166053.1_pt1 | contig 12656 bp, 11 predicted proteins | sample 7278151 | NCBI WGS metagenome assembly JAAUXU01 (sample SAMN14350113, study PRJNA611818) | marine sediment metagenome | isolation source: surface marine sediment (1.8m) | place: French Polynesia: Moorea | collected 2018-08 | reverse complement strand
GAAGAACTTAGTCAGGTTAGAAGAACTTAGTCAGGTTAGAAGAACTTAATCAGGTTAGAAGAACTTAATCAGGTTAGGTTAGGTTGGTCTAATACGTACACCAAGTTACGTTCAGTCAGGCAGACCCACATGCAGTGGCTTTTGTGTCTGTGCTGTGTGGCAGAATGGTAGAGGGTCTGCTTTTGAAGGTATTGGTTGCTGGTTCAAGTCCAGGCAGTGGATCAAGTTAGTCATCACGTCTCCATTGAACATTCGATGCGGGGAAAATAACTGTGCTGCCATCTATTGGATTCATGCCTCAACAGAGCATGACAGAGTTGCTACCATAGTCTGGGTCTGGTATACATGGGTGTGCCACTGAGGTAGGTGGTGTCAAATGACACTGAGATGGCAGAGTTGTTGATGGGATGTCTTAGACAGAAACTGTTGAAAGGGGAAGAAATGTTTTGTTTATGATTTTGCAGCTGTTGCCAGTCAGAGTTGCCACAGCCTTATTTTGTCAACAATTACTGGTCACAGCTTTGGTGTAATGATGTGGCAACCCTGGTGAACAACAACAACAAAACAGCTGCACCCGTATTACCCACTCACTCCCATGTTGCCACTGTTGCTACTCAGAAGTCAGCTGCCACTGAGAAATAGCATTGCCATTTCATAAACAATTTAAAAATAACCCCCTGTAGTTGGTGAATTTGGTGTCCTTAGCTTCATTTCCCGCGCGGCAGAGCTCAAGGACAGTCATCCTCCTCTCCTGTTCTATCGTTGTTGCTGATCAAATTCAGACATTTTACAATTTGGGCGCAAGTTTGACGTCCCAGCCACTTCACCAAGCCTCTTAACAAGTGGCTGATCTTCCCCTCATTGTTCAGGATGGCCTCAAACTTTGTGAAAATTTACCTGCAGGCAAAAAGGGCTGTACGAAGCTTTATTATGAAACTTACTGCCGCTGTTCAGTGACAGTGAGAGAGCGTTTCATCACTTCAATTATAATAAGGAGACCTCGGGAGAAAGGTGTGATTTTGTCACCCACTGCTCATTCCATAGCATTGCCCGTTCTCAAATCAGAGGCTTTTTCTTAGTGTGGTGATTTGAGCTTCGAGCAATCAGTCTGTGGCAGAGGCACATCTCTCCGTCTCGTTGTAGCATTCAATGCATTAGTGAATTCGGTACTATTGAGCACATCGAGAGAATCGAACATTCTCACGAGTTCTCACGAGTCACGCTTGTGCTGCAATCACTGATGAGTTGAGGTAGTGAGGAGAACGACGTGATCTTGTCCCAGACTGCCGACGCCACCGTGCCAACATCGACGGGGCTGATGCAGTCGAGGTGTGACAAGAGCAGTCTCACTCTAGTGAGGACATCTCTGCTAACTTCATAATTTGTGCAAGCTCACCTGTGACTTCCTTTCATGTCCCATTTCGCCCAACCAGGGGGAGGATACAAGATGAAACCCAGACAGTAAAACCAGGCTCCCTGGAAGAAAAAATAAACGAGCTTCACGGAAACGCCCATTAGCGTTGACAGGTGGTTCCTTTTAGACCCGGATTTTAAGTTGAGTGGCGCTAATATTTCTCCCCTGACCTTACTTGTCCCAGAGAAAGACTTGATTTTCGTTGCATTAAACTCCCAGAATCTGACAACATTGACGGCGAGGTACGACTTCTACTGTTTCTCTCTCCTTTCTCCCATGAATAGGTCAATCGGGCCCTTAATCCAAATTTAAGGGAGCCAGATGGAAAACATCGGTTTGTCCTACAGTAAAGCGCGATACGCATGTCGCGGCTGCAGCAAGACATGCGTGCCATAGCGGCGTCTTCCGTCAACTTGGCACCACGGCAGCAGAATTTGGCGATTTTCGCAGGAAATTTGATTATGCTTATGTGCTCCACGACGATCATGTCAATGTGACTGAACGTTGACCCGTTCCGTCACATTGACTGTTGAGGGTAATCGAAATATATGTAGGTAGAAAATAAAAACTGACAACAATCCAAAGAAGGTCCCAACTTGTGGCTGCTGATCATGGACCATTTGACGTCATGGCTGTCTGTTCCCATGCTGTCCATGTTAGTCCTGATGCAGCTAAACAGGGATGTCAAACTAAGTCAATAGTAACCCACGTTACGGCCAATACCTGCCACAGTGTGAACGTGCATCGCAGGATAGCAGGAATGATGTTGTTGGGGCGCACGGCCTCGAGCACCGTGATGGCCGAACACAAGAAGGCTGCGTTGTACAGAAACGTGTGGACCTATAACGGGACTGACATGAGTTGGCCAGCGGCAATACGAGCTCTTTTCGCAGTGCATTGTTAGCAACACTTTTACGTGCAAACATGTGCGTGATGCTGAACCTGAACATCCAGTGGCGGCCTCCCGTCGAGATGCCACAGGAAGATGAAGCCCTCCATGAAGAAGGCGATGGCGGCTGTCACGAGGTCAATTTCACTGGGGACACCTGGTACCTGGGCGAGTGGGGATAGCATATAAAGCTTCAGCCTTCCAAACGCGCAATCCCTCTGCTAAAGTGTTGATTTGAAAGCGCTGAACAGCACTTATATAAATGCACGGGGGGAGGGGGGTTCCCGCTACTTGGGAGTTTTAGGGACAACCATCTCTTCAGCTCCAAGCTTTTGTGCATACAGGGTGCATACCATGAGTGTCACTTATTCTTCTGTCGTGAAGATTGCCTCCGTCGAACAAGACGTGTTAGGTCTGAGGATACGAGCAACACCTTTCTCTGTGTGTATGCATTTTTTTGGTCATTTTGCCTGTAGCACGATAAACAGCGCCTCGGCCAGGATCGCCAAGCAAGGGAGAGGGGATCTGTTTGATCAGCTCACCAAATGTAACAAGTTTAGTTCATTAAACATGAAGTGTCATGTCTGGAGATGTCGACAAAGCCCCTTTTGCATAGAGATCACGGATGACGTCATCTCGAAAAGGCGAAACAACGCCTTGACCAGACCTGTGCATCTGTTTTATTAGCTGGCGGATGCAGTATTATAATGCCGTGCACAACCTTTTGTCTAATACAGCGTACTTGTCCCTGCGACTGTTGCGTGTTCATCAAGCTCGGTTGTGCCTCTTGCATGGATTTTGCCTTGGCGTCTGAGGAAACCTGGTGGATCACCTCTTTTGACGTGAGAGCCATTCATTCTGCCGCACCCTGTCGGTCGTGGAAGTGGTGGTGCTACTCCTGGGCATGTTACTATCATGTGCACGCGAGTACATATGAAATGACGGTCATAAACTTTCCAGAGATGGGAAGGGGGAGGGAAGGCAGAGGATGTAGAACTCCTCTCCCGTCTCCAAATTTGATGGTTGGTCGTTTTGACGAAAGATAGCCCAGGGTGCGTTTATATTGGCATAGTTTTTCCTACAGCTCCTTTTTTACTTTCTAGACGTGCGTCACTTCACAGATGGTAGAATGAGCACGTGACTTTTTCTATCCAAAGTTCTTCTCACATGCCTAAGTTGGGTTGTTGCTGCGAGCGTCTGCGCCGTCTACTACGTATGACTCCTCAAGTGCGCCAGTGTGAACTTGCCCTAAGAAGGTTGAAAGCCGCGCACCTTATTTCACTGAACAGGGACGCTATAATTGCACTCCTACTACAGGTCCGTGTACATTATTTAGTCGAAATTTTCTGGCTACGAGTCCTAGACGAGGGTTCAAAGAAGTTCACAAGTTTTGGAGTAGCTGGAACCTTTGAGAAGAAGCCTTCCCTCTCTAATCTGACCATAAACAGAACGGCTTGAAAGACGACGAGGAGTAGGAGAAAGTTATAGAAAACTTTCTTTAAAGGCCAATGCAGCGAAAACGCTCACGATACCGCATGCAGGCAAGGCTGCTGAGGGAGGATGGAGGGAGGGACCAGAAATCTATTCAAACGTTTTGATACTCGCATCTGACAGACAGAAAAAGGAAGCGAGCGAGCACGTCTCGGTCATCTCGTGTTCACAGCACTTTGCATCAACTTGACTTCTCAACTTTCTATATTTTTCTTACGGTCTCGTGTACTGTGTTGAGACGATGCTCATGCAGGGGGTGTTACTCACATTGTAGAAGTGCATGATGTCGAAGAGCGTGGGTAGGAGGAAGAACGTGAACATGGTGATATGCTGGCCGTTGTGAATGGCGCGAAAGTTGCCCTCGCCGTCCAGGGCCGTTACGTACTCCCCGGCGATGCCTATCAAGACTGACATGAAGCGCAGGCTCGTCTCGAACGGAGGCAGCAAGGGAGAACCCCAAGAGGTCGGAGACGTCTTTCGCTGCGGGTCAGGCCTCAGCCGCAAGATGCCGTGGTGATTCTTGCCCAGGAAGTGGTTCTCAAAGTACCTGATCATGATATCGACGGCCCACCACAGGGCAAAGATGCCGAAGAATGTCCCTGGCACCACGTGGCCAGTCAACGACCCCATGACGTCGTCGTCTTCGTTATCTTCGTCACCTTCGTCGTTGCAGCCACCGACGCCGCTGCTTTTCTTCCTTCTACTTCTTTGCTGAGCCAAAAATCTTGGCTTGACAATAACAGGCAAGGATGTGACTGGTAAGGAAATATTTTGTTGCTTGCTTCTTGGTCGTCGTCCCCTCTTTCCTTCCTGCCTTCTTCCCCTCCCTGCTGCACCGAGCACAATAACAACACTGCTCTCCACTCAGGTGAGAAAGTTTACAGCACAGAACAGTGCGTATATACTACCATGTACTACGTATGCACTGTGCAAGCACTTACACACACCCACACACACTCACATACACACACGCACACACACGTACGTACTGTACGTTCTCCGTCCGCACGTCCGTTTGTACGCTCGTCCTGGTACAGATACAGCGACTGCGTCTTCTACTCCTCGCACGCGCTCATGTACGCACGCACACTCGTTCGGACGGACGGACGAATGGACGGACGGACGGACGGACGGTGGGGACGGAGAGAAAGGGGGGAAAAATGAGAGTGTGACGAGAGATGCGTGAAGAGCTGTAGTAGGAGGCATATGTGAGAGAGCTCTCACATGCGTGCCCTGCTTGGTATTATGAGTAAATCGATGGGACCGTCGCCGCCGCCGCCGCCGCCGCCGTCGTCGTAGGCAAAATTGTTGCGCGCCTCGATGGCATCGTCGTCGTGCGGGATCACTTCTCCTCATACATAATGTCTCCTTCACGTGATAATCTTTCATATAATGTTGCGTGTTTTTCCTACACTCTGTCACGACGTCCTTTCTTTCTCTCTGTGTGTGTCTACCAGGTAGGTGTGACGCAGTTCGATAATTTGCTAAAAAAGAAAAAAGAAAAGGAACCTGGGACTCACTGGTAGGCCGAAACCTTCCTTTCACCATCCGAGTACAGTATTGTATTATGGAACTACTGTAGTAGAGCCTTCACTTAGTTGCTTTCTCATGGGCGGCGGCCTTTTCTCATGATGAAACTTTGCGGCGCCCGCCAAATGTCAACTGAGAGCGCGCGAGGAGAGAAAGAAAGACTTCAACAGAAGAGAGCTGGAAAGAAAGGCTGAAACGCAGCAAAGGCCATTTCCAACAGCAAATGCCTACGTAGCAGAAAGGAAATCCAGTATTTTTTTGCCACTTGCTCCGCCAGACAGGGTAGTGCGATCTAGGTGCACTGTGAACCTGGCCTGGAGTGGGTGCGTGAGGTAAAAAGTGTTCGGTTGAGTCGCTCCCCCTTTCTCCTGCATGCCTCTTGCGTGTCCAGCGGCCACTCCCACCACCACTACAACTGCGGCAATTGCTGTGCTCCCTTAAGGGACCGATCAGAGGAGGCGAATTCACTCAACATTTGCGCGTTTCGTTAAGTATACGTTTTATACAACATCATTCTCCCGGACAGCGACCGCTTTGGTCCGATGCTACGTTGTCGACACTTCTTTCTAGTATACGCGTCTTTTCTATTTACCCGCAGCGTACTTTATTTTTATCTTGTATAGCCCGAGGCAGGCTTGGGGCTGGCTTGGCACCAGTGCTTGACCACCCTCGAGTCGCATTATTCTCTCGAACTGGAACTGGGTCATTTTTCTTACCCACTTTTCAACCCCGAACTCGATAGCTCAGGGTGTCTGACGACCACTCACATTCAGCAGTTTAAGGTTCGATTCCGGCTATTTTCATCTCTCTCTTCTGACTTATCACCAACCACATATCTGAAAATGTGGCAAATGAGGACAAAATGTCCAAAATTTTCAATTATTGGTCCATCCTAGAGTGCACCGGGTCCGCCATAAGTCATTGCGCTCATTGTGGGGGTCATTTCTAGGATACGTCTGAAAACTATGGACACAGAAATTAATCCTCGAGATTGAGTGTAAGCTTTAATTTAGCTACTATGGCATGGCTTCGCTGCAACGTTAAAGCAAGAGGTATGAGTTCTGGTAAAGCATTGTTATGCGCATTTTGTGAGAAGGTGATACTCTGGCACATTTTTTTGCCACTGAAATCATATTGAAATCAATCAAAGTCAGCATGAACAAGCTCATTTCTTTACCTCCAAAACATAAGCAAAATTGACATCTGCTGTCTGTGCACTCCGCCAAAAACATTCAGCATATCTTACAGATGCCTGATGAATGGCGGCATCAAGGAGACTGGCAACACTGTCAAAAGCACTACCACCTGCATGAGGCCATGGACAACGCTTTGTTCCTGACGGCATTACCACAGGTCAGACGTATGGCACCGACAGCTGGCATGGAGGCTGTAGTCAATCTTCCACGACTTGACCTACCGGGTGCGCAGAAAAATGATATAGCTGTCTTGTGCTATTCTCACAACTCACCATGTTGTCACTACAAAGTTGAAATGATATTCCATTGATTGAAATAATATAATGACTCTTAGTTTTCATCTGCTACTTAGAAAAAAGATTCCATATCTCCTTAAACAAATGAACACTCACTAAGAAATTATTGAGTGGATTAAGGCTGGCAGCAAGCACATGGACATCGCCTAGCAGTTTGACATCCACGTACAGACTGTGTACTCCTTCAGGAGGCTGTACAATGCCATGGGAGGATTCTCTAAGTGTCCCAGTACAGGAAGAAATGAAACTATGACGACTGAGAAGACCATTGAGGCCATCAAGGATAACATTGCTAATAACCCCAAAACCTTTGTGAGGAAGCTCCCCAGGGACGACAAGTTACCCAAGGCCACTAGTGGGAGCTGGTAAGCGAAGATTTGGGATGAAGTCATTTGTGAAATGCAAAGTCCAGCAACTGACACCCCGATACCCAGAGAAAAGGGTTACCGGAGGAAAGAAAATCATGAACTTTGGGAAGAGAGGGCTACATCACACAGATGCTCATCTTCAGTGACAAGAAGGACCTCCATGTGCATAAATATGCGATAATTGTCAATCTGTCAAATTAGCTCCTTTGCAGTTGAAGTATGTGGGGCAGTCGAAATTCCCTATGAGGGCCATATTGCTGGGCATGATTGTACAGATGGAAGAGCTCTTCCTCCCATTTCGAGGAAGAGCTTCCTCCCATTAAGGGCGACATGAATGTGCCCATGTACAAGAAGAATTCCTCTCAAAGAAGGTGCGTCCCATCCTGGATGCCACCTACAGCAATCTGAATGCGTGGCAAGCCCAGGCACACGTAATCGGATTCAAAAGTACCTGGTCGAAGGAGTTATGGCCTTTGTGAACCTGAACCCCCACGACTTCACCATCTGGGCATGTGAAGAGCAAAACCTCCACCAACCCACATGCCCCTTTGGCCTCCCTGAAGTCCACCAGAAAGCCGGAGTAGGCCAACGTGTCTCGAGCCTACATCAAGAGCTGTTGCCAGGTCTTCGAGGTCTGTGTGCAGAAAGCTATTGACTATATAATGGTGGCACATTTAAGAAACAAAGAGGGGGATGTCTACACAAAAATGTTACTGTTATGTGTCTCTTAACCCTTTGAATTCCAGCGGCCGGTTTTCCGTCCAAGCGCATAGACAGGAGTACCACATGATAAGAGCATCGTGATGGAGGACGAGCTGACAAGGTGAGACTTTGTTGTGTCAATAGCCCTCAGTAGTACAGATGTGGTCAAAAGTACTACGTAGTATTCATCAAACAAAATGCTACATCCCCACTCTTCACTCTATTTCTCCCTGAGAGACTGGAGTACAGGGGGCAGCTAACGTGAGAACAGTGGAGTTCAAAGGGTTCACCTGATCTACCAGTGAAAGTATGGCACAACTTTATAATATTTATTGGCGTAAAATTTCTCCATCAATTCAAAACTTTCCGAATCGACTCATAATTTGAAATGGATCGATTCACGAATCTTTCCCTGTCTCTCCCACTTTCGTGCTTTTAAATCGATTCATGATTCACGAATCAAAAAATCGTGCCAAACGTAGTTTCAGTAGTAAAAACAATTATGGATCCGATCCGGGTGCAGAGTGAATAGTGAGTGTTAAGAGCGAGGTCAGCTTCAAGGCCGAGATCAGCTTCAAGTCAAGGCAAGATCAGCTTCTCGTTGAGTCCCAAGCTTGTGTTGACAGCGATCGCAAACGTGTCGATGACAAGTTTGGGGCCAATTTGTCCAGAGGAGGGAGATACAGACAGACACATACATAAGCACACACCAGCAGTGTCTTATGTTTTCCTTCCAGCAAAGCGAGTCGAGTCTGCTGGTTTATTTATATTTGTAAGACCCTCCTATTTGAAAAATCAACCCAAACATGGACGGTCTCTGGCACAAACTGGAGTCATCGAAAATATCGCAAAAGCCTCTGTGAACTGATGGTTGCTGACATGAAGTCAGGGTTGTCTTGCTGATCTCAAATATACATATGTTTACAGTCCTGGCCGTAAGTAATTGCATCGAGCATGACAGCACCTCCTATGCTCTACTGAAATGTGATGAGGTATGATTTTGATGTGGAATATGTACATGTGATACTGGGACACGATGTTGAGTACACAGAGTCAATGTCAAGGCTGCCCATTTGGTGCCACAATGCTCAAAAGGAAGCCACCTGGAGATGAAGCCGTGCCAAACAGAAGAGAAATTTGGCTTTTTCAGGGGGCAAAAGTGGATGAAATGGCCTGAAATTTTCATGGGGGAATCCAGACCCCCTGGTCCACCATTTCCACTGGGATTCACTCCCCACTCCCCAGGCCCTCTGGTGCTATTAGCAAGCATGCAAGAACCCCATGTATGGGTTGAGAGGTTGCTACGTTTGATGAAGCAACAAAAAGAGAGCAATGGGGTGACACTTTGAAAAGTAAAAAAAACTCATCGACAGAGTTCTCTCACCACTCCCCTCAGTAGTGAGAGAAGGCAGTCCAGACTCTGGAGCTTTGGGGACCTGATCAGACTCAACAAGCAAAGGCAACCAGGATCACCCTCAGCAGTAGCAAATGTGACAGTCCAGATCAAGATTTCCCGACTGTCATTGATGAATTTTGTCTATCTGTTGAAGTGTCACCCTGTCGCTCTGTTTTTGCTGCTTCATGGAACATAGCAACCTCTCAGTCCCGACATGGGGCATGGGTTTTTGAGTACCCATACATGGCACCAGAGGTGTAGAGACTTCCCTACTGGGGCAGGGATTGACACAGTAGTGGTGGATGGCTGGTGTTCGCGGGATGCCGCGATCACGATTGATGGATGAAAGAATCCATTCTCTCAAGTCTTCCATAATTCCTTGTTGAGTTCTAATTTTACCCGGGATACTCGGTTACACGTAGGAGCCCGTCATCTACGTTAGTGGGTCTCTGCATTCAGGCGCACGCTCACGCGATAGTCACTAGTGTGAATTCGACCTATATCTCTACTGATTATTTAAGCACTCCGTAGAGTCTTCATCCTCGGCATCGCTTGCATAGCAACGCCCCCTGATGGAACACGGCCATTGGCGGTAAAGACTGACCGTTAGAACATGAGATCTTAGATTCACAATACTGAGCTTTGACAGTGCAACTAGCCTCTGTCGCCACTTCTGGCCAAAGGAGGAGCCACGGAGAGTTCCCATTGGTATCAATGCCGCTTATCCACTCGATTCAACCAGCTACTGGGCTGCGTTGGTGGGCGGATACCAGGATGCAATCCGTATATGACAGGTTACTCAGACTCGGAATCGCCTTGCGCGGTAGCGACAGGCAGCGAATCTGATCCCCAGTCTACCTTTGAAGTGTGAACGAGAACGCATGAACGACGGGGTCTAACCACAAATTTTACTCTTACTCAACCAGGGTTTACCTCCTTAGATGTTAAACATACTCAAGTGATGCGCAGCAATGCTGTATTTTCCCCTTATACATAACATTACCTTACACGGACTTAGACTTACAGAGGAGAGATGGCACACAAGAAAGAGCTTAGAAGATCATTCTTCTAAGTCCCTTCCCAAGCAAACAGGTTACTGGACGGACACCACAACAAGTGAACTCCACCTAATTCTACAATACACAGCAGCCCCATGGCTGTTGTTGTCAGGCTTTTTATAGCTGTTGAAGTCCCTCTGGCCTGTGCCAGCCATTCTTGCTACAGATGTTAATTGTTTTTGCTGGACTGTCTTCGTGACTGTTGTGGCCTTCCCGTCTTATGCTTATTGCAGGTGTTGATGATGCGCCGATGCTGTCCTCGATTCCATCAGGTGTTCTTGTAGGTCGAATTTCGCATTCTTATCTTTCTCTCTCTGTTACATAATCAATCACTGGCTTTTTCCACTTATTCTATCATCATCTATGGTCAATATTCTAAACTATACATTTTCTCATATATATGTATATGGTTTAACTGCTTTTTGGGCTCTAGTATAAACTTCTGATATATACGTATATACAGGGCTTTCATAAGATTCCATCTTGTCCCTAGCGTTAGGCGCTACTAAGGTGGTTGATCGGATCTTATGGTTGGGAACATGACGAATTAACAGAGGTTCTATATCGTTCCCAACATCCCACTGGGCGATGAAAATGTATTCACAGTTTAAGAATTTTCTCCTTCTTCTTCGCTGTCTTCATAGATGTTTTCTATTTGAAGTGGCCGAAGAAGTTGTCAGAATTGTGCCCATGCGCTGTTACCAACGAGGACAGTGTTAAGTAGGTTCTGATACCGATGTTGAACGCTGTTGTTGTTGTAATAGCGGATGGCTTCTCCCATATAGATGAGTCAAAAGATGACGTGTGTTGTTCGATCTCCTCAATGAATAATCTTAACGTCTGTTGGCAAGGCTTGCGCTTCTGTTAAGGGAATGAAGCGGTCATCCTTAGTGAGGATGACGACGTTGACAACGAAGGGAACATGGCTGTCACAGATTCCCTTAATCCGATTGGCGAACATAGTTCAAGCCAGGGATGTCGTCATCTCGGTGGCATATTGCAAGAGACATAGTCGTTGCAGTGTTGGATGATCATTTTCAAAACGATAAAGGAGAGTGGCGAGTGGAGCGGGTTCAAGGAAGGCAATAGTTTCGGTTTGATAGTGTTCATGGTCTGGAAAAAGGGATGGACTTTCTTGGAACTGAAGGAGCAAGTAATTGATTTGAATTTTGAGGTTAGTTCGGGTAGGGAAGAGAGTCCGTGGCACCGGTGACGGTGGTGTCTTGGTTGGACTACGATCATGCTGAGTAGTCACCTTGATGTTGTTGGATCGGAGACGTTCCTTGATGTTTTCGTAGTTAACAAGGTAAGCCATGTTATTGTAGTTCTCTTCAGGGGTCAGAGAGCAGCTGGCCGGTGTGGTTGCTCTAAGAGCAAGCTGGGGCTAGCTCTTACGCGGGCGTGCGCGATGCTTTCTTGGTGCTTTCTTTGTATGCAAAAACATGCGCTCTTCTGTGATATAATACAACTGGATTATGCAGATGACTCTTTGGCTTGTTGTTGAATAATGATACTTATAAAGGGGTTAAACTTACAAAGTGGGTATGATCAATGGTGCGAATATAAATTGGATACAGTAAGTGATATTTTACATTAAGTGTTAAAACTTGGTGCGCATGTACTCTGAGTGTGTGTGGGTAACGCACTAGGGGTGTCACCCCGGCGGGGGTATAAGTATCCGCCCCGCTTCCATCCCTTACTTCCGTGCCTGCGATGCTCTCCCACGAGCACTCCCAGTTACATACTCCCTCCCTGAGGTGCAATGATCAGGCCCGGCATCCCGTGTGTATAAGGACATCTGATCCCCAGTTCAGTCTGACAGACCAGGGATGGGGGTTATCGTTTACAGACAGGGTTGTGGGAGAAGGTCCTCTCGGACCCCATCCTAACCTATGTGTTCCCTACTTGCCTTCGGCACAGGATCTCTCATGCTTCGGTAGAGGCGCTGCCATGGAGGGTTCTCGGACATCTTGGCCTTTCCACTCACCACAATCCGTCTCCCTCCCCCATGACTCCCTCGAAACACAAGGACCTGAGTCCGCCTACCTACGCCTCCGGCAGCCCAGAACGTGGTCCCAGCGGATGCGTGTGTTCGCCACCCTTTCCGTCCGGTCCAGTGTCCCCCACGAAGTCCCTGAAGGGTTTAAGGGCCAGTAGTCATCAGTCCCTTCCTCCTACTCTACGTTCCGTTCGTCCTTACCACATCTATGGGAAGTCTAGGATCTACGACGTCTCGCCATGTCAACGTACCTCACGTGCTGACACCTAGAGTCCTTGATAAGGTCAAGTCCTAGCTGCCCACGGACTACACACATG
>JAAUXU010002864.1_pt1 | contig 12663 bp, 17 predicted proteins | sample 7278151 | NCBI WGS metagenome assembly JAAUXU01 (sample SAMN14350113, study PRJNA611818) | marine sediment metagenome | isolation source: surface marine sediment (1.8m) | place: French Polynesia: Moorea | collected 2018-08 | reverse complement strand
GTCTAGACACTATTACAGTGTCTGCTTCCTTATGCACATGACATGTATGCTACAATGGGCAATGAATCCACTTGGTGTTTAGTTCCTCCCAAATGGTGGTGCATACCTGTGGCACAATCTTGCTAATTGTGGAGGAATGAACACGAAAAGCCTCTTCCAAAAGCTTATAAGAGCCTCCAGTTGCAAGGTATTGCAAGGTGATCTGAAAATGGGACTGTATGAAAAAAGCCTGTCTGAATCAATCACCATACAAGAATGCTTTGTTGTACCTGTAACCATGTCTGAGCAGATATTGGCTGTCTCATCACTGTTGGCTCCTTTGTGATCCTCTCCTCAATGCTGCCCAGAAGTTCCTCAAGCTGTGCTTCAGTCATCCTGAAGGAATTGAAGAACTTCTCATGGTCTTCTTCCTCCTCAATGTCCTTGTACATGGAAACTGGTCTTGCACAGCAAGCCATTCTTTGGCCCAGACTGACCTTTGTTTCCTGGGATTCCCTCTAGCAATGGCATCCTGCTCTTCCACACTTTTGGCAGCTAAAAGAGCCTTTGCAGCACGCAGTTTTGTTCCTTTTGGAAGGTGCGCCATTTTCTGAAATGTGTTGAACATGCTGCAGATTCATCCAGATCAATGGATGATCAATCAGTCTATCGTAATTCAGTGGATGTAGCAGAACCAACATGGGGGGATGGTGGTACAAGGGACAAGATCCTACCCAGCACAAGCAGTAACATCACAATAACCACTAGAACATAAGTTAATGACACATACACATATGTAGCAGTAAGATATAATCAGTTCTAGAAAATGACTTCACGCACTTGCCAGCAGCGAATCTGGAGGTCCTGAGCAAGGAGCAGCAGTGGCAGAAAGCAGCAAGACTGTATCAGCAATAGAAAACATAGCAGTAAAATATCACAATGAGTGCTAGAAAATGTAGCAGCAACATATAATCAGCACAAGAAAATGACTTAATGCACTCACCAGAAGTGAATCCGGCAGTCCAGATCAGCAGGCAGTGGCAGTTGCGGCAGTAGTGGTGCACAGCGGCAAGATCGTAGCAGGCACTAGAAAGTGCAGTAGTAAGGTGTCATAATCAGTGCTGGAAATTGACTTAACGTGGAGGCCATGTCATCAGCAAGGGATGCTCTCTTACTGGTGATGATGTTTCCTGCTGCACTGAACACATTCTCAGAAGGAACACTAGTCACAGGAACAACTAGGTACTTTCTAGCCACTAGATAAATTGTTGGATAACTTTTTTCTCCACAGTGTTCCACCCATCTAGTGGATTTTTGTCCCTGTCAATGGTTGCAGTATACAAATACTTTACTACCTCCTGAAGTGCACTGGCTGACTCATGTTTCTTGCCCTTATTTACATTCTTGGAAAGAAGATCGAACTCATTCCACAAAGTAGATTTTTTTAGGTGGGGAAGGTGGTCCTGAATCTGGTTCAGGAGCAGGATCATTGCTGACAGCTGTAGCAGAGAGCTTTACAATTTCTCCTTTAAGTTTCTCAACTGCAGTGTGCTGCTGCGTCATCCTGAAAGGCCAGTTTTTTGAATCGGGGATCACATAATGAGCCCCAGGCAAGAACAGTTGGAAGGTTTTCGATTGATTCTACATTGGAAAAGTAAATGTTAAGGCACCTGCACATAGCATTTGCAAATTTTGTCTACTAATGCTGATGCTGTTCCACATTGCACATTTCTGCCATTCCTGCCATGCCGCTGCCAGGGGCAGCAAATAGTAGAGATGAGTCAACTCATTGTTTGAGTCTACTCTTCTTCTCCAGAGGCTGAAAACTGAAAATGAGTCGACTCATCGATTCATTGAATCATGAATTAAGCAAGCTCTAGTCTCATATGCTAAGAATGTTCCATTGTACTAAGAATTACATTATGAGCAATGCTTTAAATCCCTCTAGCTTACAGTCATTCCATCCAGAGCTAACCATTTCAGATCCTGGTGCTGGACCCTCGCTCTCGAGCCCAGTAGCCAAATTTCAAAGTTCAATTTTAAACATTTTTAGGCCGGCCAGGATTCGTAAAGACAGTCGGAGTGCAATCCTCTAAACTCATACTCGACAAAATGCGGCAAAAGTAGAAATTCAAAGCTCCCCTTGTTTTACCAGTTTTTAAATACTGTTCTGTAAATAAATAATTATTATTGATATGAGATTGTTTTTGCAACTCTTCAATTTTTTGTCACACAATCTTTCCAAAACGGACAAGAGAAGGAGGGAATGACGAAACACCCCAGACTGCAGAAGGATGCTTTGAACAAGTGCTGGAGGTGCTATATGAATGAAAATGATGCATAAGGATTTAAGGATGTCACATCAGCTAAAAAATGACTCAAAATGGATAAACTATCTTTCGCGTAAGCGGTACTTTCTCTTTTGGAGGTGCAGTGTGACAAAGGCTGACTTTTCTTGTTCTTTTCTTTTTATCATGAGCAAGCACTTTTTCAGCCAGTTCTGAGTGACTGACTTTGACCGGGACAAATTTCTTTTCCATTGATGCAAATTTTACTTGGTTTTGTGCGTCTGTAATACACTTTGAGTCAACTTCTGTTAAAGGTAATTTGTGTGCACTCAGCACAGCATATCAACATGCAGGTCCGGTCTAGGGTCGCATGGGATCACAAATTCTCGGGTTGAGCTTTTGGGCTGGCTTGAGCCCAACTTGCTCAAGAACCATAAGGAGTAGAACATTGAAAGATTATAGACAAGTTTATTGGCATGTCATATGACATTAAATTTCGAATGACCACCTTGGGCAGCTACCATGGCCTCCAAGCGGGGGCAGAATGAGGCACAGGACTTCTTGATGAAGTCTGGGGACAAGGTGGCCCACTCCCTCTCCACCACCACCTTTAGGTCTGTCATGTTGCGGTGCGGCAGGCCCTCCTCTCCACCATGCCCCTGACAGCATAGTCCAGGGGGCTGCAGGCGGGGCTTGATTGAGGCCACAAGTGGGAGGGCCAGAGGTCCACGAAATTCTTGCCACACCAGGCTTGTGTGGCCTTGGCTTTGTGGCCTGGGGAAGAGTCTTGTTGCCACCCATAGCCCCCCTCAGGGTAGTTGGCATCCACCCAAAGCTTGACCACCCTGTCCAACACCTCCAGGTACTCCTTCTGCCCCATCTTCAAGCCCTGGGGGGAACCAGTGTGGGGGCATGGCCTTGCTGTCTGAAGCTATGACCCCCAGCATCATTGCACCAGCTGGGTGCCTGGTGCAGTTGATGGGGGGGACGTCAGGGGTGATAGGGACCAAGTACTGGTCATTCTGGTCATTTCTGGCCTGGTCAACGGTCCACATCTTGTCAGAGAAGATCCGGACTGTTGATCAATGGTGTTTCAACCAGGATATGAGCCTGGCCCCTCTGTCCACCTTGGCCTTCTTGCATCTGTTGGAGAGGAACTGGCAGTGTCCCTGAACGTAGCTGTTTTTTTAGGCTCATCTACCTCACCTTCACCCTCACAGTGCTGTCAGTGACCTTGAGGTCCCTCACCATTCTTCTCATGGAGGTGGTGGGGTCCGCCTCAATGGCGGTGGCCACAGAGGCCCCAATGTCTTTTTTATTGTGGCCACCCAATCCTGGCTTTCTTTTTCCCCTCCTTGACCATCTTCCATCTTCTTCACCTAGAAAATGAAGCTCTCTGAGCACCTAGTGATGTCCACAATGTTCTTGGTGGTGGTACCGGTGTGAAGAAGATCCGCCACCCTTTGCTGTTTGGCCTCCATTTCAAAAATGAACGACTCTATGGCATTTTTCAGTAAACAAAACTTATTCCTGTCTATCACAAGCTTCTGAGCAAGTCCAAACATGACACCAAATTCAAACGTAGACCAAAATATTAACGTTTTAAAAGGACTCTTCGACTCCATTCGCCATTCCAAAGCCGCCATTCATGTAGTAGATGTGCTCCAGCAATGAATTGCATGAGCCCAAGTTGGAAATCAAAACGCTGACATCGCAACACCAAATTTTCAATCCATTGATCTTCCCTTCACCATATGATTGAATTCCTTCAGATTTGTTTGTCCGATCTCCGCCGGAGTTGTGACTGATGAATTTCGGCTGCGCCACGCGCCATATTGAACCCGACGAACGCCGGTCGACCAAGGGAGCCACGTCGTGTTGCCAGCTCTGGGTGCCATGCAAGTTGCATCTGCTGACACCTCGCTCAGATCTGGAGATGAGTTTCAGCTCGAGTGCGTAATGTCCATGGAGACTTTTCTCTCTCCTACTGCGTGTGTTTATGTCTCTCTCCCTGACTCTTCTCTCTGTCGAGACCCAAGAGAGGATATTTCTTCTACTTCTTCCTCTCGTGCGCGCACCAGTGGGCGTCGAGCGATTGTGTCTGGCGGAAGCTGCTCCTCTTATGCTCGAGTCACGACCATCACTATAAAGGCGCTCTCGCTCTCTCTCGTCTAATTCACTCGCTCGTGCGGACGTGAGTGAGCGAGAAACCAACCGCGAAAAAGCTCTTTTCCGCCGATCGTATAAAGTTATGCCCGGCACTTGAAGAATGAGGCGCTGGAGCGGCTCTCGGACGAGCTGTGACTCGAGCTGAACCAAATGTGGAACCCCGACTGAAGGCACAGGGTAGGTGGGCAGGCACGTGTAAGCTTTGTCTTGATACGCGCAGTTCTTTGTCATTGACAGTCAACCCCCACATGGACCCGAGTGCCGATGGGCTTCCGCCCACGATCCCGCCGCCGGAGTGGATTGAGAATGCCTCCTGCTACACACCGGAGCTCCTCTACAACCGGCGTTTCCTGGAGCGAAACGTGGTGGACGCGGTGGACGCGGCCAAGGCCTTCGTCATCGCCGTCACCACGACCGTCATCATCGTCACCAACCTCGCCTTTATCGTCGTCATAAACACCAGGCAAGCGAAGGAGCGAAAGATTGGATCTACGGCAGTTACGTGCATAAGTAGCGTAGGCATGCACGTGACTTTTGCTCGAGTCTTTTACTTTGATCTCAGTCATAACGTCTGATCTCTTGGCTCACATCTAACTCTTAGGATGACCGTGTGATTGCTCTCCTTTGGTGTCTCCTGCCAAAAAGAGTGATAAAGACACCGTCACTTCTTCCCTAGATATTACTGCAAATACCTCCGGGCTCAGCCCCGCTACATCCTAAGCGCCTCCGTGGTGAACGAGTTGTGCCACGCCTCCATCGTCATGTCCCTGGGTACCTACACGGCACTGTTCGAATGCTGGCCTCTCGGACGGGAAATGTGCCAGATGCAGGTAGGGAGAACTGCACACAGTATATAGAGGACGAGGGAGTCTTTGGAAATTGGTGGACTCCCCCGAGGACCTGTGGATGTCCGTAGAGAAGATGAACAAGAAGTGAATCTCTTCATCAAACTGAGTCCCTCTAGACGGTGCCCAATCCCCACCTGGACAAATGACTGGTAGAGGAAGACCGTTGTCTTATGTCTACATGGAAAGTCCATTTGAGAATTGACCAAACGAACACTTTGTGGGGGTGGATGCGACCGACGTGAGCTATCTCCACGAGTACAGGTCCATGTGTATCAGTCGCTACAAGTGATACAGCGCGCACTCTGACCCGAGGAAGTGGCCGTATGTCTACTTGACAGAATATCCTCTCAATCTTGCATTAGGCCCTGGTGCGTGGTGTTTGTTCGCAGAACTCCTCGCTCGTGCTGATCGTGTTGGCTACCGAGAGATACGTCTCCACCATGCACCCATTCTCATACAACAGCATCTGCGACAAAAAGGTAGGACGCAAAAAGGCACTACGTCTCACGCGCATGCCAAGGTCGTGGCCATCACATCCCTCGTACTAAAACGCATATATTGGGCCGTGTCGAGGACACACTTACGTGGAGTGGGCGATATAGGAGATGCAAATTTTATGCTTCTGACTATGCCCGAGAGCATCTCCAGAAATTACAGAGAAAGAGCGCGCCTTGGCGAGTTTTGCCATGACTCTGCTCGGTGTGGCGCTGAGACGGGCCGCAGATTCTTTCTTCAATCTTCTATCCGATGACGCAGACAGGGAGTGGAGAGAAATGGACGTGCAAATACGCAAACAGTTAAAGAAATCCGATGCATTCACCTTTGTTCCAGCACTTTCCGTCGTGCACGGCATGGGAGTGGACCTACTGATCTGCATAGTACGTACAGTACTGGTACGCGTACAACAAGTACACACAAAGTACTGTGCCTACCTCAGTACCGGGTGCGATGAAAGTCTCGGGATAACTAGAAAAATACTTGTTTTAGGCTGCTCTTGCTCTGCAAGTACTGAAGATAAGGCACTAGCATTAGAAGTGTAGGTAAAGTGGACAAAACAGACCACCTTTATGCATGGTTGAACCATTCGCAGCAATCACTTGCTGAAAGATTCACACACAGTTCGCATGCATCTTGGTACAGTTCCCGTCACTCCGTTCCCGCAGAGCGCTTCAGAGACCCTGCATTCATGTACCTCACTTGCTGCCAGATATCGTAGTCGAGTGGGTTTAGATCCGGGCTCGACGGGGACGAGAAGACGTTTGGCCAGAATTTTAATTCAATTGAATTGGTAATTCCAGTGCTGCGCTTGCTGTGTGTGCAGGTGCGCTATCTCCCTGACAGACGTACTTGGGCCCACCAGCGATCAGCTCCATCCATGGCTTCATTTGGGTCTGTGCGAGTACGTAGTCAACCCTTTCGAGCCCGCCATAGAAGATGACCCTGTTGCTGTGCTTCTTGAGGTCATTGAGGAGCTGTTTTGGTCTCTGAAGACTCTTCTCACAGCGTGCCTGAGTGAGCAGAGGCTTTTAGTCGAACGAGAGACTCGCCACCAGCTTCCTTGACAATCTCTCGGATCGCATACTCGCTCACGTCGTACTTTTTGGCCACCGAACGCATGGAGGGGGTGAGCTTCGCCTTCAATGTCCTTTTGACTTTGGCAGCAGTCCTCGCTGATGTTGCAGTGCGTGTCCTACCGCTCCTGGGTCTGTCCTTGCCATCAGTAAATAAGATTTACTCCTTTTCCTCCGTTCTACCAGGCTTATTTTATGAGGAAACTGACCTTGAGACCTCTGTTCTCATACCCTAAATATTTGTCTCAAGACTTTCATAGCACCCAGTACATAAGTCAGCAGCGCATCCATCGTTACTAATCCCAAGAACAGCGCTTGTCCAAATCATCCTAGTCCTCGTGGACAATTTTCTACGCTTTTAATTAGCGACGGAAAAAACCCTGTAGACCAAAGAAAGAGACGAAAAACCCTTTTAATCAAAAGAAATGAATTTGTTGAAGATGTCCTTGAACTGACTGGCAGTTTGCATACGCAACACGAACAGTCTGACTCACATCAGTAGAACTTTGTCCTAGACTCGTGCAGTGATACAGTAAGTACCAGCTAACATGAGACACACAAAAGCCCCATGACCAACGTAGGGCACGATTGTACCACTATTCACTACTCTGTATGTTAAGTCGGGATGACCCAGTTTGCATGAAGTCGCAACTTTCCACGCCGTAAGAGTCTCTCTTTTGTAAACAGATATGCGTGTTCCTGCTCCTCTTGTCCTTCCTGGTCTCTGGATGTTTCTCCTTCTCGTCGGTGGTGCTCAATCCCATGGGATTCCACTTCAACGTGAACGGCCTGATGACCTGCGAGCCTTACTACCTGTCCAACAACAACGCGTTGGCTCTGGCGGCCTGTCTTTCCTACTTTCCCACCACCATGACCCTCATGTACTGCTACGGCACCATTTTCCACGCGGCCAGGGCAAAGGCAAAGTACAGAAGCGTCATTTTCAACACTCTGCCACTGCTGGCAGGACAGGCAGCGGCTGGAGGCATTGACAAGGTGACGACACCTGCAGTGCTACCTGACCCAGACCTACACTTTGTGCGGTATGATAAATTGTCAAAATTCTTTTTAATGGAAAACTTGAGAATTCAAGGAATCGTTGACATCTGGAAGAAGCGCCAAAAATATGTCTCGACTAATTGCACTAAAAGCTGTTTTAAAGCTCTCCTAACCTAGCCAGAACTGTCCATGCCCTCCGAAAGGGTCGACAACTTGTGTTTTCGCTTCACAATCGTCAATTTCTTTGACTAAAGCAACTTACCTGGACCACCTGCATTAGGAGTATGAATATTTTCGGGCTCAACTGTATAACTTACAACTACAGTGGACACCGAACTCCATAATTTGAAGGACTCTGCCCTTCCTGCTTTCCCAGTTCATGGTGGCGAGGCGTCGAAACGAGCTGGCGTCCAGGTCGTGCGCGGCCATCTCGCTCACCTTCATCATCGTCGTCACTCCGTGGGCCATCCTGCAGGTCATCACTTCGGTCACGAGGACAATAGTAACAAAGCTCAGTCATATCGAGACTAATATTTGAAATTTCCTCTCATGCTTCCTGGTCACAGGCTCCTGCTCCACTTGACTTCTTCGTTTCATGGCTGGCAGCAAGTCACGGATTTTCCTTGCCACTCATCTACTGGATGTTCAATCCAAAGTTTAGAGAGGCTCTCCAGAGGTTCTTCGTCAGGAAGGTGCATAAGCCATGCTGTTGGAACACTATGGGTGCAGCATCTTAAAAAGCTAACGAATTCTTATCAATCCTGGCAAAGATTCTGCGCCGTCCTCATGCCCCTTCTTGGAGCTTTTATCGCGAAGGCGGCCACGTTGAAGACGAGAGCAGCAACCAGGGGGAAGACGGCAGTGGCGGCTGCCGCGGTCAGACAAGCATCAATGACGGCGGCTGCGTCGGCGGCAGCGTAGACGACGACAACGTTGAGGATCCGCGGGAGTCCGTCCGTGAGGAGCACTGGGGCAAAATCCTAGAGCGGTCGTTCTCTGCCCACAACTTGGCAGGCCGAGGCCGCGGCGGCACCAGTTGGACGTCGTCATCGATCTCGTCGCCATCGTGTTCGCGACAGCGATCAGATGACAGATATCAGTCGTGAGTGCAGACAGGTGGGATAAATACGTGGCTTTGGCGGTCGCCGAATCAGGCCTTTAAGAAAGTCGTGGGGTTTTTTTTGGTCAGATCATGCGAAAAAAAGTCGGGGCTGGTAGAGGGTTTTTCATAAAGAAGAAAGATAAGCAGTGCATGCATGGATGGACTCTTAAAGTGTCCCCTCTACTCCAGAAAGCTTCCACAGCAGGGGTTCTGTCATTTTTCCCCCTGGGGATGCACGATACATTCCTGCACGGGCGTGCGCACTCGTGCGTGCACACGTGCATGTTTTCCTGAACCAGCCAAATGTGAACAGGACAGCAGAAACATCTGCAAGCTGCTCAAAATTGGCCTCGTACGGGGAGATGAGACAGAGCAAGACGGTTGAGTCCGCGGACAAAAAGCCAAATTTTTACCATTCTTGCGTCTCATGCGAAAAGTTAGTGAAATGTGAAGAAAGAGACATAAAAAAGAGCCGCTGCGTATCTTCTCCACCTCGACTCATGAGTCGCATTTGCGGTGCGCGGCTGTCGCGGACGTCGGCACGAGGTTGTGCGAGCAGCAGGACGAGTAAGGGACTTTCGCTGTTTCCGGTCTCGAGCTATCGCACACCTTAGCACACTTTCACTGCATTTATCCCACTCTTGGCTGGCAAAACGCTTTGTTGAACGTTCATGCTCTTTTATGCTCATTAATTCTTCACACTCGTGCACTGCACAGCAGAGGAGCTACTGTCTTTTTTTTTCTTTTTTGCCTCCGCTTCTCCTTCCAATGAGAGGTCGTGCAGCCAAAAGCCATTCCACGAAACCACAGGAAACTTATACGAGGCTTTCTTATCCTCTCTCTGTCTCTCCAGAACGCCCTAACTGTCTTTTAACAATTAAGATGCTCGCTCTTTAAACGCCACTGTTGTATCTGTAATGCTGAAATGGTAGGCTGAAGATGAGACTAAATGTGAGGAAAAGGGATGTTTTCTGCGCACTGAGGGGGGCGCTTTCACGCCGCCGGATGTCACAGGGGTTTGCCTCTTACAAGGCTTACAGCGTCAGCCTCGTGATTATGTACTAAGTGTACTTGAAAAGTGCACCAGCGCGAATGCATCCTGGGCGAAACCTGCTTGCAGTGCGCAGAACACGCTTGGCTCAGGCACTCGTGGAGAAACTTGCCCATGCACAGGACACGGCCAATGCGTCATTGGTCTACAGTCCTTTTACATATCCCGATGGACAGCCCAAGCACGGGGGCAATGGACCGCATGCGGTCCATTGCGAAGCCGCAAGTGGCGGCTTCTGGTGCGGAAGCTCCGAGTGAAGTTGGTCTTCACGCACACCACGAGGCAACGTCCGGTAGCGTGATCAACTTTGTGACAGCTCAGTTCAAAGTGCGCGGATACATTGTGTCAGTCAGTGTGTGTTATGGCATTATAACAACTGGGAGTAGGAGTTGCAACTCGAAATTTTCAATTTTTCCACTTCATGGCAAACCCTACGCACCAACCATTCTTACTTGCACTGCATTAGTCTATACCTTAAGCGTCCTCCCAGACACGTGCGTTGCAGACTGAGCAGCACTCGCCCAACCCCACCCCACCCGGACTTGTTCAGGTGCATTGAGTACGCGTCGTCGCTCCGGACCCTGGTGGAGGCCGCCTGTTTTCCTAATTGGCTTCTTTTGGCGCAGCTTTTCGTGGACAAAAGATAACAGAAGGTCGACGAGATAGAGAAGGACAACTGCTCCCTCTTCGGCCAGACAAATTGTGTCGGAACGCCTCAATGCTTTCTGCGTACGTACACGTCCTTACCGCTCACGTACTACAGTGGACGCTGTTCCTATATACCCACGTGCTCCAGCACGACGCGTCGACCGACTGGTGGTGAAAGAACCGACCGAGCGAGAATCCTACCCCCATGTTTGTCTGCTTCCCAAGTTGGCTTTTAGAGGCTCACACAGCGCCAGAACATAGACCTGGAGTGGTGACGTCGGTGGATGAGTGCAGACGACTGAGTGCGCGTCACGCTTCTGTGGAGAAGCTGGGGAGCAGCATGACTAGACTGACCGGGCAGGAGATGATGGTGAAGATCAGGACTGAGTCATTGCAGACTCCGATAAGCGGACGCGAAGAAGCGAAGCTGCAAGAATTGTCTACATCCATCTGTGTAGTTGTAGGTGCAGGACTTTTGAAGAGCAAGGATCACAAACTTCGAAACCAATAAACATGACATACGATGCAATATCAAATAGCTATTATAAAAAAGAGAGGGAAATATGTGCGTCTTATTAGAAGTACAAAAATATGCAGGGGGTCCTTTCCAAAGACACAAGGGGATGAGGGCAAAATATCCACGCAAGTAGGCTCTTACACGAAGATGACGGTCCAGGTGATCGCAGATACTAACACTAACTTACTTTGCATAATATATACGGCAATCATGGTCATAAGATATGTACAACCAGAGATGGCTGCAGCAAACCACGCCGAGCTGATCACTTTGCGACGAAAAACATTCACGTGATTTGTCTCTACGAAGACGTTGGCCGTAGCTAAATGAGCGAGACTATCTGAAACTCAAAGTAGCGTTAGTTCTTTCTTATAGCTGAGTACGGCCACTGAGCTCAAGAGGAGCGCCCGGACTTCGACCAGAAGCTGGAAGCTTAAACGTTATCTATAGAGCTATGGGCTTAAAGGCTATCGGATCACCTGTAGAGCCAGGAACTGAAAGCTAAAAAGGTTTTAAAGCAATGCTTAATGTAATTCGTATTCTATACACGAAATGGAACGAAACATTGGACTGGTCTGGGGACTGTCATGCAACCATTAGTGCGATACAATCGTCTCGGCACCTCTGATCTTCATGTTGTACGCTTAGAATCCGTAGAGTAGATCACCGGTCACGCAGTCACTGTTCAGAGTCACGGGATTGAAGGGATTGAAGTCGCTGGTCCGGTCGCAGTAGCACAGGTCAAAGCACGCTGTCCTTCTTGTCCAAGTTGTCATGAGCAACAGGAAACCGTCAACAAAATTCCCTAGACCAGTACTCACTCCAGCCACTCAGCTACGGCCGATTACCTCGTACACCGTATACATTCGTACCGACATGATTCATTTTCACAAGGTTTCAGAGCGCCTTCAGCTCTCGTGCCACTAAATGAGTTAGATTTCCCACTAAATGAGTTAGATTTGTAAACATACTAATAATTTTTATGTCAACCTGTGACACCAGAAAAGTGATTGAATTTCAGTGATATCATGAATAATTTCAATGCAATCCGTGGTTGGCGGACTTGTCGGCGCAGTCATGAATTCTCTGGCTCTTCTGCTACTGAGACGGTGACCGAAAAAAAATGATAGTACTACATCAACTTCAACTTTTTCCCAAGTGATCTGCATATATCAGCAAAGCTCTTGAAAGCTGTGGTACAATTCAAGTTCGACTCGCGGCCTCTACTGTCTTTTGTTAGAGGCACAACAGACCAAAGATGTTCGAACAAAGCCAGAATTTATGCATTGGTGCAGTAATTGGGCTACTGACGAGTTTGAGAAAAAGATTGTACAGTAGACCCCGCTTGTAACACCACCCTTGGGCAGTGACAATTCTGGTCTTATAAGCGATCTGGTATTATAACCAGGTTTGCTCAAATAGCTCTATTTTCAACCTTCAAATGTATTTATTGGGTGTTCCAAAGAACCTGTCGAGTGTAGACTGTCTAAG
>JAAUXU010105162.1_pt1 | contig 12664 bp, 20 predicted proteins | sample 7278151 | NCBI WGS metagenome assembly JAAUXU01 (sample SAMN14350113, study PRJNA611818) | marine sediment metagenome | isolation source: surface marine sediment (1.8m) | place: French Polynesia: Moorea | collected 2018-08 | reverse complement strand
CATTTTAGACGCGAATGAATACAAAATTAAAGGCCCATGAGTCAGCTTTGAAATGAGCCCTGAACAAATGAGATTTGCCAATGAAGGCCCGAAAATGGGCCTACTAAAAAAGGTTTAGTCTGTTTACCCAGGTTACACTCAACTTTACTGTTTGCCCCGATCACCCTCTCGATGGATTGAAGATAAATAAATGAAATCCGTATTTTGCCGGCCTCCTCTAACTGTCCGTGAGGCCCTTTCCAGGCCTTTTCAAAGGCCTTCATTTCTGTGACGTACGAGAGAAGAGGGAGAAACTTCTTTGACACTTGGGCAGCCTGCGACAGCTGCACCATGTCAAGACTCGTTGCTTCTTCACCTTTGTCTGGCCGAGTTAATGCGCGCAACCGTGCGTGTGTAGTGTCATAAAACAACGACATGATTAGACTTGATCAAATTTGCGATAACTTTTGACTGACTTCTTGTTTGTTTTTCGGCCAATTCGCGACATAGTTTTTGCAATGAACGCCACTTTTGGGCGATAAGTGCGGACTTGAGCGCCTCCGGGGCAAACCTGAGCTCCTGAGACGTCCCGGACGCCCCGTTTGATCAGCAATTTGCATGCTGGCGTTTGACACAAAGCAGTTTTCCCTCATTTCTCATGTGTGCAAACAAAGACTCATCGCTGGTGACTTCGTTGCAGGACGACAAGGAGGTGTCTGGCACCGACGCCGAGGGCGTCTGGGCCCCCGAGATCGAGCAGAGCTTTCAGGAGGCCCTCGCCATTTATCCACCCTGTGGAAGGAGGAAAATCATTTTGTCAGATGAGGGGAAGATGTACGGTGAGTGCAGACAGAAGAGGGGAGGGGGGGGGGAAACAATCTTGACAGGAATTCGCGGAATTTTTTTGCCAAAAACCAAACGATGCCAAAATGACTTCATCCCAATGCTTTTCTCTCTCTGAGTCTGGCCGACGCTGACGTAGAAGAGACCCCCGAGCTGTACTTTTATCCTCTATGATGCAACGACTTACTCGACATAAAGACACAATTTTCTGCTCTCCTCCTCCTTTCCCAAATATATTTACCAGCTTCCTTCCTTCCTCGCTCTCCTCTCCCATAAGAGGAGAGAGGGGGTCTAATTGCACATTCCTGGCATAGTTTCTCTCCGGGCAGCCCCACCCGGCCGACCCGGCCGGCCCCGGAATGGCTTTCCACTGCTACCAGACGCAGGGGGGGGAAATGGCTGTGTTTGGTAGAGAGAGACGACGCCGAGAGAGAAGGGAGGGAGGGAGAAGCTCGACTACAGGGTGACGCAGACGCAGGGCCGGCCAGACGAGTGGCAGCAGCCGTCTCAGCCTCTGCTCAGTCACCCTGTACAATCTTTGTGTGTGTCTCTCCTTCCTCCCTCCCCCTTTCTCTCTCTTTCTCTCTCTCGAGCACATGAAAACGCCCCCAGTCGCGTTCTGCATCTAATCTTTTGACTTTTGCACGTGTGACTTTTGCCTCATATCGATTTCCAGTCCTAATTGTTGTCACACACTCACATCGAGTCGCGTTTTCAGCGCATCGGTTTCGATGAATTTTAATCGCCGCTATTGATAGCGTCGGACTGCGCAGATCATGAATATGGAGGCTCGACTTGGTGTCTTTTCTGCCTTTATTTTAAGTCAGCCAGGCCGGGTGACCTCATGTGGGCCTCGCAGGCAGACAGGACAGGCCAGCAGCCTCTAAGAGAGTCTTTCAATTCCTGGGATTTTTCCCCTGAGTGTGCAACTATGAGGCTGCTGCTACTTCTTCGAATGCTCTGAATAGTTGGCAATGTATCAACACTTTCTTGGGCTCAACCTCCCCCATGACGCCATCCCTGGCTTGGCCTCCTCAGAAAAAAAAAATTGCGTTGAACACGTGCCAAAAATTGGGGAAAAAGAAGACGTTACTTTTCTCTCCTCTTGCTCTCCATTAGCGCTCGAGGAAGAAAAATAATTCGACAATTGAGAAAGCAAAAGCAGCAGATTTTTCCAAGGACGCTCGTTGAAGGAGGATTTTTTTCTTCGGTCACTCAAGATGCGTCTTCCAGATCTGGACGCAGTTGTCCGTCTTTGTCTGGCCGAGGAGCTCATAAAAAATGTCCTCTGTAAAAGTAGGAGAAGAAAAATGCTTAACTTTTTCGCCGATCAAAAAGGCAGATATAAAGTCTTAAAAAACCGACGTCAGAAGAGACGCAAATACCTGAAATTCTTTTGAGTAACTCCAGAGGAATCCGTGGACTCCCTAAAATCAGAACCGGGGATCAGAGAGTGAAGTTCTCAGGGAAAAAACTGCATATTTTCGTGGCATAGCTGGAATTCTCTGCACTGGAATGCTCGTTAAGGTCGTGTGAGCCTCGAAGGAGGCGCCTGCGCGGGCCTGCGCGCCTTCTTGGAGGCTCACACGTCCCTGCAGGAATGCGGCCTAAAAAGAAGCTTCGAGTAGCTCCGGGTCTCAAGCCTTAATTTGGCTGTGATAGATGAGAAACATCCTTGTTAACATTGTTGCTGCGCTTTATTATTGTTCATTTATTGTGGCTTAAGCAACTTCTTCTGCGTCATGAGTTTTCATCCGGCATGAAAAACAGCAAGAAACGTCGAGAAAACGATTCAAAAGAGCAAGATGAAGGCTAGAAATGACTGCAAAGGGCTAGAAAAATCGCAGAAAAGGGCTAGGAGAAGTCTAGACATGGTCAACAAGGCCAGAAAAGGGCTAGGGGCCATCTAGAAACGGTCAACAAGGCTAGAAATGGTAGGAAAATGATGGCAAAAGGCTAGGACAAGATTAAGGATGGTAGAGAAGAGTGTAGATCTTGAGACTAGAAATGATGGAAAAGGCCTGATATGGTGTGAGCCCAATTTGCAGCAAGCCCAAAGACCAGGACCCCGCCTGCTTTGACCTCCAAGCTGAGCTGTTCCGCAGATTTATTATGGTTTCAGGCCTATGTGAGGCCTGGCTGGAATTTTGCCGTCCGTCTGTTTTTGTCCGTCTGTCGGTCTGTCCGGCTCGCAATAAGGTCGAGGCTGCAAATCCCCCCCCCCTTCCGCAAATTGCGCGTCCGGCCGTGATTCAAAGGTTCTGGCGTGGCTGACAGCGCGTTTGCAACGCAATTTCTGATCCATCCGCCATGTTTACAGTGCTTTTTTTCCCCGCTGTGGAACAACTGTGCGAATTCCCTGTTCTCTCCTCAGGTCGCAATGAACTGATAGCTCGCTACATCAAGCTGCGCACGGGGAAGACGCGCACGCGCAAGCAGGTGTCCTCGCACATCCAGGTCCTCGCCAGGCGAAAGCTCAGGGAAATCCAGGCCAAACTGAAGGTAAATCAATGAGTCGATTCATTCGCGCCACGCATACATTTCATGAATGCTTTGACTGTAGATTTGGGACATGCACGAGGGAGTTATCATTGAGGGGGTTTATTTTTTCGACATTTTTGAGGCTGCAGGAGGCGCAAAATTAGGCGTGAAGAGGACCTTTCTTCTCGCTGTTGAAAAATTGCTGTCGCGTGTTTACTTTCCCGGAAAAAAGACAGAGATAAAAAGTAAAAAAAAAAATGAATCTTGTTGCAACTTTCTGCTGCTTGCACAATTTCGCACTCAGAACTAGTCAAAGTTGCTCACTGACTGTGCTTCCCTCGCCTTTAGGTGCCAGGAAACAACAGCCCCGCGTCCTACTTGGACCAGGCGCACAAGGAGAAGGCGTTGCAGTCGATGCAGCAGATGTCGTCGGCGCAGATCGTGTCCGCGTCAGCCGCGATGCACTCAAAGTCGCTGTCGCTGCCTCCAGGGGTAAGAACAATGGAGAAATGGAGCGTCAGTTTGGTGGGGCCTAATCAAAAATACTCGCAGGTCGCGTACCCGGCGGTCACGCACGGCGGCAGCTTCTGGCAGCCCGGACTGCAGCACGGAGTCCCTCAAGAGTAAGAAGACTCTCGTTATGTCGTTATGCTCTGTATTCTGATTCATTCCTTTTCCTTCAGCGTGAAACCATTTGCCAATAACCCGTTCGGTCTGGGATCTCCGGCCATCACCGCGGCGGCAGCGGCGGCCGGCGGGGGCGGCAACGGCGGAGAGAAGGCGCCGCCCATCACGACGTGCAGCACGCCTTCCTCGGCGGCGGCCGCCGCCATGTCAGGACTCGTGGGAGGACAGGTAAGAAGTCGTCGTCGCGCCGCACGTAGTCCATGGACATGACTCTACTGAAGTTGTCCCTCTTCTCTCCCCCTCCTAGTCTGGCGCTCCACCTTGGCAAGGCCGCGCCATCGCCACTCACAAGATTCGTCTGATTGAGTTCTCCGCGTACGTGGAGCAGCAGAGGGACGCGGACAATTTCAACAAGCACCTGTTCGTGCACATCGGCGGCGGCCCCATCACCTACGCGGATCCAGTCCTCGAGGTGAGAACACGCACTTGTAGCCTGGACACTTGTACCGGACATCCACAGTACTAGTCTACCAGCCGTCGTACTTGACTGCACACTCAAAATTGCTGCTCTCTGTCTCCGTCTAGCCCATCGTGGTCCGAGAGATCCAGGACTGGTTCCCCAAAAAGAAGGGCGGCCTCAAGGAGCTGTACGAGAAGGGCCCCCAGGACGCCTTCTTCCTGGTCAAGGTCTGGGCAGACCTAAACACAAACATCTCGGACGACGCAGGATCTTTCTACGGAGTGACGACTACGTAAGTCTCGACCAGACACTGATCGCAGTCTGCGTTTACTCGGCCGGACATGACGTCTGCCAGAGAGTGCGTAGAAATGCATTCAGCGTTCTCTTCATTTGGCAGGTACGAGAGCAATGAGAACATCCCCCTCCACTGCTCGACCAAGGTGTGCAGCTTCGGCAAGCAGGTGGTCGAGAAGCTCGAGACCGAGTACGCCAGATTCGAGAACGGACGGTGAGTGAGAGGCTCAGAGCCAGCGACGTCTGCCTGAACTCCTTCGTCAACGCGTCTTTCTACTTTTTTCCCCTCCAGGTTCGTGTACAAGATTCAGCGCTCCCCCATGTGCGAATACATGATCAGCTTCATCCATAAGCTGAAGGAGCTGCCGGAGGAGTACATGATGAACAGCGTGCTCGAGAACTTCACCATCCTCCAGGTACAGAATCTCGCCCAGTTGTGGCATATCTTGGTGACTTCCATGTGGTGTGAGCATCTATAGCACAACTTATGTACTGCAACATCTCAGTTGGTGGCCACATTTTGGGCCCCATGGATGTTTTTAATGTCATTCCAAGATGTGCTCAAAACTCTGCCCAAAGAGACGATTGTGGAAGAAATTCCCCCCCCCCTCCCTCTGCGACATGTCCAAGTAGTCAGTGAGGCCAGGCCAGAACGAGTGCGACGGCTGCCAGATCGTCAAGCTCGACCATGGCCATGTTCCGCCTGCTGTCCACGTCTCTCACGTGCACCCCTTGTGTCTGTTCCAGGTGATCTCCAACCGCGACACGCACGAGACGTTGCTGTGCGTGGCCTACGTGTTCGAGGTGTCGACGTCCGAGCACGGCGCGCAGCACCACATCTACAGGCTCGTCAAGGACTAACAGAGATTTGGGAAAATCCGTCCTCACAACAACAAAAAGACAGTTTTCTATCAGTTTACTGGTGAAGAAGTCGTTTCTGCCGCTCTCTGCTCTCTTTGACCCCCCTTGGAGGGGACAAAAACACAAAAATCTGGCGAAAAATCGTGCTTGAGTGAGCGCAAGTTGAAAAAAAAGGAAACACACAACAACTCTTGAGTTATCTATCCTTCTTCTCAGGCCTCCTAAGTATCTGTTGAAGTTTTTTTTTTTGGTTTTGTGTTAGCCTAATTCAACCGTGTTTTACTACGTGATCTCAAGTTGAATAGCAATGGAAGAAAGATTTCTACGGAAGAAAAGAAGCTCTACTAAGGTTTGCACAGTGCAAGCGCGTCTTAAAAAACTCCCTTCTTTATATACTCGTAGTAATGAAGAGATGTTAACTGTTCTTTCACACCGAATGCCATAAACATGTATAATTTTATGTGTGTGCGTGTGTGTGTGAGTGTCTTTCGTGAGAAAGTTGTCGCCTAAAATCACCTCTTGACGGCTTAACATACCTTGGTTTCCCGACCCCTCCAAATCTATATAAAGATGTGTGTGTTTAAGCACATTTTTTGGTGTCTGTACAATATTTTGGAAGCTTTTTCTTCATGTGTGCACGAACCAAAGCAATCTGACTTGAGAGAGATGGAAAAAGAAGATGAAGAATCCTTCCAAAAAGACCATAAAGTTTAGGCGATGAAATAAGCAAATTTTCTCTTGAAACTTTTCCCACCAAATCATACCGATATGGAGTGTGTATTATATCATGTTTATTCTTTTTTGTAAATGTCCAACTGCGAAATGAGAATAAAGTCCTGTCTTTAATAGCTCATCTTTGACCCTTGGGGCACGCATTAAAGAGGGTCTTCAAGGGCGCGACCGAGACTCAACTAGGGATGTGCGATTCACCACAATTCGTTATTCGACCAACACAGAGGAGCTCACGACTCGGGTGCTTTGGTCGGGGATCTTGAACAAGCATCTGACATTGCTGGAGCTCGTTCAGCTGGCAGAAATGGTGACCACGGATCTCACTCTCAGAGCTGGATGCTTTGTTTGTCAATTGGCTATGAAGTTTGGGTGCTGCGAAGCCTTCGTGGCCACGGAGAAGTCAGTCCAAGAGCTTTTGCAACCACCACCACCACTCAGCCATCCAACCCTCAGGGTTCGCACTGCGTTGGCGGCGCTGCACTGCACAGCCTTGCAGCTGCGGCGGACGGGTCAGTGAGGACGTGGCCCAAGGAGACTTTGTCGACAAGACTCGTGCTGCTCAGAGGTCAAGAATCGAGGGGAGCGAAGTCGAGACGAGTGATCTTGGCTGCTGCTGTCGTCGTAGATGTCTGAGGAGAAGCTTGGGCTGGGAAGAGCTGAGTCAAAGTTTTGTCGTCGTCATGATGACTGACGCCAACAGCTCTCACATGGCTGGGCCTGCCAAGTGGGACGAGACGACGTGGCAGAGTTCAGCACTGTTTTCAAGAACCATTTGCAGCTCTGATGGAGTCGCTGCTGGATGCTCTTGGTCCGTCTCTCCCAGCCTTGGCCACAAATCCATCCTTGGATAGGTTCGGAGAATCCTCATTCTTGTCCAAGTACGTCAAGTTGTCATCACACCATGTTTGCAGTGACTTTGAGGCGCGCAAACTTGCATGCAGATGGCTGCTGTCGTGTCTGGACAGATTTCTTGTTGACAATTTGCTTGTTCTTGCGACAAGTGGCCAAGCCTCATTCTCTAAAATGCGTGTCATGTAGTACATTGAGTTCACTATTTGTTTTGGAGGCACAGAATGCGGGGCCTAAGGGCCTCCCTCCCCTATCCAAAATCTTGGATGGATGTTCAGCTGTTGAGTCAGACTTGACACTGACCATGAGATCAGATCCATGTTTGGATCTCATATGGGCCCTCATCAGTCCAGATGATTGGCGAGTGGTCCAGTTTTTGTGCTGTCTTGGTGTCAGGCTGCTTGTCATTTGCAATGGGTAACAACCACAGAGTCCCTGAAATAACAATGTTGTCTTCGATCCTGAGCTGTAGTCACTGCTTGTCCCAGTCTTCCAGTGGATTTGGCAGCAACCACGTCTTGGCCACTCTTCCAGATGGTCGTCCACTGCTCCGCACCTTCTGTTCACGCACCTCAGGTCCTTCTTGACACTCCAAGGTGGTTGGCCACATCTGGTTGCAGCACCACAGCCACCAGCATGCGGATTGCTTGCTCACGAGCTTGCTCAACGTCCATTTTTTGAGTTGTGCAGCATCCAAGTTTGGAGGTAAAGGGGGCAAAAGAGCATGAGGTCCACGATCCGAAGGAGGGAGACAAAAATCCCCCCTGTTGCTTGGAAAGAATCCAAGCATTCGCGTTAGTTCCATTGTTCAATGTTCAAGTCCAAATTCAAAGTCCAATCTTCAACCTGAAAGCACATAGTCCTCTGGTCTATCCGAAGCACATATTGCACTCTTTCGATGCGATGAGCTCCAGAGCTTGGAGCGAAGAATCCTCTTCTAGCAGCGATCCTTAGAACGATGATGTGCTCGCTTCACGTCCATGTCAAGCTAGGCCCGATTCACCGACGAATGGTGATGACTCCCTCGTCAGCTACCTCTTCGACGTCGGCCAGAGCCTTGACCAGCCAGGCCTTAGTAGTGGAGCACCCTCCTTGGTGCCCACGAAGGTGGCAGAACGGATAAATCGTGTACAGCACAGGACACATGCGAGTATAGTGCAGATGTGGCACTCTACAACGGGCATCCCGCACATCTTGGATAGTCACTAGGAGTGCCGTCGTGCACCTTGTTCGCGTGAGGACACGCCACGCTCTCAAGTCCAAAGGCATAAGTGTGATGTTCCACATTTTTGACTCCACTCCGGATACGTAATGCGCGAGTCGATCTTGAACGCAAGTACAGTGGCTTTGCATACTCGCGGCCCTTCTTCGTTCTCTTCTCAAGCACTGAATCACGATAGTTGGACTCTTCTTGCTCGTCTTCTCGCTTGCGTTGTAGAGGCGGAGACACAGGCACTGCCTCATCACTAACACTGGCACTAGCGTGGGCTCCAGCTCGAGCTGTAGACACCTCAGAGCGCTGAACAGAATGGGTCGGGACTAGATCCTGACCCCGTCCTCGCCATCGTAGAGCCCAGCCATGTTGTAGTGGTCGTTGATCGTCTCCTGGGGACTGTCCTGGCAAGAGAAACGTCCAGCGGTTGGTGAGTCCAGTCACACGGCGACCGTCCGAGGATATAGATCAAGCACTTTCACGGCTGGGACGGGTCTGTCCCGTCCAAGATGGCGTCTTGCAAATGAACCAAACGTGGTACTTAAAGGACTCGCCAGCCCAACCCTTCCGGCAGTCCGCGAACCCACAACAAACGAAAGATAAGGTCCTCCAGGAACGCTGAAACTTACGATCTAATACAGTACAATGCACGATAGCCATGGACTCATGTTCCACTGTGTGCGTACTCACACGTACACATATAAGTGGCTCAATTCAAATTTTCCCGCCAAAACATGTTGCGATCCTGAACAAAACCAGCCAGACCTGTGAGTCGTGACTCGACTGTTTTTAATGTATCCTATGCAAATAAGGAGTGCACATGCATCATACTTATTATTTTTATATGACAAAACTATCAGGAAACGCTGTCTGTAGGTTAGGTTTGTAATGCTAGATTGGGCTGGGCTGGGTTTAGACTGGGTCTTGGCTAGATTGTATGAGGCTCTCATTTATTCTCATTACGCAAAGTACATTTTAAGCCAATTTTTTGAATATATATTTCAGATCCAAAGCTTTTCGGATAGAGTTCAACGAGCTAAGGATAACTATGACAAAAATATGCTAGGAGATTCTGTCCCTTCAACAGTTTTTTCTTCCATGCAGGCACGTCCGTGTGACCCCAGGAGTTTTGCAATATATTGCAAAAACTGCTCCGTCCACCCTGTACACGTCCGTGGCAATGTTGCAACAAGTCTAACAGCAACTGAAGTTTGTGCGGGTCCTGTGCAAGATGACGCCGAAGAAACTCTTCCAAGCTTTGGTGATCTTCAGCCTGAACTCAGAGTACCAGAACGCGTAGATGATGGGATTCAGCAACGAGTTCGTCACCCCAAAGACCAGTGCAAATTTTTGGCACGAGTCTTGTCTCTGGGCGTGGTAGGCTTCCTATTAAAGAAGAGCAAAACTGTAAGATAGATAATCATGGAGTTGAGCTGAACTTGCCAAGATCAGTCTGCAGAATGGAGCTGATAGCAACTCCTCCTCCTTAAGGCTTATGACGCAGGACTTGGAAGGGTCGGAGAACGCATGGAAGATGCACATCTGAAGTCTGCAAGTGGCAATGCTTTTTTGCAAAAAATGATGCCAATTTTGTCACAGCTAAGTTAAAGCCAACGTGAGCCAATCATTACTATATGTGCACACATATCTCTCGCTGTGTGACATGCCCAAAAGTGGGTTTTGCTTTTGGGCAGCCCCCACCTTCCCCACCCAGACAATGGGTACCTCATGGTGGAACCCTCCTGCGGTAGAGGCACGAAACACCCATAGCGCCTGAGTTCGTCCTCCCAGTACCCGGTCCCGTGAAGCAAGATGTCCCTGCACAGGAGCACGATCCAGGGCATCCAGGCGAGCGTGAAGGCGACGAGCAGGATCAACACGTACTTGGCCGCCTTCGTGAAGCGCGACAGCGACGAAAGAGAGCGGAACATGAGGGAGCTCGAGTTGCGACTGATGACGACCAAGCCGCTGCCGCTGCCGCCACTGCCGCTGCTGCCGCCGAAGCCGCCGAAGCCGCTGAAGCCGCTGAAGCCGCTGAAGCCGCCGCCCAAGAGGGTGTTCGCCACCGAGGAGGCGCGCCGACGCGCTAAAAGATAATCGTTGACTACCTTATTCCGCGACATTGCTTCGTTAGGTCGACCTTGGGTGAATTGCTAGAAGAATATATTTAAAGAGGTTGCTCAATAGAACGTTTCATACACGTACATTTTATCACACAAACTTTTTCATACCATCTAAATAGGTATGAATTTCCATCGCCTTGAGGGCTGCACACTTACAATTTTAAGGCCGCATCTGTGAGATACGTACGCAAAAATTATGCTTGACCTATCAGCATTGGTTTTCAGCACATTCATGGTTGGGTGAATGTATTCAAGTACAGACACAATTTCAGTTTGAATTGAAGCAACCAATGACCTCCCCAGGAACCGCAAGTAAACACAATTAATGTAATATTATTTAAAACTGTGGGAGACGCTCGGATGCGCTCATGTCGGACCTACAACAATTGCACGATCTAGCACGATTGAGTGCATTTCACTACATGTCTAGTTTGTATTTAAGAAGACAATTCTGGAAGTTGAGCAACATCCGCCAGTGTAACGGCGCCTTAAGAAAGTGGCTCTTACCGTCAGCCTTTTGAGAGTCATTTTTACTCTCTTGTTGCTGCTCGACCTCATTCTTCTGGCAGGAACTTTCCTCATGACGATGCTGTCGATCATTTGGCAGACTCCACCTGAGTCCTTCACTCTTCGAGTTGTTGTGTTTATCCAGCATTCGTCTCCTCCGGAAGAACTTGACCAGGATGAGCGAGTAGAGCAAGTAGACGGCGGCCAGGATCACGATCATGGACCCCACGGCCGTCGCCACCATCGAGATGGGGAGCACATGGCCGGCAACACATTCAGCATCAGTCTGTTGCTGCATTGGAACAAAAGCTATTGATTGCTTTACGAACAAATATATCAATATCAAGCACCTGAGCAGGTGTCAGTGCTTGACACTTCAGCTTTGTACAAACAGGGTGCTTCACAGTCAACTTAAGTCCCTCTTTCCCCCTATATTGGTCGATCGGACCCTAAATCGGCATGTAGAGCTAGTTGAAATCGTTCTGCACTGCGTCTCAGGTTGATACTCGAGTAACGTTGTGTCAATGAGTGATATCTGGGCATCCATATTGAGCCGTGAGGTGTGACTTTCTGTGCCATTGATGATGGGTCAGAGTCACTCAGACATGGTGAGGATGAATGCAGAGGTCAACAATGACATACATGTATTTTAGGGTAAACAAAAATGGCAGTGTGCAAGTGTCTCATTTTGCCACGCAAGCTTTGAAAAATAGTAGTAAAAGTAGATTTGATTGAGCTCAAATCTTAGGTAGGATCAGGAGACGGGTGAAAGAAGACTCACTCCACATCTGAGATCAATCAAATGTACTATTAGAACGTTGCATTTATGAAGAGAAGAAGTCAGTCCTTCTCTATTGCAGAGTTACATAAGTGAATGGGAACAACCATGCAATCGATGGACACCTAATTCTTGGAACATTGAGCTGAAATTTTAGGTAGTAACGCGTTACACATGGAGTTAGACTTGCTCCAAGTTTGCTCTCAAAAATCCACCTTTAGGTGTCGTCTTTGGCATAAGTCCTAGTGCTACAGTGGCACAGTAAATAACAGTCTACTGCTCTGTGCTTCTGTAATGACAAAATTACTAGATGTAGTCAAGACCCCCAAGATGCACCTGATTCGACCCAGTGAGTGTACAAAAATCAGCCTGAAGGAGTGTGTTCAACATGTCCTGCTGCTGCAGGTCCACCTTCCGGAGCTCTGACAAATGTTTCTCCCCCTCGTCGCTCAGTGGTACTACTGTCCATAGGGCGTGAATGAAATGAGCTGAAGATCGCAATCTTTCCCCTAAAAAAAACTTTCTGATCTTACCTTCAGCATGAGCATTGCAGAGAAGACCCAGACCATGGGCACGATCCAGGTGAGGGCGATCATCATGGTGATCCTGGTGCTCGTCATAATCATGGCGTAGCGCAAGCCGCGGGTGATATAAACATACCTAAGGCAGTACGCATTACCTGAGAACTAAAGTCTCTTTTTTGGGCATGACGTCACCGTGCGAATGCACTTGACAAACCTGTCAATGGTCAACATGAGAGCTGCGAAAAGAGTATTTGCAATCGTGAAGAGCCAAAAGATGACTTGGATGCGGCAAGACTTCCTCACGGATTGGACGATACTGTCGTCGGCGACGTAGTTCACCTAGGGGCCGTTGGAAGTGTTGCTATACATTTACTCCATCATTTTAATTGAGGT
>JAAUXU010144691.1_pt1 | contig 12667 bp, 14 predicted proteins | sample 7278151 | NCBI WGS metagenome assembly JAAUXU01 (sample SAMN14350113, study PRJNA611818) | marine sediment metagenome | isolation source: surface marine sediment (1.8m) | place: French Polynesia: Moorea | collected 2018-08 | reverse complement strand
TGCTTCACTGATCCTGTGCAATCCATGAGCAAAGCGGGCCAGCTACTTCTTCCCCGGGTAGATGTGCGTGCAGGTCGTTTTCCGCACGGAGCTTGTGCCCGGCAGCACTAATGAGGAAGATCTTGAATTAGTTCTGGTCAAGTTGTCGTCACATATAGTGCAGAGAGTTATCAACAACTCTTACAATCTCCCCAGACTTGGTTTTCTCCAGAAACAAGCAATTGATGAGGTGGGGAGCATGGTACGAGGTGTCAGCTTTCCTTCCCTTAAATAATGGGTTATTCCTACGAGCAAGTTGCGGAGGCCTGAGCTATTCAACAGAAGACTACTAAACTGAAATGACATCGTAAACACTGGAGCATTTTAAATTAACCAGAATTGAAAGGAAATCTCACTACAGGGCTACACAAAATTGGCTGTTTCGAGTAGGAGCCCAGAGCTACAACGGAAGAAAATACGGTCATCAGCTGTAAACGCGCCAAATTTTGACAAATTTCATTAAAGACAAGACGGATCAAATCAGCGTGTTTCCAAGCTTTTGCAAGACCCTTTAGAGATGCTCCATTTTCATCTGACAAAGCACCCCTCTTCTTGGACATTAACTCCCCAGCAATACCCCGACTCAGATGACCCCTGTGGCTGCAACAACCTTCTTGCACTCTCGTAGCTGCTGGGGTTCTTTTCTCACATGCCACCATTCAAGTGGGTGCCGGCCGAGTGATATCGTTCATTCCAAAGTACCATACTTCAATTTGTATCTCGTCAGTTGCTGTTGTTCGACGACCTCTCCTTCTGTTGCCAACCTCGTGGTCAAAGGATGCTCTGAAAGAGGTTCCCCGGGCTCTGCTAGGAGGCCGAGGATTTGATGGGAGGTTACCTCCTTCAGCCAGTCCGTTCATTATTTCTTCCTTAAGCTTTTGGACTGTTGCTCCTGTAGCATCACTCTGGTTAACCCCACCCCCCACCCCCCCTCCTTTTTTTTCTCGAGTCACAATGTTTTAACACCCAGAGTTTCAACCCCCTCAGCAGTTTCAAGATCAAATTAGTGCGAATTTCTACCAAATTTTTTACGTGTCGTTGTACTCGAACATTATTGACTTTGTGTTGGGAGAACTTTTGGGCTAGGGACATAGTTTTGCTCGTGTTGCTCACCACTGTCGTCCTTGACAAAGTATTAAAGAACAAGACTGCGTTCGGGTCCATAGGATTTTGTAAGGTTGTAAAGGACTTCATAAATCTTTTTGAGATAGAAAAGAAAATTAAATTTGACTCATACTCTGTGCTCAATTCTTCGCTGCGCTAAGGCAAGCTCCGAGTTGGTTTGGCGTGGATCCTTCATGGAGTTCTGCAAACAACAACTCATAAGTCATAAGCGATCGATAGCCAGGCGATCCTTCATTCATTATTAATGCCACTCCTTATGGCAGTAGGATTATCATTGTTTGCTCACCGGCCTTACCCACCATTCCTGATAGGAAGAATGATTGATGATTGCGTGTGCGTCAGCCAGCCTTACCTTTGTCATACGTTTTCTTACAGGGTACCTACGCTACCGTGTTCAAGGGCAAATCTCGGCTGACCGATAATCTTGTAGCTCTAAAAGAGATTCGACTGGAGCATGAGGAAGGCGCACCCTGCACCGCCATTAGGGAGGTCTCGCTGCTCAAGGACTTGAAGCACAATAACATTGGTAAACGCTCAAATACCTCCATGTAGTGACGATGGCAACTCAATTTCTTTGATAGTTACCCTACATGACATCGTACACACGGAGAAGTCCCTTACTTTGGTCTTTGAGTACTTGGAAAGGGACCTCAAGCAGTACATGGACGACTGCGGAGGGATTCTTGCCATGAACAACGTCAAAGTAAGTTGCAGAATGGGACTAATGTCTTTTTCAGTCCTTTCATGTCCATCTTGATTCCCTCAGATTTTCCTTTTTCAACTGATCCGAGGCCTCGCGTACTGCCATTCAAGGAGAATTCTTCATCGGGACCTCAAGCCACAGAACTTACTTATTAATGACATGGGAGAACTAAAGGTATTTTACCCTCTATTTAAGCTATGCTCCCAGCGAGATTGCACTTCATTGCTCTCCTTTCAGCTGGCTGACTTTGGACTGGCACGCGCCAAGTCTGTTCCTACGAAGACGTATTCGAATGAGGTGGTGACTCTTTGGTATCGACCTCCAGATGTTCTCCTGGGTTCCACGGAGTACTCGACGCCCATCGACATGTGGGGTGTAGGATGCATTTTTTACGAGATGGCGGCAGGCAGACCGCTCTTTCCAGGATCCACAGTCGAGGATGAGCTGCACCTAATATTTAAGGTGGGTGGGCGGTGAGCGGGCAGGACGGATCATTCCGGAGGGCTGCAGGGGAATCGATTAAGAGAGAGCTCTAGCCTACGCATGTGGTGTCAGATTTCTTCCTCTCACCTTTCGCTCCTAACAAAGAAAGGGGGGGGGGAAGCTGGTGACGTTGGTCCCATCAATTATTGACTGCTCTAACAGCCAGTTACGCCTATCGATTCCGAGAAACAAATGCGCAGGGCCCAGCTTTGTCGGGGTTTCGTTGGCCTGCTCTCAAAAGCTTCAACTATGAAGCAGGCATTTTACTTTTAGTCTGTGGAGATGTAGTCCAGCGGGAGTTAAAGGCATGTGTACAATATGACTTACAGCATACATTTATGCATACACTTCATAGTGTATGTACAAGGTGTTCATAAAAAACAGATCAAATCAAAGATTAATACAAATACAGTAAGCAGTAATTCTGACATTCCCTGTGTGTGGAGGGGCTCGAGTTCCACGGATTCGCCGCCAGCTGGGTTTGTGGCAGTTCCAATCAACTGTTTCTGACACAACACCTTCTTGCTGTTTACTTGTAATGATCCACTTCTATGCAAAACAGAATCGTGCTGATGTGAGTAAAGGGAAGATGCCCTATCGTTTGCACATACCCTACATCTTTGCCTAGAGAATGCCTGCTTAGGTTTCTGGCGTAACTGAAGGTAAGGGAGAAACCTTAAAAGTGCCACCTTATCTCGCCGTCTTGCGCAGCAACTTTTCCCATCTTCTCTTCTTTCACTTTGGAGATTTTTGTGTTAGGTGTCAAGAAATGTGCGAGTATCGTGACGCTACCACTTCAACTTATAGCTTCGTACGAGTGACTTTACTCAAAATAATGGCTTGAATTAGAGCAGGGGAAGAGGGTTAAAGCCCTCTTAGTATATTTCCTCCGCTGAGGTCGTGTAGCACGACATGAGGGGTTTCTAGCATGCAACTTCATCTATTCACCCACATTAATCAACCATGGTCTTTGGGTCTGTGTGTTCACACAGCAGAAACTGTACGGTGCAGCATTAATGGAGCCTCTCTCACGTGCAGTTAAAATTCCCTGCGATCCAATAGGCCACTTAGTCTCTAAGTTTCCTCATTAAGGTCACTGTTATCTACGGTGTCGTCGTTTTCCAGGTTCTGGGTAGCCCGAGCGAGGACACGTGGCCTGGAATAAGCATGTGCGAGGAGCTGAGCAACTACAACTTCCCGTACTACCCCAGCGAGTCTCTGTTAAAACGTGCACCTCGCTTAGATCACGATGGCCTCGACTTGGTGGCGTCTTTCCTCGTTTACGAAACGAAAAAGAGACTCCCTGCCAAGGAGGCTATGAGACATCCCTACTTTGACAGTCTTGGACCGGCAGTCAGGACTCTGTCAGATGGTAAATGAAGGCATGAGCTCTAGATCGAGTTGTTTTCTTTTCTTCATGTACCTAGAGCATGACTGATTTTTGTCCATTTCCTCGTTGTTCCAGTTCAATCCATCTTCAGCGTTCCTGGAATTCACCTCTCGAGGGATCCCGGGTATCGTTCTGCCTTTCCGCATGGCGCAGGCGCTGGTGCCGGCGGCGCATACGGAGGCGGCAAGTCAAGGAGGCAGAGCATGTTGCTGTGAGTGGATAGAAGAATGAACGTCACTTCAGTGAAAAATAAGTCTCTCTTGAACTGTGATTTGCAATGAAGATGCCGCTCAGAAAGTGGAATGGAGAGCATGACCACAAAGATGCCCAGGAAAAAGTTTTGCTCTCTTCTCATGTAATAGTCAGGGAAATTGTACTCTCATGTGTCGTGGCCATCGTGGCGATTTGCCCATCCGGTAGTGTTGACAGTGTTGAGAGGGGATCCTGAGAGTCTTAGGGTGTAGTTATGCTGCTATCTGCGGTACGGTCAGTACATATACCTATTGTAAAACGCAAGCACTCGTCACCGAGCACGTACACATGATATATATTTTGGAAAACGATCAGAAAAATACATTACTAGTTAACAGTACATAGGTATATAGTTCTAAGTGTACTGAGTCATGTTTTTTACGGCTACTTGTACAAATGTTTTTATCCCTGACCTACTCAGGACTTGGCTGTGCACTCTTACGCTATGGAAAACGTGAGGCCTTGATCAAAGAATCCAGAAGAGCAAGCAAGGAAACTGTCCATGAGCGACACTGGACCTCCAAGCTATGTCTTTTCTCCCGTCGCTGTGGTGAAGCTCTTCAAAACTTGCGGTCTCTCTGAACGCAAATTGAACTCCGTGACTTTCGACTCGTTCTCGTCCCCCGTGTCCGTTGCTTGTCCAGATTTCTCCTGCTCGGTACCCCTTAGAGACCGCCTTGATGTTCAACAACAGCTCCCAGTGGACGCCAGCCTCCAGATGAAAGGGGATCTAAAAAAAGAACCTAAACAGTTCTTTGCGGGTGATTGGATGGTAAGTATTCACAGGAGCTTGCCTTGGTGTAGATAAGCAGGATGTCCTCGTCACATTCTGCCTCCAGTCGTGTCTCCACGTCAATAGCCTTTAGCGGCGGCTCTTCGAATGGCCTCGCATCAACCGAGACCATGGTCGCTTCACTCTTGGTGCCCCCGCGTGGACTGAAGATGCCGATGCCAGTGAGTAAGATGTCGCGAGAGACGACGACAGCCAAGGAGTCCCAGGTTCTTCGACGATGTTCCTGAAGGCACCCGGCTCCTGGCCTTAGAAGGCGGTTCAGCCTCTTGACACGAAGATGAAAGACGACGAATGTGTTAGGTATGGTTCATGTACAGTACTGATCCTACAAAAAAGTGATGTGCTACTGCACCCATGTATTTAGCAAATGTCATTTTAGTGTAGATGCATTTTACGCACGATTTTGGATTATTCAGCAGTTTGGGCACCGTGCACAGGTGTAAATGAAAGGTAAAAGACAGCTATAAGCTAAAAATGCTACGTTGATTTATGTACACTGTTCTACGTTGGCAAAACGTGTAACATTTGGTATACGTATTTAAAAATAGGTAGTAGGCAACTAAACGTGATAAAAATTGACGTGAAAAGTGATCAAGTGGAATCGTCTATTCGCTGATACCTAATGTGGAAGATCGTGGCTCTCGACTACCTCAGTTATGTCGCTGCCTACTAAAAGGGATTAGCAAATTTGGGTCAAGGCAGTGGAGATGGATGAGGCTCATTCTGGCAGCATCCTTTGATGCAGCGTCTCTGAAGCTCTGGTGGCGGAGGAACCAGAGCGACAAGAACAAGATATCTAGTAGAATTTGACAAGGCAATCTGGAAATGATCCCATCCAAGGCAAATTCCTTTTGGTGCGTGCAAATACTTTTGTGCCTAAAGCGTAAGCGAAATCTTCCATATCTTTACGGTTCAGCACGACGAGCGGAAACTTCCGAGTAGCAAAATGGGCGGAAAAAGAAGCCACACACATGTTGCCAGGAGAGTCCGAGGGTTAAATGATTCGAGGGAATATTGTGATAAGTCACAAAATGGCATCATGTTATCCAAAAGTAAAACTGCGGCATCTGTCCTTCATCCAAGGAGCATCTGCCCCCTCTCTTGCTCTTCCCGAATCGAAAGAGGACTCTGTGAGCATGAACGCAGTGGCAGTGACCAAAACCGACGGATTCGGCATCGTTTCTCTTCCCGTAGCAAGTCCACAGCTCCGCGCCCAGCGTGGTTACGGGAAATCCGGAGAAGTGATTGGTGACGTCAGTGGGCCTTAAGTTGTGCTCCAAGTCGTAGGTGACGCCAGGACTGATGATTGGGAGTGGTGGCCTGAACCAGATCACCTGAGTGTGCGGTAGACGCCTGCCGCCTTCTGCTTTCAGTTGGCGCCGAACCAGCGCTCGCGCTGTTTCTGTGTTGCAGATTTCTTCCGCTTCAGCTAAGGGATGATGAAATGAGAAATGTACCGGCCAGTGTTGCTAGACGGAAATGTTGGCACTGAATGGTGCCAAAAATTGGTTGTTCTCTCTCCAGATCACGTTTCATTCCATAGTCCAACCGACCTATTAAATTATCTCCGCAAAATAGCTTGATTGTGGTCGTGAGCCAGTCGAAGGTGACGGTGGCCTCTTCATCAAGAAGTTCCCCGTCTGTGGCGGTGTAGACGACGACTCCGCAAAGAATAACTGTATTAGTTTCTTTTTCCAAGCTCAGGCTGAGAGTGTTGCGTAGAGCTCGCCGGTGATCTAACAAGTCGTTGTTCACCATCACCAAGCGCTCGCAGATCTGCCGGCATTTGGCCATAGAAGATGTTAAGGATCTCATGCTTATTTCTGTACCTACGTACGCGAAAGAGCTGTCCTTCTCGTGACGTGCCAGGTGCGCATGCACTATTCATGTGAAGAATCAGGATGCATGCGCACCATGGACAATGTCAATACGCTACGCAACAGTAGGCGAGAGAGCTTCTGCTATCATGGAGACTAGTAGAATGTGTTTTTCTTACGAGCGCTCTGTTTTTGAGCCTTCCGCCGAGCACGTACTGAATGACAATTTGGCTCCAGGTATGACATGCCTCCTGAGCGCTTCTTAATCCAGTCGTGTCCACTAGGTCTAGGATCTTCTCCCAAATCTCGGCGGGCAGGAGCTCCCAGCAGGTCATCACTCTCGTTGTGGATTATGACAGTGCTGTCTCATGACTTCGACAGATCGTGATTAGCATTGTACGTGGTATGTGGTCAAGAGGAAGTAGGTACCTCTTGACTCTTCTCACTCCCAATAGCTGTCGGTGCTTTTACTTGTACTTACGCAGTACCGAATGTGATTTTTCTCGTGCTTGGCATGATTCCAGAAGGAAGGAAGTACGTAGTATGTACTTATCTGTAGTCACCTCATATGTATTGTGCAGATACGTATGCATGCTGCAACGTATGTTGCGTTCGATGTGAAGATACCAGATGTTTGTGCATACCTTAATTACTACAGTCACCGCAGCCATGGCCTCGTTGACGAGCAGGTTGGGCTCACATATAGGACGTAATGTAGAAAATGTTGTATAAACAAAAGGTGCAAGAAAATATGAGCAGGGCGATTGCATCTACATATCGGTCACAAGAGGTGTCGGGCAAGCCATCGGGCCTCTTCTCGGCTTTTCCACAATGTTTAGGGTTCACTGTCACACTTGAGCTTTGGGCTCCTCTTATCCTGGCCTTTAACAGCAATAAGGCAAACACGAGCATGGCGAAGAATACAAAGCCGAGGCAGGTCAGCACGTAGCTTGTCAAGGCTGTGAGGCCTAGAGACTGTGGTGTGTTTGACTGCAAATGTAAAAGGGAGATTTTAGGCCGAGGGAGACGAAGTGACACGAAGACTTTACCTGAATGCTTCCAAAGAACCCAGTTAAAACAAGGAACAGAGTTACCAGCAGGGTCATTCTGCCCGGTATTGCTGAAGGGGGCACCACGAAACTTATCCATGACACGCTGACCATGATTCCACAGGGTAAGTAATACTTCAGCACGTAGGGTACGGTGATGCGATGCAGAACCACGTTGAATCCAGCAAGGGAGAAGTTTGTATGACTTAACTGGGACGCGTAAAGTCGCTGGTACGGGAGCAAGGGGCTCAGCTACACCGTCCAAGAAGAAGAAGCAAAACTGTTCGTGCGTGCTGCAGCACATATTGTGTGCAGCATGGGGGTGACCCTACCGGAGAGCGCAGTTCTCTAGACCATAGCACGCCAGAGCGCACCCACAGGAGCGCAACACCCAGAAGAGCGCATCCACAGGAGTGCAGGAGCATACTGGCCAAGCTCTGGTCCCTCATACCACGCACGCTCTCATGATGTTGGCTAAGCTTGGGTTCATCGTACCACGCATGCACTCATGATGTACGTTCTGGCGGCCACGCTCTCTCTGATGCTGGTCGCTCCCCTGCTATCCGCCCTCGCGGGATGCGCCGTTGTCGGATGCGCTCCCCTGACCACGATCTGGCGTGCGTTGCCCTGGGAAGGTACGCTCTCCTGACCGGCCCCACAGTAGGCGTGTCCTCTTACCTCAATCCTATAGTTATTGGACGGTTTCTTTTTGAGTAAGCGCGAAAACTTGCAAGTGAAAATTATGTGGCTGTCATCAAAGTTTGAACTGCCGATCTGGACGGGACAGTTTTGTCGGTCCATGGGGAAGTGGGAGAAGTCCATGTTGCATCTGCGGTCGGAAAAAGTTTGAGAATTAAAGCTGTGAGCCTTTATTCATTCGATCGCTCGCCTAAATGTTATGGTGACCGTGTGAAATAGCCTGATCTCTCTATATTTGAGCTTGAGCCCCTTCATGGGCACCATGGAGGTCATCTCGCGGTAGTCGCTCAAGTTGTACACGAAGAAGTCGGGGATCCACAGCTGTGTCAGTAAACCTATGTCCAGAGGGACAGCCTCTTCCTCGTTTCCTTCCTCCGTCAAATGCAGTCTGGTGTCATTCCATGCAAGATGCAAGAAGCAGGTCACTGAGAAAGTGAGCTGACTGTCATCAATGGTAGGGAAGTCCTCAATGGCGAATTCGACCTTAACGTGCACAGGCTCGTTGTTTACTCCTCTAGGAGGCATCAATGCATTGTCGTAGTTCGGGGGAAACTTGAGAGCGGTCACGTCAGCAACCGCGGGAAGGACGTCGCAGTTAATCAGTAGTAACAGTAACATTTGCCTCGGACTTAGTCTGGCTGTAGTAAATGCGATCGGACGTGATGGCCAAGAAGCTACTGGATGAACAGAAAGCTCCACCAATCGTTATAATGAAAGTTGATTAACTATCGATTGACTCTCAACCGACACACTGCTATGGCATCGTAGACACAATGGTTATGAAATGCCTCTCATGCACTTGAACGCACCATGTTCACCAATGAGAGGCCTGTCAGTCACGGACCTACTTGCCACTATACCGTGTGTTGCATTAATCTTTCGACTGTACTTTAAAGGCATTTTAATTAAATTTTAAAGTACAATTATGACTATTTCACAGTTTGATGCGAAAGAAGAGATTGCAAGGCTTCAAATGAGTTGCATATCGGCATCATAAGCAATCCCACGATGAGGCAGGAGGACAAAAGGCTGCAGATCGCTGCACTGCTCAATGCCGGACACGGTACTGCCGACATCGTCAAGCAGCTCCAGGTTCACTGGCACACGGTCTACATGGTCAAAAACCGCCTGAAAAATGGCCAAGATCTCAAGGATCATCCTCATTCAGGGAAGCCTCACAAATTGACCTCGGAGGTCATGAAAAAGGCTTTTTTGGTGACCCCAGAGATGAAGATGACTGCCTTCACCGAGAAGAAGTTTGTGCACAAGTCCACAGTGTCCAGGGCCATCAAGGCCACAGGAGGCAAGTCCAGGAAGACCAAGAAGCCCCTGTTGTCCACCAAGACAAGTTCCCGTTGAGCGTGGGCGGCACATTTTAAATGACCTCAAGCACTCCCCTCATCATTGAATCATCTTCTTCAGTGATGAGAAGATCTTCATGGTGGACCCTGTGTTCAACAAGCAGAACAACCATGTGCTCATGTTTGATGACACCCTGGAGTCCAAGGAGCTCACCCACATGTCCATGATGAAGCACCCAGCATCAGTCATGATGTTGGGCATCGTGCCCTCAACAGGGCATAAAATGCTGCTGGTTTGGTTTCCCACCAGGTACCGGCTAACAGCCCCTGACTACCTCAAAATCTTGAGGACCAAGGTCAAGCTGTAGGTCCTCAGGATCACGAAGAAGTCCAATGCCACATCCTACATGTACCAGCAGGATGGGGCCCTGGCCCACAATGCCAATGTGGTCCAGGGGTGGATGGAGGCCAGCATGAAGTTCTGGACCAAGTCATACTGGGCACCTCAGAGCCCTGACCTCAACCTCCTGGACTTCTCCATCTGGTGGCACATTGAGAGGAAGGCCTGTGCCATCTGCCACAGCAATGTGGACAAGCTGAAGGCTGCCATCAACAAGGAGTGGGCCAAGATGTCCAAGGCCTATATCACCAAGACCTTCAAGGCCTTCAGGGACAGTGTGGAGGCCATCCTCAAGGCCAGCAGAGGCCAAATTCATAAAAAAGATGCCTTATTGTATGCAGATTACTGCAAATAAATCTTGCCCAGGTCCTACTTCATCAAGATCCATAACATGTCTATGAAGTTTTAGCGCTGAAAAGTCAAAAGATTAATGCAACAGCCGGTACGTGTGTAGGCATTAACTGCGCGAGCATGTTATGTTCCCTGGCATAACCCGCACTTATTGACATTTAGTACCTGGAGGAGAGGTACTTTTCGATGTCCTACAAAAACACGTTTGCTCAACTTTGCGTGACCTGAAAAAACAACCTGCCATGTATTATTAATTTTGTAGTGAGGTCGAACAATGACTAATGATTGTGTAACTCGAAGGTCAATGAAGTCACTGGCAAAACTGATGTATCTCTTTCCACCAATTGACTGATGAAGCCAACTGTTAGAACAATAATGTACACGAGCGTCATTAGCGAACACAGGTAGATAGCTGTAGTGACTGACGAATGAGTAGCTCAGAAGTTGACTGGGCTACTACTAAATCTCTACAGAGTTCCTGTACATACATACAAGATACATGCGCATTCATAATAGGCATCGACTCATATACTAATAGGCTAGATCAAAAATTGAAAAGTTTGGAATTTGACTGAGTGCATCTTAGGTTTGTTACCTAATGTCAAATGGTGACAATGTGGTCAAATGGCTTTCCAAAAAAACTTTTTAACCCCCCTCCATGGCAATAAGGTTTTACTACATAAGTTCAGTACATAACAAAGTGCTTAGATTTTGAAAGCCCTGTGACAGCTGCAAGCACTTTGGTTTTAGTTTCATTTGACTACCATGCGTCAGTTTTGGGTCTAGAAAGTAACTAAGCAGGTCCACATCAAATTTGTAATGTGACCTAACAACATTACGTACTGTGTCTAAGACACTTCGAATACCAAGGGGTGGTCCAAAAAGTCCTTAGTTTTTTCTTCCATTTGAATCGAAGGTCTTCTCGTGAATTCTGGCAACATGTGCGTAGCATGTTGCTATGTGTACATGTGCAAGGTCATGGGCATAAGGAAGCAGACATGGTAATAGTGTCTAGGCTCAGTAATGGTCACTGCTGTTGCCCAGGCCAAGGCACACCCAAGTTGCACTTCCCCTTCCTCATCCATATGTATGCAAGTGCTGTGCAAAATAGATACTCCATCCCCAGTCTGAACTCAGACTTCGCTGTCTCTATATCCTCTTCATCCATCGCTCCGCCGCTACGATAGTCGCTACTCCGGGTTGAGTTACTCTGGTCGCTCTGACTGAGTCATACTCACTCACGCACACGTAGCCCGGCGCGAACTGTACAACGTTACAATGTGGCACTGCAGGGTGTGCGGCGACTCCCCAAAAAAGTTTCAGCACTTTTCATGGCCAAAAACCTATCAGAAGCATCAAACAATAAAGTGTTTTGGCGTGGGCTCATCTGTGACTTCCTCCACTTTGAGTACTAGCACCAAAATGGGCAGTCACCCAGAAGCTCAAGAAGCTGGGTCTTGTCAAGCACTGTCTGGGTCACGAAGTCCATGTGAAGATCCCATCTCAAAGGCTGTCAGTACAGCGTGTGGAGCCCATTTTACCCAAAGGACATTTTATTACGCCAAGCACTGTACAGTCCTTGCCGTAAGTAAATGCGTCAAGCATGACGAGACCTGAAACACTGTTCTGAAGCATTTTGAGGTGGAATTTTGATGTGGAACACGTAGATGTGATGCTGGGATACAATGTTGAGTACACAGGGTCAATGTCAAGGCTGCCCATTTTGGTGCTAGAATGCTCAAAAGGAGGCCACCTCGAGTGGGGCCCATGCCAAACAGGACTGGAAAGTGGCTTTTTGAGGGGGAAAACGTGGATGAAATGGCCTGAAATTTTCATGGAAGAATCCCAGCCTCCAGGTCAATCATTTTCACATGGTTGCATCCCCCAGGTCCTCTGGCGCCATGCACAGGCATGCAAAAACCCTGTGTCTGGGTTGAGAGGTTGCTATGTACCATGAAGCAGCCATTTGACAGGTAAACAAAACTTGTCAACGACAGTTGGGTCCAGATCACTAGTCTTAGTAGAGAGAATATTGGTCCAGATCACTGGTCTTAGTGGCAAGAGAATGGGTCCAGATCACTGGTCTTAGTAGCGAGAGAATGGGTCCTGATCACTGGTCTTAGTAGCGGGAGAATGCAGTCTGGATCGCTAGTCTTAGTAGCGAGAGAATGGGTCCTGATCACTGGTCTCAGAGAATGCAGCCGTCCCTAGCCTTCATGTCCCGATTGTCATTGACGAGTTTTGTTTACCTGTCAAGTTGTCACC
>JAAUXU010134690.1_pt1 | contig 12668 bp, 8 predicted proteins | sample 7278151 | NCBI WGS metagenome assembly JAAUXU01 (sample SAMN14350113, study PRJNA611818) | marine sediment metagenome | isolation source: surface marine sediment (1.8m) | place: French Polynesia: Moorea | collected 2018-08 | reverse complement strand
ATGGAAGAAGCGGGGGTGGATTCAAAGGCGATCGCTCATTGGCGACTGGCGGAACTACAAAAGAAAGTCCCAGAACTGGGCAGTGTAGTTTCTTCAGCACAAGCGGTAATTGCCCAGAATACCAGTTCTCCCACAGGCATGATTGCCTCGCAGTTAGCGGAGAAAGTATCCGAGCAGCTTGAGCGTAAAGTTACTGCTGCCCAGGTGAATAAAGCTTTGCACTCTCTAGGGCTTCAGGACTGGGCAACTCCAGGGAAAAACCGAGAGCGCAAGTTAACTGAAGCAGGAAAGCAATATGGGGTAGCACTACTCGCTTCGCTCGAAGGCAAAGGGCAAAGGGCAAAGGGCAAAAGTACTTCCCCCTTTTGCATGAGTGCCTTTTGACTTTTGACTGACCCTCAGGGGTGGGCTGGCAAGGGGCGCAATTGCGTTGGTTTGAGGGAGTGATTCCTCTGCTATGCTCCCATTTGGGAGCTGATGAAAAAGAATAATGTTTCACCAGATGGGGGTGGTTAGGTAGCGATCACTTCTAACAAGCCTGTCTCCGAGATGGAAGAAGCTAATCACCCGTAGGGGCGAAGTGAGTGCCCAGGAGCGAGAAAACTAGGGGTGCGATCGCCCGAAAATCTTAGGTCGGACAACTCTTCGGTTGTGTACCTACCAAGCTGTCCGACCCTGGTTCATTTTTGGATGGGGTCGCCCCCAATCACTGGAGCAGGTCTGGACTCTTCTTTGGCACGCCCGACAGATTCCCACCTGCCAGTTCTGGCACAGAAGAGTGCTCGACGCCGCACACACCACCCGCAGCCCGACATTGTTGTTGTTGTTGTCGGGATTGTTCCTATTGCGGTAGGCAGAGCGACAGTTCCTTGGATTGTTGTTCCACGAACCGCCGCGCAGCAGCTTTGATGCCTGCCCCATTGATATCTTAAAAACCTTTACAGCTTCTTAAGCCGAAACGCCATAAAAGTTAACTGGTTTTTGAAGTTTTTGGCGGTTGTTTTTAGACTAAAGGCAAAGTGCAATAGGGAAAGAGGGTAAAGGGCTAAAGAGTCCTCGACGCCGCACACACCCCCCGCAGCCCGACATTGACGTTGAGGTTGACGGGATCGTACCTACCGCGGTAGGCAGAGCGACAGTACCCTGGACCGAAGTACCACGAACCGCCGCGCCGCAGCCGAGGACTATTCTCACCTTCAGTCAGCCAAGCACTTCCATCGGTCGGTGCCCCTTCGTAGTTAGAGTGCCAGTGATCGAGGCACCACTCTAGGACATTTCCGTGCATATCGTAGAGTCCGAAGGCGTTGGCGACTCCGAAGCTGCCAACAGGAGTTGTTTTTTTACGATAGATGCCTCTAGGTCCTTTACCGTAGAAGCCTGGGTAGGTTGTGTCCTCAATTTCCCAGTCTGTTCCTCGATAGTTTGCCAGATCAGTTGTAATCGTTTCTCCAAAGTGAAAAGGAGTTGTTGTTCCCGCACGGCAGGCGTATTCCCATTCAGCTTCTGAGGGCAGGCGGTATGGTCTGTTGGTGTGTTCAGAAAGGCGATCGCAGAACTCCACAGCATCGAACCAAGTGACCTGTTCAACGGGGAGATCGTCCCCTTTGAAGCTAGAAGGTTCGGGGTTGAGTTTCCGCTTAACTTGAGGCAGAGAGGCAACAGCCTGCCATTGGGCTTGGGTTACTGGGTATTGACCCATGAGAAACGGTGAAACGCTAACGGTGCGCTGCGGTCGCTCAGAGTCATCGCTTCCTTCTTCTGCTTCAGGTGCTCCCATGACAAAACTGCCGCCGGGAATCAGCACCATCTCTAACCCCACATTATTCCCTAAGTTTTCGGTAAAGCATTGTGCCCTTAACCGTCGGTGAGTAATGACGATCCTGGGCGTTTGCTCCTGTTGGTTGGATTGCTGTGCTGCCATGTTTTTAAATCCGAGCGCAAAGTGCAAGAGGGAAAGAGAGTAAAGGGCTAAAGAGTCCTCGACGCCGCACACACCACCCGCAGCCCGACAACGCCGTTGCTGAGGTCGGGAGAGTCCCTAAAGCGGCAGGCAGAGCGACAGTTCCTTGGATTGTTGTGCCACGAACCGCCGCGCAGCAGCCGAGGACTATTCTCACCTTCAGTCAGCCAAGCACTTCCATCGGTCGGTGCCCCTTCGTAGTTAGAGTGCCAGTGATCGAGGCACCACTCCCAGACGTTTCCGTGCATATCGTAGAGTCCGAAGGCATTGGCGACTCCGAAACTGCCGACGGGTGTAGTTTTTTGGCGGTAGGTTCCTTCAGCTCCGGCACCATAAGTGTATCGACCATTGTAGTTAGCTAAGTCAGTAGTAATGGTCTCGCCAAAGTGAAAAGGGGTGGTCGTTCCAGCGCGACAAGCGTACTCCCACTCTGCTTCACTTGGCAGCCTGTATTCTTTGCCTGTGTGTTGGGAGAGGCGATCGCAGAACTCCACCGCATCAAGCCAAGAGATTTGCTCAACGGGGCGGTTGTCCCCTTGGAATCTAGAAGGATTGAGCTTGAGTTCGCGGCTTACTTGGGGCAGGGCTGCTACTGCTCTCCACTGCGCCTGAGTCACGGGATACTTGCCGATGAAGAATAGGTTAATGTTGACTTCGTGCTGAGGACCTTCGCTCTCCAATCGCTCTGGTTCGTCCTCTGGCGATCCCATCAGGAAGCTTCCTTTTGGTATCGATACCATTTCTAGTACTACCTCATATCCAAGGTCTTCGGTGAATTGCCAGGCTTGCTGGTGCTGGCGCCCGATTGATAGGTTGGGCTGTTTACTCTTGCGTCTTGTTTGGATTACTTCAACTATCGCTACTTCAAATTCAAAGGGTTGGAGGTTGGTTTGGAGGGCGATGGTAGCGACTTCAAAGGATTTGGACTGTAATTCAATAGCAGTTGCTACCTCGAATTCAAAGTCTTGCCACTCTGGTTCTGGCGTATCCTCCGTAAAGTAGATGCGGTCTACCAGGGTGGGATCTAAAACGAAGGGATTGGGATTGCCTTGGGGGGAATTGGCTACCTTACGGCTCCGCTCAATTTCCGCTTCGGTAGCGGGGTAGTTTCGGTGCCACTTCCGCAGCGTTTCTTTCTGCTGCTCGAAATAGTCCGCATCGACGCGATCGCCGTAGATGGTGTAAACGTAGAACATTACCCGTGCAATTCTACCCTTGGCTGAGTCTCTGGGTTCAAAGGCGTGGTTAGCAAGTTTGGCATACTCTCCAATGTTGTCAGTTGGGGCAGAGGTGGTTTCTTCACTTCCACGAAACCAAGTCCTAACTTCATTCAAGGGAATTTCGGCAAAAGGCAGATTGCTACGGGCAGAGTTGACCTGAACTCTAGCCGGAGTAATGTTGTGTACGTCAGATTGAGCTGCTTTGGCAGCTTTGCTCTGAGGAAAGATCGTCTCCCTTGAAATGCCTTTCTCAAGCGCATCTCGCCTGGGATTTTTGTTTGGGCTTCGCTGAATGTAATAACCGGTGTAAATACAAACGATTCTCGTCCTGGTGCTATCGATTTCAAAAGCTAAATCACTGGCTTTCTTAGTGTTTAGTAATTGCTGTGGCGCGTAATTGGCAACGATTTTTGCTCGTAATGTTGCCCCTGTATCTTCCGAGAATAAAGAAAGCTTTGGCTGAGGTTTTTTAGGCTGTTGAGAGCCGGGAGGTCCTTCAACTAGACCGTAGTGTTCCTCGACTTCCTGAACGAATTCGATGTACTGCCTGCCTTTTCGCCTGAGAACTTCGGCAGTTACCACGGCAAAGGGGCGGAAATCCTGCTCCTCGCTTTCACTCAACTTTTTCCATTCGGCAGTAAACTTGTCCAAAGCTATCCGAAATTTTTTGAGAATATACTCGGAAAGTACGCTTACCGTTTCGGTGACTGGCGCTGAATCTAGCAGGAGAGAGCGAATTCTCCCGACGGTGAAACTATCCTTCTTCTCATCAATGAAGCGATATTCCACGTTGTCTGCATGAGTATCCAGAGTAAGTCGTGACTTAGGTTCAAACAAGCCTCCCAGCAAAACCTCAGCCACGTGTACTTGTTCCGATTGAGGCAGCAGGGTTTCCTGAACCAGGCGGATCGCAGGTAGGCTAATGGTGGGCGAAGCGGCTAACAACCCGACAAGCCGCCGCGCGAATGGGGAGGAGGCACTCCTAAACCTCTCCACTTGCTGCTCTGGGGTCAACTTATTGGTTGCACTAGAGGCACGATGGGGCGGCAATCGTCGTAAGAGGAAGTGGTACAGTCTCGTCCTAGCTAGAAGAAGGGCAGCAAAAGCAGTGACTGCCCTGTTCGTCTTGGTCTCTGAGTCAAACAAAAAACCAGCCGATGCGGTACTTCCTTTCCCCGATACCATCTGGCTCCAAACGGATGCGAGTTCAGGCTCTAGATTCAATACGGGAATCTTGATCGCCACTGAATCTTTCTTGACCGTCTTCTCACTCCAAAAAGAATTTCTAATTACAGACAAGTTTTTATTGGCAACGCCGGGTGCCAATCCGTAAAGCTCGACGGCTGATGCCTGCCTCAAGGCAGTCCTCCCCCACAGCCGCTGGGGGAACATTTGAAAAATGGCGACCGGACCGTTGTTGGTCCAGTCTTGCAGAATTGGCAGGACGGTTCCGTCTTTCCAGATTGATGACAGACAGTCGGTGACAACTAAGATGAGGCGGCGGCGAGCTGGGTCGATCAGTTCTTGGGGGCTGCGAATCAAGTGTCTCTTAGCGATGGCACCAATTCCCGAGCGAAGGCACAACTGTTCTCGGTCAACAACCAGTCCCCATGTCCGCACATCTCGAAAAGCACCATAGTGTCTCAAGATTTGTTGCAGTTCCAAAACTGTGCGCTGCCAGATGAGCATCGACGTGGATTCGTCCACCACCAGCGCTAATTCCAGCCAGGGTTCCGGGACGGGCTGGGTGACGGGCAGCCAAATTCGTTCTTCGGCAATTTTGGTTGCTGTTGCCGTCTCGTCCAAAGTGACCTTGATGCCCGAGGGGGTAGGGCGGATAAGGGGGCGCAGTGCCTTCATCAGGGAAAGTCGGTCGCGGATTGAAGGCGCATTGGGAACTGAGAGCGACCTTTCAGTCGCTCCTTCGGGTGCTTTAACACTTGCTTTCTTTTTCTTCCCGATCCCCAGACCAATTTTGGAGTCTGTAGGTAGCTGGGATGGGCGCTGTCTTGGAGGCGGTTCCCCCTTTGAAAGGATTCCTAGCTCCTTCTGTCGCGACAAGAACTCTCCTTCAACAGCGTTTCCCGAAACCGTCCCGGATTCCGGGGAATTTCCAGCAATACTCTTCGACCTCCCAAGCCTTTGCTGCTGTACGTGGGTAAGCCAAAATATGTCTGCGATGTCTTCTGCAGTCAGGTCTAGCTTAAGCCCTAAGTCGGAAATCAGTTGGTCTAAGTTCTTGGACATAAATGGTGGCTAATGTGTTGAGAGGTTTGGCACCCCGAAATCTCCTCCTCTGTTTCTCCGATCATGATTTCTCGTCTTCTGCACTAGTCAGCGGCTTGAACAAAATTTCCTTCAAATCCCTCTCTGCTTTATGCGTTAACATATGCACGAAATTGAGCAACTGATCGGTCGCCAAGTTTCCTTCTTGATTATCTTGTTCGTCCGTATAGTCGGCAATCGCTTTTTCAATTGAAGCTTTGAATGTTCGGTAAATTCCTTCGTCTTCCAAGTGGGACTTGACGATTTCTTTGAGATCGTCTTCGTCAGGATCTGGCATGCGAATGCGTAGGCACCGCCTGAGAAAGGCTGGCGGGAAGTCTCGTTCCCCATTACTGGTCATAACGACCAAGGGGAAAGCGCAGCACCGGACTTTGCCTTCGGTAATGGTTACATCTAAACCATCCGCCGATTCCACCAGTTGTTTTTTATCTCCTTGCTTGGAAATGCGCACTAGCTCGGAAATGCCAAATTCGCCTTCTTCAAAGAGATTAAGTAGATCGTTAGGTAGATTTATATCACTCTTGTCAATCTCATCAATCAGTAGAACGCGAGGGTATTGAGAGGGAACAAAAGCCGTGCCAACCGGTCCCAGGCGAATGTACTGACCAATGTTCGTATAGCTAGGCTTAGGATTGGGATTGGGCTGCTGCTGCAACTGAGCATCCTGAAGTCGAGAGATCGCGTCGTACTGGTAGAGTCCTTCCTGAAGCGTCGAGCGGGCGGTAATTGACCAAAGCAGAACAGGCGCTAACTTGAGTTGGTAGGCAATGGCGTAAGCGAGGGAAGTCTTGCCGGAGCCTGGTCTGCCAGTCACTAACAAGGGACGCCTCAGGTAGAGCGCTGCGTTGACAGCATCAATGACTCTGGCATAGTCTTTCAAATGCTCTTCATCGATCTCGACCGACTTTTGGGAACGTCTGCCTTTAGCAGCCTTGGTATATCCACTGCGGATAAAAAACTTACGACCTCGCTCTCGCTCTCTTTTGTTCTTTGCCGCTAGCTTCCGAAGGTTGGCCCAATACTGCCTATCTTCTTTCACTAGTTCTTCGGGAAACGTGCTAAAGCAACGCCAGTTGGGAGGAGCGGGAAATCTTCCTTTATTTCTAATGGCATTATGGGGTCTTCTGCGATCACCTTCAAAAATTCTCCAATCATTCATGTTTAGATATTTCGCTACTTTTACTTAGTGAGAGATCAGCGGTTCTGAATCCGCCATAGGAGGTAGTTCTGGTGGAAGTCGCGTTGGGTCATCACAGAGGATGGCTAAGTGCAATCCTAAACCCCCGTTTTTGTCGTAGGCTTTTTTCCGCTCTTCTTTTATCCGCTCTAGTAATAGGTTTAAATTGACAAGATACTCTGGTTTCAGAAGTTCGTCGGTTGCTTTCTTTAAGGATCTAACCCCAGATATTTTATCTTGCCTTACCCAGAGCGCGATTGGTATTCCGGTTCTGAGGACCATGCCAAAAAATCTTTCTTTATTAGACTTCGGCAGATTACAAGCTAGTTTTATCCCGATTTTTTCTCCTCCTAAATCTCCCTCTAGTTCTTCAATTTTAAACTCACTGGACTTGACAAGGCATTTAAATTTATCTCTGACCTGTTTTTGGTTAGGATTTTGAGCTAAGAACTGTTCAAATGTTCTCCACTTGGCTCTCCAATATTCAAAGTATGTCGGGGCATTTTTTTCGCCTCTATCACCCCTAAGGTGAGCAATTCTTTCGTAGAGGCGAACACTAATCTTATAATCTTTACCAAAAGGCACCTCTTTTCCGGCTAGATCTCTCCCCCACTGATCGACTTTTTCATCAAGATACTTCCAGGGCATGAAAAAATCCACTGTCATCGAATTTTTATTACAGTTGAGCTTTCGTTCCTCTATTTGAACGAGTCCCAGGCTCGCCCCAATTAAGTCAGCAACATAAGTTTTGACTTGCTTTAGGGTCAAATTATCTTGATTAGGAATAGGAGGCTCCTGCCAGCGACTACCAATTTTAAAAAAACTGTCAACTTGAAACTTGCGGCGAGAGAGAGGCTTGATGGGTCTAATAAGAATCATCAAGTAAGCCTCAATCAGATCGATCTTTTCAGCTTCAGTAGGCGGCTCAATTAGCTCAGGCTCAGATGGTCTAGACGGTTTGTATCCATACTGTTTTATCTTTTGTAGCCAAGATAACAGTTCATTACGAATCTCTGGATTTTCTTGTTGTAAAAAATTACTAAAATCTACAACTCTTTGAATGAGATATGACTGGTGTGGATAATCTTCGAGTAATAGCTTGAATAATGTAAAAAACTTACATAAGACATTGACATTATCGTCTTTAATAGCAGCTATTTTATTTGAGCAATCAAGACTGACACGATCGGAATTTTCAAAAGTAGCGAGAAATGCTTGTGCTACTCGCTCGAAGTGGTTTAATTGATTGAGAATTTTAATTAGATTTTCTATCAATTCCTTGGGAACTGGATTTAAATCATTGCCTAGTAGATTAGTGACATATTGAGTGAGGGACTGAAGGTTGGGATCTTCAACTGCTATTTGCTCTCGGTTTAAGTGACTTTTATTGGGGTTTTGCTGAGCTTTTTTAGCTTTCAATTTTTTCAGTTCTTCTTCTTTAGCTAAACCTCTCTGATAAAGGTCTTCAGCTTGCCTATCTAAACGGCTGCGCTCTAGCGGATTTAACGCATTCTTTGCCTGACTCTTCAAAGCCTCATAATCTAACTTTAAGGTGGCTATCTCCTCTTCAAGCGCCTTAATTTTGACATCAATCAACGACATATTTACCCCAAAAATGAACGTCAAAAAACCACCTATTTGGTTTTACTTAGAGTTTGGCTAAGCTTTTTAGGGTTTTAAATTTCTCAGTTCTTCTTCTTTAGCTAAACCTCTCTGATAAAAGTCTTCGGCTTGCCTGTCTAAACGGCTGCGCTCTACCGGATTTAACGCATTCTTTGCCTGACTCTTCAAAGCCTCATAATCTAACTTTAAGGTGGCTATCTCCTCTTCAAGCGCCTTAATTTTGACATCAATAAATGACAGAGAACCTACCTCAGCTTGAAGCGAGGGTAATACGGAGCGATTAGGGTCTGGCTGTGCTTTTTTTACTTCCAGTTTTTGGGGTTCTTCACTTGTTTTTGCTTTTTCTAACTTCGCCAAAACCTCAAACGCAAAAGCACTGGCATGTCTTGCGGCTATCTCCTGGTAACCAGCAGCATCAACTTCACCTTTTTGATCAATCAAATCTGAAATGCCACGAACAACCAGTGCATCTATCTGTTGATTAGCACGGACAGCTTTGAGAAAACCGTGACCCTCCATCTCTACTGCTAAGGCATCACCATAACTTGACCGGAGGAGCTGATAGACATCCGAACGAGTCGAAGCCACTACTTTATCCCCAGCGGCTATGGCTCCGACAAAAGCACGGGGAGACAACTGAGAGACGTTATTTAAAATCCGCTTTAACCAACCTTCTTCTTCTTTTCTCGTCTCAGCCCTAGCTCTCTGTTCCAAGCGGTAACTCACAGCGCTGACACTTGGTCTGGGCAAAAACCTCTCCTCGACAACTTTTCCCGACTCATACCCATAAACCTTAGTCGCAGCTACCACATCGCCAAGCGCAACATCCTTGATGCCACCAGCTACCCCAACGAAAAGGACGGCATTGGGCTGGAAATAGTCGATAGCCCGCTTGGTTTCTACCGCAGCATCAGCAATGCCTGCCCCAATTTCAACAATGGCTACTTTCCAAGACTGACCATTAGAGGAAAATTGTCCAATTTCATAGACGGTTCCATCAGGGTGTACATTTTCCTGAAGGTCACTTAAATGGGCGCGAACAGCTTTATATTCAACAGGAATAGCAGTGACTATAACGGCGCAAGGCATACTTTGTTTCTTTCCAATCATGCGATTGTCAGAAACCCTGGTCGATGGAGGCTGTCTTGGAGATTCAGTCGGTGGAGGCTGTATAGATAACTTTTTTACATATCTTTGAATCGTTCCTTTATGCAATGGCTCTAATAATTCATATTCGCTTTGAAAACGTTGTTCGCTACCACCAAATAACGAGCCTTTAATCGAATTAGTAACGACAATACCGCCTTTTTGTTTTGCCAGAGCGTCAGATGCTATTTCATCAGCAATGAAACAAGTTAGACCAGTCGGTCTTTGAACCCCTTCTGCATTTGTGTAAAGGCTAATCGAGCCATAATGAATTCCCACTCTACTTTTTACATCAATATTAGAATCCTTATTATCAGATTCAACTTTGAGTTTTTCGATTAATTCAAAGGCTATGCCAATATATTCACCAAGAGCTATTCCTGGCTTTGTTTGTAAAACGAGGAGCCCTCCATCTCCACCAGGAGAGAAGTAAAAATGGGTCTCTTCAGAAAAGATTTGTCTAGTTTTAATACTTTTAATAGCATCAATCACTGAGCGAAATCTTTTACTTAATTCGCTTCTATCTCCTAGAGAGAATTTGGCTAAATCATAAGCGATCGCAATTCCATTAAAATTAATAAGATTTGAAGAATTACTCAATTCAGACAGAATAGTCTCATTAAATTTAGATAAAACTAAGTTACTATCTTCAGGTTCTCTACAGTGAAAAAGTGGATCGTGTTGTTTGCCTTTAATCTTTGCTTCTCTCCCAAATCTTGGATGTAGAGGATCGTTATTTTTTGAGATAAGAAGAGGTTGAACATGGACGGTATAAGTTGAATCGTACAATACTCCTTTGTTTTTATCCGAAGTAGAAAGTCGTGCCGCCACATTCATAGGAATTCCAACAAAGCTAAACAAACCATCTGCATCCTCTAATACTTCTAGGGTCCCATGTGAGATTCCTAGCCTTACTGGTATTCCCTGGGTCTTACAGTTCTCTAAAATTATTGGGAACTTTTGATGGATATAAATTCCCGATGTATCTGGGCTAATAACTATAGCACCCCTAAGAGAACTAAGGAGCTTAAGCTGAACTTCTTGACTCGACAAATTATCTTTTAAAATTTCATGTAGTAAAGCAAGAGCGTTGTAGCTTATTTCCGGTTCCTTTTCGGCTAACTCAGCTAACTGAGGAATAAAGAAAAAGACTACACTAGCTAATAATTCTTGGCGCTCTTGTAATTGCATTAGTTTAAAATTATCTTTAGTGTCAGATGGATATGTAAATTTGGATTCAGGTAAAGAGATAAAAGGCTGTGAGTCTTTAAGAGATTCTATTTCCTTGGTTGTACTGCTGGAGGTGGTGCTCGCTCGACAAGCTTCCATCCAAGTTGTCTTTTTACCCCGCCTCCAAAAAGAGTAAACTCAAACAGCCCGTTAACATAGGCATCCTCGTCTTTGAGCCATGCTACCCGGCGCTCGCTCCAACGCCGCAGATAGACCCGACCTCGACCCGCCTCAAGCTCAAGATGCACGAAATTATAGCTATTCGCCCAGTCCCGCTGGTCGTAGCTGGCTCCTGCCGGCACGAGCGCATAATCTCCTCTTGTCCCGGTTACCCGATTCACTCTCGGATCGTGTTCGTGACCGCAGAGGATGAACTGACACTTTTGTCCGAGATACTGCTCGATTCTCCTGCGGTCAAACTCCGTTAACCAATTCAAGGGATGGTGTAGTACGGCGATGCACACATCATCACTCTCCATCTGATTCAGAGGCTCATAAATTTGCGGTTCTCCGACAATGAGCTTTCCCAAATCATCTACCTCTCCCTGTTGGTTCTTGCGTCCAGCCATTACCTGGATTTCTCACTAGGCTTTCAATAGTAATTATTCAGCTCCATACGGCATAATTCCGGAAAAAGCGACCAAAATAACAGTCTGTCATTTCTCAGGCTCAGAACCGAACGGGGCAAAACCTAGATAGGAAATGGGTTTTAAGTACTTATGTGAAATTATTTAGACATTTTGCAATATAATATTAATCTCTGACAACGACCGAAGATTAGGCAACACAAAAAGCACTTTTTGGACCAGCGGGGGCATTTGGACAAAAAGGTGCGGTTAGCTTGAAACGTTTTCCCCATAAGAGTTTCAAAGATCCCAAAAATCTGCTCATGTTCAGAAGGACGTTCTGCTCTGATTTGTTGGATGCTGGAGTAGATATCGTCACTGTGCAGAAGTTGGCTGGTCATGCCAGTCCTGTCACTACGGCTAAGTATGACCGACGTGGGGAAGAGGTGAAGCGGAAGGCGGTGCAGCGGTTGGAGTTTTAGTCGGGGGTGGGGGTGCGTACGCTTTCTTTGCTTCTTTACTCGACTGTTGTGATTTTCAAGAGCGATCACTATTGTCCCACCTTGATGCAAACTTAAATCAGAGCCTCGGAGGATAAATCAATGCTAGGGTTAGACCGCATTACCTTTGACCCCCACATCATGGGAGGGCAAGCCTGTATTCGAGGAATGCGCATTCCTGTGTCTCTCATCGTCAATTTGGTAGCCAATGGGAAGCCGACGGAGGAGATTTTGTCGGAATACCCCGATCTTGAGCCGGAGGACATTCGGCAATCTCTGCTCTATGCAGCGTGGCTGACGCGGGAGAAAGTCATTCCCATCCCAGCAACCCGTCCATCATCGGCTGAGAGAGTCGGATGAAGTTTAGAGCGGATATGGGGATTTCTCTGCGCACGGTGGTTTGGCTGCGGGAAGAAGGCTATGGTGTCGTACACCTGCGCGAGGAAGGGTTACAGAGGCTCCCGGATGAGGAGATTTTGGTTAAAGCCCGTGCTGAAGGGCGAATTCTCTTGACCATGGATTTGGATTTTAGTCACCTCTTGGCGATGAGTGGGGAATCCCTACCGAGTGTGATTCTCTTTCGGCTGGGCAATGAGAACTATGACATGATTAACGAGAGCCTGAGGGAAGTTTTGAGGGAATGTGCCGAGGATTTGGAGGCGGGGGCGATTGTTTCAGTCAGTGATGAGGCATTTCGGGTGAGGCGGCTGCCAATTTAGAGGGACATCAAACCTAAATAACGAGCGAGTGGTGGTTGGTTCCGGGTGTCTGTCCCGGTGGCAGCCATCGGCGTTCCCTCCCGTTTGTGGGGTTTGTCCCTGCTTCTGGGTGGCGCTGTAGTTGCTTGCTGCTGGAGTTTAGACTAATTGCCAACTGAATCGATTTTGTTGGAGGAGTTTGAGAAGGCGATCGCTAACTCAAAAAAGAAGTTGTCCCATGTCGGAATAGTTAGCGGAATTT
>JAAUXU010127866.1_pt1 | contig 12670 bp, 13 predicted proteins | sample 7278151 | NCBI WGS metagenome assembly JAAUXU01 (sample SAMN14350113, study PRJNA611818) | marine sediment metagenome | isolation source: surface marine sediment (1.8m) | place: French Polynesia: Moorea | collected 2018-08 | reverse complement strand
GTGCCGTTGGAACAGCACCTCCGGTATGTAACGCACACGTCGTAGGTACCGTGTACTGTGCAAGTCTGACTTAAGCAAAAATACAGTGTGTCCCCAAAGTTTTTGTGTGTTCGAAAAAAGAAAATGTCAGCTGTTAGAGCAAAAAAAACCGGGTTCAAGTGTTGCCAAGGGCGAGTTAAAAATTAAGTACTTAAGTCAGTAGCTGCATACAGATGTCCTCGAGCAACTTTAGAGAGACTATTCTTATGCGAATCCTTTGAGGGAGAATATGTGATGAAAAGAACAAAATGCACACGCAAACACTTTTGGGATACAATGTATCCGAGAATTCCTGGATTTAGTCATGTGTCTGTTGCATGTATTGCAATGAAGATTCCAATGTGTTCACGTTTGGCCATGACGACGTTTCCCCAGCAAACTTGCAAAGGTTTGGCTGGCCTTCACCAGCAACACTTGGCCAATTCCCTGCTCTGTCCTTTGATTGCCTGGTCACACACACATGAGCAATGTTGCAGCCATGCTCAACCAAGTCCACTGCTGTCAAGACACCTAACGTCATTTAAACACTATGCAGTAATTCATACTGCTCAAGTTGGTCTGAGGCAATCTTAACCACCGATTTTTGTAGTACTTTTGTGTTGCTGTTGCCAAGACACCTAATGTGAGCATGCTTTAACGGTGGTTCTGACGCAACATCCACGTTATACAGGGTCAGCACCGGAAATGTAAAGGCCGATGTCACGCCGTCGTGGTCGAGGTCTTAGGCCATATCAAAGATGCCATTATGGCTGGCAGTCCTGGGGAGGCCCATTCAAAATGATCCATTTTGATAGTCGCACGCAAACACTTTGAGCGCATCTGTCATCTGCCATCTGGTCGCCGATCTCACTGGGTCTGGCCTCAGACATCCTAGATCAAGTCATGACCTATGATCGATGACCTGCAGCTGGCGAGATTTGCATTGCAGCAAAAGGACAACCTGTTGAACTTTGGCGGGGCCTTCCAGACCTCATTGAGCCATCGCTGGATGACACAGGCGATGGTCACAGACGAAGAGTCAAGTCCGAGTCTCGAGTAGCCTCCAACCTGTAGGTCAACGTCAGACGCACTGCTGACCTTGTACTATTTGCTGCTGACCCAAGATATTGCCAAATCGAAAATTGAAGAGTCCAGTACTCAACATTATTTTCTGATCTGTCCCAATTTAGGAAGTTTTTTTTCTTACTCCAAAAGCAACTCACTCACTCACTCGCACACACGCGCACCATTTTTCTCCAATCCATTTGTCCTGTCCCCTATGTGAGTCCTCGAGGCTGCTTCACACGTCCCATTCTTGCTCCCTCGCAGCTCTGAACGAGCACTTCTGCCAGGACGACCGCATGGTGCCGTCTGGTGCCCCAGTGTGTGTGTAACAAAGCATTGGCAGCACGTCCATTATGTTCGGAGAGGGTCGTGGGGGTCACCTAACGTGATTGTTGAGGGAGTCTCTGCTGCTACGTGAGTGGCAAGAGCAGCTTTGGGAAAGAGGAATTGCTTGCGGTGGTCAGCTACAAACCTATTTATTCATCTCCATGAGTGCTACACACGGTACTACTGGACTGGCCTTATGTGTTGTTGCATTGTAGTCGGAGCATAAGAAGAGAGTACTGCGGAAAGGTAGCAATTTATTGTCCGCAGTAATAATGGGCATAGTTCACGGCAACGAAGAAGCCCAGTTAAAGCAGTGGCAGCAGCAGCAGCAGCAGCAGCAGGCCCAAGCTAATGGGCCCAGACACTCTTTTTCTCTGTTGGAGCACCCGTCTGCAGGCGAGTGCGTGTGTAAAGAAGTGGCAGTTTATGCTAATAGGCCCACTACGCAAGTGTGAGCAAGACGTGATGAGGTACGCCCAAGCTTGGAACAAATGTGTTCTTGTTGTAACGGATATTTATTGTAGATGTAAATGCGCACATGCCCGAGCCAGACAGAGAGATGTCGCTGTTGTTATCCCATAAAGCAGTCTGATTGATCGGGGACACGACGCTCTTGCCTGGCTCTTGCCTGGCGCCTGCCTGGCGCCTGCCACGCCGGCTCGGACGTCAGCGTCGTGTGCGTGCCTCCATTAACAAGCTTCCTTTTGTCATTCGTCTTGGTTTGTGTAGCACGCGCATTTGTTGATAGCGCACAGAGGCCGATCGGAATACAAATGGCCGCGTCTCGCAGCTCGCCGGAAGCCTCTCTTGGTACTTCACGGTGTTTTCTCGCCGCTGCGTATTTTGCCACGCACGTGCCTGCATAACGTGCCTGCATAACGGGCCTGCATAACGGGCCTACATGACGGGCCTACCTCGAGCTGAAGGGATGCGCGCTCAGGTACGCCCAAGGATCGGACAAAGAAAGCATCCTAAACGCCGAGATTGCGGACGTGACGCTTGAGTACCAGGACAAAAGTACCAACGTACCAGGATGGGGAAGGGGGGGGGGGATCCAGTTGACTCCGGGTTTTGGATCTGTCGGGCCAGAGAACTACCAATCTTCAGTAAGTCTGTGGGTTTTATCAATGTGACGAGCCCGAGTCTTGTTGCTCCAGAATGACGACATTCGCTGTCAGCTGCGGAATTGTCCCTTTTCTGCGATACATTCAAAGCGCAAAACGCCGTCCAGATGTTGGAGTGAGGTAGGTGCGAATAACTCGCCAGCTGTGTCAGCTTCTACCGGACGGAGCCACTTTCGTCACTCGAGTCCAACCAGACTCGAGTGACAAAAGTGGCTCGCTCGAGTTGTCCAGCCCGCAACTTCTCCTTCAGACTCGTACACATCTGCACTTAATGCAGTCAGTTAATTCAAACTTGATGTTAGATCTCCTACTTTGGGGCGTAACACACTTTTTTAATGGTGAGAGCAAAAATTTCGTATTCTCTTTCTAGAGAGTGGCCTCGTCCTAGTTTTGTATTCTCGTAGCGAGTCACGTAATACAGACAAATTCGGTGAGGAGCAAAATTATTCCTACGTTGAGGATCCTTCTTATTTTGAAGCTGAGCTATCTGCATAAGCTCGCTTGCCCAGCCGAGATCTCTTCCTTGCTGCCATCACATTTCTCTTCGATGACTTCGATCTTGGGCAAATTTTCACAGTCGGACCCTTGGAGCCGGACTGACAATCGACTGAGGGTCGGTCGGAACCGCATCAGCCCAAGAAGTTTTTTTACTCGAGTCATGACTCGAATCCATCACTACTTTTGTAACCGACAGATCTTGGTCCTGCGGTCCAAAGATTTGCCTCTAACCAGGATTTTCGGGCAGCCTGGTTGTGTGGCCGCCCCGGTTGTCCTTGGCACACGCTTGATTAGAGCGAGGATGTCCCCATACAGAATATGGCAGAATCATCCAACTTTTCCTATCACTAGGACAACTGGGGGAGTCACACGTACCATTGTGATGGTATCTACTGTGCTGTGGTGCGGCCAGCATCTTGCTTGACTCAGCAACCTCTGGGTGCTCTTGCTCGCCACCAATGATGGCCATGAGCATTTTGGTCAGCATGCTGAATGTTTCACTCTGCCCTAATCATCTGGGATGGAGATCATCAGGCTGGGGAGCTTGGTGCAGTTGGCCTTGATCCTCTCCTGGAGTGGCTTGGGTGCTTTTTGGCTGGTTTGGCAGTGGGCCTGGAAACAGGCCCCGATGGCAAAGATCCAGCCTTTTTCTCATTCTTCAAAAAGTGCCTCTTGAGCGGCAGCGTCACAGCTTTAAGCTTGAACGACCGCGAATCCCAATCAGCGCAGTGCAAAGTTATGCAAATTTTTGCTCTATAACTCCTTTCCGCTCACCCTGGACGTGCAGTGAAGCATTTAAATTTTGTCAAGTAGGCAAGTAGAAAAACATGGACATGGTAATACAATTAAGAATTCAGTCCTCGATGTGACCTCAGCGATGGCCTCTCTGTCTCTCCACTCACTAGGCGAGTGACCTCGTAAATCGACGCCCAGTTTGGCTGGGTGGAGGACAAGGCTGTGCGCAACGAGGCCGCCTCTTATCCAATCTCATTGTACCACAGACGTTCTGTTGACGACGTCTTCCTCGTGGGCGCACCCGAGGGTCGCGACGTCGGCTTCAACGTCGTCTTGGACGACGATGGCGTCCCTCGTCGCTTTGCTCGAGGGCTGCTTGGAAAAAAGTGAATCGCCGAGTGCTCTAAAAAGAGCCAACCTCATGCATGATTGAGAGGGGTTCAATTCTTGGGGCTCGGGACAATGTCAAACTTGCAGTCAAATTTGTCGTGGTCAACCCAGCGTGTACAGGGAGACGACGTCGTGACTCTGGCCGTCGAGAGGCTGGCCGGCCTCGTCCTCGACGGCACGCCAACAACTTCTTGCCACTGCTAACGCGACCTTAAAGCCTCCGAAGGAAGGAAGGAAGAAGTTGAAGAAAAATAGGACTGAGAATCGATAACACTGCAAAATCTAAGACGCTGAAGATAACCTGCTTGCAATAAAATGGAGAAAGTTAAATGAATCTCTACTTTTTTTCTCTCTCTCTGCCTTCGAATCTGGAAGACTCGTGAAATGTTCAAAGGAAACACGCATAACTTTTCTTTCTCTGTTTCAAGAAAATGAGACAAGGACGACGAAGGTTCTTATATTATTTCCTTTCAGGGACCCTCTTTGTGCCTGTTCTCCTGCAATTCCATGGCCCAAAATTTATGCTCATTGGAGAGATAAGATGGGGAGAGAAAAATGGAGAATGCGTCTGTAGGAACAGAGGGGGGGAATTTGATTTCCCCCCCTCCCCTCAGAATGAGAAAGCTTCTCTCGCGTATAACGGCTGAGGCATCAGTGTGTACTGACTGCTGTAAGTAAGTGAAGCTCCTCGAATGAATGGGTGAACGTACGTGACGGAATATTAATGGCACCGACGTCACTCTGGACGCCGCTCACCCGGACACCCTCGGCCGCGTGTTTACCGGCGGAATCTTAAGATATCACAGTGTTTACGGGTGAAAGTGGTGAAGGGTCTGACAGGGATGTGGACCTGGATCTGTTCAAGCTGAATCCGGAGGAACGTATTATGCGCGTGGAGAGGAATGAGATGTCCATTCTCTCTGGTTCGAAGGCATGGACAGGAAAAGGCCTTGAGGAAACAACTGAGCGTCCATTTTTCTTTTGCCATCTGTGAATGACACAGGCAGCCAGAAGTCAGCTCAATACGTGCGCAAAGACACACACGCACACGCTAAACATGGCACAGAGAAGGAGAAACGCACAATATGCGCCGTTCGCTCCATCTTTGCGTGCACTTTTTCCACAATATCAAAGAGGCATTTTGCTAAAAAGAGAGAGAGAACGCGAACTTTGCCAAATTCCTTTCAAGCAGGCTGAGGGTAGGCCTGCTGAGGCCCCCCCGGCGGATTCCGTCTGCCCACATGTATGATCTATTATTAGCAAAGGAGAATGGGAGACAAAGTAAACATTTTAATCTACGAGTGCACCAACCAGACTCATTCATTTTCACATGTAAACAGGAAAAAGCTCTCGAGGAAAGTTTTTTGGGGGCAAGTTCTGAGTCCTTGGAGATGATAGTTCTCAGCGGGGCAGTTCTTTTTTTACATCCTCTGGTACATTATATGACGTAGAGCACTGGCCAGCACTAAACAATCATGCTTCAACATAATTTCGCTTTTTTCTCTCTCGCTCGCTCACTCCACATTTGTAGCTACACAGACAGTATTAGGAAAGCAGAAGAATCTCCATTTTGGAAAGTTCAACCTTGAGAAGAAATTCGATTTTGGAAAGATTTCGACGAAAAACGGGTTTTTTTCCTTGCAGTAAAACCACTCCCAGTCCAACTGTGCAAAGATTCCATTGGGCCAGGTTTTCCCCTCCCAAACTTTGCGCTTTTCCACCCTTTGTCCTTGAGTTTCAATGCTGTAAATTACGCATTGCCAAGATCTGCAATGAAGAGTGAGCGCGCGATTTCAGCGTTTGTTTTTGCTCACATTTTTGGCACTAACACGGCCTTTACATGGGCTTTGTCTTCCACTCTCAGGCCTTGATTTCTGTCTGGGAAAGACGAAAGACGCTGTCAACTTTTTTTTTTACCACAGCCGACGACGACTTTCCAAAATTCCACTGTATTCGGATTGACTTTTCACTCGGGTCGAGCCAGGTTTTGGCTTGATGGTTCACATGATCAGCGAGGCCGCGCTGCCGAAAGAACAGTAGGAAAAATATGGCCAAAGTTGCCACAAAAAGTTTGAGAGAGGCCCCCTTTGTCTACAAGCTTCGACTGCACGTCAGTCCCTGGCCGAGGAGGTCCCAACTTTATGGCAACACTTTTGTTTCAATAGTTTCTCACTAATAACAGGACTCCAACTCTATTTAATCCTTGCTGCGACCCGACGACGGGACTGTAAACGGGCAAAGAAAGCCACGGAGGTAAAATCACAATGTTGGTGGCTTTCAGACTGACAGACACGTACTTTCAGACATGTTGGACGCATATAGTGCAGACGACATAATAGATATCTTGTCTACATACATGCATTTAGATCAGTGGGGCCTCATACATATCTTACCCATACCTAACACATCCAGTGGGGAGGAAAGTTCGAAAGCCACCAATATTCAGATTTTACGGCCAAGACTTCCCCCATCGACCCGTGTACTCGACTCGAGATTATTCGGTTCGGCTCATCTCTAGTGCACAGCGCGGTACAGTGGAAGCCGCCGGATGCAGTCAACTTGGGCGAGTACATGGAGCGGGTGAGTGCCACGAGTGAGGCAGACAGACTCCGGGGACTGGCAAATTGAGAGCCAGCATTGCATTAGCACAATAAGCGGGTCCCACTGTATCATCTGCAGCGGAAAAAAAACCAACTTACTTTCTTACTTACAATGTGTAACAGCACAGTGGCGAAAACAGATAAGCCTTTGACTTGCACGCGCCGACAGCAACAGCAACACGAAGCCTTGGCTGTGTTTTTTAAGCAACGAGAACAAAATAAGGCCTACTTTGCTGTCGAGGCCTTGGTCGTTGTTGGCCACAATTTCATCGCAGCAGCTGACGAACAAAGAGGCAAGCAGAAAAAGGAATGTTGGCTGCCCCAAATGAGGGAATGTGCGAAAATCATGCCCTGAGCAAGTCAGTCAGTCAGTCCATCTTTGATTGAGTCTCTTTGAATGATGAGCTTCTTTCTTATACCTGGTGTGTTTTGCGCAAACTGCGTCGATGCTTTATAAGCGTCTGATGCGACGACGCCTGGGTGCAGTGTGCAAAAGTGTGCAAATTTGTAAAGGCTGCCAAAAGCTGTTTGTTGTCTTGCAGACGATGCAAGGAAAACCAGGTATTCTTCTGCAATACCACGATGTGCGGGCTTCTTTCTTATCTCAATCCCTAGTGTCAAAAATGGCGCAGTGCGTATTCTCGGCAGTGCTGAAGCCGAGAAAAGGCTTTCTTACTCACCCATCAAGACTTTATTGTCTTCATTCCCAAGGGATCTATTAGACAGTATCTGGGTATGTGCGGTGCAGACCAACTGATTCTTATTACGAAAGAGCATTTGCCTATTACATGAGAGGCCTCATACGATGCCGGGGACCCCATCTGCGGAATTCAATTTCACTCACGCACGCTTCTAAATGGCTTCGCGCACAAACAAGGCCTAGAGGGAGACACTCAGGCCTAGGGCAATTAGCATTGGCGGAAAAAAGGACGCTAACCACTTGCTGGCAAAATCCTCTATTACCTGTCCTGATTGGTCTTTTTGAAGCCTTTCATGTTGGAGATTCCCGCCGAAAGGGCCTTGTTGGAGCAGTTGTGCGAGTGCTTGAGGCGGTAGGCCTCTTCGGTGCCGCCGCCACAAGCGCCGGCCTCGCCGCTGCCGCCGCTCGAACCCGCCGTCAGCCGCGTCCGCTTCAAAGAGGCCAGCAGTCTCCGCCATCGCGACTTGCCGCCGCCGCTCGACGAGGAGGACGAGGCCGCCGACGAGGACGCTGCCGCAGCTGATGACGGCCTCGACACCTCGCGTTCGGGCTGCTGCAGGCCGCTGCCAGAGATCGTGGCAATGTGAAGGCGCTGCTGGGAGCTGGAAGAGGAGCCGTTTTCCCCCGACATCCTGAAGAACAACAAGGAGGGGAAGAACTGCTCTTTAGTGACTGTGACCACTGCTTAGTATTTGGCGCCGACTCAATTCATTGCATCAAACGTCCTCCACCAACTAAGAAACTTATGATACACTCACACCTATTGACAACAACGTTTTTGCCCGTGCACCAACAACAGTCGAATCTCGATTTAGGGGGAGGGGGGGGGAGAGAAGAAATTTGATTCGATTCTCCAAACATCCCGGACAAATATGGGACGCGGGTTCCCTCCCCATTTTGTTTTCTTCTTTTTCATCGCAGTAAAAGCGTTGGAGTTTGAAAAGTCCAAACGGGGGAGAATTCGATTCTGTCAAGTTTTTGCCTGTCGAATTTTGCACTTTTCTGCTATTTTATGTCCTTTCTTTGATGCAACTTTCAGTGTTTTGAGTTGCTCCTCGCCAAGATCCTCAATGAAGCGAGCGGTTTCAGCTGACTTTGGTCTGCATTTTGGCAACAACCCGACCTCTTTGTACTGGCTTCATCTGGAGACCCTTGACTGGAGAACAGTGCAGCTTTCCCCGAAATCGAGGTTCGACTGTACACCTGGAGGGAGTGAAAAGCTATTGTCGACCCTAGTGCGTAGGGGGCAATTCAAAGAATATCCTTTTTCTCTAGATATGATGAGTTCACTTACGTCTACTTGGTTGGAAGACCCTTTTCAGTGTCCGGAAGACCTTTCTCTCTTTTACAGTGGGACTCCTTTATCTTCAGCACCTCCCATGCACTATCTTTCCTGCCTCCTCTCATCTTGGCAATAGTTGCTGCTGCTCTTGGCACAGGCTCTTCTGCTCGCACAACATTGTACACACCCACGCTGTTGCAGGCGGCCACCCCGTGGCTGATCTGAGGCGCGTTGACAGTCGAGCTAAGGACTAGGCGGTCCTCGACAATGCAACAGTACCTTACTACATAGTGAGGGGCCCTGGACGCGTGGCACCAAGTGTTGCCATTCATAGCCTGCAACTGTTGACTGCTGGGACCCACTCCAGTCTGACGTGGACCCTTTTGGAGGTTTCCCAACCGCTGCCTTAAGCCCAGGGATTTCAAGGCTTTTAGAAAAGCTCAAATTTGAGGCAGCAATTAATCTGGAATGGCAGAAGTAGGACGGTCCTGCTGTCTCTGGTGATCCAGAAAAAATTGTCTTTTCTAAATCTTCTATGCTAAATTGTGCTTCAGGTAAGAAGATGTGTGTGTAAGGGGGAAAAAATTGCTCGATGCTTTGGGCCCTGTGGTGCAGAATGCCTTGTGCGCAAAATTCTGACTTGGTACGACGACGTCAAGAACCAACGTCGACGGCCTCCAAAGTTTAGAGGGAAAAACGGCCACTTTCACGATCAACGTCATCAAGATCCTCCATGAAATAGGGCCTCTGCTCCTCGCCCTCATTGCTCTTGATGAGCTTTGGGCCCTGCTTCTCCTTGGAAGGGTACGAACTGGACAGTGGCGGCAACTTCAATGACATCATCCGGTGCTAATGCACACGTAATAAAAAAAGGGTCAGATTTTTTTTTTTTTTTTAAAAAAAAAGAAAAGAAAACTTTTTCAGGCTCAAATTTTGTTGAGCATTCCACGTTATGGAGAGATCTTTTCTTTTCACTGACTTCATCCACAAGATGTGGCAAAAGTAAGAGTCCGATCGACTTTGGCAGGTGAAACTGGACCTGGTCAACTTTTGAAAACAAGCTGAATGAACCTTGTCAAAAAGAGCCACTGCTGTTGTCGGGGCGGATCTCGATGACGTCTTACACGCCCCTGAGGTTGCTCATGTTGAGCTACTAACTTGTGGTGGCCATTGTTTGCAATTTCCTGGCCTTGGCGCCGCGCTGCAACAAAGGCTGCGTCCGTATGTACAATGTCGTTGTGCAACACACGTACGTAGCTCGTCTGCAGCTTCCCCCACAGCCACTCCCTGTTCACGGCTGGCGGCCTCGCCCTCGTGTCTTTCTCGCAGCAGCGCTTCCTCGTCTGCTCGAATTTCCTCCACTTCCGGTTATCACGACTCTCATCTTGCCTGGCTGCGCACATCAGGGCCAACTTTTAGGCGGGAAACGAAAAATGCTTCTGGTGAGATGACCTCTTGGTCTGCAGAGCAGCCGCAGCCGCAGCAGCCGCAGCAGCCGCAGCAGCCGCAGCAGCCGCAGCAGCCGCAGCAGCCGCAGCAGCCGCAGCCGCAGCAGCTCCGGATCTGCGCGCGCAGACGCGTGCACACGCGCACGCACGCACGCACGCACTGGATGGATGGATGGTGATAACGCTTCACTCTTCCAAGAAATGGAAACACTTTTTCCGGCGTTTTTTCTTCTCAGATTTCACTTTTCCCATCGTCGGCGGGACATAAAAGGCGGGGAGGAATTCTTGTAGCAGTGAGCAAAAAAGGCTTTTTCCTCCTCCCCGCAAAGAAAAGTCTGGAGGCCCCCGGAAATTCTTGAAAAGTGGGGCTATTTTGGGTTCACACTATCTCAGTTCCCCCCTTCCCTTGGCCTCTTTTTCTCAATTTGTTCCGCCTCCTCACTTTTCCTCCATCTCATCCTGCTCTTCGGTGAAAGTAAAATTTGTCAATTCAGCCCAGCCTCGCCCGGAGGATGGGAAGTGGACAGATTATGGGGATAGGAGAGGCTGAGGCCACCCGACGATTCATTTTTCCTGGAGTGGAAAACAGAGAAAAAAGTTAGACGGAGTCCTTAACATGGACGCACGGAGTGGGCTGCACACATGCGTCCTGGTGGGCAAAGATTTATCTCAGTCACCTTCGCATGTCATCACTCATACTGAGAGGCTGGCAGTAAAACAAAGTAGAGTGCGAGATCACGGCAAAAAGGAGATCTCCACACACCGAGGTCAATTCATTCGGTGGAGGTCACCTGCCTGTCCCTGCTGGCTCGTGGTCACAGGACCAAGTGACTCGAGTCCCACTTGAAATCGAGTCACCTCTCCTCAGGCCTTGGCCCAGACAAGGTCAGCCATCGTGTCCATCTCTGGCAATGTGTCTTCTTCACCTGCTTCAGCAAGTGGGACACATCGACACATCTTGGACACTGTCTAGAACTTCAGAAGCATGTGCAGGGCAATATCGGACTGTGTATATCGTATATGGATGTGTATGTCCCCGATGACCGAACTGTATAACCCTGAATCTTCTTCAGAGATTCCAACTCCAGTCATAACCAGACGTGGCACAGTTGGTGCTGCTATTGCTACGGCGTTCACTAGACAAGCTGAGGGTGGAGGAAAAATTTTAAAAACAGTTGTCACTTAAAAACAGACCTAGGTCATAATCCAAATGGAGGGAAAAAGTTTTCAGGCACAAGATCAGCACTAAGCTCAGTCAGGAAAAAGTCCGGTCTCTTGAAATAACCCCCGATGGCTTAAGCTGTTCGTTGCTATCACATTTGCTCATGAAAATGCATCCTAAGGAGCCTTTCTCAATGAGAAATCTTTCCCCTGCATCCTGGAAAGTTTTACCTGTTGGCATTGTATTGACTGGATGCACCTTGTCCGTCTGTCCATTTGTCCGTCTGTCTGTGTATCTGTCTGTCCGTCTGTCGGTGTATCTGCCTGTCCGTCTGTCGCTGTATCTGTCTGTGTATCTGTCTGTGTATCTGTCTGTCCGTTGTCCGGCATGCATGCTACCGTCATATGTCCGCTTATTGCACAACTAACCTGCACAGGGAGCAATGCTAGAAAGCCTCTAAGCGTGAAGAACACTTAGTGCGCCGATGCTCATCTACTCCTCTTCTCTTCGTAATCTCCATTTGCCCGGACAAGCATTTTTCTACCGCGTTGTTTACATAGGACTGGAAGGAGGTCTCCGCCTCTATGCTTGCCTGCATTGACCTTCGATGCCATTAGCTCGTCTGCTGTACTGTGTACGTAGAGTGGCACCACCACTGTTAATGGTAAAAGATATCAAGAGCCGAGGCCGAAGGACGAAGAAATCGATGCTTCGCGTTGTCTTCTCGCAGTCAAACCAGCGGAAGAGACAGAGAAAATGCACCATATGGCTCCAAAAAAGGCTGAGAACACATTCAAGTTTGCATGGAAAAGCCTACCATAGTGCCTCAGTTATGCCCAAGTCAATGCCGGAGGATAAAAGGGAGAGGACAAGTCCAAGCTTTAAAAGCATGAATAAATAGTTTCTCTCTCTCCCCCGACCGCACACTGTACGTTTAGTAGTGATCTAAGAAGTTAGGAGTTGAATTTACGTCTTACACTGATTTCGTGGCATTGCAAGTACTGTACTCGGAAAGCCAGCAAGTTTCCTTCAGTGATGTACAACAAGAAATTGAAAGTTAGAAGTAGTTGGACTCGAACCTACAACACTTGAGAAAATATGCAGCCGACTGAACACATGTGAGTATTGAGTGCACCCAGCCTCAGCTGGCTACAGCGTAGCCGGACAGCGAAAAAACAGGGCCGGCTCCATTTTCTCGGCACCCTCAAACTTTACCGCCTGCCCCGCTGCATAAAGTGAAACTTTACCGCCTGCCCCACTGCATAAAGTGAAACTTTACCGCCTGCCCCACTGCATAAAGTGAAACTTTACCGCCTGCCCC
>JAAUXU010166419.1_pt1 | contig 12671 bp, 11 predicted proteins | sample 7278151 | NCBI WGS metagenome assembly JAAUXU01 (sample SAMN14350113, study PRJNA611818) | marine sediment metagenome | isolation source: surface marine sediment (1.8m) | place: French Polynesia: Moorea | collected 2018-08 | reverse complement strand
CCCCCCCCCCCCCCCCCCCCCCCCCCCCCCCCCCCCCCCCCCCCCCCCCCCCCCCCCCCCCCCCCCCCCCCCCCCCCCCGCCCCCCCCCCCCCCCCCCCGCCCCCGCCCGCCAAACGGGAGGTCCGTCATTGCCGTGAGGTAGAGGGGTTAACAACACGTGGATAATTTTCTGGGCTTGAAGGAGAGGGTTGAAGGAGACCTTAATTGTCGATTTATTGCTGCAAAAAAGTAGAGGCAGGCAGGAAGAGGCTTTTGTGACCGCGGACCAAAGAAATCCTGCCAAATTGTAGGGTGCGAGAGGCTCTTTAAAAGCCTTGCCGACTTATCAGCGCATCGTATGATGCGAGTTCTCTGCAAAATTACTGCATTCATGTCTGTGCGTCCTGTAGTGCATCTCATTGTACGAGTAGGGAATTATGCTAATTTACTCTAACTTGTTATGATCTTCTCTTGTTCTTTTAGGTGGTTGTCATTATTGCCATCTTCTGGACGGTTGTCCATGCAGACGCTCTCTTCTTCAGGAGGAACAGAAATAACAATGCAGGATACCGGCCACCAAAATCCCCGTCATACGGACCGCCAAAACGACCATCGTATGGAGCTCCAAAGCCATCGTATGGAGTGCCGAAGCCATCGTTTATAGCTCCGAAGCCATCGTACAGAGCGCCAAAGCCATCGTATGGAGCACCCAAGCCATCATACGGAGCGCCTAAACCACTGTTTGGAGGACCCAAACCATCATACGGAGCTCCGAAACCTTCTTATAGAGCACCCAAACCTTCTTATGGAGCTCAAAAGCCTTCATCTTACAGTCCACCAAAGCCTCTGTCGTCATACGGATCACCTAAAGGAAAGCCACATGGTCCCCCCAAGGCAAGGCCAGCTTATGGTGGGTCAAAGCCATCGTACAAAGCCCCAAAGAAGCCAAGTAGACCGTCCTATAACACCCTTAAGAAGCCCAGACCAGCCTATGCTTCTCCAGGAACAGTAAGCTCTGCTCCGAAGCCGCAGACACCATCCAGACCAGCTAAACCATCTTATCCCAAGCCCCAACTCTCTCATGACGCCAAGGCAGAATTGAGTTATGGCGCCCCTAAGGCGCCACCTATAAAGTCGTCATACAATGCTCCAAAGAAGCAACCTCCTAAACCATCTTATAGCGTTTCCAAGCCTCTGCAAGCATATAAAGCTGCTCCTCAGAAGAAGCCTTCATATGGAAAATCAAAGCCCAAACCCTCGTACAGTCCTCCCAAACCCAAACCATCTTATGGAGGACAAAAGCCTAAACTGTCTCAATCGCATGGGCCCCCGAAGCCTTCGACCATAAGTCCTTCTTACGCTGCTCCCCAACCCCATTCACATGGAGCCTTGAAAAAACCTCATCCTAGTTACAGTAGTAACGCTGCTGGAGGAAACAGCAAACCCGTGACGTATTTCTCGGCACCAGACACTGGGGGATACCAAGTAGATCCAGGCCAGAACGTTCAAATTGACTATAGTGGCTGGAAACCAATTGATGCTGGTTCCCAATATGGTGCTCCTCCTGCGCCGAGCAGCAACGCTCCTGAGACACCAATCTTGACAATTGAAGATGCCTACAAGTCTCCTCCACCACCCGGCTTTTATACCGGAAATCCAGTCCCACCTTTACCAACGGGAAGTAGCTACGACGCTCCTGAACCAATAACAGCAAAGCCAAGTGCAGATTCCTATGGATCACCAGCAGCTCCTTCCTACTCAGCGCCAGAAATCTCGTTCTCTCAACCAGATCCGACACCAATCTTCTCTTCTCCATCGTCATACTCAGCCCCACCGGAATCACCTGCGTCGGACTCTTATTCAGCTCCAACAGGAGGTGCTGCCCCCTCTCCCTCTTCTTCTTACGCTGCTCCTCAGTCCTCGTATTCTTCGCCAGGATCGTCCTACTCAGCGCCAAAGGACTCACCTCCAGCCCCTGAGTCAACACCTTCGGACTCTGCATATTCAGCGCCATCTCAGCCGGCGAGTGCGTACCAATCACCATTGGCATCTCAGCCCCCTGACTCATACGGCTCGCCTTCAAATCCCGTAAAATCAGCGCCTCAAGCGAAGGCTGCAACCGACTATGAAGTTCCTTCGGCAGCACCAGCTCAAGATTCTTATGGAAGTCCCGAAGCAGTGATCACATCATCACACTCCGCACCATCACCTCCACTGGAGAACTATGGCAGCCTTCAATCAGAATCGTCCATATCTTCCTATTCCGCCCCAACCGCACCCTCTGACGATTCGTACGGAAGTCCAAGTGCGGAGCCTTCCGCATCATATTCGGCACCTCCGCTAAGGACGGATTTCCTTGACCGTCCGGAAGCTTCGATTCCCCTTGAGACGTCTTATGGAGCGCCTCCGCCTGAAAACACTTATTCACTTCCTGACAATGAAGATACTTATGGCAGCCCTCAACTACAGTCAACCGCCCCCCAAGAGTCCTACTCTGCTCCAGAGGAGATTCCCCCTCAAGATTCATACGGTTCACCCGAGCAGGAATTGCAACAATCATATGATCCTTCCACCCAAGGTGCTCCTCTAATCGCCAGCTACTCCGTATCTGATTCCCCTCAAATCCTGCCCTCCTATGCAGCTGTACCCGCGCGTGGAGACCAGCCGCCACCAGCACCCATTGAAGAACCTCTCTTTGACTACTATGATTACGGCTCAAGCGTGCCTGCATCAGATCTGAGTATCTTGGCAGCGGTGGACGATCCTCCTCCATCGGCTCCCCAACAGGAATTCAGAAGTGCCAAGGAGGAGCAGCCCTATCAAAGCTCGTCATCGTCAGTCGTGTATCAGAGTCCTGCGCCAGGACAATATCAAGCGACCAACGATTCCGAGCGCCTGGCAGAAGATAATCAGAGTGGTACCGTGTACGTACAGCCTACGGAGCAAGACGACCTTTACTATATTTATTACCAAGAAGGTTCCAACAGCCTCGGACAGCAACAGCTGCGTCAGCAACAGCCACAGGAGTTATCATACGAAAACATATCATTTGAAGAGCCTTTGTACTACCAGAACGCTGCCGAGGAGGTCGGCAGTCTCCGCGAAAACAACCGAGGGGTGCGGCAAAACACCGGTGGCGCGTCGAGCACCAGGTTCTCCTTGCAGATCAACGGCCGAGAGCACGGGTTCAGCCACACCACGGACCATTAGTGTTGCAGCAGTGACTGTGTGACAGGGAAGAAGGCATTAGTTTCGCATTCATGAGTGTCTCTATGCATGCATGTAATAGCAGTACGTTCGTGGCGTACGAGCACTTACTACGTGGGAGCTCTGAGCTCTTTATTCAGTCATTGGTTGAAATATTCTGGTCAGAGGAAGAAGAAAAAGTCTTGTTTCCTGCACTTTTGTGCTGGCCTTGCGAAATTCTTTGTCATTGTGCCATTCTACATGCTACTGTGAAAGCATCAAAACCTTCGGAGGGGACAACAGAGTGGATATAACGGTGTTTTTAGGCGTCAGTGTGAGTCATATTAGTTGGTTTATATGTGGAGCAGTGGATTACATATGTACACATGCGGTAGAATTCCGCTCTAACTTGCCATTTCAGGTGCAGGTGCACACATGATGTTACAATCTGCGTGTTATAAGAATGTATGCTGGTAATGCATTCTTTACATTTTTTAACATGCGCTTCAATTATGGTGAACACTGAAAATATTGATTGGTATTTATGTACTTTTACATTTATAAAGATGTATTATTGTACATAAACGTACATTGGAAAGACTTCTCGTGACTACCGACAAGTGGCTGATAACCTGCAAAATATATACACATACATACCTATAGTTGTGGTGTGGTGGGAAGGTCAACTCGCCTTGGCTTCTTTAAATAAACACATTTTTCATTGTCACGCACATCGTCTCAGCCGACATGAACCGCAACGGCACAGTGTGGCCATACCGTTACTGTTATATAATAAAATGTCACAATGTAATATGCACACATGAACTTTTTTGAAGGCTAGAGTAAATCCTCCACCTCATCGCTTAAGCTCATGGAACAGAAGAACAGGCGTTCTCTTTACATCAGTCTTGAAACACGCTTCTTTACGTCAGGTGAGTTGGACAAAACGTGGGCTGGCATTTTTGCGACAACGAGAAAGTTCCTCAAACTTTCTGCAAAGCAGAAGCAAAAGTATAGTATTCAGAACTCTTTCCATACCGTATGATCAGGCCAGATGGTCAAAAACGCATTGGATTTCCTGTGCAAGAGAGGAACCAATGTCTACAGTACGTCCTTGCTCTGCGAGTCGATAAACACGTCCGCTGTGTTTTGACAGGGCTTTCATTCTCTCCATCTTACCCCTGTTGGCCTTCCTCATACCCATGATCCTTTCCCTACTATTGAACGCCCTTTAATATTGCCCCGACAGTTCTTTATGACTCGCACGATGGTGTGCCGCAATCAGCATTATTTGGACGATGGCTCACACCGGTGTCCTAAAATAAGCCGTGTATTTGAGAATTATAATTTGGAGCACACATAACATTACCTAGATTTACGATTTATACAATGAGCCAGCTGAACTTTGGCCTCACGCTAGCAAGGGTGCGAATTTTTCTTACGACATAATCACGCGAGTATGAAATTCGCTACGTTGAACGTGGACAAAGCCGAAGATGCCTCAGCCTTTCTTCCAAGTGCGACTAGTGGAACTAGCAGGTCCGAGATTCAAATCTAAGTCGTTGAAGGCTAAAGAGACTTCATACACGCCACGCAGCAGAGATCTCAGTAAATTTTTGCGCGGTCAGGTACAAATCAGTTAAGATTTAAACGAATGCCATCATATCAATTAGCAACGACGCCAGCCTGGTACAACCGCTAAGTTGCATAAATAACAGGAGGGCTTCACAGCACCATTTCAGTTATCACACGGACTTTGAGCGAGAAGCAGCTGTGGAGTTGGGGACTTTTCCATCAGTGACTGGTCAGTGATCATCATAATTGTGACATGACGTCAACAGAGGTAAAGAACTTTGCCAAGACGTCAGGCTTTTTTCCATGGCATAATTAATTTTGAGACATTACAGCTTCTGCTCGCTCTTCTATGCTGTCTGGATGTCTCCGTCAATGGCGCGCCGTACTCAAATAAACTCCCCTTGAATGCGGAGGACTTTTTAGTTTCTCCTCCTGCGTCTCCGCATTCGCACTCACATTCAGCACCCATCCACTCATCCTACCTGCCGGGCAGTAGCTCCGTTGGGACGGATGCGGCCCAAGTCTCTGACGAGTCCTCCTCCAACATCGTGCATTCGGTCTTCAACGCGCCCACGTCGCCTGAGAGCGGCTGGGATTACTCGTTTGAGACGGACAATGGCATCAAGCAGGTCAGCCCTCTCACCACTATTTTCCTGGACGAGACAAACTGCAAACGTACAGTACAGCACAATGGTTGCTTCACGCTCAGTGAAAAGGTCTATCTTTTTATGGTATCTCAGAATGATTGATGAACTCGATCTCTGTCTATCCACGCTGCTCGGGTATGGTTAGCAAGGTACTAAGTGTAGCGTAAAATACAATAGATGACTGATGCATGTCAGATTTAATGACACTTGGAAGACTCTGAAAAGCAAACTGACGAATAATTACTAACTGATTTTGAGGTTGCAGTTAATGACAAACTAGGCCAAAACCTTGATGCAGCCTTTCCTGATCATTATGGAGTATGTACGTAGGCAAAGCTTCTAAGGCTGACAAGTGTGTACACTCTCATAAAAGCTTAAATTTCTGTCAACTGCTTTAGGACTTGTATAGATATGAGACTCAGGGATGTCAAAGCCGAAGTGCGTCTGAAACCAGTCATCCACTATGCGCATGCAGGACATGTACCTACGCACAAGTACAAATGTAGTTGCTTCTACCTCAAAAAAGACACGCGTAAAAGCATGATCATTTTTCAGGAGGCCTCTGGTAGTATTCGGGTTGTGGATGGTTCCAGTGTGATGGTAATGCGCGGCTCTTACGAGTATGTGGGCGCCGACGGCCAGACCTACGTCGTGGACTGGTCCGCCGACGAGACAGGATTTCACCCCTCAGCTCCGCATCTGCCACAGCCGGTGGAGATACCCTTTGCCGACCAGGCAGCGGCCGTCGCAGCTCAGATCAGGTTCGCGCAGCAGCAACAAGAAGAGGAGCAGCAGTTGCTGCGGGACCAGATCGGACAATCACTGGAGGACTTGCCAACGTATGGAGCGCTGACCTCATCCTCTGTCCTGCCTGCGTTCTCGTAACACACAAGCATAAACGAATTAACACAATCGTTATGTATGTATATTATTACAGTCTTATATGAAAGAATAAAGCACTTTTACAATTATCCAAGATAACGTTACAGCAATCATTATAGTGCCAATCACTGCACACGAGATAAATATGCCCCCCAACCTCACTGGAGGCGCAGAGATTACTACGTACGTTGTTAACACTAACATATGTATGTCGGCATGCACAGCTAGTGTATTAGCACATTTTATGCGCACGTTTGTACGAGCACGTTTCAAAGCATCATTTGACCGTGCATCGCCGACGAGGAGGAGGAAGGCACGATTTCAGAGTCACTGACATCAGATCCCGATTCCTCGTCAGAGTCATCATCGTTCTCGTCATCCATTCCTATTTGAAGAGTGGGGTCATCGCCCATACCCAGGTCTGACTGGTCGGCCTCTGCTGCCATGATCATCTCCTCTAGCGCTTTGCTACTCTCACCACCTTTCTGATGAGTTTTGATATGCTTGGAGAGGTGATCAGAACGCATGAACTTCTTGTTGCATTCTCGGCACTGGAATCGTTTCTCCCCAGTATGAGTCCGGCGATGACGCTGGAGCTCATCAGATCTGGTGAATCGCTTCCCGCAGAAGAACCAGTTACAGACGAAAGGACGCTCACCACTGTGCCAGCGAAGGTGAGCACGGAGATGCGAAGTCTTGCCGTACACCTTGTTGCAACCAGGGATGTGGCAAATGTGCTGTTTCTTTCTGGGCTTGCCATCAGGATTCCTGGAGCAAAAAGAAGCCAATCTGTACTAACGCCTATGCTACTACATACCGATTAGATCAAGTGAATCTTAAGTAGAAAATTTCTGTACATCAAGGAGATCGCACTTACTTGGACCGACTCCGGTCGCCATCCTTGCAATTTGGACATGTGCACGCTACTCTCCTTAGTCTAGTCTTAGTCGGCTGTTGTCCAGAGGTAGTTCCTCCACTGGAGCTCCCGACCACTGCAGAGGAGCTACCTGCAGCCTCCGTGGCAACAGTAGCTCCAGTTGCAGACGCCACCATTCCCGTTGGCGCTGTCGCTACGGTTAATGGTTGCGCCGTGGCCACCTGCACCACGTGCCACTTGTTGGGATCGCTAGGATCTTGCTGAAGAGCTTGCTGAGTCGCAAGGGGTTGGGCAGAAACGGAGGATAATACTTGGGGAGTGGTGGCCAGTTGCTGGATGGCAGCGCCAGTAGCTACCTGGACGTTCCCCAAGCCGGGAATGTGAATGGTCGATGTTCCACCGACCACAGGTTGTTGCTGTTGTTGGAAACTCGTGGTATTACCAACTGCCGTTCCATTCTGTACCTGTAAGTGCCAAGAGTACAATGAAGATATTGCTCCCAACGGTGATCAGCTCATCTCTACCTGCACAATTTGTCCGCTTGGCGTACGCACCGAGAGGAGCTGCGCTTGTGCGTTGGGCACGCCAGGTTGCTGGAGAATCACTTGCTGTCCGTTGACGTTCGTCAGCACTTGTTGTGCGTTGGCGACTTGTACTTGGCCCGCCAGGGGCGTTTGCACTATTGCAGTAGGTAAGGCATTTGTTGCTGTCTGTTGCTGAATGTTGGTGGTGGCACTGGCCGTCAAAGATTGCATACCAGCTTTCTGGTCTTGCTGCAGATCGTCATCGGAAGAATCAGACTCTGGCTTCGGGTCCTCTGGCTCCAATTTTGGCTGGAGCAATTCTGTGGGAGCCTGGGTGGCAGATGCTGCTGTTGACGATGAAGACGAAGAAGACACGATGCTCGACGTGGTCGTGGTACCCGTGGAAAATGTGGTTGATGTGGTTGCTACAGTCGTTGTCGTCACTGGCTGTTGCTGTTGAAGTTGAACAGGAATTGTTTGCTGCTGCTGTTGCAAAAGTCCTGCTGGAATTTGAGTCGCTGGCATTCCTCCGATGACTTGCACTTGCTGCAATTGTCCATTGGGCATGAGGACCTGCGCCAGCTGGGGTTGAAAGGGGGCGGCTGCCGCAGGTTGAACCACTTGCTGCATGACAATCTGCTGGCCTGCTGATGTCTGGACGATCTGGGGGATGACGGCAGTCTGCATGCTCTGTACAGGTACTTGCATCTGCACGGTCTGATACACGGTTTGGCCGTTTTGCGACACAGGTATTTGCACAGGTATCGTCTGCTGGAAAGCAGCGGGTGCAGCCTGAGGAAACTGGACGACCTGAGGAGATATCGCGGCGGGAAGAGATGCCCTTACTGCCACTTGCTGACCACCTGAAAAAGTAACTGGATGTCAACCGATACCGCATCAGGTGGACTATCCCAAGGACATGGTATGTATGAGCTGGTGAAACGAGTCTTTACGATGACGCACCTGGAAGAGCAATTATCTGCTGTTGTTGCTGGGTTGCAGCGTTGACGGTCATCTGAGGTACTCCTCCGAGTCCAGCCACACTCTGTCCTGAGGCCACTACAGACTGGACAGATCCTCCTGGGGCTCCAGGACTACTGGATATAACTGGCAGGCGAATCATCTGCCCGCCGACTGGAGATACCTGTTGAGCAAGGCCAGCAGACTGCTGGGAATGCTGTTGGTCCTGTTGTCCACTTTGGTGCTGCTGAGGACTCTGCATGATGGCTGGGATGTCTGCGTACTGCTGGGTTTTGAGACTTATCTATGAATGAAGAAAGAATCTTGAATGCTTTATGCTCCTACTGCCAGAATATGTCAAGTATGTGTCAAGTACGTGCATAATTATTACTCGGACTATGTATGCACACGTGAAGTACCTCAGTGAGTGGTTGCTGACGAAGTTCCGTTTGAGGCGAACTAGGATGGGGTGACAAGCTGGAGTATCTGAGAGTGCTGGCGACCAAGGTCTCGGCCAGAGGTTGCCCACGCACGGAGCGTGGGCCCACTTTCTTGCAGGTGGCCGCCAAGAGCGCCAACGGCGAGGGGGTCGAGCTCTAAGTGTACGTGTAGGCACACATTAATGGGATATACCTTCGATAACACTCAGCCTGCATGCAAGTATGAGCGTACCTGCGACTCCTCTTCACAGTCACTGTCCGAGGCGCCTCCGGCTTCTCGTCGTCGTCGAGTTTGTTCACTCGGGAATCTCATCTCCCGAGAGGGTCGCTTGCAGAAATGGCCCCCCCTTCTCCATCTCAGAGGCCTTCGAATGCTTGAAATAATGTCCACTATACTCCTTAGGCCCCCACCTCCGTTCGTACAGCTTCTGCGTCTGCGTGACGCTGTTTCGCTTGATCTTCGACAGCAGACGTCGACGGGTGGGTGTTGTAGTTGCGGCCGGCACCCGCGCTGGCGTCGGGGGACAGGGAGGGAGGAAGGAAGGCGGGCAGGAGCGAGGAGAGCACCTCCTCTGAGGGAGGAGAGTCGACAGAGAGGAGGGAAGTCTTTGTTCGCCGACCAAGAATGAGAGGCAACGGCCGCCTTCTCCTCCTCCTCCTCACTCTCGGTGTCTCCCTCCTCCCTCCTGCCTGCGGGCGCGCGCCTCGTAGGCCACGCGCGCCCGCCGAGCGACGCCCCCTTTTTTGAGGGAAAGGTCCTACCTCAGTGGGTCCTCCAACGCCCGCCCGCTGGAGTGCGAGGCGCTCATCGTCTCTGTCGTGACACACATCAAGAGCCCCACCCACCGACTACATGGAAATGTGCGCCTCCAGTAATCTTTTACTGTTATGGGACCAGTACAGCTCGATGATCTGCTCATCTCAGGTGGCTTTGCCTTGACCCAACTTCAGCTAGCCTAACTTAATTTACCCTTACTAGGCCTATCTTAACTTGACCTAACCTTGGACCATCTAGCTGGAGTGGAAAACACATCCGTGCTTATCCCACAATGCTGAAAGATAGCCTAGGTACTGTATACGTCTAGAACGTCTCTGCGACCACGTGGAACTACTCATCAATGGAGCTTTCTCGTTTCTCACTGTGTAATCGCCTGTGTATGTTTTTTCTCAACACCTTCTTTGATCGCCGGCAATTTTACCCTTTTCCAACTCCGCACAATGAATCTTGAGAGCCTCCACTTCCCTCTCTATTTCCCTTCGTTCGTGGTCGACGCTTTCGCTCCAGAGACAGAGTTCGGCGATCCGCCTGTCTTCTCGGTCCAGCTGGGCTCGCAGATCGGCGTTGGAGACCATGACCACTTCCACCTCTTCTGCCGATTCTAACCTCGTTCTCATTGTCTTCAGTAGTTCCGAGTTTTCTTCTTCCAAGTGCTGCGCGTTCGACATAAGAATTTTCAGTTTCGTCCTTGCGCTGCTGGGGAAGCGGATGAAGTTCTTCGTCTCCGCGTCCCTGGACTTGGGACTGAGTGCCGACGAGGACAATAGGTCGCCTTTTCTCCACAAAACCTCTTCGGTCAGAGAATCAATGATGCTGTTTCTCTCCTGGATGTTCTTACGCATCATGACATTCTCATCCATGAGCAGTTGGAAAGCATTGGATCTGGTACACGGAAGCAGGCATTCTCGTGTCGCATGTGAGTCTTCTGACTTATCCCTAATGTCTCGATCACTCTTGGCCAATGCCTTTGTACCGTCACAATATTTCGTATTGTCTGTAACTTGAGCAGGATCCGCAGCACTACCGTGAACTGTATCGTCACTGCAAGTGTCTCGACTGCCATCATTGCAAAGAGCCGCGTGGTCGAGTTCGTTGGAACCGAGATTATCCACGTCCTCCGGCGACGTCCTCCTCCTTGAGCACTTCTGGTTCAGATTGTCGGGTAGGCTGGCATCTCCATTGACTAGATCTGGCTCTACAGAACTGACATGTTCAAAAGAGCAGGAATGATCGTCACTCTCCGTATCGGTGAAGCGCATGGCAAGCATCAGATTGGCATCACAAGTCTTCCTACAAGAAGGACCGGCGTTTCTAGCCTGCCCAAACCGAGCCGACAACTTCTGGATTGTGTCAATGAGACACTGGGACTGTCGGTCGATATCTAAGCACTGCTGGAAGCATTCCTTGGTCGCTTTGGCCACGTTCACGCGATCGTTCTTCAGGAGTGTAACTTCACTGACCAGAACCCGAAGCCGCCTTTCTTGATCTTCGCCAATCTTGAGTTGTTTGGCCACTGAATGCAGTGTCTGATGATAACAATCTTCAACGTCCATGGCTGCCGAACTGAGAAGCAAGGAACTTTGGCGAGAGCTTCTTTGCACCGACAACGTGGAGCAAGGAATACCCATATTTTTCCTACGTCGTCGTCCAATATTGCATCGTCACCCCACGTCCTGCTACGTACGGACGTCCTGCTTCGTAAAGGCGAACCCCGTGTTGATAGAGTACGCGCACCCCATGGAGAGAGGGAGGGAGGCGTCATTAGATAACGCTTGCGTAAGCGTATGTGGCAGTAGTAGAGTGAAGTGTAGTACAATCTACTCCGCTTAATCGTGAAGAGTTGAAGAGTTGGTTCGAGGCTTAGAATCTCGTTCACCTGATGTCTCGATTAACCCCCAAAAAGCCCGAGACCAGATTGAGAGTCATGTATTGATGATCATTTAAGTTTGGGCTTATGCAAGACAAACACACCAAGAAGTAGTGGATGACGTCATGGGAAATGCCACTTCATGTAGGTTAGGTTCTACAGCCAAGGAAAAATCTGTTGTTTATGGTGACAAGCATCTTTAAGTTGCATTACTTGACGCTACTACAACGGTCTTCACTAAAGAATACAGGCTACTGTTGTAGTGGTGTTGAGCGGACGGCAGTAGATGAGGTAGAAAAGTTTCGATTATTGACATGTCCCTTTGAAGAGGAAGGAGTTAAATCTGCCACAGATGAAATCAAACTTATCCGGAAGTGCAGATTGTTCGGATTCCGTTTAGGCGGACCCTACTGTAGTAGTTGTTGTAAGCATAGTACGAATACGCTCGAGTGTGCGCAGTGGAGAACACAGGCGGTGGCTTCTGGAGGGAGTTACAATATGGCGGCGCCGGGGAGGGGCCGAATTGGCGGTCGCAAAAGCAGAGCGAAAGGGAGGAAGGAGGGGAGTGAGCGCCCCAAGTATACGGGGTGTGCATGTAATAGCACTGTCTTGGTACCCTTCGACACCTTCTAGAGCTCCTCGGATGCCACGAACTCGTCCATGTAGAAGAGGGAGAGCAGTACTGGTGTCTATGCTGTCCTGCTACCTTCATCTTGCTGTATCTTTGATCGGCTGTAACAGTGACTGGGAACCTTATTGTGTTGGTCCGGCTACTATCTGGGAAATGCAATTTGGGAGTTCAAACTGATGGGTTGTCGCGCTCCGCCCACTCTCCGGGCGAGTCCGTCGAGTCCGCCGAGTCCCTCGAGTTCGTCGAGTCCGCCGAGTCCCTCGAGTTCGTCGAGTCCGCCGAGTCCCTCGAGTTCGTCGAGTCCGCCGAGTCCCTCGAGTTCGT
>JAAUXU010022505.1_pt1 | contig 12671 bp, 12 predicted proteins | sample 7278151 | NCBI WGS metagenome assembly JAAUXU01 (sample SAMN14350113, study PRJNA611818) | marine sediment metagenome | isolation source: surface marine sediment (1.8m) | place: French Polynesia: Moorea | collected 2018-08 | reverse complement strand
CACATAAAATCCCCCCCCAAATCACTCACCCCCTCTTTTTTTTTTTTTGGGGGGGGGGGTGGGGGCAGCGCATTAAGGGAATTTGGGGCTTAATCCACAAGCCTCATTTGTATTCCTGGAGTTGAGCATTTGAATTCGAGTGGAGTGAAATCGAGTTCATTTCGTATCTCACCCCTCTCTGTTGTGGTGGTTGCCCCCCACCCACGTGGGTATCTCAATAAATACTCAGCCAACCCCCAACTCCGGCCACCTTTTCCACTCGCAAGTATCAGGTGTTTGTGCAGCTGCGCACATCATTGTCCTTGCCTGCGACGCCACAGGCGAATGTGGACTTCTGACAATGCTGCTGCACTGCTGACAATGACATATTCGATTAAATGGGAGACCCTAATGGGCTCCCCCCCTGCGCATGCTGACTACGGTGAAATCCGGATAAGCATAATGGCTCAGTTTTCCCAGACAAACATTATGCTTATCTGAAGATTCCACTTGAGCCGTAAAAGGGTGAGTGCGTTCTCGTGCACGTAGATGCATACCGACGTCCTGGGCTGGGTCGACAATGGGGGACAACTGGCTCACCTCTCCACAGACTCTGTGCTGTCTGCACGCTCCATGCTGTGCAAGGCACTCAGTACCTGCTTTGTCCAAGTCCTCACAGGGTTTTCATACTTTTGAAGCTGGATTATTTGGAGCACCTCTCCCACCCAGTGTTGCCAAGCTGCTCAGTAAAGTTGCCAGCCTCTCCTCTTGAGGTTTCAGAGCCTGGCAACTCTCATCACACTCGCCTCTCCTGCTCTCTCCATAGACAGACAATTGCTGCAGAGCTAGATTCCCTGCAGTCTCGGGCCTATTTAGAATCTAGCTATGCAGTCGCTATCTATGACTTTGCTGAGATGGAGAAGAGAAGGGTTTACGACATGCATGCTGATGTGGTAAATGCAACTTTGAACCTCGATTTTGTCCTCGAAACGGCCTCGAAGTGCACTCTTAACCCGCCCGTTCCCCGGTTCGTGACAGGTAGTGTCTGCAGACCAAGTTCGGGGACGATCAGTCTAGCGGGAAGAGCGCCAACCCCGCGACAGAGGCGCAGACAGACGGATCATGCAGACCTTCATGCACGTGTATCTATGGATGAGAAGGATGGAAAAAGCGTTTTCTTCTATGCCTGCCTCACAACCTTTGAAGTTTCATATATTCACATCGCTCAATGCGTACCGAGACTTAACTGTGCGGACTCGCATTTTGTCTGAAAATCCTCTGCTAGCAGAGTAGGCAAATTAGGCAACAGGAAAATTGTGCAAGCAGTATTTATTTTCTCTTGTCGCATTAAAAAAGGAGATGTCGTTTAAGCTGCTATCTGTGTTTTCTCAAGTGCCAACCCAGCCAGTTGCATCAATCTCAGAGTGATGACCCCTTAATCTTTTATTTTCTGAAAACAATTTTGCTTATCCAGCCCTTCTGCTTGTCCAAGTTAAACTTTTCTGGCTTCTTTCTGAATTGACCAAACCAAGCCTTGTTGCACAGGACAGCACAATTTTCTCTTCAACTGTTGCCGCAAAAACCCGTCAACTGGTAGAAATGTAGCCTGTGGTTATCATCAACGTCACGTCACTCTAGAGTGACTCAGGAAGCGCTCAATTTCTTTCTGGTCAGCCCAAGATGTGTGGAAAGTCAAGTCCAGCCCGCATGAATTGACATCAAGAGAGTGGGCGAGTGTGACTTGGCTTTCACTCAATTTCCACGCGTTTTCCCTCTTTTTCCCCGCAAAAACAGTTCTTTCAGCTCTCCAAGGACACATCATACAAGTCTATGTGGGGGAGTGGGGAAGTTATTACTGAGGTATCTGACTACCTGGTTAGTTACAGTGCTAACACTCTTTTCCCCGTTTTCTCCGTAAAAAAGTTTTGGGTCCCTGCCCAAAAGCTGAAGAAGCAATTTTCTAGTGGTTGAGAGAGAGAAAACAAGTTTCCCCAAGAAGTCACCAAAAGTAAATGTCTTTTTTTCGGCCATCCCTCGCAGTAAGATTGCTTGGCCTAACAAGTGTGGAGCTGCGACTGTGACAGGTTTTTGAGACGTCCCCCGAGCAAAAATGCACTTCCCCGAACTGACACGTCTTCCAGACCCACTTCCCACGTGTCAAAGAGACTCTTAAGTCAAAAAGTGGGGAATGAGAGCCCTAAAGCCCTCGTCTCAAGACTTCTTGAAGGACATCTTCCGCTCGTCCCGGCGGCACAAAGACATTTATGTACATATGCACACGTTCAGCCTGGGCCGGAGCAGCTGGGCTAGAGTATAACTTGGGAACCAGAGCAGGAGTCAAACTGCAGCCGGAGTCCATTACAGAGCTATCTGAGAAACCAACAGGCCTGCAAAAAAAAGTTGGTCGCTTTGTCGGGCAATTTGCGATCGTTGACCAAGGTCAGAAAAGTAGAATTTATGACCTCCTAAAGCAGAGAAAAGACGAAGAAAAGAGCCAATCTTGAGCAGTTCGAAGAAATAACGTGAATTTCAGCTTCATATAAAAGCACCTTCTTTTTGGGGCATTTCCCCCGGGAAAAACGCAGCGTTTGACTGGCATGAAAGTCTCGGCTGAAAAAAATCTTGTATCCCGCACGCAAAAAAGGTGATGGTCTTGATTAATCACCGCGAGCCCTGAGGTCGTCAATTACTTAGGGTCTCCGTCCGTACGTGGGCGCTGCAGCCACGTCAGGAGTTGTTCTTTGCCATTGAAACTCCTCCATCTGCTGCTCTTTTAGCACTGAGAAAGTAATTCCTCCACTCATGGGCCCTTTTTGTGAACCTCCCTTTTCTTTTTCCCTCTTTTTCAGCTGAGCAAACATTCGTTTAGACTAGCAAAATTTCTCATTCGCTGTCCAGGCCTTAGGCCTGGGCCCCAGGCTTTGGGCCCTGGGCCTTCCAACCTGCGCATGGGGGAGGGGGAGGGGCAGACCAGACGTACAAAAAAATCTGCTTTAGTAAGCGCGCCGTCAGGGACTTAATGATCCGGACGACGAAGATGCCTCCGTCGGCCAACCGAGGATTAACGTGGAGCCCGGGCAATTTCAGGGCTGAAGCTCTTATTACAGAGAGAGGCCATGATAAATCTTGTCCAACTCGGGCTCCTCTCACTCATTACGCGGGTGGACGAGAAAAATCGAGCTCCCTGGGAATTCAAAAGATGCCTCTAACGACCTCACTTTTTCCTCTTGTCACTGTGGCTAAAGCAGGAAGATATGCAAGAAAGACCCCCTGGATCTGCAACTAAGCCTCTCAGGCCTCGGTTGTTCCAGGCCTGGCAAGACTCACTCAATGATAAGGACTGGATGGACAAGGAGTTTTTGTCGACTCCACCAGACATTGATGCTCGAGACATGAGTCCGACTTGGTCTTGGAGTGCTCCGACTCGCTCGTGTATACACGGGTCTGGAGATCAGCGGACCACAAATCCAGTACTGAATGCAGCTCTGGAGGAAGTTTGGGCCAGTGTCCCTGTTCATGGGCGTCAAGGTTGCAGTGAAGCTGCATCAGCTGCTCTTCACCAGCTTGGGTACGGGAATGTCAAGATCCAGGCTCATGCATCTCTCAGAATGAAGCAGCTGCACTGACATTTACGCAATGTCTTTTAAGTTGTTAAGTATATCACTTGATTCAGACGAGTGAAGATGGGAATCCTCAATATGTTCGTCATGCCTTAAAATGCGCGTTTCGTCGTTTCAGGCGCCACATCTGCATATTCAAGTGCTTCAAAGTAGCATTTACAGGGTGTCCCCAAAGATCAGTCTGGAAACAACTCGAGAACCATCGAGGCTACCAGAGGGCATTTTTCATCAAATGGAATCTTACACGATTGAGCATCATGACCAGACTGACCTTTACCTGGACGGTCTCTGATCCGGAGAAAGTCCATGATTTCCCTCCGAGAAGGGTCAAACGTGGAGCTCTTTTTTTTCAATTGTTAACTTGTTCAACGAACTTTCGCAAAAACTCTTACTCTTCAACTTTGGGCAGACGAGCGTTAGGTTGATTACATGTCAATACTGTGTGACATATATATTTCATGGCTGTGAGTGGCTCTCCAAGGCGCGAACCAAGACTGAATCTAATTATGCTGTTGGCTAACATAATTTATGCTTCATTTTATGCGGAGCCTTCACAGAAAAAACTTTCCAAAAGGACTGTTAACTATGCTCATTTTGACTCAAAGTTTTGTAACATACCATACTTAGTGTATATTTTGGTTCGACCATAAGTTCTGACTGGATGGTGCTGCAGAAGTAGTTGACCCCTGTGTGAAACGCTAAGAATCTCATCTGATATGCACTTTCGCTCCGGGACCACTCATCTTTTTTTCGCAATATTGATGCAAAGTTGTTCACCATGGCAGAGTTTTCTACTTAAAAGTTTGACTCTATTGGGAACAAATGAGCAGTCCTAGAGCAAAAGTGCACATCATTCTCAGTGTTTGATCGGCGGGTGAGCCACTTTTGTTGCCTAATTCATTCAAAACTTATGGCCATAATAAGGAAATGAGCCCTTTATGTACTTACATACAGTATGTTATCAAGTTTTCAACTTAAAGTGCGCCTAGTCAAACTTTTTTTTTAAAAAAAATAAGACTTGTTGAAGCTGTAACAATGGCAAAAGGCAACTTCTTACTCGAACAGGACAAAATTGACATTTTCGAACTAAGCTGCAACTTGTCTCGCAACTCTTGTCCCCGAGGTCCTGAGATCTCAGAAACTTTGGTTCAGACGTCTTCCATAATCTTGACAGACTCGTCGAGTTTGAGTCCCTCAGCTTGGTGATGATGGCGAAAGGACAAATGGGAACGCCTGCAAAGTGTCACTTTCCAACAGCTCCAGGGCTTTCTTGACAGAGACAACATCCTCGGGGTCCAGTTCCTTAATGATTTCCAACACATCTCTCACGTTTGGTGCATAAAGCACAGCTGCCTCCAACTGTCTCGACCTGCGAATTCTGCAATAAATTCTTGTCCAAAATCTACGACGAAATCGACTGCCTTCGCCACTGTGTGTCACGCTACGTTCCACATTTCTCCAAACGCCCCAAACATGAGGACTTGAGCCAAGAATTGCAAATTATGTAGTTTTCAGACAAAACGAAAAATGTTTGAAAGTACTCATTATGTAAATACCACTGTTTTCCCCAAATCCCACTGACAAATGGAGCTGCTGCCGTACACCTTGGCGCAGGCTGGGTAGACTCTGTACCTGCAGCCCATAACTCAGGATCCACGAATGGGATGCCCTGTAAGTTGTGTTGCATATTTAGCTGGTTTCAGTCTCTTAGCGTCATTCATATAATATTGACATCACTCATTTCAAGAGCGGTGTACATACACGCAGTTTAGCCAGGAATTCTTTGCACCCCCTGGGGATTATGGATCTCCATCAGTAATTCCGAAGGTATGATCTTGAAGCAGGTGGCCTTTTATGATGGACGATATGACAGAGACAGACATATATTTCATGCATCTATACTTCTGTATCCCATTTTCTGCATCGCTTTGAGACACAAGTTAAAAATATACAGGTATCTGTTCAAAATTACTGGCACCCGTTTGTTAAGATGGAGAATGTTATTCTCTCAATGTCAAATGGGTATGCAGAACCATTTAGTGCAGATTTGTCTGACCCACGTACTGAAGAGGGATCAGAAAAATGCTCATCCTCATCACAGTCAACAAGGTGAAGACCGCAGGGCTCCGTGTGGACATGAGAGAGAGAGAGAGAGCGTTGTCACAAAGAGGGATCCTATCGACTGCAAGGACAGGAAGCTCAAGATCTGCCTGCAGTTGGAGCACAAGCTCAGGCAGCATGTCCACAACAGCCCAAGTTTACCTAATCGAAGTGCTACTGCAAAATGAGCGGTCCCGGAGCAAAAGTGCACGTCAGATGAGATTCTTAGCATTCCACAGAAGGGTCAACCACTTCTATAGTACAATCCACTCAAAAGTTACGGCCAAACCAAAATCTACACTAACTGTGGTATGTTACAAAACTTTGATTCAAAAGTGGGCATAGCCAAAATTTCTTTCTTCTTTTTGAAATGCTAATGTTTTGGCCTATAGCCGAAAATCCCGGCTGCCTCCACATCATTTTGCCGAAAAAGTCCCTCTTCGACCCAGTGCAGCACGTACCTAAGACCGTTGTCCAAGAAAAAACGATTTTACTCATGCGCACACACACGCAGGGGGTCTTTGCACGTTTCCAAGAGTCTTTGTACGAGTACAAAAAGTTGGACAACACTCATGGTGTGCGCGCGTGCGTGTGCGTGACGGATGAGGGGGCTTTTGGGGCACGTGAAGAATGGGCTCGTATTGGGCAAGAGAGAGAAACCGGGGAAGCCCATTAATGGAGGGGACAAAGGCAAATTAATTATCGCCCTTGTCACACGCCCTTGGTCAGGATGCTCCTCTCTCCATAGGCGCAAAAAATAAACATTAATATTTTTCCCACTCGTACCGACGGAGACAGAAAAAAAAGAGTCGTGGTGCCAAAGAATTTAAGGAAGAGAAACTTGGCTTTCCGCAAGTATGAGCAAAGCCTCTCTTGGCTCCTCCACGGCTTTACTACTGTGGTGGAAAGGAGGCCATTAACGGCGCCTCCTACGGTTACGTCATAGCAAAAGAGCTTGCCAGACGTGGAGGTAGCAAGGGAGGGCCTTTTTTGTCGTTGTCTGTCTGTCTGTCTGTGTTTGAATGACGCAACGAGGCCAAAGTGATCGTGTTCCCCACTTTATGGGCGGCTGTTACGACTGAAGGGCTGTCTCAGGCAAACTGTTTAATGTTTAATGAAAAGGCTGACAACAGTTGGTGGAGGACACGAAAGATCTCATTCAATATGTCAGACACGACCAAGTTGGTAGCCAGCAAGTTGCTCACACTCAGCTGTCACTCTCGCTCATGGACCAGAAATTTAGACTCAGTCGGTCAACCACGTAAATATTACGGTCAAATCTTGAGGCTATGACAACTTTGTTGCTGACCAGAAACTTTGCTCTTCCTCCTGGAAGTTGTGTCTCAAACTTAGATTATGCCTCCAACCGAGCTTGAGAGGGGCTTGACACGCATCGCTACTTAACTCTACACATAGGCTGCATCATATCAAAGGTCTATCACGGACTGAAAGAGACAGGTGTGGTCATGAGCATAAGCAGGTCCAAGTGGTGGGAGGCAGCGTTATTTGTGGCAGATTAGCTGAGGCGCTTTGCACTACAATGGAGCACGAATCGCACTTCGTATACTATGATGTGACAACAATGGGCAACAATGAAGAAAGTTGTGTTGTAAGCAGGGAGACTCATTCATTGGCACCTAATGGTAACTTTCGTTACTACAAATATTCATATTTTGTTCTTCAATTGCACGTATGTAGGGCCAGTGCTGCCAGATGGCACGTTTAGGGGCCTCTTTTTTGCCTCTTCTGGGCCTTATTAAAATCGTCTGGGCCTCCTTTTTTTTTTTACTCAAGAGCATCATTTGATCCTTCTCTTGATAGACTGAATCTGCCAAATGCTCCAGGATTTGCTGGAATCCAGGCAAGAATCGAATCTGCACAGAGTGCGACGGATAATGATGACGATAATTTTTCCCGGGAACTTTCACTAAATCCCGAGAAAGAATCCCACTGAATTTTGTTTCATCCTCCGAGAAAATTCCTGGATCTGGCGTGCAAATCCCTAAGTCATGATGTGCATTCTCGGCGCCGACCAGACAACGTCGTTAGCTACACATTGGTGCATCCTCAGAGAGACCTCACGTCTGTGCCGGGGAGTGCCTTTCTCGCTACGCTGATTTTAATACTTTCGTAGGTTTTGCAGCCAGGTGCGAATTTTTCGCACTCTTCAGACGTCGCAGACATCGACGAAGCTGCAAAAGGAGACTTTTTCAGTCATTTCCCCCTTTCCCGTGCAGTTTGCGCGAGCGCAGAAGTAGCAGATGGAGGAGGTCAAACGTTGGGAGAGGATGGAGATGAGGCGAAAAGGGACCCGGAGGCCGGACGCTGCCTGCTCTTCGACTGCTGGAGGCCTCATAAGCGGAGGGGGGAAAAGTCAGACTGTGGGCCAAAATATGCTAATTCTTGGTGAAATGACGTGTGCAAAGTTTCAAAGCCCTCTTGGACTCGTCTTTGGATCATCACTCACGCGAAAAGGCATCAATCATTGAGAAATTTGCTCAGAGGGATTTTTCATCTTTTTTTTCATTTTAAGCTGAAACACTTTGACACCTGTCAGGCGAGCCAAATTTGTACAGAGGCCACCAGGGGAGGGCGGACGACTTCTGCTGGAACGGCAACAGTGGCTTCCGGCGGCTGCTTCGCCATCTCCAGATCCTGGTAGCGTTCTTGGACCCCTCGTCTGTCCGAGCGATCTCGATCGGTTTGCTGGGCTGGGGTGTCAGAGGCAGCCCCTGGCAAGTGTGTCGTCCTGTTCAATTTAGTTGACCTTGATGTCAGGGACAGATTAGTGAAGAGGAAAAAGGGTTGCTGTGCTTTGCTTGGATCAGCTCACGCAACAGGGTTTTTGCCACGTACAATAACTTCATGTCGGAATGTGGAATTGTTTATTTTTTCACTTGGCCAAAATGCGTGGTCACATAAAGTTCCGGCCTCTGATACCAAGGTTTGCTCTGGGTCCTTCACTGTGGTGCGTCATAGCCAAGGGTAACTTTCGAGGTACGTAAAGAATGAGGCAATCTCATATTCCGGGAGTTTCATATAATGTAGCCTAGGTGAATAGCACAGTAGTGATGAGTCTCGAGCCTAAAGCCCAGCTAAACTCAAGCCAAGCCTAGATGATTGAACCATTATGTGATACGACATGAAAACTCGCCTATCAAGACTTTTTAGGCACTATTTATACGATGAGACAATCGAGGAGCTGCATAGACACTTCCTCGCCCATCTCACGCTGAGCTATGGGTGCTATGATGCAGCGAGATACATAGATGTCTATAGATGTCTATTTGGAGATATGCTATCCATCTTATTTAATGTCTAGACACCAACGCTTTGTCCCATACGCATATAGGATATACGTGTGATGTAAGCATAGTGCTCACTGAGTGCAACGCCACTTTAAGGGCGACCTGGAAAAAATGAGGACTAAGTTTGTCATCCTGTCTGCCTCTGTAACAAAGTGTCGTGGAATGTTGAATCCTAGAGGAAGTGAAAGATGAGCTTCGTGACCAGAAACAACCTTTCAAAGGTCACAGATCTTAATGCCCTACAGTGTTTTGTTATGCCAAAGTTTTATCTGGGATACTCTGCGCATACTGGCTGGCAAAAAATATCCATCACTACTCTCTGCGACACAGGTGCAGTCGTCTCTTCTACCATAAATTACTATGTTGTACCACATGTAGATTAGAAGATCAACTTCAGAGAGCCTCACATCGTGGATCATGGTGCAGTCAAGTCCTATTTTCTGCGCACACTCAAGCAGCGCTGCCAGGCTCTGGCCAGGAAACTATGCCAAATTGGTCTCGAAAATCATGGCGGGCTGGCATTTTCACTAAATGCTCACTCTGTTTTCAAAATATGCCCACCACTAAGGCAAGGCCCCGACGTCAAAATATGCCAAACAGAAAATGAGTCGCGACACAATATGCCGATGGGCTTCGAAAAGTGCCAGGGTTTTTTTTTGCGAAAATTGGCATTCAAAGATCTCCTTCGGCAACACTTTAGTCAAGCACTTCTGCTTTCGCTGGTACACACGACTGGCAGGAAGTCATGCATTCGTGGTCCCAATTATAACAAGACCAGTATCAAGATAGGTATGCCTATGAACTAGGTCTTATGTGAATATTGAAACCTGTCATGCCTACACCCGGCTTCCAATTGCGGTATCTCTCCTTTACTCCGAGGCCTCAATGATTTTCCAACCATGTTGAAACCTGTCCAGCATTTGCTCATCTTTTCTTCACTGTAATCCAGTCTTTGGTACAAAGTGGGGGTTTCTCCATGGTGTAAAAGGACGCAGGTGCTTCTCTTCGGCTCCATCATCGCTTATCGATGCCCCTGATTGTACTGAGCACATTCAGCTCCATCTCTGATTCAACTGGGTACTCCGACGAGCAGTGCCTGCACTGCACGTGCACAGCACGTGCACTGCACGCTCGCTGCTGCCGCTGTGGCCAACTTGGCCAACCTCAACCCATGATCCAAGAGTTTAATCACGCTTGCGTCTCGGGTTCAGTCTTCGAGTGAGGCCTTAGTTTATTGACATTCCTATATTGACGCTCGTAGTGTTTGTATGAGCGAATGCGGGACTTCCTGCCAGCTCTGTGTAAGAGCTCGAACTTCAGCCAAATCAGGAAGATTTTATGACCTACTGCGTCATGTCACAGAGACACACCAAAGGACCTGTCTTTGGCAATGACTTGCAGGCTGGCACCAACTCTCTGAGGGAGCTGACATTTCCAACAGGTAGACGTAACAGAGACCCCGTGGATTACTTTTCCTCCTGTGCCGTGCAGACCGGGTATCGTGGGCAGCGCCGAGACCGCGCTGGCCTCTGTCACAGCGAGGTGCACCGATCAGACTGTGGAAAGGACACATTTCTGACGATTGACGCTGTCACACCACTGTGTGCCTCCATTGCTCGGTCGCACCGCAGATGTTGGGTACAGGTCACCCCCTCCCCCCTCCCCGGAAGGATGCACTGAAGACCACCATTAAGTAGCCTCTCCGAGTCTGGGAAATGTGATCTAGAGAGAAAGCGAGGAGGGTAGAGAAGGGCAATTTCGTGGAAGCAGCAATCTCGCCCTTTCTCTCTCTGCTCCGGGCCTGTCTTGAAGGAGAGACAAATTGAGACCGGGAACAGAAAGAGCAAGAAGTTGGACGAGAGCAACGTGTGTGCGCGCTTGCACTAGGGAAATTTTGGCTGGATGAGAGACTCTCAGCTCTGCCTAGCCTTCTGAGTTCTCTCCGGGAAGTCGGGACGGCTGAATTCCACTAGTGGAAGCGCGCCGTAAGCGTGTTTACGCTCTCAGTCTTTTAATGTACCAGCAGATTTTGTTGGCTACAATCGATCATCCGACGAGAGAGGGAGAGAGACAAGTGTTAGTGGAGGCATCAACATCATTCACCAAAACGTGAACAAATGTGCGTATAGAAAGTAATGTAACTTGCGTGCTAGGTGAAATTCGCACAGTGTAAACGCGCCCTAAGCAAAAAAAAAAAAAAGACTTGGAGCTGTTACGATATTTTCTCTTCCAATTCTTCTAGTTACACTTGGCTCACATCGGGCGTTGATAGAAATTGATTCGATCTCTGTTGGTGGTAATTGGGGGAGGCCGACAGGAAGGCGGACACCGGCGCGAGGAACAACAAGGGGGGCGGTCACGAAAGGGGCATTTCGACAATCTTTCTTCTCATTACAACCACTTACAGTGTGTTGCAGAACATCTCTTTCCCCTCTTTCAGCCACTGTCCGTCCAGGATGGCCGTGGTGCTGGGCGCCCCCCGCGGCGGCGTCGTGGAGATCGCGGACAACTCGTCTGTGTTCCGTCCGGCATTCGAGTGTCATCCGGCACAGCAGAGCGCGGCGCTCATGCTCATTTCTCTCGGCGCGCTCGGCGTCGGCGCCAACGCCGCCCTCATGGGCGTCATCCTCATCCGGAGGCCATTGAGGAGGTGAGCAAGAAGATAAACTACGCTTTAAATCGATGTCCTACTTCTACCACTACCCTACTACTACAACTACTACTACAGAGAAAGAGACCTAAGTTACTGACATCGCCACTATGCACATTAAACTTCGTGTCCTACATGAGAAAACAGAACATGTTCTGAAAACAATTAATATATCAGCGCACAGCAAGATAAAAACCCTAGTATAAGTATGCTATAGCAAATCTGTCTTTTATAAATGACATTAGAGTTCACTTACCACAGCCATGAACGAACCCATTCTTCTAAATTAACTGTTACTTCCACTTTTTGCCTTGCTATTTTCTTTGACTACAAAACCCCTGAACCTTTTAGATCCTCATACTTTTTTGCCTAGCCCACGCGCTAGTGAACAACAAGTTAAACAAGCGTCTGTTCGAGCGGATTTATTTATGTTTCACGTTTTTTTGGAGCTGCTTTTAAGCAGCCAAGACCATAAGAATCCTCTCCTCTACCCCTAAAGCAGTTTAGGGTGCGTTTACTCGGGTAGACTTTTTTTGCACGCTTCCCACGGGGCCGACAGAAAAGTCATCTATTCGGACAGGGTAAAAATGACCGCCGCTGCAAGTCTTAAGTAAAAGAGGTCTCTTTAGCAGTCGAGCAGCTGAAGGTGCTTAAAGTTTTGATTTTTTTTTACTTTGCTTACTCTACTCCGGAGGGAGGCGGCCAATTGCCAGACATGACAAAGGTCGCTAGGGGACAACGAGCTTAACACTTTAAGGGTCTTGGAGGCCCCTGCTGCAGCTTGCAGGGACCACAAGCAATTTGTCGGCACACTGTGAAAAATGTCATGCAAATGTGCGGAAAAAAGGGAAAGCAAACTCTATCCAGGCTCCAGTTTCAAGCTTCTTAGCAAAACAGTCGGCTCCCATTAATTGACTCAGGAACAGTGGGATCGGTCGGATTGTTGAGTCATTTTGGGGGCACGCGAATCAAACTGCTACGAACGTGACTATATTAAGTCGAACACTTTTCATT
>JAAUXU010118098.1_pt1 | contig 12673 bp, 9 predicted proteins | sample 7278151 | NCBI WGS metagenome assembly JAAUXU01 (sample SAMN14350113, study PRJNA611818) | marine sediment metagenome | isolation source: surface marine sediment (1.8m) | place: French Polynesia: Moorea | collected 2018-08 | reverse complement strand
TATCATAATTTTTCATTTTTATTAAATTTCGTTTGTTTTACTTTTTTTCTCAATCACCAAAAAAACATAGTTTTTTTTGACGTACAAGATTGGGTGGTTGGTTTTTTTCCCCCCCCCCCCCCCCCCCCTTTTTGGTTGATGAAAGATCGATGGTGCTAAAGTGCACTTGATGAAGCAGTGGCTTCCTCTTCGTGGATGGCGCTGGAAATATGGGGAACTTGAAACACCTCGTCAAGAAGTACGACTTTGGTGGAAGAGAGGTAGTAAAATTAGGCTGAGAGGATCGGTTTGTCCATAGTTTCATGTACTAGCCAAAAACAGATATAACCTTAAGGAAAAATACCTTTCCCTGGTTAGGGCCTAGAAAAGTTTTACGCCGAAGCAAAGTTAGTGGAACTACTAACGTACTAGGAGTGAAGTCCATTGTGGGAAACTGGGAAGTACAAACGCTGAATGCATTTTTTCTATAATGACTAGTGCTGCCATTGCGCTGTTTATGCTATGAATGCATTCCAACGCCATTTCTGATACTTACTCGTTAAGGAGAAGGCATGCAAATGATGCCATGCTAAAGAAATATCGCTAGTGGAAGTATTTTTCCAAGGATCCCCTTAAGCACTTGTACTTGCACAACACGGAGTCGGGTTGTGTCTCGAGCCCGAATCAGTGTATGGCGTTTAAACCGAGCTGGGCTGAACTCTTCGGGGTGACTCCAGAGTGGTTCGCAAATATACTCTACAACACAACAGCAGGAGAATAAAGGGAGCAGAAGATGGTGAATGTCACAGACGTCGGCACGCAGGCATGCTTATAAGAATTATAACAAGGAATGTGTGTTTGTGTATGCACAAATTATGATATATTATATTTCCCCTGACGAAAGCAACCCTCAAATATAAGCAACACCTGCCTTCTGGAACTGTACCTCTTGTCTAAGCAACTCCTCAGACATAGGCAACCCCCCATTTTTGCATAGATTTTAAACCCAATTCTGCAGTTGGCTGAAAAGAGAACAGAAGTTGCTGCGTGCAGAGTTGTGGCCACAAACCCGACACAAATAAGCCTCGAGTGGGCTCAGGTCTTGGTTGACAATGACAGAGTCTTCATATATTATAAAATAGAAATAAAAGATTCGAAAGAAGAAAAGCATGAAGAAAGTGGGATTCCTTATACTAGGGGAAATACGACAAAGTGTAAAACTCCTTATTCGAGTATTTGAGGGGAGTAACCCTTGAAACCCGGAGTCACCCGAAATCGCTAAATACTTAAAAACCGACTCGGTAAAGCCCATCTACCGAGTAGTGCAGCTACCGCAGCGCCATGAACTACCAGCTCTTCCCCAGCTGGGTGCTGTCATTATAAAGTTTCATCTACCTTAGTTAATTACTGCTATTAGTCCTTTCGAGGCAGTAGCGTTGCTGGTGATCTTGGTCGAAGGTTGCGTGATTCCGCCCCCGATGCGTCAGGGTGACCCGAGCTGCGGAAGACGTGCAAAAGCACCCTCTACCGGCGGCACCAGCTGAATTCTCTTCGTCGGAAGAAAAGATCCTAACTTTGTCGCCTTGGCTTCATTTACGGATGAAGTGATCAAAGCCGTCACTAGATGGTGTTGCTATACACAATTGTATATTTTCACGGCTCGAATCATGCACAAACTATGCAAAAAAGCAGCCTCTTTTGGCGATGCCAGCAAAATTCTCTTGCCTCCGACTAAAGAGAAAGTTCCCTCTCCAAAATTAAAGAAGTACTTTCAACTTTTTCGCTTTGGCTCCATCATTGGGTGAAATGATAGAAGCCTTCACCAGATGGTACTTTTTGGCATATTTTTGGACATCTCAAGTCATGACTAATCGCTTGATCCACTGATGTGTGGGAGGGAAAGCCGTCGAGTGGTGTTTTTTGTTGGGAGGATTTGGCACATTACAAAAGATACGTTGTGGGGAAATGTTCTCTGCATGAATTCCACGGCCAATAGTGGTGATCCCCGTTGTTTTGACCCAGGTGTTGATCCTCGTTGCAGCAACTTTGACTCTGCCAACACCAACTTCCTCTCCTGTGTGTCAAAGTTCTTCAGTCATTTAAAGCAACTGGTTCCTTCCCCACGGTGTTTGCAATATCAACGTTTTGACTGTAGAAGTCGACATGATGCACGTATCTGCTTATGACTGCACAGCACAAAAGTGCTGCACTGTCCAGTATATATGGTGGCCGTACCTACCACTTACTGTAGGTGTGATACGTGTAGAGCATAGGCAGCGGTGGTCTTCAGGAGCCTGTTGCTCATGTTTATATCGATCGGTGCCATCCAGTGCGGACATCGAGAGAGCAAGAGATCTGTTCAGCAGCAACAGAGGGAGAAGAGGGTATGTACGAGGAGAGAAAGAGGGGAAAGGGGTTCTAGCATGGAGGCCGCCACCGCCGCCGCCGCCGCCGCCGCCGCCGCCGTCGTCGTCGTCGTCGTCGTCGTCGTCGCCGTCGTCGTCGTCGTCGTCGTCGTCGTCGTCGTCGTCGCCCCCCCCCCCCAAGGGCCCTGCAGTAGCGAGCGGCGGCTGATGCAGCAGCAACAACAACAGCCGGTAGTACTTGATAGGGGAAAGTCTTTTTACCTGCAATTCAATGGAAAAAGAAGGAGCCAGCAGCATCCTTTGCTGCCGCTGCTTGTGGCGGTGGTGGACAGTTCCTCTGCCACGCTTTCGCCTGTACTACAGTGGTAAAAGCAAGACAGGCAAGCCATCCGATATGCCAAAGAAGATAGCCGATGCAGCCATGCTAAGTGATTCAAGCAAGTAGTGCGCGTGCTATGCTGGAACTTCCTCGTCATTACAGTGCCAAGGCCGACGGGAAGAGTGTCCGTGGCGCAAACGAGGTCGAACGGGCCAGAAGATGAGGTCACCGCCGGCCACGATGCTACAAAAACGATCAAAGCCATCCTCGTGGTGCTCGCTTGGGCACCAGGACGTGGTCTAAGCAGTCGTCAGTCCGTGGAAGAAAAAAAAGAACGGACGTACGGAAGAAGACAAGACGACCCTGGCGAAGCGAGAGAAAGTGAGGCCAGAAGGACTGCAGCGAAATCTCCGATTTGGCAGGGAGATTTCGGACTCGTCTGTGGCAGCGAGTATTTCAGCCACCCTTTTTTTTGGCCGTGTGAAAAGCGATTACGGCTGCTCCAACGCAGAAGTGGCCGCCTGCAACACCGCCTGTCACAGCAACAGCGAGTGGACAAAGAAGCAATCACAAGAAAGAGGGGCGCTTAGCGAAGCCAGAAAATTCCCTTTTTGTGTTGGCGTGCCTAGAGTAGTAAAGCTTGCCTTTCTGGGAAATGCTGACAAATTGTAAAAGTCTGACCGTCGCTGTGTTTCTGTCGTCTCTATTTTTTCCTCGCAGCATGCAAATCTCTCTGACAGCAAGGGCATACGGGGGGAAAGAGAAAAGAAAACTTGTGTGGATGTCCTACCGAGGCAAGAGCGAGCACTGCTCGGTAGTTATGGCCCTACAGAGCACGTCCTACCTAAGTAGTCTCCACATACAGGAGAAGTGCGTAGAGGAGTGAGCACTCCTCTAGGTAGGTACTGTTACAGCAGGTACGCACGCGGGCCTGAAATCGTGCGGGGGGAAGGAGCCGAACATAAACATCGGGTCTTACTTTCTCTCCTTGCCCGTGGCGGACACAGCTTCTTCCTCATCCTCTACACTTGACACGTATCTGTTCGCACCGATTTGGCCAGATGAAGAAGAAGAAGCACTTCTACCTCAGTCCTGAGCAAGCTTAGATCACGCGCATGAAGAAGGCTCCATTCGGCAATGCACTCTTTATCATCCATCTGATCGGCGAGGACCAGCCCAAAGACTAGACAAGAACCCACTGTTTTATCAGTAAATGACTTCTCTCCGGGCCACCAGCGATGAAGCGTCGTGCTCGTGGTTGTAGAGCAGCTGCCCTAGGGAGTTGCGCCGATTTCATGCAAAGCCTCCATAAGGTCATGATGATAACGTGAAGAAAAAGAAAAGGCAGAGGAGAGGAGGGGGAAGGAGGACTTACACCCGTGTGCCTGGTCGGGCATGAACGTGTCCGTGGGGGGCAGCGGCAGCAGTGCCAAAAAAGCAGCCCCTCACGTTCATCACCACCACTTCAGGGAGCAGAATAATGAAAGGTAGGCACGTCACACAGGGGAGGGAGGGGAGGTAATGCGCCAACTCAGGTAGGTAGGCCTAGCGGCCACACCCTGGCCATCCACATGACGCTACATTGTCGGAACTGGGCCTACTGACATGAATAGGTGGGGCAATTATCTACATTTAACCTACGGCTTACCAAGTCTGTGCATATTGATATATCGACAGGAAATCGATCTGAGTCAATCGACCGCAATGTGTACTCTTCAGGGGGGGGGGAGGGCTCAATTGAGACAGCATCACTTGCTGCGAGATCTCAGCTTCGTGTGATTTACACTACATTTTATGCGCACTTGTTCATTTAAGACACCTCAGCAAGACCTATGGGATAGACAGTCCTGCTAAGCTCTGCACGAAACATAGTACCTGTTTGCAATCATCAGACGACTTCACCTATCTTTGGCCTTCATTTATTCAAAGAATCCCAGAGGCATTAACGTGCTCACCACTACATATATACACGAGTATTAGCGCCTGAAATCTTCCGAATCTTGGAACCTACTTCATAAGAAAGTAGCTTATGCGCAAGTTCACCTGTTCGAGCAGATCGAGCGCGAGCGCGCGTTCGGGCGTGAGTACGTATAGTACGTGTGTCCGAGTACGACGACGCGCGCTCGCCCGCCCATGCATGGTTCCTCGCGTGTTGTCAAACTCCTCCAATATAAATTGAAGACCCAATTTTGTTAAATACACTTCCCCCGCATGCACGACTGACACGACGTCCTCAAAAGGTGGCGCCATCTACCGCCTGAGTCGATAGTTTCTGTCTTGGACATGTTTCTCTTATTCCTCCACCCATCGATACTTTTCCCAAAAATCCCACTGGACGTATACGCACAGCACAGCTACTTTTCAGGCGTTTACATGTTTAATGTTGGCTGCTCGTGTCCGTATGCCCTATGTGACATAAGGCCATTTGTAGCGCAGGCAGAGGAACAAAACGACGTGTGCCCCTCCCTCTCTGCGTCCTGCTCATACAGACTGCGCGCACTGAACACACACAAACACACGTGCAGTGAACGTGGTAAATGTGAGTATCTCATCCTTATAAAAATACGTACTTACGTACATTTGGCGTTGCTTTCGATATCGCGATTTTTTTAACGCTTGTGACATTGTGTGAAGTGCGTACAGTGCGTTTAATCTTCTTGTCGCAGACTCTCTACGAGCTCTGAATTTTTAATGGCCTGCGCGATGTACGTACAATACGGCGTGCTGCATAACATAACGAATAAGTCTGTAAGACTTTTTGGGGGGATGGGGGGTGTTAAGACACACGCGTAGGCTAAGTGGCACATGGTACAGCTGTGTCTTGACCAGATGTAACAGGGTGGCACAAGCACTAATACAGCGTCATACTAAAAAGGTGGTGACCTCGTGCCTGTGACTGAAGGTATGATGAAGTCAAGACGTTAACGTCTCGCACCTGTACGAATGCCGCATTTCCGTCACACTTCGCCGGTATTGACATTTAGGATAAAATCCCAATAACAATGACTGGCAGCCACCGATAGGAGCGGGGGCCAACTGGGAAAGCCCTATAAATACCACTTTAGCACAAAGACAGGGAGGACTCACACTGCACGTTATATTACACGCATGGACGTGCAGGGACGCATGCGTGCGTGTGTCGTTCATCTTCCTTCAGGACGTACGTACGTACTGTACGTGATATTGACCGGAAGCACACCAGTACTGCCACTTCACTGATGTGTACGCCCCACACAGATATCATGCCGGATCACCAAAAGCTGACTCGCACGCTGGTCAGCCTTCTTTCATACGACGAGTACTACAGTGTGAATGCAGAAGGTACTGAGTACCGTTATTCTACATGTCTCGAGTCTCTGAGGATACATAAGGTTGCTTGTTGCTTTCCCCAGAGATGAGAAGCTCAAGATCACCACCTCCTCCCCGGTACAAAATGCCTTTCCTCGCTTCTCCCAGGGGCGCATACACACGCTACAGCCGTACTAACGTACGTACGTATGTGTCCCTTTTTACACTTAACGTACTTGAGTCTGCTTGAGCAACCAGTGCAGCTCTACCGAACATATGATACGAGTATGAAGAAGAAGAGAGCTCGTAGCTTTATTACGACACTTGGCTGCATCCTCTGAAAACATGTCAGCTGGAGGCGGCGTGCGGGGTCGAGACGGATGTAACGTACGTACCTGCTCGAGTGGGCGGCGGTACAAACACCTTGTGGGGAGGGAAAAAAACGTAAAAGTGCGCGCATGAATACAACGTTGCATGCATAAAATACGCGTATATATTTGGGGGTAGGAGCGCGAGTGGTCCCGGGGGAACGGAGGAAATTAGCATGGCACCAGTGGATGGACGCCCTCCCGGGAATAGATTTAGTGTCCAAGTGTGCCATTGTACATAAGAATGAGCTTGGTCTTGTGACTGACCTTAATAGGAGACGCACTCGTGTGACGGGGGCCAAAGAGACAAAGTCCTAGAAAAATTAGGACTTGAAACAAGGCGGAAAAGGAGTGGCAGATTCACCCACTTTCCTCTCGTCCTCCACAAGGCTTTCTTCAAGAGGGTCTCTTGAGTCGTGCAGTCATGGAGAACTGAAGACCAGCACGGTGTGAAAGTCACGCTCAGTATGTCTCGAGTCTGGAATATCAGGTTGCTTTTAAATTTTTGTCACTTTTAATCAATTTTAAGATGGTAAACTTAAATGATTGGACATTCCTGTTCCTCGATATGAATCAGCTTCATGCGTACGCGGTCATTCCTCCGTGTTGGAGAGCAGGCAGTCGACACCTCTCGTTGGCTGCGCGTCACCGACCTCTTTGCCGACAGACACCGACTTGACGCTGGAGACCATGGTCGCGAAAATGGTGGGAAGTCCTGTGGTGAAAAGCGGGTCAAGTCGACACAGGCCTCAACGAGAGTTATGCGGAGCCATGACAGAAAGAGCACAGCTGGGACAAATCTTAGTAGATCACGAATGGCTCCTCACTGCTCGACCAATGCTAAAGACTGCCTCCCATGGGATATCTGACTGCTGGCCTGTGAAATCACTGGTCCTTCTAACTTATGTGGGAGATTCCCGACTTGGTGGTGGAGGCGACCACTGTGGGTTTCGACCTCATGAGTGGGGAAAGCAGTTATGCGGCAGCATCTGCCAGTGGAAGACCACGTCGGAATTTCCTGTAAAAACACATTGCAGCCTTGTTGGTTTTCCTGCAACGCTCCAGTGCCTGAAACGTGAACGTCTTTGAAGTTCAGTCCACTCAGCCTGGAGTAGAGGTGGGTGGGTATTTGCAGCAGATAGGAGGGGTCGACGTTATAACTGCTGCGGACTGTGTTGATCCCAGAAGTGGCCAGTGGATCAAAAAGAGTAATGAATTTTTCGATTTGAAATGTGGTAGGGAAGAAACATTGGACGTTGTGTCAATAGCCTGAACCCGGCTTTGCCTTTTCAGTTTTTGAAGAGGGCTATATGAGAAGCCCCGGACCATGATTATTATTTCGTCAAGGTTGGATCTTTGTTGACACCGTGGCCGACATCTTGCTTTGCGTGTTTGTGATAGCAAAGGTGCCGGAGAGACCGAACACCAGGCTCCTCTCAACACAACAGCCTTGGTTGGGTACTATTTGTCAGAGCCAATTAGTCTCAGTACTTTTTGTACTGTAGAAATACCTCTACATAGTCTGGTTCTTGGCAGCTCCCAAAGAAAACTGACTGGGTGAAAACTTCGAGAAAGTTGGAGAGTAGATAGACCTCAAACTGAATAATTTGCCAGGCAAGGACCAACTCTCTATCAGGCTATGGCGTGGTAACTGTGAGAAGTAGCAAATGGTACCTGGATGGTGAGAGTTCTGAATAATTGTCGTAGATAGCAGACATGAACACCTTCTCTTGAGCAATCTCGCTCTACTGTGTTCTGATACATACAGCGTGTACCCTACACTCAATTGGCCAACCCTGCGACGCTGCTTATGGCGCTGGGGCAGATTTAGCCTACAAATCATAGGGCCAGGAAGTACATTTTCATTTTAGCCCGGCCCGAGGCATCCGGCCAGTATCCACTAGCGCTCTCACGGCCAGATCAGGATTGTCCGCAACTCGGAATTTTCTTATTTAAGTCAAACCATCTCTTAAATTTATCATATTACATATATAAAAGAAAGTTGTGCCTTTAGGGCCCTTGGCCAGGGCAGTTGGGACAGAGGGCAGATTTGGCAGGGAACAAAAGGGGGTGGAGGGAAGACTGAGCAGTGAGCTGGGCTGAGCTAGGATTTAGGCGAACTCATGGAGCCAAACTGTGACTCTGCTTGGCCTGACCTGTGGACAAAGGGCCAGCTGCCATCACCACAGTGGGAGAGGGAAGAGAAGAGCTTCTCGATCGTCCAGTTCTAAAAGGGTAACTTGTGCAACAGAACGTCTGGATTTTTTGTAATTTGAACCCAAGCATTGTCGGGTACATCTGCTAGTGATTGCTAGAATAGGTCAAATCGAGTCATATTTTGAGTCATGACTTGGTATAGGCCAAAATTATGCCAAAAAGGACTTTTATTAAGGCACCAAGAACGACGACGAAGCTGGAAGATTTTCGTGATCTAGAAAGAGAAGTTTTTTACAATTTCTTCAACTTTTCTTCTACGGGTCAGTTCCACAGGGTACCGCAATAAACTGCGCCGCCACTCAAGCAGCTGTTGAGTGGTGTTGTAAGCCCTGGCAGACAATTTCAGCCCAAAATGCATCACTACTTGACGCAGTGATTGTTTGTCCCGATTCATTTGCTTCTTGCTGTTCGTTGCTGTCTTCTGATCGCACCTCGACTGTCGCCTCTTACTTCAGTGAGTAGAAGCTCTGTCCGAATACTCAGATACTCAAAGGTCAATTGAAAGGAATTCAAAGTCAAATTGAGTCGGGGCAAGTTTTGGGTTCGAATGGAATCGAATCACGGGCATATTTGAAACGATTCAAACTTTTTCGAGTCTGGTCCGATTCGAGGACAACCCTAATGTAGACAGCGAGAGATGTTACAATCCAGATAATACGTACGTTCCTTCTCCGAAGACTACGTCTGGATAGAGGAAGACCCAAACAGTTTAGTTTTTTTTTTGGTAGTGCCCTCTTTTTACTGCAGGATGAATTATTAGTGTTATTAAGTCCGTTATGCATACGTAGCTTCGGTTAATGCAGCATTTTCTCGATTCATACGAGCTTCGCAGAACGAGATGTTCCTGTACTTGTCTCTCTTTCGCTCGCTGTGCACAGGGATAGGTTCCCAGATATTGCCTGTAGAGTAAACTGACTAAGGAATTATGAATGAGCTATATGGGATTGGTTAAATGTGGTTGATTTTCGTCGACTCTTCAATCTTCATCTCCTTGTTTTATCCTGCAACAACCTTTTCCTGATCATCATGAGGTGATTCTCAAGGTTCCTGTGAAAAGTCCTTTCTCAGGGACAACAGTCGCTGCAACAGCAAGCAAATGTTACTTCCCATCAATGACAATTGCGGGAATCACGTGATTTCGTCATCAAAATGTAAATTGTCAGTTCACTATGCGACTATGACGTGGGCAAGAGTCTCGAAGCAAACGGTCGAGACTCTTGCGTCCGTCATAGTCGACGTGCGTCTGATCCGGAGCTAGAGCGTCCCGGATGACATGACATGGATGGCTAGGGCCGCGGGGATGATCACGATGCCAAATTTGCCAGAGTTTGATGACGAGTGGTGGTCTCCCCCAAGGAAAACACCGTGTTCGTAAATATTCAGGCGGTAAGAAGTACAGGGTGAGCAATACTTAGGTTGCTCTGGAAGGTGACTCTTGACCGTACAATATGAAGTTTTATTTACCGCATTGGAAGAGAAATATGTTGTCGTAAATGTCTATCATTCAGAATGTATGTCAGAGCATGTACAGAAAAGTACATGCTCATGACAAGAGGCAAAAACTGGAAACAAGTAAAATATCTTGAGCTCGCAATTGCAATGAGGGTTGTAAGGTAAAGAGGGCATTAATTGCAGTGCTCAACACCTATGTTCTAGTCAACTTAGAAGCGTCTGCACCTCTCAAATGAGAGATTGATAGCCCAAAGGTGGTGCTTAATTTAAAAATCACTTTTGAGCGACATTTCTTTGTAAATCACTTGAGTCACGTTACATGAGTGAAGTTTTCAATATTTTCTTCGACCCGATTATGTATTTGATGACTCAAAAATGAAGTTACTGACTTTCCAGATCAGCGTCACACTGAACTTTTAAAAGTGAACAGAACCACATTCAACACTTGGATTATTCCAGTGAAATTTGAATGCCAAAAGTCTGTACTTGCTGCTATGCTGTTCTCGCCGCTGAAGAACGTATTTTGCTCATTTCAGAGTTGGTCAAAGCAGCATGCACTGAGTGGAACCCAAATATTGCTCACCCTGTACAATTGTGGAGAGTAGACAGCGTGGAGGGCACTAAAAATTGGCTGTTGAAGCAGATAATAATTCATATCCCATCATTCAGCACTGTAGCTGTGTCATTTTCATCTTGGAGGGTTTTGTCCAAATGTGGGCTTGTGTCATCATCATCATCGGCGTCCGTGGGTCATCTCATGTGGAGAAGGTCCTCTTGGTACAGGCAGCCTTCCCGCTGATCCCGAAACCTGAGGCTGTGGATACAGTCAGCAACCTCGATCCTTCCCATTGTACTAGAAGTGATCGGGGTCAATGCCAAAAGGATGTTCGGGTGATGAATTCGAGCCCGACTTTGTCACTGTCAGCATTCTTTGATAGCGGCCATCCAGACTAGTCCAACAGGAAGTCTCCAACAGATCGGTTGTGTTCCCTGATGCCTTTGTCATCCAAATAGAAAGTTTGAATTCCATCAGTCTTGTCTCGAATTGCTCGTTCCATGTGACTGTTGACTTTAGGAATGCGTCTTCGAGAGGATATGTGGTACGTGCCAACGCCACAGCCTTTGGTCATCGCCACCAACAACAACATCCATTCGATCACGTCTGCCTCTGCATCAAAGTGGCCTCCAGTGGCCTCCGTGTATACGTAGAAATTAGTGTCCGGGAATGGAAGCGCGCTACGAATGGCTGAAATCTTATATCCGACACATCTTTTAATTGTCTCCTCCAGATAGACACAAAATTGGGACACAGGGTTTGCAAAAAAAAGACTGGACTGAGACTCCGAACAAAGCAGAAGAGAGGCAAAAAGCCTTTCTCCATAATCCTTTCTCAAGGGACCGAGTAGCGTCCGCTCCGTGGAGCCTTAATGGCCGACTCACGGACGACCCCGCTACTAGCGCGCGGTCGCACTTGCCCACTTACGATCTATACAACAAGCGAGTTTCGTCTCATGACTGATCCTCTTCTTATCTATCGTTTTAGGTATTGCATATGTATCAGGCTAGATCGACCAGGTCACTTTTCCTCTGTTGGGACGGGAAATTGGCCTTAGGCATTGGCATAGGCTGGTGCAAGCCTCGCTTTTTTTTATAAAACACGTGTTTTGCTAAGTTACTAAGCGCACTTTAACATTAAAGTTTTGTAACATATCGTATTTAGTGTGCGTGCTGTACATGGTGATGCACACAGTGGCCATAACTTTTGACTGGATTGAGCTACAGAATTGGTTCACTCCTCCATAGAAAGCAAAGAATATCCTCTAAAACCAAACTCATATGTTCTTCTGCACTTCTGCTTTAGGACCACTCATTTGTTCACAATGCAGTCGAACTTTTATGTAGTAAACTCTGCTATTGGACATAACTTTGCATCCACATTGTGAACAAATGAGTGGTCCTAGAGCAGAAGTGTGTATCAGGTCGGTTTCAGAGGAGATTCTTAGTGTTCCATGGAGGGGTGAACCAAGTCTGTAACTCTATCCAGTCAAAAGTTATGGCCCCAAAAAAGAAAATGTGCACTATGCACACAAAATACAGTACGTTGTAAAAATTTTGTATTAAAAGTGAGTATAGCCTTTTGAAGAATTCTTTCCTCAGTGAAATTCTATTATTTTGGCCGAGGGCCAAAACCCCCGGTGGCCCTCGTATCAATTTCCGGAAAAAGTACCTTTTTGAACGAGCCAAATACGCATACAATCGAATCTCGATATAACGGATTTTGTGGTCACTAGCAAAATGTCAACTACAGAGAGAGCTTCCGTCAAGGTGAGAATGGAGCGCAAGTGTGTTATTAGTTTGGTCACCGTGAAGGATCGGTCATATCGAGATCTGCTACGCGGATGTTCGACTGTGTACGATGCACACCCATACACACACCCACGCGCACACCCACACATCTATACATAAAGTGCTAGGACTTAAAGTACTCTGTCTGTGTGCCTGCATAAGCCAAGTCATACTGTCTCTTCCTGGTACTTCTGGATGGACAAGTTGATATGGGGCAAGCACTTCTTCAAGGTAAGACAAATTGATCATTGACCCAGCTCATCATGGATGAATCGGTCAGTGAGACAATTTTCAAGCAAAAGAAAGCTGCCCTGTGCAACTTCAAGGTCGGACAAAAC